>Ga0265780_10003572_pt1 | contig 20392 bp, 12 predicted proteins | sample P1T30metagenome_FD_192432 | JGI IMG/M metagenome (GOLD analysis project Ga0265780, IMG submission 192432) | Plant litter microbial communities from East Loma Ridge, Irvine, California - P1 T30 | ecosystem: Environmental > Terrestrial > Plant litter > Unclassified | place: USA: California...
GGGTGGAGGAGGTGTTGAGTATTGCGGCGAGGGAGGCGGAGGGTTGAGTCTCTCTCATGTTACTGAAGCTTACGGCATGGGGGCGTGGTGCATATCGTCAGCTACATTGAAGTCAGGTTTTTTTTTCAAGTCAATATGCGAATTGTACTTGGAAAAGTCCGATTGCTTTTCGACAATGTCTAGAGTAAATACGGTACAGACGCAAATGCAACAAGCCAGCCTCCATGCCCCGACTCCATTCCACCGTTTAAAATAAAATAAAACAGGGTATCATCCCATCCCATCCCATGACCACGCCAAAACGCCTTGAAAATGCCCAAATCCAAACACACAACAACACCGTCCTCTCCGTCTCTATAAGTCCGCAAAATTCAACACATCATCCAACACGCCATCCAACCCCTCGGCCTCGGCCCCCTGCCACGCCTCCTCGCCATCAATCTGCATCGGCTCGCCCCCACCATCGCCCATGCTGAGTTCCACGCTCCACACCTCGCCGCCGCCCTTGGCATCCGCCGCGTCGTCCTGCCACGCATACAAATCCTCGACACCCTGTGTATCCAAGCATCGCGAATGCAGCACCTGTCCGGCAATAATAGGCGTCTGCCCCAGATACCCATCGCCCAGGCGCAGCGCAAGTTGCAAGTCCTCCATGCACAGCATTTTCCGCTTGCGCCGCTCTTCAATCTCGACGGTCTCGCCGTCGCGCTCGAGGCGCTTCTTGAACTCGGCCGTCTTGACGAGGCCCGGCCCGTTGGTGCAGACTTTGCCGAGGAGCGACATGAGCGCCTCTTTGATGTACGTCTCGGTGGCGATGTTGAGGAACTCCGCGCAGTCGGGGGCGTGGCCCTGGGGGAGGCCGAATTCGTAGCACGTGGGGAGCAGGCGGTGCGTTATTGTTGTGGGCGTGGGGAATTCGTGTGTTTCGGCGAAGAGGGAGGAGGTGTAGCGTTTGCGGATTTCGAGGTCCCAGTCTAAGATGTGCGTGTTAGTGGGGTTGCGCTCAAGGGGTGGGTGTGATGGGACGTACTCGTCTTGCCAAATCCTCCGCCTTGGTTACCCCCTACGGGCCCGCTCTCGGGCTGCTTGACTTTCCGCGCCTCGATGTACTCCTGCACCACGGCGCCGGCGTCGCCGTCTGCTGTTGGTATTGTCTTCAGGCGTTTGCGCTCGCGGCGGCTTAATTGCATAACCTCGTGTTTCAGCCTCTTCTCGCTCTCGTCGTGCGTGCCCTTGACGGTCCCGCTGCTCGGCTTGTCACTACTGCTGACCCAGCTCGCGATGCCGGCTTCGGGCGGGTCGCGCCAGGAATTTGCGTATATCGCTGTGAAGAGCGCATTGTGTGCGTGTTCGAGGGCCGGGGTGGTGAGGATGCGGGATAAGGAGTGCGAGAGCTCTTCCTGGTTCAAGTTGCCCAGCAGGAAGAAGGACAGTGCTTTCTTATAGGTGGTCCAGTCTGCGTCGCTGATTGCGCTCTTCACTGCCGTGTACAATGGCTCGACGTCTACTCGGGGCGTGCGTGGTGCGCTGGGCTTCTTGCCCAGATCGGTCTGGAGATTGAGGCCGGGCAGAGCATTGTTGGAGAGGGCGGGGGACATGTTCAATCCGTTCATGGCGCCGGGCGCAATTGTGCCCGCCATTGTGGCGGAGGGGATGCGCCTTCAAGCGCTCAATGTCGCGGATGGTCGAGTCGTCGCGTGTCGAGGTGCGGACCGATGCGCGTGTGGGGAGAGCTTGCGGAGCTCGGGGGAGCGTCGCGTCACTGGCGCAGGCTTCGGTGCGGATTTGCACGTGTGTCAGGCGGGTCGCAGCGGTCGTCGGCAATGTTCGGCGATGTTTTTGAGGCGTGTAGGGCTGCGCAGGTGGCGTCAGTTGATGAAACGTCGTCGGAGTGTTGCTGGTGAGGTTGGGGAGACGTCGGTGGTTTGTGGGGAACCACCGATCTAGAGTCGTGTATCAGGTACATCATCGCCTTTGAAGGCAGACGCAGCTGTGCCATATCACACTCACTGCCTTTTATGTCCCTGATTTTTCCGCAGCTGGAAGTTGAGCAAGGTCGAAAAATGCTAAGGCTAAGTTCAGTTCCAAGCGGCACTGGAAAAGCGTAAAGACCCCATTGCATGTGATGCTTTCATTTCACACAAATTTGCCAAATACCCTATAACGCCATGACAATCCATGCCCTGCTCACCCATGCATGCAAGCACTTTTGCACCAAAAGAAGTTTTTCATACATAACGCAATCGCGTTCCTCGCCTTAGTCCTCCCCAAACACATCACCCAGCTCAACCATACCGACACTCCAAATTTCTCTCTCATCTTCCACCTCATCACTACTCAATCCCAATCCACCACTACCTCCTTCAGCTTCCCTCCTCTCTCGCGCCTGTCCGGCCAATCTCATAGCAACCCTCTTGAAGTAGTCTCCCATACTCCTCTGCTGGCCTGCGGAGAGAGTCTTTCCTGGGCCGGACATGTACTTGTCGAACACCGCCGTCTCTTCATCGACAACGCTGAAAAGCGTCAGGAAAGCGGCTTCAGCGCCAAGCTTGACGGGAATGACAGGATCGCGGACGGATGCGAAGATGGGCGGGGTCAAGAGCGGGATATGTGGGCGGATAAGGTCGTTGTGCTCGCGGGCGACGGTGCGGAGCACGACGAGAGCTAAACGACGCGTGTCGACTGGATGGCCAGGCTCGACAATGGGCGCAAGAGCTTCGAAAATAGGTTTGGTGTGTTCGAAGGTCTTGTTGGTCTTCTCACTAAGGAGGTACTTTCCGGCTGCCAGAACAGCATTGTCAGATATCACCGGCTGAGCGTGTGCAACACCTTGACAGATGACATGGATAGTATCGTCCGCGAAAGAACCCGCAAGGGCTTCGGGCGCATCGAGTAGAATGGCGTTGAGTGCCAACACCGAAGCTTTGTTAAAGTGCGTAGTGAGGACTCTTGTTTTCAGCAAACCTGTGGCAATGTCTTCAGGCAAACAGCTGATGAGGGCACCAAGTAGGCGAGCATTCGTGATAGCCATTGCATCTAAACTTGATTAGCCTAGGTCGTAGTGAGAGACGGAGACAATGCCTACCGTTTGAATCATCGGTCTCGGTATCGATGAGACTCAAAATGGCGTTCCTGCTTGCCTCGTTCATGTTCTTGCCAGCCTTGCTGACTACCTCAAACAAGGCCTTCAACATGGCAGTCTTGACGGCTTCGTCACTCGTCTTGGATCCAGTTACCAGTTCAGCGATGAGAGGATCAACTCGCGGGGTCAGCTTGATCAGTGTACCCAACGCCTTGGCGGCTCGCGCTCGCAAAACGTCAGACGATGTGTCGGCAAGTGACTTGGCGAACGTGCGCTGCAGTTGGGGCAGGAAAGGCTTCAGGAACGTAGGGATCTTTTCGAGCAAGTTGTTGAGTGTGAGAAGGATAGCTGCCTTGACGTCCGTAGATCGCTCAGTAACAACACGAATGAGAGGTCCAGTGATCTGAGTGACAAATGGCTGCAGTGCTTTGGCGCTTGTGCGGTCAATAACATCCGAGATAGCCAGAGCAGCTTGTGTTCGCTGATCGACCGAGCCGTTCATGAGACCTTGGAGGAAAATAGGTAGGATGGCGTTGATACCCTTGGGTAGTGAGAAACCAGGGAGGTCTGCGCCAGCAACACCAACCTGGTTGAGTGTCTGGCGAGTAGAAATAACGAGCGACTCCATCTCCTCCTTGCGTAGGCGCTTGGTGGTAAGTGTACTGAGAGCAGTCCATGCTGCCTTGACCACCTCCTTGTCACCATCATCGAACGAGATGAGCAGGGCGCGGATGAGATCAGGGTAGTACCTGGAGAAGTCCTCCTCGTATTCAGCGAAGAACTTGGCAAGATGCATGTCAGCTCGCATACGTCGCCGTTCGTCGTCGTGCTTAGCCAGGGCAAGCATCACGCTCATGGCTGTGTTGAGGCCATCATACTCATCCACAGACAGCAGAACCTTGTCAAATGAGCTCTCCAACTCAGTCCTAAGGTCTTCGTCCTTGCAGTTGATCACATTGTCCATGATGGTGTTGAGAATGTTTGGCAGGCGTCTGGTCATAGCAGAGCTTGCGACTTCGGCCAAGGATGCGATCGCCCGTGCGTTGAAGGCAGACATTGGGGAGGTGAGAAGAGTAGGAAGAAGGTTGGGAAGAATGACGTTAGAGCGCGCATGGTCTGTGAGCAGCGTGAGAAGAGCTGAGAGCGCGTTCTGGGCGTCGTCGTCGCTCCGCAGCAAGTTAAGGAGGTAAGGTAAGACCTGTTCAACAGACTTCTTGCCCAAGATTTGTTGGAGAGCATCGAAGGCCTCAGCCGCTGCTTCACGAACGTCGGCATCAGGATCCACGAGGGCTGTCCTTACGACTTGGATGAGGGTCTTCTCGTAGTCTTCCAGTTGCTCGGGTGAGGCGGATGAAATGAGTTCACGGAGAGCGATACAGATACCCTGCTTGGCATCGGTATCTGTCGTGTGCAACCCTTCTTCTAGCGTAGGTAGCAAAGTAGCCAACACGCCATCGCCAGCTTTACGGATAAGTTCTCCAAGAGCGTTGCCAGCAATGACCTTCTGCTCCATGTTGGAGCTTGCGAGGCGTCTGATGATGAGCTGTGTAAGAGTAGGCACAAGCTCGCGGAGGGTCCGTGGCGTAGCCACCAATGCCTTCCAAACATTGATAGATGCTGTGCGAACAAGACCAGACGTGTCGCACCTGCAAATGTACAGAGCTGACAGGACCTTGTTGCGCTTCTCCTCTCCAAGTACCTCGAGCAGAGATGCACCCGCCTCTTTGGCGCCTTCTTCGACTTCTTCTTCCTCGACCTTGCCACTGATACCTGTGAGGTTGAACAGAAGATCTCCTACAAGCTCCACAGAGCTGAGTCGAATACGGTAGCTGTCGTCTGCAAGACCTCTCTCGAGCTCTGGTAGAAGGAGATCGATGGCCTTGGTAGCAAAGTTCTTGACGAGCAATCGACCAGCGCGCAGAGCAGTGTCGCGAATCGATTCGACATCGTCTGCAAGACCACCAAGGATCGGTGGGATAATCTTGCTGAGGTAGTTGGCGAAGCTGTTTCCGAAGCAGGCCGGCAAGAAGATGAATAGAGACATGAATCCTTCTCGTACTGAAGCTCGACTGCTCGCAACATTCTGCAGAATGCTGGGCAATGTCTCCTCGAGGCGGCTCGTACCCAGACCAGCGAGTACTTCTGACAGAGCTTGAGCGGAACCCAGCCGATCGCCAGCACCGGTGTCCGACTTAAGTGTAGACATGAGACTTGGGATGAGATCTGGTAGAGCATCTTCTCCGAGTTTTTCAACCAGGGAACCAAGTGCTTTCGAGGCTGTTGCACGAGTGGTGGGGACAGGGTCCACGATGGCTACGCGCAGACCAGCAACGAGGATTGGCAAATGCGCAACAACATCTTTCCGTTCTGTCAGATATGCCAAGCTACCGATGATTTGTGCAGATTTGCGCTTTGTGCCTGATCGGTCGCCCAATCCTCGCTCGAGAATGCGGACCACCAGGGCGAGAGACGGAGCATCAAGGAAATGAGCAAACTGAATCTTGATAAGCGCATCAAGAGCATCGTCGGTGTACTTTGTTGGATCACTGAGTGCTTTCAGGATGATGTTTACGACGCTCTTGATCTCAGGGTTGCTGATGACTTCTCCGAAACGCTGCAGACTGCGATTGGCCGATGATCGCACTTCTTTGTGACTGTCTGTCAGGACTGTCGTCAGCGGCGGAATGATGTCTGGTAAGCTCATGGCAAGCTGATTCGGATCTAGGTACGCCATGGCACCCAAGGAGTCACAGGCGCCCTTCTTGCTTCGCCACTGCTGGTCGTCAAGACCTTCCAGCAAAATTGGTAGCACTTGCTTCACGCCAAATGAGCTCAAGGTTGAGAAGCTGGTCTTCGCTGCGTCAAGGCAGGCTTCTCGGACGTCCGCGCTTGAGTCGCCGAAACCAGCGAGCAATTGTGGTACGAGCTGGATAACATATGGCTCAAACAAGCGTCCCAAGATTAGCGATAACAGCTCGTATGCTAGGTAAACTCCTTGTCTTTGGTTGACGTCCTTTTTGTTTTCGGAAGCGCCCTTGAGTGTTGACATAATGCGGTGTTCCTTAAGCACACCCAGACCCTTGCCACGAACAATACCTGCGAGGCCATAGGCAGCGCCTCGTCGCGACGCATATTTCTTTGATGTGAGTAGCTGATCCATAATTTGGCTGATATAAGATGAGACCTCTTGTTGCGATGTACGAACAAGTGGTGGCAGGCATTGTGCCACAGCATACTGTACGGTTTCGGAAGGAGTACTGAGTGTGGCCAGTAATCTTTGGACGACCTTGGCAACACGCTCATCACCGGCCTCCAAATGACGACCGAGAGCACCATAGATAATGATGACCGCTTCGTTGACCTGGTCATACATCTCTGACTTCCGATCTGGCCCTTCAAGCGCATCCTCGAGGAGCTTCATGAGAGACTCCACTTCTGACTGGGCTTTGGTGTTGATGATGGACGTAGCTGCATCGATCATTGCTTCTCGCACAGCCGCACTTCGATCTCCAAGCGGGCCCTCGTACACCATGAAATTGAGGAAGTCCGACAAATCACTTGGCTGGAAAGCCTGAGTCAATTCTTTGAAGGCAAGGGCAATACCATCTCGGCTTCCCCAAGGATCACGCAGATCGACTTTACGGGGCATACCATATTCATCGCGCTCAGGCATCCGCGGTTTTGCCTTCTCCCGGTAGGATTCTTGCAGTCTCGCCAGGAGGTCATGGAATGTCGCTGGGTATTTCGCAACAACCTCACCAAGAGAGCGAGCGGCGGCTCTTCTCAGCTGCTTGTCCAACGATTCCAAATATGGCAGCATTTGTGAGCCTGCTGTCTCTTCTAACTTCAAATCGTTTTCGTCCCAGATTGTGTGAGCTAGCTCTGCATTTTCTGGCACATCATCATGACAAGCGAGGAAGATTTCCTCACTGAACGTCATGTCATTCGTGTCTAGCTCAGCATCGACAGCTTGTAGTACAGCGGTCCGGACCGAGGTCTCCGGCACAATGGCTCCAAGTAGAAGAGCACCCAGCTCGTCATTGTTGATGTTGGGAGCAAGACCGCTAGCAAGATTAGTGAGACAGTCCTTGATCAATTTGTAGTGTTGCTGGTATCGCTGCATCGACCAGACCAGTATTTCGAGTAGATCTTTGCGTGGGAGACGCACATCAGTACAGGCGTTGGTGTGGAAAGCGATAATCTCGATGGCCAGAATCAGCTGTTCGTCCGCCTCTTCAGCAGACGGGCGCCCAATCCCGCCTTTCTCGAGTACTAAAAACACGAGAGGAAAGCAATATGCGAGTGTGACCGGATCCAGTGGCCTTTGTTCACCTAGAAATCGGAGACGGTAGAGCACACGTGTGACCAAATCACCGAGATCTTCCCCTTCATATTCGCTGGACAGCTGAATGGATCCAATGGTCCTCAATGTGGCGACACCTACAAAGGGTCGCAGGTGGCCTAGTCTGTTCGATATTCGCTCCGAGCAAGCAATGTAGGCAGTTGCAGGTAAATCGCCGAGCAAAAGGCCGGCGCCGGATCGAATAGACTGGATCAGAAGATCCACAGCCGCCCCCATCCACTGCTCTGCCTCAGTAGGCGGTCCAGTCGCAAGGCTCTTGATAATTCCAACACCTCGCCTCATCTTGCGCTCTGTTGCTGTGACTTCATCTCGAATGGCTGCTTCTTTAGCAATCTGTGCATTGACCTTGGCGCGTTCATCGGCGGAGAGCTTCTTGGCCTCGCCCTTCTTCTGCGCGAGCTGGGCTCGGAGCTCCTCTTCCCATTTGAGCGTATCGTAGTCTTTCGTATTCTTGTCAATAGCCACCGGACCTTTCTTCGACAAAACGTCAACGTAAGCTGTACCTGCTGGCGTTCGGAAAATGGCCGCTTCGGTCGGGCCTATCGACTCTAGTTGCTTTGGGTTGAGGTCCTGGCTAAATTGCTCAACTACAGCTGGCAATGCTGCCGCTGGCGCTACGAAGGCCATATCAGTGTAAGCACTATATGCTGCAAGGCTGATAGCTGGGATTTGTGCATTGCCGATGTTCTGGTGAGTATTAGTGGCTGTGTTGGGCGATCGGAACTCTTAAATGCTTACCTCCGTGGCATCATTGATGATACCTATGCAATCCTTTAGATTGGCTTGTACTAGATCACCAGGGTCGATTCCCATGCGGAGACACAAGTCAATCCAGGAAACTCGGGGAATCATCTCCTTCCTGGCCAGCACGATCAGACTAAGGGCTTGTGAACTCAAGTCTTTCTGATCGATGTTCGCTCCCTGCTTCCGGACCGCATCGGATGGTACACAGAGACAGCTTATCACAACACCCAGCTCAGTGGAGCCTGACTTGGATGCAACTGCAGCACTGTCTTTTTCTTCTCGCTCGCTGGACCGGTACCATGACCAGATGCCTTCGGTCATAATGTTGCTGATACCGGAAGGAGAGACTTGAAGATAGGTCTGAGTCAGAGCCTGTTTGGCAGCAGACTTGGCCTTGGCCGAAACACTTTGACCTACAATGAGGAAGATGAATGCATGCGCCCATGAAGTCTGTGCCTCGCTCGAGCTGGCTTCTTGTATTAAGAAGGGTGCGACCGCTGTCAGGGCACGCAATGCGATAGTCACGTCATCTTCTGTGGATAACTTGGAGTAGACTTTTGGGTTGAGTAGAAAGGAAGGTTTTGGCTGTACTGCGAGCGAATGTGAGAGCACGTCCGACTTTTTGTAGATGGCGGAAATTTTCTCGTCCTTCATGTGTTGTACTTTGTCCAAGAGAAGAGCTGCAACATAGTGACCCACAGTGATGAGACCGCTCTGTGTTGCTGGAATAGGATTTGCGATTACTTCTTGCCAAATCTCTACCAGTTTTGGTAGTGTCGCCTGACAGAAAGCGAGTATGTCAGCTTGCGCATGCTGTTCATCGGACAGATTCCACCATATGTCCGCAGCGCGAATAGCCCACAGCCTTCGCACGGGAACACGCTTATCTGCCATACCCTTGATGAACGCATCAGACACAGCTTTGTCAAGAGGAACTCCGTTAGCCAGGCCAAAAGCGAGGTGGTCAGTCATGGTCGACACCTCAGCAACTACGGCCGGTTCACTGGGCTCCTTGAGTGCCACAGATGCAATGCTGGTGGGGATTTTATGTGACAAGGCAGTCGAACGCGGCAGTGCGGATAGTAGTTGTGCGTGAAGGACTTTCTGGTCGGCTCCTGAGACTTTGCCCTGTTTCAGAGGGTTCAGGACCTCGTCAGCGACCTTGTTAATAGCGTTGTCGTTTTTGGATCGCGAAGCTAAGGCTGAGAATGTGCGTAGTGCACCAGCACGAATGCTGGGGTTAGTGGACTTGACGTTGGAAAGCAGCGGCTTTAGCAGGTTTCCAAGCAGGACTTCGGATAGGTCCATCGACTCCGGGAGAGACAGTATCATGGGAGAGACAATGTCGTTGAGCACCACTTCTGGAGCTCTCAGCAAGGCCTTCTCGATGGGCGGTATGACGTCTTTCTGCACCTCTTGCAATGTGGCGAAGCTTGTGAAGAAATCAACGAGGGCATTTGATATATGGTCGGGGAGCTGGCTCCTTGACCCGACGATTTCGCGCACATAGAAAGCGTAGTATTCCGACTTGAGCTTCTCGAATTCAGGTTTGACCGCTGCCAGTCGCGACGCCGATCCAGCAATGACTCCGAGGAAGACGGCATTTCCAGCCGTGGGTGCCGAGCCCTTTGCAGTAAGAGTGGTGACGAGCTTGGAAAGAGCGTCCGGTCCGGTAGCTTCAGAGCGCAGTATGGCGCGTACAGCCCGCCGCGTCGAGACCAGAGCCGAGTCGGATATGCGCCCAGCTCGCCGTGTGCTTCCTGCTCCTACGCACGTCTCCAGCACCCGCGCAGTCGCAAGCGCCACGTCCATGCCGAATTTGGACCATCGTTCTGGTGAGTTTGCGAATTCGAGCAGCAGCACTGAACACCAGTCCACGAGGACGAATGCATTCACGTGTGCGATTCCTTTTTTGAGGCATTCCTGCTTGAGGAACTTTACAATGGCGGGTAGGATGGCGTCGCCATGCTGGCCGGCAACGAGCGACCTAAGCACTGCTTCGACGGCCCGTCTCGACTCGCGGTCTTCGTACAGTGGGTATGTCTCGAATAGTAACTCTAAGAGGGCTTGGATGTCGCTGGTGGGGAGAGCTAAATCGCCGTCTCAGTCAGCTCCTGTGCCTCACGCCATCAATTCGCACACAAGCCGCACTCACTATTATCTGCACTACGCTGCTGCAGGCCCGACAGCTCCGCGATTCTGCGCTTGGTGGAGCTCGTGATCAGCCCATAGCGCAGCTCTTCGCGCCGTGTGGCCTTCAATTCAGCGTCCCCATTCTCCGCCATGTCGTATCATGCACATGGGCGAGGGGCAGTAAGGAAGGTGGGGTGTTGGCGGGGTGTGTTTGGGAGACGTAAATTGTCGAAATGGCGACGGGAGACGGGGCAAGACTAGCCGAAGTGAGTCTTACAGCTCTCCAATGACATAACGCCGCCCTACCACAAACAATCTTCCTCCACCACCGCCCTTCCGCAGCTGCAGACACTTGCGCGCCAAGAGTACCACTGCGCCCTACATGAGTCCAGACACTTTTTTGGGCCTCTCGAATCTTGATCTAGCCAAAGATCAAGCCCCCATCTACTCCATACCGAGGGGCGCCTGAGTTCTTGCCCTTTCGGGAAGTTTCAGTACCACCACCACCACCGACTTGCAGCCTGCAACAAGGGAATGGCCAAGAAGAAGAAGCCCGCGGGCAATCCCGCGCGAGGGTTCGCAACAACTTCAGTCGCCAGCAAGCCTAAGCCGGAAAAGATTACCAGCGACGCCACCGCAAAGGAACATGTACCATCAGTCTCCAAAGAAAATGCGGCAACCATTGAATCTGCTCCCCAGGTCGTTACGGCACCCAAAGCGGCAAAGGCAGAGGTCGTGCAAACTCCAGAGGAACTAGAGGCGCAGCTCGAGCGAGATGAGTTGCAGCTCTTGGTAGAGAAGCATGCGCCAAAGGTTCGACGCGATTCGCATCGCAATGTCTTGAAGTTTCAGACCGATCGTAGAGTGCTTCGTGGACAGTCTCACTCAATGACTGTGCACGATTGGCTACCGAATGAAGTCTTGGACAGCGTTATTGCGTTAGCCCAAGCCGAGTCCAACGACTCAAATCGGAGGCAAGGCCCTCAGTCTTTGCTCAAAACTTTGACTGAAGAGGATGCCATGTCCAAACTCTGGACGCTTGATCTTACTCTACGCGAGCTCGGTTTCTCAAGCGATCATATTCTACCTGTTTTGAAATGGCTATGCGCTAATGCCGCCGCTGTTGACTCCTCAGCGAGCATTTGGGGTTTACAAGACGCACTAGAATGGCTGGCGCTAGATCACTGCGAGGGACATTCTTTCTCGTATGAAGAACAAGCGCCCAAGCGTTCAGCTACAGAGCTTGCTGAGCGATCTCGGCCTAGTAAGTCCCACGTTCTACAAACATGCCATTCCAGACCGTTACTTTCCCGGACATCATACACATCTTTCTTCAGGCTACCTATTTGATATCGGCGACATGCTGATCTTTTCTAGCAAGTCCGTTTTCAGATGATGCAGACAACGAAGCTCAGAAAGACACAACAGTTCAGAGTGGTACTAGGAGACCCGATCAAGCAAACGCCAATCCATCGAATACCGGAGATAAGATGTCAGAACAGATTGATTTTGACGTCAGTGATCTGGATAGTGACATTGAGTTGGAGGATCTGATTCCCACCTATCTAAAGCTCAAAGGCAAGCTTTATGAAATCGACCCTAGTCTGGTTGAAGCCACAACACGAAAACAGACCAAAGGTAGGAAGGGCAAGAACGCGCCCACAAACCAGATTCCGCAGAGTCCTACGGTGCGAAAACTCCTTTCACAGCTACAAAAGATAACCTCAGATACGCTCTTTGACGAATATGAGGCGGAGTTACAGTGGCCAGCGAAACGCAACCAGATCGCTCAGGAGAAAGCCACGAGAAGACAAGAACAAACGGATGGAAATCTGACCCAAAATGGGGATGGATCAGAAGCCACGATAGCAGTCGACCCGCCGATGGTGTCCCAAACTGCATCTTCCACCACAATCGCCGACTCTGGTGAGGGTGAAGACGAAGGTGATCTTCTAGGTGGCATGTTCTCCGCGGTGCCTGACGTTTTAGACACAAGCAAAGCTGAGGACAAGAGTACCGCGACCGAGAATGTCACGTTGCGGGATTTTGGCAAGTCGAGTGGCCTGACTCCGCGAAGACTGCTGGAAGAGGCTGTTCGCTCCAGGTAAGTCAATCATCAACACCGCCGCACAACGCGAGCTTACTCCAGCAGGGACCCCAACGCACGCTTGACATACAGGATGATTTCGCCAACCACCTACACCTGCCGACATTCACTAACTATATCTTGGTCAAAATATCAGGACATGGAATATGATGAGGACGTACCTGGAGTGACCACGTCGTTGCGGCAATTACAAGCAAAGTACGAAGCGACAAGTGTGGCGGCTGTATCTGTAGAGCAGAGCGAGAGTTACATTTCCACCGCTGCACTATTCTCAATCTCTGTGGCCATACCCAAGGAGGAGAAGGTTTATTTGCGACTGCCCTCAAACTGGAGAGAACTGTACCGAGAGTTTTTGGACCACCGCAAAACCAGAATCGACACCGCGGACCGAGATGCGGTTAGACACTATCGCTCGATCGTTTTGGATCAGATAGAAAACGACGAGTCTGATGGGGTCGTACTCACAAGCCGATTCAGAATGCGGAACCAAGCTGCGGTGAGCTCTAGTGCTTCAAATTCCGGCTTCAACACACCAGTCCGCGAGCTAGAAAGTCTTCGTGACCTCTGGGCACATAAATCATCTACTCCCTCATTCCAACACATGCTTGTTGGCAGACAAAATTTACCGGTCTCTGGATTTCGAGATGAGATTATGACTACTATCGACAAGCACCAAATTACGATCATCTGTGGTGAGACTGGGTGTGGCAAGAGCACACAGATTCCCTCCTTCATCCTTGAACATGAGCTCTCGCAAGGCAAAGCCTGCAAAGTCTTCTGTACCGAGCCCAGACGTATCTCGGCTATCTCACTAGCACAACGTGTGAGCGAAGAGCTCGGTGAGGGCCCAAAGGAATTGGGTACAATGCGCTCATTAGTCGGTTATGCGATTCGGCTAGAATCGAAGACTTGTTCCCAAACGCGGCTTGTCTATGCCACCGTCGGTGTTGTACTACGCATGTTGGAGTCTGCAGAAGGCCTTCCGGAGGTCACGCATCTTGTGATTGATGAGGTGCACGAGCGAAGGCAAGTGGGCGCTATAAGAATATTGGAACCGCACTGACTTTGATTAGCATCGATACCGACTTCTTGTTAATCATCCTGCGCTCCTTATTGGAGCGGCGGCCAGAGCTCAAGGTCATCCTCATGAGCGCTACGGTCGATGCGAACAGGTTCTCGAGGTATCTCAACGATGCACCGATCTTGAACGTACCTGGCAGAACGTTTCCAGTCACGACCCAGTATTTGGAGGATGCGATTGAACTGACACATTACGATGGATCGTCTGAGAAGATTCAGCAAGATGGCCGGAGTAGCGACGACGACGAGGGCGAAATCACATCAGACAAATCAGGTATCCCGAGCAAGCTTCCCGGGTACAGCGCTACTACTCGCAACGTACTCTCTACCTATGATGAATACGCTATCGACTACGGCCTTATCGCGCGCTTGATCGAAGCCGTTGCTTACGACCCGCAACTCAGTCGATACAGCAATGCAGTATTGGTCTTCCTTCCTGGCATTGCTGAGATTCGGCAGGTCAATGACCTGCTAGGTGGGCACCCTTCGTTTAATAACAGAGACTGGCTCATCTACCCACTCCACTCCACCATATCGAGTGAGGATCAACAGGCTGCTTTTCTCATCCCACCACGGGGCGTGCGAAAGATTGTCCTCGCAACGAACATTGCCGAGACTGGTGTCACTATCCCGGACATTACTTGCGTCATTGACACGGGAAAACACAAGGAAATGCGCTTCGATGAGCGTAGACAGCTATCCCGGTTAACACAGTCATTTATCTCGAGAGCGAATGCCAAGCAACGTCGTGGTCGTGCTGGCCGTGTGCAAGAAGGGCTGTGCTTCCATTTGTTCACGAAGTACCGTCATGACACGCTCATGACTGATCAGCAAACGCCAGAGATGCTCCGACTATCTTTGCAAGACCTTGTCATGCGGACAAAGATCTGCAAGCTCGGCGACATCGAAGAGACACTCTCACAAGCCTTGGATCCGCCTTCCTCACGGAACATCCGTCGTGCTATCGATGCACTCATCGAGGTGGACGCGCTTACACCAGCCGAAGAGTTGACAGCCCTTGGCCGGCAGATTGCAAAGCTTCCGCTCGATGCACATTTAGGGAAATTGGTGCTACTGGCCACCACCTTCGCCTGTGTAGACGTCGCCATCACCATCGCTGCCATATTATCCTCCAAGTCCCCGTTCCTGACGCCATTTGGAGCAAAGCAGCGCGCTGACATAGCACGTCTCGCGTTCAGGAAGGGAGACTCTGATCTCCTGACTACATACAACGCCTACAGAGCCTGGCGTGCGGTCTGCACCACACCAGGTCGCTCCGAAATACAGTTCTGCCACAAGAACTTCCTCAGTCCACAAAATCTAGGCAACATTGAAGACCTGAAAGCTCAACTACTCTCCTCACTTGTAGAGGCGGGATTCGTTCAACTCTCGCCAGATGAGCGTCACAATCTTAAGCGCTACCGCAGTACCACTCGTCACCGCGCCTTCGTGCAAGTGCCCCCACAATACGACACCCACACCGACAATGACATCTTCGTCAACTCCGTCATCGCCACGGCATTCTACCCCAAGATTCTCACGCGTGAGGGCAAAGGATGGCGCAACATCTCCAACAACCAAACCGTCAGCTTAGCTCCTACGTCCGTCAACAAAGGCACCAAAGTCGCACAGTTCCTATCCTACTACCACATCATGCAGTCCAGCAACAAATTCTACAACGCGCACTCCACCTCGATCGCGCATCCGCTTCCCATGGTGCTCATGGTCGCAGCGGACATGGATTTCAAGATGCACGCCGGCGTCATTAGCTTTCCGGGCAGTGTGCTGCGCTTCGCAGTCAGGGACTGGAGAGCGGCGGTGGCGCTCAAGGTGCTGAGACGCCGCGTCAAGGAGATTCTGTCGAGCTGTTGGAAGAATCCTGCGCGGCTGATGAGTGAGCGCGAGAAGGAGTGGTTGGGCTTGTTCTTTGCCGTGTTTGAGGGCAAGTGGGAGAGGGAGGAGAGGATTCGGCAGAGAGCGGGGGGTGCGGCGAAGTAGGCTGCTCAAAGCGATGTGATGTGAATCTGATGATGAGAAGGTTGTGTCAATAGTTCTTGCCAGTGCATCGTACTAGACTGTGTGATTGGAAAAAGAAGCATAATCCCTTCGACTTATATCTAGATCTGTATGAATCGATTAAGTGGTCATTACTTGTATCGTAAACTCTACGTCTATCCATGTGCACCGTGCCTACTCTATCCCCATACACGATATCCTACAAAAGTGTGTCTCCCAGCGCACACCTAACGATCGACAAACCGGCGCGCACAGTATCGCTTGCGCCCTGCTCGTCAAGACTCGGGTTGACCTCAACTAGATCCAGAGCGATGAGCGATCCCGTCTCCGCAACGCACTCGCAGATGAAGTCGCCCTCGCGCAGAGTGAGACCGCCTCGTACCGCCGTGCCCGTGCTAGGCGCATACATAGGATCCAGCGCATCGATATCAAACGACAAATGGATCGGCGTATCCATGCCGATCCAAGCCAGGGCCATATCCATAATCTTGCCAATACCATGCCTGTCTCACGTCAGTAACCTCTCAATCGCCAACCTCCAACTTCCCAACATACCTATCAACATCATGCATCGAAAACGCCTTGATCCCCTGCTCCCTCAGAATCTTCTTCTCCCCCTTGTCAATGTCCCTAAGCCCAATGTACACGAGTTTCTTCGTGCTGAGTAAATGCTCGTCTTTCAACCACCCAAACACATCCTCGCGCTCTTCCCTCGCCAGCCCCGTGAGGAACGACACGGGCATGCCGTGGATATTCCCACTATCCGACGTCTCAGGCGTGTTAATGTCTGCGTGCGCGTCGACCCAGATGACGGCGATTTCGCGGCCCAGGCGCTCGCGCACCGCCTTGGCCGTCCCGCTGATGGTCCCGATGGCAATGCTGTGGTCGCCGCCGAGCGTGAGCACCATTTTGCCCGACGCGGCGTGCGCGTAGACTTGCGCGCTGACGGATTGCGTCACGGCGCTGGCGAACTTGGGGCGCTTCATGCCGCGGTAGTCTGGGTCGGAGGCGGGGAGGAGTTCGGCGTAGGCGTGTACGGTGCCGTCGTAGGTCACGTTCATGGAGAGGTCGTGCTCGAGTTGTTGGATTAGGCCCGCTTCGATGAGGGCCATGGGGGCGGCGTCGACGCCGGGTTTGGGCTGGGAGGGGCTGTTAGATGGTATCTGGGTGTGTGGTGAATAGCCTTACTTGGCCGCCGCTGAAGCCGACTGCGACGACGCCAAGGTCATGGCGGTCGGGGATGAATTTCGCTTGGTGTGGTGGAGGGGCTGTCATATTTGCTGATGACTGTGGTAGTTGTCAGTTTGCGATAGTCGTTGAGTGTGGGCTTGCGACAGATGCGGAAGTCGGTCGCAAGACAAAAGCGTTGAGGGCTCAGAACCAAAGTGATTATTTCTTGCCTCGGATCTTGCACTTATGTGTGGGACAGAGATCGCCGTATAGTTGTTGATAGTCAAGTCACTCAGCTGTCTGCGCAATATCACTCGTATGCACGACAAGTAGTCAAAGCCGAGTGGGAAGACGAAAAAAAAAGTCAATTTCAAAGTCCAAATCCGTGCGAAATGGCGGGCTTTTATCTCTGCGCAGCGTGCTGCTCTTAGGTAATTAAGCGTGCACCGAGTTTTCCTCCATCGTGTATACCTGTACTTAAGGGAACGGAAGTTGAGGCTCTCGTGTAGACTTGAACTTAGGGGAACAAAAGGACGTGCATAATCTGGCTCACCCCCCACTATCGCGCCGGCGCGAGCTCACATTCGGCAGGAGCGTATCGGTGGACTTTTGGCATGTGCCATGTGTCCGTTTGTCGCTGCGAAGGTCTCCATGTACGACGCCTGGTGGGCGAATACTTGTGAGTACGGACGAGTACGTTTGGTGTTCCTCGTGGAAGGAGGTAGGCGATCGCCAGCTGGGTAAATTCGTGATTGGCTTGTCGCGGGGTTGCGGTGGTACGTCATTGGCCGGGTTGGATCGGCTTTAGCTGTGCATACTCATTTTGACACCAGTCAGTCTACACACCGGTCCTGGGCTTACTACATCTTTCGGTGCATGACCTTTCTCAATTACAAAGGTAAACGCCTTGTGGTTGTGGACATTTTCTCCGCTTCTAGTATTCACTGATGGCCACGTGTAGTGTGAGTGCGTGGAATCTCTAAAGAAGCGCTTCCATGAACCTACGTATAGGATAGTGAATGCAGCTTCGAACAATTGAACGAGTGATAACATGCGTTCTCTACAAAAGAGGTCTAGGAGAGACCCTACAGTGAAGCAGAAGTAACCTAGACTGAGTTTGCAAACGATGAATCCAGAACTTCTTCTTAACTTGAAGCCGCTTACTAGCCCGTACAAGAGATTTTCTAGAAAGTTCACACAGCAAAGTGCTCCATGTATGCGCGTCGCAAGCAAGACGTGGTTGAAGGTAAAAGTAAGCGGGTCCGCGATCGATCCATGATTGGCCAATCCCCACCATCTTCAAAGCGCCACCTCTCCACACACTAAAGAAGGCGAAATGTAATCTGTCCGCCAAGGCCGCCCAACACACTAGCACTGGCGCAACGAGCTCAGCCGCCCGCTGCAGGCGAAAGGGGGGGTCCAGGGGGTCTCCCCCTGGGGTGAAGAAGTTCAGAGATGACTATCTTAACGTAGAGAAATTCGACTATTCCATCAACACATACCCGTCTAGGCCCAGCGCAATCACGAATCGATCTCCACTCGCACCACTCGCACCACTCGCACCAGACAGCCGCAGTCGCTGCCGCGTCCAGTTGGCCAGCAACTGACGATCGTCGCCGTGGAGGAGGACGATGAGCAGGAGGGAGCATCATGTTGACTAGAGTCATCATGCCTAACAACAGACCTTTGAATGTCCAGCAGAAGCGCGACGACGACGACAGCACACCAAGTTTAAGCTGCATGTTGCAGTAGAAACCCTAAGTACACCAGTTTGATCTACTCAGCGCAAACGGAAACAAAATGGCGACTCTCTTAGCCCGTCTCTGCAATCGTAATGTCCTATTCTGCGTCTCAGCTTACTGAATTAGTAGCAACACAACTACAATAAATAACTGCGAGGCTTAGCGCAAGCCCGAATCGACCCCCACAAGCACCGCAAGCCTGACGATACACCCTCCCGTCCACCCATTGCAGCTCGTCCGGCTGTGGCAAGGAGAAGGAGCAGGAGATGGTCTTGGAGCATCGTCGTTTGGAGGGCATAATCAGCAGCGTGCATCACGCAGGTCACTACGGTTGCACCTGGGCAGTATTGAGCGGCGTGCTAGGGGTCCATCAACATCATCGCTAACCGCTACGACCATCACGACTACCGTCATCATGTCGACATCCAACGTACTACCCGTCGAGCTTATAACGAGGGAGCGGGCGGAAGAGGAAGGCTATATGCTCGATGGGTATGGCGGGGAAGAGGTGGATAGCGAGTCATTATTGCCCATCGCGTGTTACCACGTCGGTATATGCCTACATCAACTGTATGCTTATGCATAGAGAAGACTCTTGTAGTGGAGATGCAGTCGTTGGGAACAAGGGGAAGAGGAGAGCGATGGAGATGATAAAACAGCGTGAAAGCCAACGATGACACGAGTTTGGCTAAACCACGCATGCTTTTGGGTCTATAGGTGCCCATGTCAAGTCCAACTGTATGCTAATGCGCAAAGAAGGTTATTGTAGCAGAGACGCAATCTTTCGGGAAGGAGACGGAGACGAGAGTGATGAGTATATATGTTGATGTGAAGTAAGTATGCAGCTGAGTATGGATAGAAGAACAGGAGACGTGCTGAATGTGAAAGCAGTTATGTTGATTTTGTTGTTACTACTACGACGGTATTTTTACTCTTAGTCGTTCATGTAAAAAGATAATTGTTTTTGTTTCTCTGTATATATGTCATCAGTGCTAGTATTCTGTTTAGGAAAGTACGCGTGGGGACTGTGAGTTGTGTGCTCTTACCGCATCAACCTCACAATCGCGCGTCCTCGGATCCTTCTATTGCGTTCGCGACACGTCATTAACCTACTCAGTCATCGATCACGTCGTCGTCTCTTGCGTTGCATTGCTCTATGCGCTGGTCTTTGAAGGCAAACAAGGTTATATAAGTCTAATAGCTTTACCTTTAAGCATAGCAGGCTAACGCTTAATCTACTGTATCTTACTCTTATCTGCTACTAATAAATAACTATATATAATTATAACAGCAGCACTAGCGCTAGTAAATATATATATTAGGCTTAATTAGGCTATAGATAATATATTTACTGCACAGATCTAGCTATTTAAATAGTAGAGAAGTAAATATAGAACTAAGTAAGAGTAAGTCTTACTTACTTTACTTTTACTACTAATTACTAACTAAGATATAATATAGGCTGTCTATACTACCTAAGGTTAAGAAATTAATCTAATATATACAGTTGCTGCTATTTATCTTAATATCTAGAGATAGCAGATCTTCTCTTAAAGACACTCTTTATTTATATATTTATGCGTTAGTCTAGTACTATAAGATCTTAACTAAAGAGAGCGCACTAACTAAAGCATCTTATAATATACTAGAATATAAAATTAAGACTCTTATAAGAAGTAGTTAGATTCGATATTCTTAACTCTTTTAGAGAGCATATATTTGCGCAGCTGCAGCTTTGAATATTGTAACTAGGTTCTTATTTAAGAGAAGAGAACGCGTTAATATTACCTCGTTTAATTGGGAGTCTGTCGTCTAGATATTGCTTACTTTCTTACTACTTACTAGCTTAGAGGCCTAAGCAGAGAACGTAGTAATATTAGATAAATAGGCTAATAAAGCGAAATTAGATATAGCTAGCACGTTTATAATTTAGAATAATATACAATTATAGTAGT
>Ga0265780_10003573_pt1 | contig 20391 bp, 18 predicted proteins | sample P1T30metagenome_FD_192432 | JGI IMG/M metagenome (GOLD analysis project Ga0265780, IMG submission 192432) | Plant litter microbial communities from East Loma Ridge, Irvine, California - P1 T30 | ecosystem: Environmental > Terrestrial > Plant litter > Unclassified | place: USA: California...
GTATTATAGTTCTCTTCTAATAATGCGCTTTAATTATAATAACTTTTTAGAATTATAGGTTATATATTAAATAATATAGATATTATGCTAGTAAACGAGTTTAATAGACTTATTTATAATGCTATAGTATTTGCTTAGGCTACCTATACTAGTATAGTAATATACTTTACTAAGAGAGTTATAGCAGAGATATATTTATATACTAAAGCGTTTATTAATTATAATATATTCGTTGCAGCAGCTATATACGCTAGTATAGTAGAAAGTTTAGAAATAGAAGTTATAACTAAAGGTATAAGGCGCTGCTAGTTAGGTGTATTACTTATAGTATACCTTAATATTCTAAAATACTACCTTATTTTCTTATTATACTTCTGCCTTAAGGCGTAGATAGCCTCTTATTACTCTGCTTCTATTACGTATTATTATAGGCGCTCTATAGTATTTATAGGTTGTAGAGTTATTCTAGAAGATTATACTATAAACTTTAAAGTTATTATACTTAAAGAGGTTATATAATAAACTTTATAGTATAGTCTCTAGTACTAAGAATAAAAATGCTCTATACGCTACTAAGAATAAAAATATTCTATGCGCTACTAAGAATAAAAATACTCTGTGCGCTACTAAGGATAAAAACGCTCTATATAGTGCTAAGAATAAAAACGCTCTATACGCTACTAAGAATAAAAACGCTCTATGCGCTGCTAAGAATAAAAACGCTCTATGCGCTGCTAAGAATAAAAACGCTCTATGCGCTGCTAAGAATAAAAACGCTCTATACGCTACTAAGAATAAAAACGCTCTATACGCTGCTAAGAATAAAAACGCTCTATGCGCTACTAAGAATAAAAACGCTCTATGCGTATACTAGAAGAGAAACTAAACCTAATTAGGCACGCTAGGAAAAAAACTTAAACCTAATTAGAAATGTTATAGTTATACTACGTAGAATAGCAAAAATATAACTTTTTTTTTTTTTAAAAAAAAATTCTAAGTTAAATAAACGTAGACCTTTTTTAGCTATACTATAAGAGTTCTAAGTCTTCTCTATATATAGATCTTATTCTATATATTCTATATATTCTATATATAGAATATTATAGAATTTTATAGAATATCGTAGAATATATATAATCTTATTCTATAGTAGCTTTCTGCTAAGAATATAAGATTATATACTCTGCAGAGTAGCGTTATCTATTAGTCTTTATATACTAACCTCTATACTAATCTTCTTTAGTTAGTTTCTTGCTTTCTTTATAGACTGCTATACTTCTCTTCTTAAAGGTTTGTAATATAATATTATTCTTTATATATAAGTTTAGTATTTATATATATTTTTAGTATTTGCAAAGGCTAAATCTAACTCTAGAGCTATAATACTTTATTAGATACTTATAGAAGAGAAGATAAACTATATATAGATATAGCAGAACGGCGATCTATCGATCGTACTTATTAGTTCCTTAATCTCAAGCGGCTTAAGGTTAAGATAGTTTATCTGAATAATGTCGTCTAGCACAGCGTCGCGGCTCGGAGGGTTGTTGAATATCGTGACTGTGCCTGCAATAGTGCGCGCCTGGTCGAGATGTAGAGCCTGCCAGATCCACCACAGCCGATCGATCATGCCGTGGTGCAGGAAGAATGCTGGGTCGTTGGGACTGCTGAAAACGTCGCCGGCGTCGCCCCCAATCGCGAAATGCCCGGCGGCATGAAGACCAAGGAAGCCTTGATCAAATCGGCCCTGCAGTTCATTCTGGAACGTCGCAATGTTCTTGGATGCCGCACCAAGCGTCACGTTGTAGAGGTTTTCAATCGTGAGCCACTTGCTTGACGCGAAAGTGGTAAGGTCGCGCTTCAAGCAACGCGGGTTGTATGCGAATGTCGTGTTGACTTTGACCTCGCCACCCATCGTCGGGGAATTCGGTCCAAGGTTTGCTTGCACACCCTTAAATGGCCCACTCATGATGCAGCCGCCGCCTTCTCCGGAAGGCAGGAATATTTTCCCAGCACCGCCAACGCTCCCGTTGTGTTTTACAAAGGACCCATCACTGCCCATGCTTGTGTCGGAGCCATCGAAGATCGGAGACTCTCGCAGATTGTCTTGGTACGTGAACCAGTTCCAGTACGGCTGGTAACCCGTGTATCCGCATTCCTCGCGCAAGGCCTTCTCGTACCCGTAGACGAAGTATCTGTGCCAGCTTAAAAAGTTGCCCGTTCCATGGATTGTTGAAGTCTGGTTGATGTGCTGCGCGACGAAATCGTCGTAGCGGGTTCGTGCTCCAGGTACGAGCGCGGGGTCGGACTTTGATGGCGCAGACAGCATACACTTGACAGCCTTGATGTACCCCTTCCGCTCGTTTGCGCTCATGAAGCTCCTGTTCATCTTGTTAGCGATCAATACCAATGCACACAGGTTGGCGTTACCCACCAGTCACGCCGAACGGCAGCCGTGGAAAGCGAACAACTTCGTTTGGCAGTACTACCATTCGACTCGGCTTCTCTGAGATTTTCCAAGGCCTGATCTTGTAGATTTTGGAGCAGATCCCGAGGTTGTAGCACGGCGCCTTGTGCCAAAGTAGCGAGTGCGACAACAGCGAGTGAGATACCAGAAACATGCATTGTGCGAAAGAACGACCTCTACTGTTGGAAACAATACACGCTACGACCCACTGAACATATGCCAGGTTTGCGACGTATGCGATACTTTATGGACCATCTTTGCTGCGCTTAATTAATTCATCGAGCGCGTGCAAGCCAAGTGCGTTTCATTTGCATCGGCGGGCGTCATCGCCGAGCTTACTTGTGTCCACAAACATCAGCCAGCACTTCAGAGACCTTAACAAAGGACACAATTCCTTCGTGTAACTAGGCTTGTGGTTCGATTTGCCGAGCCGCAGTCGCTTCGTCCAATCATTCATAGTAATTGGGCTTCGAGACGCGGATGGGTGCAGATACGAACCATCCTTCCTGTCCTGGACAAGAGCTTTGTCCGAGAGCCGCCGAATAGGGCGCGCAATATGACGGATAAAATCGATGGATTCTCCGCCATGGCATTTTAGCCGCGGTCCAGCGCGATGGATCGCCCGCTCGAGACTGCATGACAAGAAGTCTACGCCGCAGCAGCGCACGAGGTGTGCCACGCCAGCAACAAACGTTGAGATGAGGGAATATGGAAACAAGCGCGTGTTCCATGCGACAACTCATGTTTTTGACGTGCATACTGTGCGAGAGCACACTGTGCGGGTTCGTTATAAGGGACAGCTCAGAAAACTTCTTCCAGGTATCGTGATTCGCGCAAGATGGCGTAGTGGGAAGAGCCGCCGTGTTGGTGTGTGGCGGGAGCGGCACACTATGTAGACAGCGGCTGGCACAGCAAGACTACGCCAAACGCAGCTAAACATTTTGTGTCCGCCACTTCAAACTACACAAAATGATGCTATGTAAGTCTTGCCGAAGGACAACAGCCTGCTACGCAACCTTGCTTTGATGCACTCAACTCGAGAATAAAAGGAACCCGTAGAGTCGGGAATCTCTGCCTGCGGTGCAAACTTTCTCCATCCTCAGTTTCGTTGGAATGGTTTCTCACCTGGGCACATGTGGAGAGTTCCAGCACGGAGACATCGACCCGCTGTTGCATGAGTAAATGCGACGCCGCGAGGCAAGCCAATACAATTAGAAACAACGACTCTACGTTGCAAATGCATCAAGACGCGGTGTCAAACCCCCGGGATCTCTGGCAAATCATGATAATGCGACAAATCCGTTGAATGACAGGCGTGTGGTCCGGGCGAAGAGTCGAAAACATCAAACGTGCGGCTGAGACTACTCAGCGTTGGGGGATGGCGGGATCGATGGCGATTCGGGTAGCCCTGCCCAGAAGAAGTGACCGCAGGAGGCACAGTCAGCGGCATACAATTTCATGGACGCGGGAAGGCCTTCAACACGGCTCGGCGAAGTGGCAAAGATGGCTGTTATTCAGGCAATTTGCGCGTTGGATTTCTGACGAGGAAGCGACCGCTCCAGCGATAATTACCATAAATCGTCGACTCCTGTCCATCTAGCAAGAACCGTTCCAGAACACCCGGCATCATGGACCCTCGCTGGGCAGCCGAGAACCATCTTGGTCGTATCCTGGCTGTAACTGGCTGCATTCACTTACTAGCACTCATCAGCCTTGGACTCCGCCTTTACGCACGAATTCGCGTACTGCGTACGCCGGGTCGAGATGATGTCGTCGTCGTAATTGCTACCGTCAGTTTTACCCAAGACCATAGTATTGAACTAATAGCAAGCAGTTCTTAGCTCTTGGTGGGTGGATATGCTTCGTACTGCAAGGTCGCTATGGTCTTGGTCGTTACAGCAAGGTGCTGTCCAAAGATGACCTGATAGCTTTCGAAAAGATATCCTTCTTCCAGTCCATCATTTCCTCGATCGCTGCTCTAGGCTTGTTGAAGATCTCTATTGCGCTCTTCTTGCTTCGCCTTAGTAAGAACAAATGGTATTCTCGGTCGTTGTGGGCAATGATAGGTGAGTCCATGGATCGATATGAGTAGCACCTTGTTGTAGCAAGATGCTGATTCGAGCACCCAGGCTTCGTCATATTTTATTCAGTGTAAACGATCTTTTGATGAAGTCGTAGGAATGAGTTCACTGACGTCTTAAGCGGCGCGTGGTTGACGTTCTTTTTGCGATGCCAACCCATGGCAGCGTTTTGGGACAAACGCCTCGGTGGATCGTGCTACTCCATGCAGCTCTTCAAATCCTTTGCGATGGCAAATTCTGGTACGCGATCACACAGCTTCAATGCGTGTTTCCGATTAACATTCGACAGGCTTCAATATTGGCACGGACGTGTTGTCCGCGACTTTGCCGATTTCCATCATTTGGAGCCTTCAGATGTCGCATCGCACGCGTGCCTACCTCATCGGAGTTATGAGCCTCGGATACCTGTAGATCAGATCCCGCGTAGAATGCAATTATGGCGACTGATGCGTATTCAGTGCTGTAGCCGTAGGTATCGTGAAGACCGTGTATCAGATATCACTTGTTACCAACCAGGACAGAACCTTGTGAGTTTGCAAATACCATGAGCAGATCTCCCATATGTCTCGATCTCTGATACTTGTCCAGCGAGTCAAGTGTACAGTTCTGGGGCTTGTAAGTGCTCTCATCCATTTGCGGACTGCGACATCACCGCGGAAGTGTGCCTGACCACAAGTTACAGCATTCAATTAAACGTCGGCATCATTGCTTCTTCCATCCCAACATTGAAGCCACTCCTTAACAAGACGATCAGATCTACAGGCGACGATCGGCGTAACAATCTCAACGAAGGCGAACGTTTGGCAAACGCGACCATTGGCAGCGGTATGAAAACACCGAAATCGCGCAAAGCATTTCTCAGTTCGCTCTACACGGACGCAATCGAATCAAGTCACGGGATGATCTGCAATACGACGAGTCACAACGGAAAATCTCATGTATACAGCGCGCAGGAATATCGTTTTGGAAGCGAAGACCGAATTTTGGGTTATGGCGCAGACATATCGAAGCACATCAAGTGCACGACAGAAGTGGTGGTCGATAGTGGGAAAAGATAGAATGAAATGGGGAGACAAAAGTCTCCCCATGGGACAAAGTTTTTGGGGCGGGCGCCTGTTCTTTCCCTGTCACTCTATTTCTTCTACCCTTTGCATTCTTCCCAAAAGTCCCCTCGAAGTTGTTGTTTGGTGGGGGCCATTATGCGCAAGCAAAGAAAATAAGATGGTCCAAGTCTTGCGCCTTCTCATGGTTCTGGATTCGCGTCACATCAACAAAATCTCGTGTGTCCTGTCCTTCGCGTTGTAGCCGCGCACATGCGGCATATCGTTGTCTCTAGCTTTGGGTATGAGTATCCTTGCCATGCGTTCACCTTTAGGATCATCAACCATTTCCAAAGCCTTGCTGTCCGCCCAGGGGCTCAACTTCGTGAGTCCGACGCGACGAAACGCTTTCTTCCTCCCGTCCTCGCCCTCTAGCACAAGTTGCAACAGCAAGCAAATCATGTACTTGGAGCCCTGAGGTGCGAGTCGACTTCCTCTTGCGGCTGGTACAACGAAGATGTTTGCGTCGTGACCGGTAATCTTTTCCGATCGCGTTGCGGATAATTCAAATACACATTTCTGTGCTGCTCCTTGTTCAGCCCTTCGCGGTCCACCGGATGCCATCTATATCGCCCCTTCTCATTAGGCCCATGTGAAAGTGTTTCGTAACGAATATTAGAGTGACCCAGTCTACCTTCTCGCTAGTGTTTCTTGGGCTCGACAAGACGGACACGGCGTGTATCTTCCCAGCCTGTAAGCTGGCTGCTACTTTGTCTGCGTATTGAAGGCTTTGGGCAAGTTGAAGGTCAAGCTCCACGGCGAGACAGCTATTTGGTCGTCGCTGCCGCGGATCAGGACGGGCTTGGAATGATCTTTGACAGTAGATTCAGTCGTATCTTGCGCTCTCCAGTTTTGCTGATTCAACATCTTGCTTTATTGCGATCGCAATTTCTCCCATGAAAGGAAGCGAGCTGATTGTGTTGGGAAATATCTCTGCGATCAGTCTGGTAACTAATGGACGATTAATCAGTAATGCGGTACTGTGATATTGAATGCTGAACAGGATGCTAAAGCGATTTGTAACATATGAGTCTCGCTCCAGCTGTCCAACTGGGCGCTGATGACCTCGGGAAATGCAATCGAGCTACTTTTCCGCCAATTTGCCAACCTCTGTGTAAACTCTAGTCTTTGAGCAACCGCTTCGTGGATAGGGATTTCCATGCTTGGGTCCATATTGCTGTTATACATCTTCTGAACAACATCGGCTTTGAGGTAGTCCATAAGTCAAGCGAATAATTAGTTCACTGCTCGCAACCAGACCGAGCAAGCATATACTCAAATAATTTGACCATTGTACATAGTAGCTTGACTCTCCATTGGTGCATGACTTGCGCGTGAACCCGTGTCTGTGATGTGATTTGGTGATAGCTCGATGCGAACATAATTGCTTCAGATGAGACATGGCCTTCCTGGGGCGATGCTTAGGCTCCGGTCCTGGTTCACCACCCCATACCATACTCTGAGGAGGAGCGCGCGCTTCCGAGCATCGCTCTCATTGTGCAGCGTGGAAGAGTGCAAGCCGAGCTGGTATGCCGCTTTGACAGCGAGCGCGTGATAGGTCCAACTCGTGATTGAACGCTGCGTGTTTTGCTGAAACAGGCAAAGTAGGAGCAGTGTCTGCACTGAATTACTTAGTAGCGGTTCCACACGACGCTTTGTATCTGTGGGGCATTCATACCGAGTTCGATGCTGGACCCACGAAGCGTAAGACCTTCCAAGTTTCTCTGTGTTCTGCGATAATACAGCTCAGATCAATAAATAGGTTTTCCTTAACTAAGTAGGACACTACGTAGCCTATTGTTGCGAAGTAATCCCTGCAAAGGTCATTCAGTCCCCCAATGTTCAAATTAGGCTCGCCTATAGGGTCGGACGTCACATCAGGGAGACGTACGGGGCCCATTACTCGTTGCTCGAGGGACGGCCCTGGAGGATTCCTGAGCATATCCGGCAAGAATTTTGTCGCATCTTCCTTATCAGATTGACGCATAAAAGGAAGCATTCTTAAGAGCGCTGCCGATACAATTCCGAAAAGTGTCGGTCCTAAGATAGTTACTTCACCGTTGCTGCCGGGAGATTATCCCCACTCTTACCAAAATAGCCAATATCTTTCTCGGGAGTCTCATTGAAAGCATTGGTGGCTATCGCATTGACAGATGACTCGTCCTCTGCAATCGATGTGTCATGTAGAAGAGGGGTCGGTTCTGCAACGGAAGCGGTTGAGCTCGCCCGTTTTGCTTCTAGTTCTTTCACTCGTTCCAGCAGCTGCGCATATGTTCTGAGGAGACATTGGTATATTCTCGGTAAGAGTGACGTGATTGAACGTACGGCTTCTTATGCTGCGATATTGAAGTGCGTTCATAGTCGCAGTATATACGAAGCTCGAGACAACCAGAGCAAGCGGGTCTCAGGCCGTCACACTGAGGCACGTAAGTAATCACCGATTATTCCCCTTCGAGCACTTACACGAGACTTCTTGACACGACAAGAATTACAAGCTAAGGCAACTTTTCGCCGCTTGGCTATGCGGGTGTCGGCTGGTGACATATCCCTGAAACTTCGCTAGGTACACATTGCATGCATATCAATACCAGGTAATATGTCTTATAGTATTGGACATGTACCTTCGTCGTAGAACTGCCCCGCATTTCCGCAAGTCGGTCCAGCTCACTGTTGGCTACCCCGCGTGCCCGCATCTAGCCCCATCTAGCATTCCGACCATAACCGCCGAACATCGTTGCTTTTCAGATAATTCAGTAATATTGATCGAAGTCTCAGGCTAACTACAAGACATAAATTACGCGTGGTGCGTGAAGATCTTTGCAGTTTCGAAGTATGCTCCGAAGGCTCAGAGAACAATTCTTTTACGAGCCCGTACTATCAGCGGATGTTTCATATCACTGACGCTCACACCGATCAATTCAGGCATGTTCCCCAACGAGGCCGGTCCCTCCGACTCTGCGCTTGGATCCTCACTTGGGGCCAACGTAAAGTCAAACTCTATGAGTAGATTACTTGCCAATATGTAAATTTTAGTCATGGCGACAGTCTTCCCAATGCATTGTCGACCTCCCAGTCCAAAATGCATCAAGTAACGTGAGCGCGCCGCCGTCTCTGCCTGATACCATCGGCCTGGATCGAATCGATTGCGGTCATTGCCCCAGACCTTCGGATTGTGATGGAATGCATGATTGCAGACTGCAATCGACGTCTGTATCGTAGTTAGTAGGGTGGGACTGGTACGCCGTATCGGCCGTCAACGTACCCCGGCGGGAATGTGCTCCCCTGCAATAGTCACTCCCTTATGAGCCAGAACCCTTCGAGCCAAGGGCATGGTGAAAACAGGGGTAATACGGAAGTTCTCCTTGATGCATTGCTTTAAATAAGGAAGCGATGTCTCCACCTCCACAAATGAGTATGCTGTTTGATCTTCGCCCAGGCGCGGTAGTTGTGCATTAATCTCTGCCACACATTTCTCCATGATTTGAGGTGCTTGTAGGAGATGGTAGAAGAGTAAAGAGGTGGTCGCACTTGTTGTGTGTGTGCCAGCAATACTGGGAGCAATTAGCAGTCAACAACAGCGGATGCAAGGAAGCACTACTAGTTCTGTCGACTTACATGAACCCAAATGCCTCAATCTGGAGGTCTGCCTGAGTCAGTCGCTCCCCATTCGCTTGTATTAAGCTGGTAAGGATGTCCTTTCGCTTTGCTGAAGCTGCGTCGTTTCCCTGTTTAGCATCCTGCATTGCCGCCATACGGTCGCGAACGCACGCTGAGGCCATCTTCACAACAGCAGCGCGCCCTTCAAATAAGCGCCTTAAAGTTCGGGAAGGGACATTCGGAAGCCACCGTTTCAATGTCACAGTCATTGCAGGCCAGGATCCTGTAATTGCTGCGAGGAGAATGTGTTCGACCACTGGTGGCACCCGTGATTCATCGCCACTTTCCTGAATACCGAAAGACTGTCCGAATGCAAGCTCTCCAAGCACATCGATGACATAAAATTGTATGAGCTTTTTGAAATCAAAAACCTCGCCGCTGTCGCAGTAGCCGGCCAACTTGTCCTTTAGTATTTTCACGTTCACATCCAAGTGCGGTTCCATATTCTTCACGGAGGCGATGGAAAAGCTGTGGGACATGTGTCGCCTGCGAATCGAATGCATCTTACTATGGTTAGTGCGGCGCGTTTTGGAGATTCTGGATACATACTGCTTCATCTCGCATACCAAAGATGTTTGGTGCTGTTGCTCCGTACGCCCTATAAGCAGCGTAGAACTTAGTCTTAGGAAATATGCTGCTGCTCTTTGATAGATTATAGGTATAGCGTCTTTAGCGGTAGTGCTCAATTTGTCTAGACTGTAGCGTATAAATCAATCGTATCGCTTATATAAATTAGTGAGATTGTAAGGTTATTTAAGAGAGAGCATTTCCGATACCCACTAGTGATCTGTAAGGGAGGCGAGGAAAGGCCCGGGAAACTTGGCCGGCGGGTGGAAAAAGCGTTGGTATATGACATAGCTGCAAAGGTACAACACAATGAGCGTACAAATGATGGATCCAATACCGGGATATCTTGAATCATCTGATCCCGTAGAGTATGGTGTAGAGAAGCCCATGATCTGGTGTAACAGCTTGAGACAGGTCTCTGGTATGGTCGCTAGTTCCACTTCATACCGCTTTATAGATTCATGGCACCTGCTGGGTCGCCGTCGTAAGCTCTGCGGCAGTCGCTTTTGTCAGAGCGCAGGTTCCAATCGGCACAAGATGAAGTTTTGTGACTGGTGGTTTAAAGAGACTGTGGGCCTCGTACCTGAAAGAGAGAGCCCGATTGGCGTATTGGAGCAGGAATTGAAGCTAAACCGGGTCGATGAATTCCGATTGGTCACAGAACCTCATGCCACAACTATCACGTGCTGCCCTTGATGAAGTCAAGACGACCTGACCATACATTTGAAAGCTAGATGGAATATGAAAGCGCAGAATTTGATCTCAAAGTATTCATTGAATTGTGCTGCATCGTCTACGCCCTCAACCCCTCCATAAGCGCGCCTTCCTCCCGCTTCCCCACAGCCTGGAACATTGCTCCCTCACCTCCAACATCCAAACCCTTCTCCGCCCTCTCATAAGCCTCGTCACTTCTATCCAGCAAGATCTCCAGCTCCTCGTCGGCAAGCAACTTCCCTGCTTCCGTACCCTCGATATCAAACCTCTCGCCATCGCTGCGTCTCAACAACTTCTGCAGCTCTTCAACTTCCTGCTCCTTCTCGTTACCGCGCGCTTTACCCCGATCATTGCGCACGCCGCCTTTGCGAATAACGAGTTTCTCGAGACGGCGCTTTGCTTCGGCGCTTTCGAGCAGTTTTTGCTCGACGGTGTTGCGCGTTGCGAAGCGGTATACGATGACGTTGCGTGTTTGACCAATGCGGTGGGCGCGATCCATTGCTTGGAGATCTTGTTGGGGATTCCAGTCGCTGTCGAAGAGAATAACTGTGTCTGCGGCGGCGAGGTTGATGCCTTGACCGCCAGCGCGTGTTGAGAGGATGAAGATGTTGGTCGCGTTCTTCTTGTCAGTCTTGTTGAAGGCGAGGATTTGAGATTGGCGGTCAGTCTGCGCGACGGAACCGTCGATTCGCGCGTGAGGCCAGGATCGCAGGTCTAGGTACTGTCCGAGCAAGTCGAGTGTCGTGGTGAATTGTGAGAAGATGAGGACTTTGTGGCCGCGTGATATTAGTTCTGGTAAGAGGGAGTCAAGAAGCAACATCTTGCCCGATGTGGATACAAGTGTCTCGTCGGGCTCAGTCTCGGACGCAAACGTTTCTGCCCCGTCGGTGTCGGCTTTCAGGAAGGGATTAAAGAAGTTGTAAGGTGAGTTGCAGCAAAGACGAAGCTGCATGATCGGGTTGCCCAGCTTCTTTTGCATAAGCTGGCGCTTTGCGATCTCGAAGGTAGCGGCACGTATCTTCTCGTCTTCCGCGTCGGAATCGAATTTCTCCTCTGGTTCCTCAGCTGAGCTCTCTTGCTTGTCGAGATTGGCAAAGTACTCCGAGTCGCTCAACTCTTCGTAATTCCTCTTGGGCTTGGTGCGGCTATTTGTCGATGCGACAGACGCCGGCGTGCCTGCGCGAGACGTCTTTGCGCTTTTGTTGGGCGTGCTGATGCCGCTAAGAGCCTTGCGCTTCCTTCCCCCGTTGTTACTCCTGATGCTCAGAGGCGTGCCTGCTCGGCTGCTGAGCCCAATGCTCAAGCGCTCGACAGCCTTATCCTCCAAAAACGACCTGCTCGTACCATCAAGGATGGCCTGGTACAGGTCGCGCTGCATTGTCGTGAGAGGTGCGTACAGCACGTATTCGCGCTTCTTCGGCATCAGGCTCTCCACGTCCGTCTTCACGCGGCGCAGCAAGAAAGGCTTGAGCACCGCATGTAGCGACTTGACCAGATACTGCTGGCGCTCTTCCGAAAGCAATTGCTCGTAGCTGTCCTTGTCTTTAAGTCCAGAAAAGTCGAACCAGCTTTCGAATGTGGACAGCTTGTCAAACACGGTGGGGAGCAGGAAATGCAGCAGCGACCACAACTCGGTGAGGTTGTTTTGCAGAGGGGTGCCTGTGATGAGCAGACGATTGGCAGACTGGAATTGTTGCAGTTCGCGTATTAATCGACAGTCGAGGTTCTTGATGCGATGGCCTTCGTCGATGATGATGAACTGCCAGCCAAAGCTCGTCAGGTACTTGCGATCGTTCATGCATATCTCGTAGCTGGTAACCATGATGGGAAACTGATCGGTGCCTGGATTTCGAAGGCGCGTCTTGCGCAGTCTTTCGCGCTCTTTCTTGTCACCGTGGTAGAGCATAACCGGCATGCTTGGCGTCCACTTCTCAAACTCGGCCACCCAATTGCTTGTCGTGCTGAGCGGCGCCGCAATCAAGAACGGACCGTACGACTTGTTCTCCCACAAATGCGCAAGCATGGCGATGGTCTGGATCGTCTTGCCCAGGCCCATTTCGTCCGCCAGGATGCCGTTGATGCCGTTCTCGTAGAGGGACAGCATCCACTCGAGACCTTCCAGCTGGTATGAGCGCATGGTCCCTCCCACCACGAGCTTCGGTTGCCGCGCAGACCTGAGATTCTGCATGCCAATGTCCCCCGTCTTTACCTTGTCGTCGTCATCGGCAGCTTCCTTCAACGCGTCTGCCACGCTCGTCTGGTCTGTTTTCTTCTCAAGGTCCTCTTTCTTGAAGTAGCTCGATATCTTGGAATCCTCCTTCTTTGGCCTTCCACGACCCTTCTTCTTCGACGCTGTTTTGTCTTCGGCAAGTTGTGGTGCAGCATTGCCGTTGGCTGCCGACCCTCGTGTTGCCCGTCGCTGCAATTCGGCTGCGGCTTTCTCGGCGTTCTTCTCGCGTTTCGAGGCTTGACCTTGCGTCTTCTCGTCTTGCACCTTCTCTTCGTCTTCTTGCCGTTGCATCTGCGCAAGCATGACCGTCGCATACAGCTACGTCATAGGAGTCAGCAAGTGCTCAGCGTCGTCGCGTCGAGGACGCGTCATTTCGCGACTGGTGCTTTACTTACCTTGCTCTTGTTCATCAAAAACTCCAACTGCTGGAATTTCTTGTCCAGTATGTCTTTGCCACTCTTGAGATCCTCCTGCCTTTCCTTCTCCATTTGCGCGTCGCGTTTCGCGTCGTTCTTTTCGCGTTGCGCGCGTATGCGCTCTTCTTCCTGCTGCATTTTATCCGATATGCTCTCAGACTCCCTCTTCCTTTCCATACCGACCGGCGGGGGAGACGATGCGGGCGTCGGCATTTTTGGTAACGATTTCGCGTCAGCAGCAGCAGAGGTCATGTTGCGTATAGGATGCCTGGATCCTGAGGTTGACGATTGCAATATACCAGCTGTCTGGAAATATAGATGCTAGCGCCAGGGGCACGTCGGTGGCGAGCAATGCGATCGAATCGTGGGGTGAAAGACGATGCGCTAGGCTGATCAAAAGCGTCATTGATCGGATCGCGAACGCGAAACGCGTCCACGGGCTGTCACGTGGTTGTTCCGACATCCGATCATAGACGCGCTAAGCTCCATTCGTGAGCCTTCGCAACATGAAGCGATATGCATGTATGTGCAATCAGGGGTAAATTGCATTTCCTCTCATGATAGTATACAGAATTTTTCATGCCAGCCGCAGCACACCAGCACTATTTGCATCGCTTTCCCTCCGTGCCTCTTCGCTGGTAACTTCCCAGTGCGTCTCCCTCCGAATGAAAAGCCCCTTTGAACTCCCCTGGCTCTGCCTATCTGGCTCCATCGTGGTTTGTGATTCGAAGGCACCCCTCGAACTTGCATGACGCATCAGTTTGGGGGGTGATCGAGCGCTGGTGAAGGGTCGTGGGTTCACCCGGATGGAACCATCGTCGCCCTTCCAAGGCGAGCAACTCCCACCCCCACTCTCTGTCCTGCTGTTCTTCATTGGTGAGAGCTGGTAACCGTCACCGTGATGCTGTCCGCTGCCCCCATTTCGACCATTGGATCCAGTTTCGTTGGAAGACCCGATGGTCGCTTTGACACCGCTTCCAGTATCGAAGCTGCGGATGAAGCTTTTCAAGCATGGAAGCGTGGCCGCGAGTAAAGATACACACAACTCGACTTGTTGGAAGACAATGGCGGGAGTTCGACGTGCCCCTGGGTTTTCACCGCCGAGAGACCTTATCCATGCCCTCAATGACATGCTAGCAAGAGCGATGAGCGGTAGACGAAAGGCAAAGACGGCAATAACCTGTAATTTGAGTTTGATGGACATTTGTAGCTGCCAGGTCAGATAACTGGGGATCATGACAAGGACCATGTCCGTGATGATGTCGGTGACAACCACAAACTTGTATCGTGCATCGATGCCTGGGCACGTTTGTGAAGCGGTTTTCGGCGCCATGTTCGGGGGAGAGCACCCGACTGAAACCAGCATCGCAGCCATGATTGTCCAGACCACGAGGACCGCCGTGAAGATGTGACAAGTTATCGTCACCTTCTTCATGTCGCGCGTGAAAAGTCGCTGTACAAGAAAGATCGTGGCGAGCTTTGAGACGCCTAGCGAGATATAAAGAGCGACTTGGTTACCGAGCTGTGACTGTAGTATTATGAGCTGTTGGTTCCATGTCGCAACAACATCCAGGAGCACGTACAGCTGCCATCTTCTTGTAGTCATCTTGGCTGAGCAGGTCAAAGTTCTTTGCCAGGCCGGCCGACAACGATATGAGAAGGAGCGCAAATTGCACAAGACTAATTAACTAACTACGTCAGTCCAGTGTCGTCTCGTGATATAGTGATGGTACACACCTGAGCACCCAACGCTGCTGCGTCATCAAGTCCCAGCACGTGCCATTTGATGAAGCACCGCGTGATGGTGGTTAGACTAGAGTATGTAAAGGTTAAGAAGGCAACAATGTAGAGTATGCCGCTACGATCGTCGGCAGTTACCGTAGCCCAGCGATAGCCGGTGTCGAGTGGAGGAGGTTCCGTCATTCAGGAAGACTACTGCGGGAGACGGCACTGGCGGGACTTGACCGGATATAGCTCTCGAGTATGATTGCGAGGGATGAAGCAGACTTGCTAGGGACCACTGCGCTGGATTTGCTGGCGACCCTGCACCTTGACAACACTTGTTACCTGCCATGCATACGTACGACTGCTCAGCTATCGGGCTGGTATGAATCCGGGTTATGTAGAAACACTAAGTCATCTGCAGCGGAGTGAAGAAGCCTCCCTCCGCTCGCATATTGGTCCAATCTCTCAGAACATCGAACCGAGTGTTCCTGTGGTGCCACTATGTGCAGATCATACCCTCGCGTGAATGGTTCGCAGAAATGCACAACAGCCGCGTAGGTAGCACACGCACAACATCCACTTAGCCCTTGTTGAGAATGACACGGGGCTGCCGAAGAGTGACACCCGGCGTCTTGTGGCGAAATCGCAGCCAATGGCAGAGTTGGGCGAATTGGAAGTGCTTCGCAGATGAAGTCGGTCTTTGTTCTGGCGCTATTCAGTGAAATCGACGACTATACGTGATTCGCATGATTGTAAACTCTCGAAGTCTTGAGTGGCACACAAGCGCCATGTCGAAGCAAGGAGACGATGTGTGAAGTTGTTGCTCAAGAGCATCGGCTGGCTGGCGGCAAGGGGCTCTGGATTCGCGCTAGGGCCGTCCCGAAACAGCTAGCTGAAGACCACATCATCTCATCTTCCAGCTCCCTCGACACCGCATACATCGCACACTTTCATCATCGCACAACCACATCACGCGCTGACTACCAGCTTGGTCTATCGTTTGCCCCAAGAGGATTCGTGCGGTGGACGGAACGTACTCCCTTGGCTATCTCCCTCATGTTCTACTTGCCACTGCTTCAACGCTGTGCCGACTAACATGCTATATACTCTGGAGCTACTCTGTCTCGTTTTGCGGATCCGCGTCTATTAAACTATGCTTCAAGTCATCATCCAGATGCTGCAGACCCTGTGCTATACTTGCATTGCAAAAGCAGTGACGCAACTGATGCATCTGCAGTGCGATCGCATGTTGTATGCCGATCAGAATGGCAGCTCAGGGCGTTTGCGGCGCTCGAGCTCGACATGCGGGTAAACACCTTTAGGGACGTGAAATGCGCCATGACTGATGCGCAGAATGGACCAGGTCTCAGGATACCTTACATGCTAATCTCCGAGCTCGCTACCGAAGCCACGGAAAGAAAGAAGTGTTCGAAGGCTGGTATAGCCAAACGCCCTCGCATGATCTGCAATCGGTGTTACATTCGGCTGTGAGACTGGCAGTCGTTCTACAACAATGCTGACAGTTGATGAACGATGTCATATACTTGTATTCGGTGACACCGCTGTTTCGGTTCTTCCGGCCTACATACTTCTCTCCTTCCTTCTCATCTCGCCCGGGCGCCTGTTCTCGTAGATCTGAGGACCTGCATCATGTCGATTACCAAAGCTGACGCTGACATCGAGCTGCACGACAGCGACTCGCAGAAAGATGTCGTGGGCTCGGCAAAGAAGGGAACGCCCGACGATCAGAGGGACATGCATCGCATGGGGAAGACGCAGGAGCTCCGGAGGAACTTCCGATTCGTATCTATCTTCGGATACTCGATGATTTTGATGGCAACATGGGAGACCGTCCTTACGTGAGTTGCTTCCCTCAGAATGCTTTGCCCTGAGCCGAGCTGATCTGCAAGCAGCACTCTCATGATTCCCTTGACGAACGGAGGTCCTGGCGGCGCAATATTCACTTTCCTTGGCACAGCTGTCGGAATGGGATTTGTCATCACTTCAATGGCTGAAATGGCTTCGATGTAAGTACCAAAGGGGATGCGTCGCGTTTCCGCAGCATGGGCTGTGTGACCATGCATGCTAAAATTGGCAACGCAGGGCACCTACCAGCGGTGGTCAATACCATTGGGTTTCGGAATTTGCACCCAAGGAACATCAGAAGTTCTTGAGCTATGTAGTTGGTGCGTTCCTGCGTCCTGCGATGAACGAATTTGGCTGACTTTAATCAGGCTGGCTGTGCGTTTTGGGTTGGCAGACTGGAATCGCATCTATTGCGTTTTTGGCTGGCGGTCAGATTCAAGGACTGATCATCCTCAACAACCCAGCCTACGTACCGGAGCGATGGCACGGCACGCTACTCGTTATTGCAGTAGCGAGCTTCTCGATTATCTTCAACACTCTCCTTGCGCGGAAGCTGCCCTTGGTCGAAGGCACGGTATTAGTCCTGCACATATTTGGCTTCTTTGCCATCTTCGTCACCATGTGGGTTCTTGGACCACGAAACAAAGCTACCGATGTCTTCGGTTCATTCCAGGACAACGCCGGCTGGGGCAGTGTTGGACTTTCCTGCTTGGTTGGCCAGCTTGCACCAATCTTCTCTTTGCTCGGATCGGACGCTGCAACGCACATGAGTGAGGAGCTGCGAGACGCTTCGCACACTCTTCCACGTGCAATGATCTGGACGGCTATTGTCAACAGCTCCATGGGCTTTCTCATGCTCATCACCTTCTGTTTCTGCCTTGGAGACGTCAATAGTGTTCTCCACACCGCGACAGGTCAGCCTCACATTCAGGCTATGTTCAATGCGACCCAGTCCGTATCTGGAGCCACTGCGCTCGCGTCGATCACTACTATCATGGCAGTTTTCGGCTGCGTCAATAACGTCGCAACCTGCTCGCGCCAGCTCTTCGCCTTCGCGCGCGATCACGGTGTACCTGGCGGCGCATTCTTATCGTATGTTCGGCCAGGCTGGGACATTCCACTCAACTCGGTCATCGTTTCGTTCGCTGTCTCCATCGCACTGTCGATGATCAACCTCGGCTCGACCGTCGCATTCAACTCTATCGCATCGCTCGGTACCTGCGCGTTACTTTCATCCTACGTCATCTCAATATCATGCATGTTCGTCAAACGCTGGCGTAACGAACCACTTCTGCCTTCGCGTTTCACTCTTGGCCGATGGGGTATCTGGGTCAACGGCATCTCGGTCTTGTATCTCTGCATGGCATTATTGTTCGCATTCTTCCCATCATACCCGCATCCGACAGCCGATCTCATGAACTGGAATATCCTCATCTATGGTGCAGTGGTTATCTTCTCGCTGGTGTATTTCCTTGTAAAGGGGCGGAAGATGTATGAGGGACCGGTGGAGTACATTAACCGCGATTATTAGACGCGTAGACACCGAATGCATAAATTGTGACCACCTCATTGAAGTCACAAGTACTGCCGAAGCTTTTCGCGGGCTTGTAGATTGCCTCTCGGTGGAGCTGAGTGACCGCTGTCCAATTTTACAATAACGTGAAACATGTCATAACATCGACAGCGTCGAGGCGAGATTTTATTGGGCTCCATGATAGGCTTCATGCGCCTGAGTCGCTTTCGACCGCAACAAAATTCATTGCAGGTGCCAGTGCTTCGAGATGATGTATATTCGAGCAAATATACGAACAGTGAATCAAGAGCAAGCTGTTATAAACTGTAGCGTATGTCGAAGCAGCCCTTACGGAAATGAGAAAAGGAAGGATGTTTGTTCTCAGCGTATATGTAAACCTAGTCGTCTGCAAACACAGCGGGATCCTGCCATAGAACAGCTCTTCCGTCTTGTTGCAGGAGAATCGAAATTACAGACACTAATAAAGGCATGCAATGACTTTAGTATATGCTAACTTCTAAAAGCATTGAATTTTGTATAAGGCGCTAAATTCCACGGGAGAGCTCTTTATAGTGGAACAATCTTACCATTAACTATGAAGCAGATTGGATAGACTACTTCTCTCTGTGAGGATAATGTCGAACGTAAATCGAGTCATTTGAGTGCCGCACTAGAGAGGATATTTGACGAAATCGAACCAAGCAGAGACGTGGAATTGGCCGTGCTGCTGTCGTACATGTAACGTATGCAGTATTGTACCTTCTTTAGGATTGGCTGTGGGAACTGAGATAATGCGACCAGCCAAACGAGGGGGTAAATGCTACTAGATTGCCGGCAGCATTCGGTTTGACGAGAATGGGCTCCAGTTCTGGGATGGTGCTGAGTGTTTCTGCGAGCATCCTTGCATTAGCGCTCGAACGTCGCGCTATCATGTAGTAGCTATAGGTCGCAACGCCTTAGTTCGAATCTTTTATGCTGAAGGCTTTATGTGGAGGTGGAAGTCGAGCTGAAGGGCGGAGCCGTCGCAGTGAGATTTTGGCTTGTGAACAGTAAGATGGAGCAACACCGGTACATGTGCCAAAGCTATCGCATTGCGAACGGCGTCCGACGTATTGTGAAAAACAAGTACCCTATTTCCTTGGTCAACTTATTTCACTAGTTTCACACTTGCTGTGTGCAGCATAAATTTGTGCGCGCTGTGCCTTATAGTCGTGAGCATTATCTGAGGGTAATATGTTGAGCTGTCTACCTTCAAACCTTATTTCCCTCTTATAACGTACTAATCAGCTGTTGAATTTATTGAGGCTTTAATATAATATCACAGTTACAACTAGATCGTAGATTACCTGGTTCGAAAAAAACGCGCACGAATTATCGCTAACCCTCATGAAATCCCTGTTGCTGTAACGTGCATTACGAGAGATTGTAAGTGTATTCGACGGGTAAGGAACTAAGGTTGATTAGTCAGAGGTGTACGATGATCGAATTACACTCAAGAGAATAGAAGCAACTGTGTTGTATCTCTTATACATAGTATCAGATTTTTTGCTAAATTAGGGATTCGTGGAGCTACATCAATTATACCCGAGTTGCAGAGAAGCTAAAATCTTTTGTTAATCTGAACAGTTAATTAAGTTCTGAACAATTAATTAAGTTCTGAACAATTAATTAAGCTCTGAACAATTAATTAAGCTCTGAACAATTAATTAAGTGTACTTCTCGTGCCGCTATACGCATTTGTACTCATTTCGCCGCATTAGCTACTGAAAGTGTCGCGAGGCCGAACACAACGAAGTTGCGCACGTTAATTAGGTTGTCGATATAGCTACTATGTGGACGTCTAGAAAATGAAGAACTGAAGCTGTTTTATTAAGCAGATATATACGCAAGGAGTTTATTCTATACTTTGTACTTGATGCAAAGCTTGTATAGTACTATATTGGCTAGTATTTAAGTCTCTACTTGCGTGCAGTTGCTTGGAAGAAATATCTTTAGGAAATGCCGATAGGCTATCTAGAGTCTGGATTCCAAGGCTTCGCTAGGCATACTAAAAGG
>Ga0265780_10003574_pt1 | contig 20389 bp, 20 predicted proteins | sample P1T30metagenome_FD_192432 | JGI IMG/M metagenome (GOLD analysis project Ga0265780, IMG submission 192432) | Plant litter microbial communities from East Loma Ridge, Irvine, California - P1 T30 | ecosystem: Environmental > Terrestrial > Plant litter > Unclassified | place: USA: California...
GATCATTGCCGTTTCGCGTCAGCGCGCAGCGTTCCACTGTTTCCGCTCGGCCAAACGGTTGCAACTCCCGGCGCTTTAGCGCTGCTCGATCATGCTGGCATCAATGCTTCGACCCTGCTGATGCGGCACCAGAATGGAGACTTCGGCGACATAGACGAGGCGGATCGCGTTGCTAATTCCAATGCAATCCGCAACCACACTCGGATACTTTCTGCATACGTGCTAGGGCGTGGCACACGCCTTTGGATCATCACTGAAGCGGATCATTGCATGACGACCTTGCTTCTTCCCGAGGAGTATTAACATGGCGGCTGATCAATCAATGCCGCCAGCCATTGCCGACGTCACAAAATCGCCCTGCGCAAAGAAACCGCTCAAAACGGCTCAGGCTCAGCCGTCGGCGCTTGTGGCTAGCTATGCCGCCGCTGCTCAGTCGAACGCCACCACGCGCGCGTATGACGCAGGCATTCGCCATTTCAAGCGGCACGGTGGCTCGATACCAGCAACGCCGACAATGGTTGCTGAGTACCTCGCGAATTTCGCTGAAATTCTGGCAGTCAGTACACTACGGCACCGTCTGATTGCGATCCACCGCGCACATACAGATGGCGGCCTCCCTTCGCCAGCGAAAGACCAGATTGTAAGACGCACCATGCAGGGTATTCGCCGTAAGCTCGGCGTGAGGCAAAGAAGAGTTACCGCGTTGGTAAAAGATGATCTCTTGGAAATCATAGTTCATCTTGAACAGGAAGCCTCAATACAGGCTTCACGAGATAAAGCGATTTTGCTCATCGGGTTTACTGGCGCTCTTAGGCGCTCCGAACTCGTATCCTTGAGGTGGGAGGATATGACAAACTATGATAGCGGCCTCGAATTGCTGCTCCGACGGTCGAAAACCGACCAAGAAGGTGCAGGACGAACCGTATTCATACCTTACGCAACTGGCTCCCGCTGTCCAGTCAAAGCGCTACACGAGTGGTTGAAAATCGCAAATATAACGCGCGGGCCACTTTTCTTGCGAATTAGTCGCTATGGGAAAATCATGGGCCACAAAGCGCTTACGCCGCAATCTGTTGCGCTAATCGTTAAAAAAGCTACTTCTAAATTAGCACGCGGCGCAGGGCACGACTACTCCGGCCACAGTTTGCGAGCGGGATATTGTACTGAAGCCGCCTTAATGGGTCTGCAATCTTTTCAGATCCGGGAGCAAACTGGCCATACGTCCGATGTAACGCTTGCGCGTTACATACGGCCATTAACAAAGAGAAAGATGCCTAGCTTGCTTTGATGTTATCAGATTCAAAGCAGGCGTTACCCTGTGCGATCCCGGTATTACTTGCTACTAAACAGCGTTTCGTAAAAATCACCATTGGAAGAAAGAGCCTCATCAAGGCGTTTTATTCCCTCGTTCATTAAAGATTCTGCAAGTCGATAAGGTTCGGTCGTGTCTGGAAATAACGCCTCGAGCAGTGAACGCATCGATCCATCGGGGTCAAAGCTGCCAACGTTCCACTTTGTATCAACGCTGTCGAAAGATCCGATCGAAACTTCCTCTTTAATAGTGTATGCCATCGCAAATTTAGCCGCGTCGAGTTCGGAGGCAAATCGCCCTATAGAAGCGATATTTGCTAATGCCGACGCATTTGAGGCTGCGATACCGATAGTCTTTTTATCAGAATTCATTTTACTCCTTCAATGCTGCAAGATTCGTGTGTCTTGCCGTAACTCGTTCCAGCATCCATTCCCCACGTAGCTTACCCTTCAGTTCAGATCTGGCAAGATCTGGCGGAAGCTCGTCGTCATAAACTAATAGAACGACTTGTTTCGTCATAGTCGGAAGTGCTCGGACAATATTTCGAGTGTGCCCTCGATCAAGGCGACCAAATGGGGAGTCAATGACGATTGGGCCACGCAAAGGGGCGTTGTTTTGAAGCGCTCCCATCAAACACAACGCAACTACGTGCTCTGCACCTGCGGACCGTACAGGTATAAGCGAACCGTCGCGATGGCGTATCGTCAGACCATAACTACCGTTAATTTGCAGCCCTGCATATTCGGGTTCGGTAGTTAACGCTTGGAAATGTGTACTTGCATCCGCCTCAACACGCTTGCGGAGTTGCTCTCGGTAAGCGCCTACGGCGTCTTTGAACAATGAATGCAGATCCGAGAAAAACTGCCGGCGTTTGCGTTCACCGTCGACCGATCCAATGGAGAGCTTGTTCAGCCGTTTTTGTATCGCTTCGGTATCCGAGATATTCTCGTCTAAAGTAGCCCTGGTCTTTGTTATCCCTTTTTCGATAACATCAATTTGGCGGATGATGTTTTCAAAATCAAACTTCGTCTTGCGGAGGGCTTCCTCGTCGACATTCTCCAATTGCTTGTCAATTTCTTCCCGTTCACTGCGTTTTGCGGAATAGTCAATCAATATCTCCTCGAGCCCGTTCCAGAGCACTTTCAGCACAGCAGCACGGCCGGACTCCTCATGTTGCTGTAGAGCTGTAATCTTTCTTCGCAGCGTGGATAGCTCTCTATCCTTCTCTGAGCGATCGGTAATGCTAAGGCAATGCAGACTTGCCAGTAGCCGTTCTTGAGCTTCCGAAGAGACGTCTTGCATGCAAGCTGGACACGCAGCGCCAGCATTTACCTGCAGACTCTTCAATACGTCAGCTCGCATCAGTTCCGTTTGCAGTGTTGACTCACGCGCTCGCAACGATTTATTAGTCTCACGGAGCGTTTCGGTTAACAAGGCACACCATGCACTGCTCATGGCTTGCTGCACTTCGGATTCTTTTGCGACGCGTTTAGATTCTATTTGCTTTAACAACTTCTCTATCGTGTCCCGCTTCTCCAAAAGGGCTGCTACACGCTCTTTTTTCTTCATTGCCTCTTCTAATGAGGCTTTTTGCGAGCGCGCACGATCTAGATCGCTTTCTAATCTTTCGAGTTCTTTGCCTAGCTCCTTCCGCTGGGCGTGCAGATCCGCGAGCTGGTTGCCAAATTCGCGAGTTTTTTGGTCTCCCTGAGCTGCTGTAGCTTCTCTGTGTTCAGACTTCTCTTTAAGATGGTGCAACGTTGCTCGCGCGGACGTCAAGACAGGAACTCCGAGAATTCGCTCGATCGCCTCGCTAATCTTCCTTCCCATATCAGTTTCACTACTCAGCAGATCTTCGTATTCTTGTAATAGTTCACCATCGAACAAGAAGAAACGAGAAATTTGTTCTGGCAGGATTCGCTTGAGTTCAGCTTGGGATTGCTGCGGCCCTAACACATCGCCATCCTTCTTTAGGTAGTGCTCGATCCCGTAATCGTCATCGCTGCTAGGAGCGGAGATCCCGCTCTTTAAGACGCATCGACGAGTCAACTCGTAGTTGTGACCGCTGTCGTCAAAGTCTAGCCGGACACTGAAACCGTACCGGCCAGCCGAAGCCTCCTCCCAGTTTCCAACCTTGTGAAGAGGCATGTTTTTTGTGGACCGCCCAATCACCTTTCCGAAAAATACAAAACGTATTGCATTCAGCAAAGACGTTTTGCCGCGCATGTTTTCGCCGTAGATAATCGTTACGCCGTCATCAGAAGAGAAATTGATGATTTGCCGCCCTTTGAAAGGGCCGAAGTTCTCTAAATGTAGAGCTTTGATTTGCAACATTATTCACCCTCCATTTTAAGGAAGCGGTCAACAGCTAGCTCTACGCAACGCGACAGGTCTGCTGGCTCGGCGGTGCTATTGGCATGCAGCCACAATATTTCTTTCACGAGGTCAGGATCCAGGCTACTGAACTTTTCATTCCTCAATCGCTCAACTGTGTCGAGTAAAGCCTGGAATTGGGATTCCTCATTTGCCGTCATAGATTTACTCATTATCGTCTTCGCCATTCCCCAGGCTGTAGTTGTTAAGTTTGTCCCAATCAATACCGTGTTCGATAGCTAACCTCTCAAGGTCACTAATACAACCAGGATTCAAAGCATGTGACCCGAACTCAATAGCACGAGCAAGTTCTCCCTCGAGAATCGCAGAGCTCGGCGGCTCGTCAGGATCAAACAATGGAGTTACCAATATGTCGTATACATGTGATACATGCTTGCCCGCGAATTTTCTCAAGACTCGGCCACGTCGCTGAATAAATTCCCGGGGATTCTTGGATGACGCTAAGATTAAAGCATGCGATACTGCAGGGATATCGACACCTTCGTCAAGGCACCGAATCGATACTATTACGCCACCTTGCGTCGTAAACAAAGCGAGTGTTTGCTCAGCGGCACCGGCCATCGAGCTGTGATACTCAAGTGTGGCACATCCGGCAGAGTGAAGAGCGTCTCGCACAGACCGGAGTTGCCATTGGTCCTCGCAATAAACAATCCAATGCTGACCAGGGCGGTAATCAGTCACAATGATATCCACCGCTGCCTGAATCTTTTTGCGCGCGTTCTTTATTATTCGAGCGCGCTTTATTAGTAAGAGCTTAAGGTGCCCCTCGTTTTCAGGACGCTGGTCTTGCGAGCCTAAAAAGCGCGCTGTCGCTTTCCGGATGTCGGCAGTTATCGCGGTCCATAACGCTTGTTCATCTTCCTCCAGGCTAACACGGCCTACGTGATAAACGTATGGCGTAAGGGTGCCCGCTTTGATCGCATCAGCAAGGGTGAAGGGTGGCGGGACAACGCCGTTGAAATAATCGAATATAGCTGCTGTCCCATCTGGATCCCCTGCCCGGATCGGGGTAGCACTGAGCCCCAATCGAGCGCCAGTATCCAAACTAAGCACGCCGCGAGCTTGAGGTGCCCCGAGGCGATGTACCTCATCAGCAACCAGAAAAATATGATTTCCCGCCCGAAAACTCTCCAAGAACTCGTCAGAGCTTGCCGTTTGAATCGTAGCTAAGACCACGCGATAATTTAGTTCAACATTCCGCGTCCAAGCCCGTAATCTACCTTCTTCGCGCCAGCTGGAGTTGCCTCCGCCGCAAACTAACAGTCGAACATCACACGCAGTAAAAGTCGTGCGTATTTCACGCGCCCACTGATCGAGCAATAGCTCACTTGGCACCAAGATGAAGACTACTTCGCCTTTGCCAAACGAATCGGTAATTGCGCATAATGCAGTGAAAGTTTTTCCCGATCCCGTCGCGTGCTCAAATATGCCTCTGCGCCCACGTGCTTCCCAGGCGTCTAGCGCTGCGACTTGATGCGGCCGCGGGACTCGTTCGTTACCTGCAGTTTTTGGGGACCATTTCGAGGCGTTATCAATCTCAATACAGATGTCCTCGATAAGTTGAGGCCAATGGTCTGGATCCGAGGCGGTCACGAAGATATCGTGCGTTACGTCCGGTAGAGCCATTGTAATTACACCTGGCATTGTATTTTCCCACAGCCGGTCGAAATATTGTTGCTCATCGATAACGCGATCGGTTTCTCTACCGCCTGCCCAGCTTAAGAAAACGTCAACTGACTCAAGGTTCCCGTCAGCTGCTAACCCAGGCCACGTTTCGTTCATTGAGCCTTTAAAAGCTATCGCGTCGTGCTTTTCGTCCGAAAATATTCCGACTTTGTCGTGGAAAAGTCGTCGCGGTTGTGCGCCCGCAGTATCGCCCACCCAAGCAATACGGATGTCTAGCACCCCAAGTGCGACTAGCGAAGCCAAGACCTTTGCAGGCTTGTGAGTCCCTGGGGAGTCCAAAATACGCGCGAACTCTTCATTTAGCCGCTCCCCTTGCGCGGCGGCTTCGCGTTCCGAATAGCCGGTCTGCATCGCGGCGGTGTCGCCGGCGGAAAGTACCGGGGAACAAATAAGCCTTATCTTCCCACCTTGCTTCACAAATTGCGCAAGGCTCGGCCACGCTAGTACGTATATCGCGCTGCTAAAATATCCGACCGCTCGGTCGTAACTTTTCGCTGCAGCCAGACACGGCAAATAAAACGCCTTAGCAATGTCGTCTTCTGGCTTGTGGTAAGCCTGCTTTAGTTGCAGTTCGGCGAGCGAAGTCACGTTGCTCACTCTTCGACGAGGCGTTCGCGGGTAAGCTCCATACGACGGACTAAAGCTTCGGCAAGTAAGCGAGGTTTAACTGCGAGGACGGTCTCAACTACCGGGCGCGCGTCAGGCAATCTAAGCTTACGTTCTTGTGTGCCGATTTTCCCTGCAGAAGCCTGGATGATCGTTTCGGTCTTGACCTGTACATTCCGCGACCAGGCGAAGTCGGAGTAGAGACCAGCGTCCCAAATAATGAATACGTCCTCCTCCGCCGAATAGCCTAAAAGGAGTGCGATGCGGCCGTCGCGGTTGTCGAAATTACCTCTTTGACCTCGCTGATGGCCCGGAACGATGAGCTGGACCTTGTGCTCACCAAGCGGCCGCCCGCCGGGTGGGCGTGTCGCGTTGTACATGTACACTCTGACCCGCCGAGGCAACGGTGCTTCAAGATCCATTTCAAACGGCTTTGACCCCCAGGCTGAATGCCCTTTGACGGTCGGACCCAGCGCCTCCACGAGGCGGCGGTGCAGATCACTTTGGGACACGCGTTCGGTCAAGTCCCCTACAGGTCGCGCGATAGCAGTGCTCATCGGTCTATTCCATTGGTTAAGCTGATGTTCTAGAGGGCACAGTAGCGATCTGAACGACTGCTAATCGCGTGCTCATTGCGCCCTATCAGGTTTCCATTTTACATCTTTGGAGTTGCCGAGGCGACACTGATCTAAAGATTTCGACCACCTGTTGAAGAAGGATCATGTGCAGGTGTTCACTCATGCTCATACTGTATAAAAATACAGCCCTTTTAGGCGAAATAGCGTGACAGACGTTAACAACTTTTGTTAACATGCAGAGACAAAATGAATGCTTTGAGGTAATAATGACAACAAAGAACTGGGCTGCTGGCTGTACCATTCGTGCCCGACGAGCGGCTCTCGGCCTTTCACTAGACGATGTAGCACACGCGTTGGGTGTGTCTAAGACGTACGTTAGCTACGTAGAGTCCGATGAGCGTCCCCTTACGGATGAGCAAGCCCATAAGCTGTCGTCGATAATTGGCATACCAGCGGACCTCCTCCTGTTGAGCGCCGGTCGGCTCCCTGACGACGTCCGTCAGATATTAGTTAGCGATACTGCTGGTGTCGCAGCTTCTATAAGACAACAGAAAGAGCAACACGCGGTGGAATATCCGACGACTGTCACTGCGGTTCCGACCTCCACGCCGCGCGCGCGTGTAGCTGGACCACTGGGCATTCCAAAGCGTATCGCTGTCACGAAAACAAAATCTGCCTACAGGGCACACAGCTATCACACTAAAGTCCCGCCGGAAGCGATCACTCCTTTTATCGAGGCGCTTAGCCAACCAGGCGACACGGTTTTAGATCTCTTTTCAGGCTCGGGAATGACCGGCGTTGCCGCTCTGGCACGTGGGCGTAACGCAATCTTATCCGACCTGTCGCCCGCCGCAGTTCATATCTCCCGTAACTACAACACTGCCTGCTCAGTGGCAGAGTTCCGACTAGCGCTCGACCGGGTCGAACGTGCCGTTTCGTCGACGATGCGTTGGCTATACACGGCTGTGACACACCCGGAGCGGAAGATTGAATATACCACCTGGAGTGATGTCTTCCAGTGTCCGGAATGCTCGGGAAACACTCTCTATTGGGACATGGTTCAATCTTCTGTTGGAATCGACGCCAAAGGGATAACTTGCCCACATTGTTCCAGCGTCTCACGAAAGACCGATCTGGTTTGGGTTCGCGAACAACCGGTGCAAACACACGTGTCTGCCGGCTCAAACAGGATCCAATCCCACGACCCAACGCAAAGTGAGCTCGACCTCATAGCAGAAGTGGACGCTACTCCGATCCCTTACTGGGTACCGAATGTACCTTTCGGACCTGAACGTGAGATGTGGAGGGCCTCGCACCTCGCAATGCAAATCACCGAAGTAAAACAGTTCTTCACCAAGCGCAACTTGCATGCGCTTGCTGCCTTACGTCACGCCATTGTCGCCGAATCGGAGGGACGAGTTCGGGAGGCTCTAATGTTCGCATTCACAGCATGCGTGAATAGAGCATCAAGACGGTATCAATGGAACGCAAAACGGCCGACAAATGTGATGACAGGCACCTTGTATGTGTCTTCCTTGCGATACGAGTGGAATGTTTGGAGCTTATTTCGCCGAAAGGCAGCAGATGTCGAACGTTATTTCGCGACGTTCCCTGTTACCGATGCAAGAGTGCAGGTAATGAATCGCTCTGCAACTGATCTGTCTTGTATTCCGGACGCCACCATTCCCATGGTGTTTATGGATCCGCCGTTTGGGTCAAACATATTCTATGCTGACAGTTCGATTCTATGGGAAGCTTGGCTCGGATTGTTAACGGATCATACGGAAGAGATAGTTGTTAATAAGAGTCGCGGCCGAGTAGGCGGTGGAAAAACACTCGGCGACTACGGCGGATTAATGACGAGAGCTTTTTCCGAAGTCTCACGTGTATTAAGCCCTGATGGCTATGCTGTCCTGGCGTTTTCAAATTCAGACGATAAAGTCTGGATCGAAATACAGAAGGCGATCGCTGCTGCGGGTCTTGAAACCGCAACAGTACATATATTGGACAAAGGACAACCCTCGATAAAGGGCGTAAAGGGTGTGACCGGCAAAGAAACCGTTACGACGCTAGACTTACTCATTACGCTGAAGCACCGGCGCGGACTGCCAAAGGTATTCGATCATGAACGAGCCGCGCCAAATGTTCTAATCGAAGGCGCCGTAACTGTTTGCTTAAAAAATGGTGGGTGCCGAACAGATGAGATCTACACCACTGTGATCCAGACCTTGTTGACCTGTAACGAGACGTTGTTAGGAATAACAATGCCTGCGATCGCGGCTCGTTGTGCGAAGCTCGGCGGGGCCGAGGTTGATGGAAAATGGGTGTTTAGCTATCCGCGCGAAACGAAGTCTGATTACTCGGACGACTAAGGATAAGTGAAATAAGATGAAACAAGACAAAAAAAGTGGACGAGACGTTATCGCCGAGTATCTAACGGATGCAGACAGCTTACCGACCGGCTCAATGAGCGCCGTGCCCTCTACCGCGCCTGACGGTATTGCCGTTCCTGCGAATCGCAACACTGCGTTATACACGGCACATAGCTACCATACAAAAGTCCCTCCGGAAGCCATTGTGCCGTTTATTGAGCATTTTACGGCGCCCGGAGACTTGGTCCTTGACCTCTTTTGCGGTTCTGGAATGACCGGAGTTGCCGCTGCGATGATTGGGCGCCAAGCGATTCTAAATGATTTATCGCCCGCAGCAGTGCACTTGGCCTGGAATCATACTCAAGCTTGTGATCCAAATCAGCTGGGAGAAACCTTTAAATCGATCGAACGGGAGGTAGGATCTGCTATTAAAGAGTTATATTCCACTTCCGATTCAACAGGCGATGAAGGGCTCATCTTCTGGACAATGTGGAGCACCATACACGCGTGTCCGGAATGCAAGAGTGAATTTTCGATGTGGGCCGCAATGGACAAAGAGAGTGGGCGGATGGGTGCCTCCATTACCTGTCCGTGCTGTAAGAAATCTCTAAAACGACGTGGGCTTGTTTCGATCGATTCTACTCCGGTTTGGATCTCTTATAAAACGAAGAGCGGGATTAGGCGGGAGAAGCCAGCTAGCGAGGGCGATATCGCAAGAGCGAAGGCTTTCAAGCGTTCCGACATATCTGAGTGGTATCCTAATGTTTCCTTAGGTCCTGACCGGGAAATGTATATTCGATGTGCACTGAACTTAAAAGGCATTAAAGAGGTTGCTGATTTTTATACGCCTCGAAATTTGCACGCCTTAGCAATAATTTGGGCCGCCATCGAAAAAATCGAGGATCAAAGACTGAGAGCCGTAATGATGTTCGCATTCACGAACACGGCATGGCATGGTACAAGGATGAGAAGATTTAATGCTAGAGGAGGGCAACGCCCTTTAACTGGCACGTTGTACATCCCTCAGCTTTCGTCGGAGGTCAATGTCTTGGAGGTTATGCGGAATAAAATTGCTCAACTAAAGCGGTACTATTCTTCCTATCGGCCGCTTTTAGGGCGGTCCCCTTCGATTATAAATGGCAGTGCTACGACATTGCGAGAAGTACGGGATGAGAGTATTGATTACGTTTTCACTGACCCGCCTTTTGGTTCTAATCTTTTCTATGCTGACTGTAACCTTATTTGGGAATCGTGGCTTGGTAAGATTACCGACCCTACTGAAGAAGCCGTTATCAATAGCTCGCTCAGCGAAAAAAATGGTGGGAAGACTCTCGCCAACTATGAAGAATTGATGACCCTATCGCTTAGACAGATAGCGCGCGTGTTAAAGCCAGGCGGGTGGGCTACCATTGTTTTTCACAACACCGACGGTGATGTATGGGGCGCTCTACATAGCGCCGCAATCAAGGCTGGCTTTGAGTTTCATGAGGCATCATCATTAGACCGAAAACAGCAGAGCCACAAAGGTTACAAAGGGCGAAGTGGGGAAGAGGATGTTGCGCATTTTGATGTGGTGATGAACCTCCGAAAACCATTGACCGATGTAGTCTCGACAGCTAGAAATATTTCGTATGGCCAGGCGCGAAGCGATTTGCGAACGATGATAAATGCGGCGACGTCAGATCCAAATACGATTGCGCGTGGTGCTCAGGGAGTCCACGCCGAAATCGTTAGACGCCTCGTTTCTAAGGGCGAAGCAGTATTCTTTGACTTTGCGGATGTCCGTAGAATTTTAGAGGAAAATTAGTCGACGTCGTAGTGCCTTTAGTAACGAGGCATTCGTAAATTTAATCAAGCTAATGTTGGTCTTCTGGTTGACAAGGTTAAACGACTCGAGGGGCGAACTAGTCAATAGCTGTTGACAACCTTGGCTACCAACGTGCAATATTTCAAACAATCTGCTCGGCGATAGGAAGATTTTCGCACCGCATCGTCGAATTAACTTCTAGCTATTGGTGCTCCATTGCAACATCTATATACATTTGACACGAAGGAAGAGGCCGAAGAGGCTTTAGGGAAGTTATCGGGGCCGAAGCGCTTGGCTAGTGATCGAGACGGTACTGAAGTCATATACAAATTGTTTGGTGATCTGACGTGGAGAAATCTCTACACTTTGGGCCTGCATAATCTTCCTGAGTTGAAAAGCATTATATCGCAGCGGGACTCAGGAGGCGCCTATGATAAGAATCGGCACCGCCAAATTATCGCCGCACTCGAGAACATTTCGCGAGTTCTCGGACTGACGATTCCTGCGCATTGGCGATGACGGCAGTCAAGGTTTGGTAAAATAGCCATCCAGATGAAAATGGAAAATATTGTTCTCAAGGTACCGCCAAGAAACTGCAAATACCCCTTAGAGTAGATAACGGCGCTATGTAGGCTAAATTGGGCTACATGAGGACCGGGGTAGTGGGAGAGGGTCCCGGGCCTAACAATACTTTTCAACATGCCGCCAACAGCTGAGCGAGCAGGCAAGCGACAGAAAAGGCGACGGATGTCTGCTCGTCGCTCATTTCGGATGCGCAACCAGCGAAAGCGATGTAGGTATCCTAGGACGAGCTCAACAACCCGACGCTATTGGCCGAGCGTTTCACCCGACTCGGCGCTCTATCGTTCGATACGTACTGCGATGCCTCGTCGGCGCAGAGGCGCGACGTGATCGCGAAGCGTATCCCTATCGGCATTGAGCTTACTTAAACACACCGATTGATACGATCTCAAAATACGCTGATTATCGAAAAGCCACATTATCGCTAGTTAGCAACGACGAACCGCTGGTCAGTTTCATGGCAAGCACCGTTTCTAATAGTCGTCAGTTTGTACGGAGGGCGGTCAATACAACTCGCGTCAATTGACCGAAGACTGTGGCATAGACTTCCGTACGTCAAACCTGAACAGGGTAAGCGCTCTTGAGGACCGTCGAGAGCAATCTCCAAAACCGCTTACAACTGCCGCACATTCTCCGTAATTAAAACTGATCAGATATCTACATCGCCGAGCAATTCACGTGAGCTACGACAGCAGGTTCAATAGTATAAATTCTGGAGCATCCTGGGTCGCTAAAGTGGCCAAAGTCATGCGGGAACAGGCAAATGAGCGAGTCATCAATACCAATCGCTCAGGGCATTTGTAACGGTGCGATCTATTACGGGCTCCATAATTCAGGGACATCTATCCAGAAATGCGAATGCAAGAGGCCTGCCGAGGCTAGTCGCCCAATCTCTGCAAAAACACTTTTATGAGGCAAGTCCTTTATTTCTAGTTCACGCACAGCCAACTCGCCAGCTTGAGCCCCATTCAATTTTTGACTTCTATATTCCTCAATTGACTTTATATAAGCTGCATACGCAGAGCGCCGACCCCGACTTAGATAATCACGGCGATTAAGTCCCAGAGTTTTTATTGTATACTCGGCTCGTTGATAATCTCGTGTCCCGGGGTTATCAAGGGGAATAAACAAGCCCGTTTGAGGATCGAATTCAATGTGGCTGAATGGATCGTCGACTCGGGGATCCAAAAAAAGGGGCGAACCTGCGGGCGGTGCAACTACAGGATCCCCCTTCTTTCGTATCAAATCAACTGTCGAGCCGTCGTTTTGAATGACCGCGAAATTATCTCGCTTAAATGAACCATTACACTGGCCACATGCGAAAAGGTAATTTTCCGAAACAAACGTCTTACCCGGATAGAATTTCTTGGGATAAATATGTTCCACCTCGTCTGCGACCGAATCTTCGCAGTAATGACAACGACGTACGCCGGGGCAGACTGCAGCAAGACAGGTTCTAATCTCATCAAAGACTTTGGCAGACTTTTTTGCCCATGAGCTATCGGCCTCTGCGACCTGGTCTTCGTATGCAAGAGAATCGATTTCCGACTGCCGCGACGCTAGATGAGATTTAATTTCCTTCGTTAAAGCTAAATCCTGCACTTTAAGCATTAGTCGCCTCACCGTCCTCAGCGGCAATACCGAAAACAATTTGAAGTTCACGTCGACGAGACTGTTGACTTGAAGTGAGAGTAGCGCGCCTTGCCTTCGAATTTAAGGTTGCAAGCTCTAAGAACATTGCTTGAGCTTCTTCCGACCGCTCAATACCTTCGCCGAAAGCTCCCGAACCCATCGCATCAAGGATGTCGCCATACAATAATTTGTCAAGTGCGGCGCCAGTTATTCGCCCTCCGGAACCCTTAATTCCTGGGACAGGTAGGCTACTGATCGAACCATGAGTTGCACCTTGACAGACGAGCGGGCTATGGGTCGTTACAAGGAACTGAATATTGGGGAAATGCGAAACCAACCACGGGCCAATCGTACGCTGCCATTTCGGGTGAAGATGAACGTCTATTTCATCAACAATAACAACTCCGTGTGGAATCACCTTAGAAATATCAGCGTCAAACATAATATCAATACTGCAACTATTCAAGAGTTGCCGGATCAATTCCAAAGTCATACTGAGAATCGAGCGAAAGCCATCACTGAGTGAAGTTATCTCGATAATGGCACCGCTAGGATCTTTGAACAATACCCCTTTTGGCCCCACCTCCTCCAACTTTGAGCCGTTAGGCAAAAATCCATCTTGATTGATAAAGGTTTTTAGCTTTAAAAGTGTATCCGCTGCTGCGGATGGGACTTTATTCTTTTCATCATCAAGTTGTTGATAATGGAGATCCTTTAGCCAAACTAATGTTTCGCTCAGGGCAATGTCTTCGCCGAAGATTGAAAGGTGACTAGCAAGTTTTGGCATTGAGTAAAAAAGCTTTTCGTATTCCTTCCCTCCGCCAGAGAAACGCCTGTAAGGACCAAATGAGGCTGAAAACCAACCTTGCCCACCCCATACGTGGCGGTTGGGGGACGGTTTGGTTTCGATGGCTTCGATTCCTCCGCTGTCAATTTTTACACCTAGCCGAAGTGATGAGCCAGTTGTTCGGCCAGTCCCGACCCATTGATCAAGAACAAAATCCTGCTCAATTGTAAGTGAAATACGCGCTTCGGTTTGCCCTCGGGTTATCCAATCCTCAAAGGGTAAACGGAGCCCGATTGCGTTTTTTGGTCCAAGCAGTGCAACAGCACAGGCCTTCAAAAGGGTAGACTTCCCAGACCCATTGTCGCCTAGGAAGACATGCCACCCGGACTTTGTTTCCTCTGGACCAAGTTCCCACTGAAAAACGTCCAAGGTTTTGAGGTTCTCAATTTTAATTTTCGTGATGTGCATTCTGATCCTAAAATAGCGATACGGCCAATAAGTGAGTATGTTTCTAACCGCACCTGTAGCTGGCTATGGACAATAGTGTGTTTCAACTTTTTTGCTCATACTATTGCTGGCGCTAATTGTTGCTAACAAGCCTCCGTCTCACAATCCAACTTTAAGATGACGCTGGCGACTGTTCCTTACTCCACTTCCTGTACTCTTGAGCGAGTGCAGGAAGGTCTAAAAAATCATAGCGCGATTCTGTGACAATTGGATATGTTGAGTAAATCAGCTTAATGAACTCGTCCCATCGTAATGAACGAGTCTTCTCAATCGCGAAATCAATTGCAGAGCGTTCTGCTGGAGTTAACGTTGCTTGCACAGGCTTATTTATCTTAATTACTTCTTTAAGACTTCCAAATGCGTTGGAGGTCTGCTTGATCTCAAAATCCACGTCTGATCGTGCGAGTTGTTCAATGTCGTAAACATACGGGCCGAAGTGATGAAAATACCACTTTGTAGGCGATATCTGGCACCCATGCGTAATCGACATCTTCCAATCTGAAAGATATACCAGTTTAGTCAATCTCGCTTTCGATAACTCTTCTTTGTATGGATAAGCTTGACAAATATAGCCCACTACATCCTTCAACGTAGCCATTTAAAATCCCTCCTGGCGAGCATAACGTAATGATGGGAGTAACGGCTTAAGTGTCAAATATAATTGGCAAAGTGTGTCATTATAGTTTTCAGTTATTGCTCTAAGGCGTCGTAGAGCAAACGCCTTCTCATTCACACTTTCGTACACTAAAACGAGAGGGCGTTCATATGTGTCCTTTTCCTCTACCGCTATCGCCACAATCGAACGTGACTTCATCTTGAATGCGGCTGCGACCTCTGCCGGAACTCTCCACGACTGTGTATGTGTTTGAAGGTAAGCTTGCGAAGCAGGGTCAGGTATAGATAAAGCGACAGACTCGCCATGCCGGTACGCTTCGCCGATACAGCCCTGGTCAGAGGGGTAGAATCCTCTTCCTGTTTCCTCTTATCAGGATCGGTTGAGAACCTTGCAAGCATTATGAAATTTGAACCTTCGTGCCGGTAAATGCTAATCCTGCCTGCATTATCAAGCTTGCATTCGTTGGCTATCTGTATAAGGATGTGCCTCCATTTCTCTTCAATATCAGTCCCCAGACTCTTAACGAGGTCACGGAGTTGGCTATTTTGAGAAAGAAGCATTTCTACTTTTGTTGAGGCGCGGGCTAAGCTGCACGCTCCTAACACTGCAAGGGCTGCGCCGCCATACACAACTAGCGTTTGCCAGCGATGATACTGCAGGAGATTCTCTAGGCTAGGCGCCAAGGCTCCAGAGAAAGCTAGGATCAACGAGCCAATGGTGCTACCAGCGAGACCCCCGTACCGGTCGACAACGCTACCCATATGACTGAAAAAGCCTGCTCTACTACTAGACATCAGGTGCCCACAGCGAACGATAGAAGTGCCATCCTAGCTGGGGCGTTGCATTTTCGCAATCAATATTTGGTTGCCTGTTAAGCTGCCTTGGTTTTGCAGAGATTCCTTGCGTGAGGACGCGCTGCAATGAAGCAGCATTGAGGCATTGCGACGAAGTCATCGAGCGCACCACTGAGGCACTCAACGAAGCCGCCACCAATCTACTTCAACACTCACGGGTGAGAAAATCTGTCCGTTTTACGGCCGCTGGTTTGAGTTGAACGGTGCTCTACAGAAGCCGCGTACGCACATCTGCTAAATGATGGTGTTTCGTTAAGGGTGAGAATGGACGCCCGTCTGAAGCAAGCCCATCAGCTACCATTGGTTAGCAGGCTTAACCGCAGCGGCGGTGACCCGTTCGGTTTCGACTGACACTGTACTCCACGGTGTAACGAGAAGTGATCCATTGTCTAGAAGACGCAGACTGACTGCTGATCCGGACTTTAAGCCTGCGACCTGGGCGACAGCGGCAGGGATGCGTAGGCCAAGTGAGTTCCCCCACTTACAAATCTTCATCGCGCTCTCCTTTCAATAGTGTATAGCCAATGTATACAAATTGAGTACGAGAGCGGTTCCTAGTTCAGCGAGCATACTCGGTAAGGAATACCTACTTGTATTGCGCGCTTTCATAAGGGTCAACGTACACGCTGGAGATGCCGTTGAAGCCCTCCGCGCGACAGTAGGCTCTAAACTCTGCAGCCATATTACGTTCGTAGAACAGTGTCCTATCCGCGCGAATTGCAGGCGGTACCGGCACGAAGTTCTCGATGCGAATAATCTCCCCAAGCTCAACGTGTTGGTCGATAGTGGCAGGCGAGGGCGCTAAGATGTTGATGCCATGGTCGCGCTTGATTACACGATGATGGCTACGTAGTAACCCTTCATTGCCAGAAAAGATGGATCTAACATCATTACCCGACTGCCAGAGAGCGACCGTCAAACGATATGGTGGGCGAATCCTCCACAGATCGGCAGGCGACAGTAGTCTACGAAGCCCGCCACGAAATTCATATTTACTCAGCAGTTTAAGGAACATTTCCGCCAGCGTTTCTGGTGACAGCATAGATGGCGTAACCGGGACATTTTCAAACAGTCTCTTGATCTGTTTAAGTCGAAAAACGGCTTCAAATCTTAGTGTTTCGCCCGCAAGTGCCATTAGGTCCGCAGCATTTTTAGATTGAGGCAGCGTTAGGTCACGCCGGCTTTGTTTCATCTCAACTGCCTTGTCGTATGCCTTCAGCGACTCAAGCTGCGAATGTTGGTCGAGGTATAACGTCTCGTTGGGATAAATAGTTGTTACTAGACCCGCTCGTAGACATGCAAACGCTAGAGCATTCAAGACAGCGCCGTTCCGCAAGCCAGGCTCCAAACCAAGCATTGCAGCGAGATCGATACGAGTGACTTCGATGTCGCGTCCTTGCATGAACTCTTTGGGCCTGAAGGTGCCGTCGAGATACATTGTATACTGACGTCTGACGGCATCGAGCATGGAGAAAGCAGTCATAACTGCGTCGCCGGATGAGACGATATTATGGTCTAGATACTGCATAGAGTTGCTACCTTCAACGAGCAATTGCCCGCTGGCGTTAAGGGTTCGCACGCGCAAAGACATATGCCTACCGGATTCGGATGTCAAATTCCCTTTTGCCCATCCATAGTCGTCCACCACGTCCTCGGTGTCGCTAACCCTAGCAAAGGCCTTCGGTAGCTTAAGGTTGGGGACATTCTCGACTCGTAGGCCCATGGTGTCGATCATCAGGCATTTCACTAGGTGGTCGCGGTCCTTGTTCATTTTGCAATCATCTTCAAGATTCTAGTGCTGGCATGGCAGTTGCGAGCCAGTTGAGTTTGTCGGGTTTCACCTAACGATATAAATAGTTAGGCCTATTACGATGTCAAAGTGCTTGTGCTAGCAACTGGTGGCTAGAGCGAGCCGTGTATCGACTTGGCTGCTATGTCCGCAAGTGTGAGTAGACTGTCTCAGCTTGTGTACGCTGTTGTCAGCTTGTACGGTATGACGGTATGAAGCTCGCCAGCCGAGCTGCCAACAAGTAGGTAAACGATCTCTTGCCTTGTTTTTGCATCGTTGCACGTGCGTAGCTTGCGCAACGATGCAACGACTCCAGACTCGCTTATCCTTGGCTTACGCTAGCGGCGCCTGGTGAGCTCGACTCGCGCCATTTTTTGAGGATGCGGCTCACCTTCGACGTCGAAAATCCCAGTCGCTTTGCAACTTCTGTCATCGACATGCCAGATCCTGCCAGTTCAATGATCTGGATCTCATGCTCTGTCGGATTCAAGCCAGCAACAGCGAAATCAAAGTCTAGTCCTCCTTCATCGCTCCAAATCGAGCATTCATACTTTTGACGCAACTCTGGAATATGGTCGCGTAGCTTAGTGTGATCTATCGTAAAGCGCGTCTCATCACGTTCGCTGCGTGACGGTAGTGGACTAAGCAGTATCGAATAGTCGAGTAAGTCTTCGTGCATGCTTGATCCACGTTGCTGTCCGTTTTTTCCGGCGTGATGGATCAGCAGAACAGCCACACCTTGCAGTCGCTTTTTGATAAGCCAGTTTTTGATCGTGGCCCAAGCGTTACTATCCTCACGCCCCCCGCAGGTCCAAGCAGACAGGTTGTCCACAACGAGAAGCTTCGTAGCAGGGCGGATGAGACTGTCAATCTTTGCCTGGCCTTCGTCGCTGTCAAGAGACCCGATGGGATCGCCAATGTAATCCCGGCTGACTATATGAAAATTAGCTTCAGCTCTTGCGCGCGATGAGGGGAAGGGATCTTTCTTATGCAGGAGTCGAAACCGTTCCTGTACTCCCGTTGCGCGCATCTCACCATCGAAGTACGTAACCGGACTTCCGCTACCTGTGCCCCAGGGCATGACCTCCTTTCCAGCCGCGACGGCATAGGCGAGGATCATTGCGTTCCATGACTTCCCTCAACCCCGGGGACCTGCAATCATGCCAATCGATTTTTCGAGAATCATTCGTCCTAGAAGTTCTCGATCTGGAGCGAATTCGAGAGCAAGGAAGTCCCCAAGCGCAATGCTTCCCCATCGTGTCATTTGTATAGTCATTGGCAGACCTCTCATTCCGGCTTCTTGATGAGTGCGGTGACAAAATCAACAAGATCAATTGTTGTGCCTGAACGGGACATCAAAGCTTTTGCGGCCAATAGAGCATCAATCTCAGCCTCTACCCACGCTACATTCCTGCTTGAGATACGAACGGGTGGTACGAAGGTGCCGCGTTTGACATCCCGCCATAGAGTTGACACTCCAATCGCTGCCTTCTCGGCGGCGCGCTGAACCCTCATGAACCTTGTGGTCGGCCGTGCATGTGCTGCATGTATTAGGTCTAAAAACTCCGCTGGCAGCTTGCCTCCCGAGGATAGCCCATGCTTATGTTGCGCCGTTCCCCCCTGACGGCTGAGAACGGCTACGCAAGGCGATGCAGTTTTCTTCATGTTTTCTCCTGTGTAGATGCTGGTGAATGTCAATCGACAGAAGAATTGTCCCACCCCGCAGTTACTGGCCAAAACAGCAAAATAAGATGTACCCGTGAGTAAAAATATCATCAAATAGGTGTATCTTTATATGGTAAATTCGGCGTTGTGCAGCAAACAGCTGTATCCATATATGTTCACGCTGACGGAGGGACGGATGAAGGCTAAAAAGTATGCGGATTTAGTTGCGCTAGACCAAGGCAACAGGCCTCATTGGGCTGATATGGGCGCTTACGTTGGTTACGAGGTATGGAGCTACAAGCGATGGGCTTGGCATTTCTTGCAACGAAACCCTATGTATCAAGAGGTTTCGATTAAGGGAGGCCCTGCGAGCGGGCAGCGTGCCGCGCAGTTCGGTCGAACGAATTTGAAGCCGTACAAGGAGAGGTACGCTGATGACGAGGATGAGAAGAAGGGTTGGCTTCCCGAGCGGGTCTCTAAACTGGATAGTTGCGTCGTTCCCGCAGGACGTACCGTCAGCTATGATCTTAAGTTTGGTGAAGTGGCGTTGGTCATCGATCTAGGACGCACTGCAAACGCGGGTCGAGCTGCTCTTACTGCAATGCTAGTAGACGCACGCGGTCGTTTAGATAAGGAACTAGAGAAGCTAGGGCGGGGACTTTCTAAGTCTGGAAGTAACCTACCTCAGGTCCGAAAGCCCAGGCGCAATTTGCTCTTGCAACGCCTTCGTATGTGCGACGCATTGTGGGCTCGTGCGACTGACGATGAGCTTATTCGAGTCTTCTTTCACGGGCATTGCAGAGACGGGGCTCTTCCGGCTGCCTATGAGCGACAACAGGTCATCAGAAAAGTCCGTCGTCTACAAAACGATGCAATTAAGATGATGGAGAGAGGCTACCTAGAACTAATCCCACTGCACTACATTCAAGATAAATCATCTAAAGCTGGAGCTGTGCCGAGATGATCACCTGAACGACTGCCGAGTACAGCATTAGTGTGTAGCTAGCGATGTAGCTACGCAGGTGTTTTCAAAAGAAGGCATCGTAACTATTTGATTATAAATGGTTTTCTGATTACATCAAAATCACGTCGTACTGCTCCTGGTGGTAGCCCTTCTCCACCTGCAGCGAAATCTTCTTGCCGATGAAGTCGCCCAGCATCGCCAGGTGCTGCGACTCCTCTTCCAGGAACAGATCGACCAC
>Ga0265780_10003576_pt1 | contig 20385 bp, 15 predicted proteins | sample P1T30metagenome_FD_192432 | JGI IMG/M metagenome (GOLD analysis project Ga0265780, IMG submission 192432) | Plant litter microbial communities from East Loma Ridge, Irvine, California - P1 T30 | ecosystem: Environmental > Terrestrial > Plant litter > Unclassified | place: USA: California...
TGGTGAGGTGGTGAGCGGTATGGTCATGCTGAACGCAGTGAAGCATCTCGCATGGTGCAGTAATCTCGAACGTCAGCAACGAAGCAGTAGAGATGCTTCACTGCGTTCAGCATGACCATACCGCTCACCACCTCACCACTCACCACCTCACCGCTTCACCACCCGGTGCAGGCTGGGCTGGCCATTGACCACGGCGCGCAGCAGGTAGAGGCCGGGCGGCAGCGCAGCCAGGCAGGGCAGGGCCACTTCCTGCGCCTCGGCGGCGGCTAGCTGCTGCTGGTGCAGCACGCGGCCATCGGGGGCCAGCAGGGTGAGGGCGGCGGCACCGGCGGGCAGGCGCACGGTGAGGTTTTGGTCGAACACGCTCGGAAATACGTCTACGGCGGCCGCGCCGGTATGCACCGCCACCACCGGCGAGTAGTGCGCCGTGCCATCGAGGTCGAGCTGACGCAGCCGGTAGTAGCCCACGCCGGCCTGCGGCGCCTGATACTCAAACTGATACTGGTGGGCCTGGCTGCTGGTGCCGGCCGCCGCCACGCGCCCCACCGGCGCAAAGTTCTGGCCATCGGTGCCAGCTTCCACCACAAAGGCGTCGGCGTTGCGCTCGCTGGCAGTTTGCCAGCGCAGGCGCACGCGGCTGCCCTGGGCCACGCCGTCGAAGGCAGTGAGCGTTACGGGCAGCGGGGTCAGGCTCAGCGCCTTGGTGTTATAGGCCACAAAAGCCTGGTCGCTGTTGCCGCTGAGCACAATCTGGAAGGTTTTGATGCGGGTATAGTCAGCGGCCGTGAGGCCAAAAGCCGAAAAATCGGCCGCCAACAGGCGCAGCGGGCGCGGCGTTTTCACAAAGTTTGTTAGCAGGCTCATAACGCTCTGCGAGGCTTCGTAGAAATCGACGCTCCAGTTGCCCACCACCGGCACGTTGGTAAAAACCACGCTCAGCGACTTGCCCACGGTGTTGCCGCTGGCATCCAAAAACTGGTACTGGTCGCCGGTAGCATCGGGCGACGCTATTTGGGTGATGAGCACGTCGGGCACGCCATCGCCAATGGTCTTAGGGTCAACCTGAATCGCGAAGCGGAGCGTGCCCACGGGCAGGTTGGCCACGCCCGTGCCCAAATCGAGGCCCTGCGAGCCGTCGGTCAGGTACTTGGCGTAGTCGTTGGGCGGCGGCGGCGAGCTCGGGCCGTTATCGACCAGGTCGTAGAGCTGGCCCAGGCCGATTTTGGTATTGCTGGTGATGGCGCTGCTCAGGGCCGTCACGGGCAGGGCCTGGTACTGCGTGTTTTCATACGCGAGGCCTTTTGCCCCGAGCAGCTGGTTGTTGACGCCCGTGGCGTAGCGCGTGCCCTTCACTGTAAAGGCCAGCAGCTGGTGCGAGTTGTCGGGCAGGGTCGGATTCAGCAAATAATTGAGATTGAGGCCCGTGCCGCTGCGCCAGAATCCGCCGTAGTCAGTCACGATTTCGGTCACGTAGCTGTCCGAAGGCACCGCTACCGTTTGGGCTTGCGAAACCTCGGCCCCGAACAATAGTAACAATCCAAGAGTAATTGATAATTTCATAATAAACAGTTAGTTATGTAATCCACAAAATTATTATCTCCCGCTTTTCTTCAGAATCAAAACTGATTATTATCAATAATTCACTAGCCGTTCATGCTGGCGCATTTTTATAAATGGGTGTTCAGGTAGTAGCTTGCCAATCCAGCCCGAACCTTCGCCTCGCGCGGTTGGTTGCTGGTAATTGACACACAGCCAGCATACTTCTCCGTTCCTCATATGACTTTTCGCTTACGCTACCTGCTTCCCGCCTTCGCCCTGGTGCTCGGGGCCGCCCAGCCCGGCCGGGCCCAATCCACCGCCCAGTTTGGTTTCGAGGTGGGCAGCGTGGCCAAAGTGGTGCAGGGCACCGACACGCTGGCCCACGCCTGGGCGGGTGGCCTAAATGCCCCGCAGTTCAGCACCATCGACCTCAATCTCGACGGCCAGCCCGACCTCTACGCCTTCGACCGCGTAAGTCGGCGCAGCTACACCTTTCTAAATGTGGCGGCCGCCGCGGGCACCGGCCGCCGCTGGCAGTACGCGCCCCAATACGAAAGCGCCTTCCCGCTTGAGCTCGAAAGCTGGGCCCTACTGCGCGACTACGACTGCGACGGCAAGATGGACCTGTTTACGGCCGTGAATACCTCGGGCAACGTGCAGGTATTTCACAATGTGGGCACCGCCGCCACGGGCGTAAAATTTGTGCTGGCCAAGGGCGAGCTTGATTTTGCTTATTCGCCCACGCTGCAGCTCAACCTGAACACGGGCTACTATAATATGCCGGCCATTCAGGACCTCAATGGCGATGGCCGCCTCGATATTATGAGCTACGACTACGTGGGCTCAACGGCGATGCAGGTATTCCTGAACACGGGCACCGGCACCTGCACCGACCTCAACGGGTGGCAGCAAATTACCAATTACTGGGGCCTGATTCAGGCGTGCGTCGACTGCCGCTCATTTTTGCCCAATGGCGTGGGCCAGTGCCAGCAGCTACGCCCCACCACCGGTGGGCGCCCCACCCACAGCCAGGGTCACAACGTGCTGCTGCTCGACCTGAACGGCGACGGCGTGCTCGACCTACTCGACGGCCGCGACAACTGCCCGCAGCTCACGCGCCTGCTCAACGCGGGCACCAACACGGTGGCCAGCTTCCCATCGGCCAACATCAGCAGCAATTTTCCGCTGGCCACGCCGCTGGCCACACTTTCCTTTCCGTCCCCGTATTCGTTTGATACTGATTTTGATGGCGTGAATGACCTAGTGGTAGCGCCCAACCAGGTCACGAACGTCGACGACCACCTCAGCATGCGCCATTCGGTGCGGCAGTACCGCAATACCAGCGCCGCCGGCGCGGTGCCCAGCTACACGCAGGTTTCGGATGGCTTTCTGCAAAACGACATGCTTGACATGAGCGAGGGCGCCGCCCCCACTTTCGGCGACCTCGACGGCGACGGCCTCACCGACATGCTGGTGGGCACGCAGGGCGACCAGGTAAACGGCTATTACCGCGGCAGCCTCTACTACTACCGCAACGTGGGCACGGCGCGCCGGCCCGTATTTCGCCTGATTTCGGATGACTACCTGGGCCTGGCGGCTGCCGCTGCCCTCACGCCCACCGTCAAGTTTGAGAGCCTGCGCCCGGCGCTGGTCGACCTCAACCGCGATGGTAAGCTCGACCTCGTGTATTCGGTGTTCACGAGCACGGGCGGACAGCTGCGCTTTATCCTAAACACGGCTGCGGCCGGGCAGCCGGCGAGCTTCAACCCGGCTTTGGGCGACTATTTCCGGCCACAGGGCGGGGGCACTATGGCCGCCACGGCCGGCGATACGCCCTGCTTTTTCGACGTGGATAACGATGGCTACCTCGACCTGCTGCTGGGTACCAACGACACCAGCGGACCCGGCCCCAGCCTGCGCTACTACCGCAACACCGGGGCGGCGAGCAGCGCCATCAATAGCCAGTTTGCATTGGCCAACAACGACTACGGCCAGCTGCGCGATGCCAATAACGACCGCTTGGTTAACATAAGCCCCACCGTGGCCGACTTCGATAAAGACGGCCAGCCCGACTTGCTCACGGTCGATGCCAGCGGCACGGTGCGCCTCTTCAGCAGCATTCGCAGCCAAGGCGCACAGTTTGCGGCCCGCACCGATTTGCAGTATAACACCCTTACCAGCAGCTACCAGGCGGTACGCCTGGGCCAAGGCTACACCCTACGCCTTGCCCCTGCCACCGCCGACCTCAACCAGGATGGCACGCTGGAGCTGTACATCGGCACGGAGGGCGGCGGCATCGTGAGCTACCTGCCCGGCACCCGCACCGTGCTGGCTACCCAGCCCGCCGCCCAGGCAGCCGCTGCCCTCGCCCTGAGCGTGTACCCCAACCCGGCCAGCCCCACGGCCAGCGTCACCATCGAAACGGCCCAGCCCACCAGCCTGCGCCTCTACGACCGCACGGGCCGCCTCGTGCGCGAAGAGGCCACCGCCCAGCGCAGCCGCACGCTCGGCCTCAGCGGCCTCGCCGCCGGCCTCTACCTGGTGCGCGCCACCGCCCCCGATGGCACCGTGGCCACCAGCAAGCTATTGGTAAACCAATAATTACTCAATACACTTCCGTCTCATGCCCAAAAGCCGGGCCAGACTAGCTGCCCCAAAAGCAGGAGGTCTGGCCCGGCTTTTGGGCATGAGATAGGGTGCGGATATGCTATTTCCAGTGCTGGCACTGAGGCGCAGCATAAGTAAAACCAGGTGCTTTGTATAAGCCTATGGGCTAGCGGGGCTAGCCCTGCCACCGGGCTTTTCTTTTCACCTTTTTTGCCCACTTATCATGAAGAAGTTTGTCCCGCTTTTCGCCACCGTATTCGTAGCCAGCGCCTTACTATTGCGCTCGGTAGCGCAAGTACCGCCAGCGGTCGAAATCAAAAAAGCGAACATTACCCCCGAGCAGGCCAAGATGATTCAGGACGTGCTGGCCGGCGCCAAGGCCGACACCTACAGCTTTACCTACGCCCGCGCGGGCAAAACCGTGAGCCGGGCCGGCTCGGCCAGCTTTCGGCAGCTCTCGACGGTGAAAGCCTACACCAAGGCGGGCGTGGGCGACACCAAGTCGATAAACGAGGGCCTGACTACCGTCAGCGATTACATCAAAACGATTGTAACCGGCAAATTCAACCAGATGTACCCCGAGAAGGTGCGGCAGATTAATGCCATTCTGGAAAAAAGCGCCGTGCGCTAGCTTGGTTTAGCGGGCCAGCCCCGGTGGGGCCAGCCCGCTCTGCTGGCACCTACCGCCCCATGCGCCCCCGCCTCAAGGTGCTACTGCTGGCAGCCGGAGCCCTGCACCTGTTCCTTATCTGCCAAAAGTCGCTGCGGGCCTACCCACCGTTTAGCAGCCTCCATGCCCAGCTACCCCAGCTGGCCGTGGCCGGCGAGTACTACACGCAGCTCACCGTGATGCAGGCCGACTACAGCTTTTTCTCGCCCGACATTGCCCCCGATTTCTACCTGGCCATCAGCCTGCAGCGGCCCGATGGCCGCTGGGTAGCCACGCCCATGCCCGTGCCCAATGCCGAGGTGCAGAAGCGCCTGCACTCGTGCCTGCTGGGCATTCAGCGCCTGCCCACCGACCTCGAGCAGATTATTGTGAAGTCGTGGGCGGCCCGCGTGCTCGACACCCACCCCGAAGCCCGCTTCATCCGCGTGACGGTGAGCCAGCAAAAGCAGCCTCACCTAGCCGCTTACGCCCAGGGGCAGCGCATGCACCCCGAGGTGGTGCTCGATGTGCTGTTTGACACGCACACCGCGCCGCGCTAGGTCTTTCATTTCTTCCTACTACCACTCGCCATGTCTCGCCCGGCTCACGCGGCTGCCTGGCAGGCAGCCGACAGGTTTTTCTTTGCCCCCGCCTCCACTTTCCCGTTTGCCGTGCTGCGGGTGGCCATCAGCCTTTTCATCCTGCTTCAACTGGGATGGCTGCTGCCGGCCTGGGACTACCTCTATGGCAGCGAGGGCTACATAGAATGGTTTATCAGCAACGACCTGTTTCGGGTGCGGGCCTTGCTCAATATCGTGGACCTGGCCGATGCGCTGGGCCCCTACGGCATCAGCGACCAGCAGGTGCTCTATGGTTTCACGGCCGGGTATGCGCTGGCCGCGCTGGGGCTACTCAGCGGCTGGCACAGCCGCTGGCTGGCGGCGCTGGTCTGCCTGCTGCACTTCATGCTTAACAACACCGCCCTCATTTTTGGCTACGGGGTCGAGTCATTTACCCACGTCGGGCTGTTTTACCTGATTTTTGTGCCCTCCGGGGACTATTTATCGGTGGTGAGCCGCCCGGCGCCCGCGCCTTCCGCGGTGGCCAATTTTGTGCTGCGGATTTTGCAGCTGCACCTGTGCCTGGTGTATTTCAATGCCGGCATTGCTAAGCTCGGCGGCACCGACTGGCGGCAGGGCGAAGCCGTGTGGTACACCCTGGCCAACACCAACTACGGCACCCTGCGCATGTACTGGCTGGCCCAGGTGCCGCTGCTGGCGCGGCTCTGCACCTGGTGGGTGCTGCTCATCGAAACGCTGTACCCGGTCTTTATCTGGTGGGGGCGCACCCGGCCCTTCTGGCTCGCTAACATTATAGTCCTGCACCTGTCCATCGGCTTGTTTATGGGCCTCTATATGTTTGGGCTAGTGATGCTTATTATCAATGTAGCGGCTTTTGGCGGCCTGCGGGCGCGGCAGCCCGCGCTGGCAGCGGCTGGCCTGGCGGTTATCAAGTAAGGCATTGCGCCAGCCAATGCAACGGAGCGCCAAGGGTGCCGAGAGCCGTTTTGGAAGCTCGTGCACTGTCGCTGCGGAGCCTTCATTAACCCGCGTTGCGGGGTAGCCGCAGCGCGGCAGCCCGTCGGTAGCAACGAAGCTGTTTAGGAAGTATTAAACTCGTCATGCTGAGCGGAGCGCAGCGGAGTCGAAGCATCTCTATCGCCCCGTTGAATGGCTTAGAGGAAGCGGTAGAGATGCTTCGGCTCCGCTCAGCATGACCCGTTTTTTCGTTGTTCCTATATTTAGGAACAAGTCTATTATTTCAGCTCAAACTCGTCGGCATCGAGCAGGGCCGACAGGTGCTCGCGCAGGTCGCGCAGGGGGTTGCGCATGATGCGGCGCGTGAGCACCGTGGGCAGGCTGCCGGCCTGCGCCAGGTAGTCGCCGCGCGGGTCGAGCAGCATCGAAAAGCCGCTGTATTCCTGCTGGTTGCCATCGAGGCCGATGCGGTTGACGCCCGCCACGTAGGCCAGGTTTTCGATGGCGCGGGCTTGCAGCAGCAGCTTCCAGGCATTGATGCGGGCATCGGGCCAGCTCGCCACGTAGAGCAGCAGGTCGTAGGGCGCGGGGCCACTGTTGCTGCTCCACACCGGAAAGCGCAGGTCGTAGCACACCAGCGGCCGGATGCGCCAGCCGCGCCACTCCTCCACCAAGCGCTCGATATTGCCGGGCGTAAATACCTCGTGCTCACCACTCATTCGAAACAGGTGGCGCTTGTCGTAGCTGCTGTAGCTGCCATCGGGGCGCACCCACAGCAGGCGGTTGTAGTAGCGGCCGCCTTCGGTGAGCATGGCGCTGCCGGTTACTACGGCGTCGTAGCGGGCGGCCTGCTCGCGCAGCCAGGCCAGCGTGGGGCCATCCATGGGCTCGGCCTGGGTGGTGTCCATGCTGAAGCCGGTGGTAAACATTTCGGGCAGAATGATGAGGTCGGTAAGGCCCGGCCCGGCCAACGAGTCGGACAGCAGCTTGCCGAGCGCCTCACGGTTGGCGGCGGGGTCGTGCCAATGCAGGTCGGTCTGCACCAGCGACAAGGTAAAATCGGACATGCACTAAAAAAGATAGGGGAAAGGAATAAGGGTACCGGGCGCAAGTAGCACCAAATTCGGCTAAAACCCATCCTTGCCTGATTAATGTCACCGGGCGCGCTGGCTAGTGGCGCAGCCGGTCGGCGGCCTGCTCCAGCGTTGCGGGCTCTTTAGCAAAGCAAAACCGCACCAGGCCGGGGTCGTAGCCATCGTGGTAAAAGGCCGACACCGGCACTACGGCCACGCCCCAATCGCGGGCCAGCTCGGTGGCAAAAGCCACGTCGCCCGCCTGGGAATACGCCCCGTATTCGGCCAACTGAAAGTAGCCGCCCGGCACCGGCAGCAAGCCCCAGCCCGTGCCCGCCAGCAGCGCCCGAAACTGGTCGCGCTTGGCCTGGTAGAAGGCGGCCAGGCCGCGGGCGTGGGCGTCGGTGGGGTCGGCCAGCAGCGCGTCGGCCAGGGCGTGCTGGGTGGGCGTACTCACGGCAAAGGTTACGAACTGATGCACCCGCCGCAACTCGGTGCTGAGGGCCGGCGGGGCCAGGCAGTAGCCCACCTTCCAGCCGGTGGCGTGGTAGGTTTTGCCAAACGACGACAGCACGAAGCTGCGCTCGCGCAAGGCCGGGTGCTGGCGGGCGCTACGCGGCGCCACCCCATCAAAAACCAGGTGCTCATACACTTCGTCGGACAGCACCAGCACGTCGGTGCCGTCAAGCAGGTTGGCGAGCGCGTCCCAGTCGTCGGCCCCAAATACCGCCCCGCTGGGGTTGTGCGGCGTGTTGACGATGAGGAGCCGGGTGCGCGGCGTGAGGGCCGCCCGCACGGCGTGCCAGTCGGGCCGGAAGCTGGGAGCGGGCAGGCGCACGTAGCGCGGTACGCCGCCTTGCAGGCGCACGGCCGGGCCATAGAGGTCGTAGGCCGGCTCCAGGATAATGACCTCATCGCCAGGGCGCACCACCGCGGCCAGCACCCCGAATAGCGCCTCGGTGGCCCCGGCCGTGATGGTAACCTCGGTGGCGGGGTCGGGCGCGGGAGCATCGGGCTGCAAGCGCGCCACCTGCGCCGCAATGGCTTCGCGCAGACGCGGCAGGCCCGGCATGGGCGCGTACTGGTGGCTGCCGGGGGCCAGCGCGTGGTGGGCCAGCGCCTCGCGCAGGGCCAGCGGCGGGTCGTAGTCAGGAAAGCCCTGGGCGAGATTAAGGGCCCCGGTTTGCTGGGCCAGGGCCGTCATTTGGGTAAAAATGCTCACGCCCACATCGGGCAGCTTCGAAACCAGCATACGCGGAAAAAGGAAAACGCTTGGCCCGGCCGGGCCGTAGGAATGGGTACTGCCAAAGATAACTTCGGGGCTTGCGGCTGGTTTAAAGGGGCCGGGCGCTTTCGCCGATTACTTAGCCTTTTTCGCTTTATGCCGGTTGTTTATCGCACTTCGTACCTGCTGCTTCACCACGACCCCATCAGCAACGTGCTGGAAACCGACTGGCAAGGCTTTGTCAACTCCGACCAGCTGCGCGTGTCGCTGGCCGAGGTGCTGCGACTGGCCCGGCAGCACCGCATCCGGGGCTACATCGCCAACAATACCCTGCTGCGCACCATCCGGCCGGCCGACCAGGACTGGATAAACGAGCAGTGGTTTCCCGAATTTGCCAAACTGGGCGTGCAGCGCCTGGCCATCGTAGTATCGCAGGATGGCATGAACCGGATGGGCGTCGATAACATCATGCAGCGCGCCACGGCCCATATCCCGTTTGATACCCAGCATTTTGCCAGCGCCGACGAAGCCCGGCGCTGGGCGGGCGCGGCCAGCACGAGCCCAAAAGCAATGTAAAATAGGAAAAAACAAAAAAGCTCCGGTCAGTTGACCGGAGCTTTTTTGTTTTTCCGTGGTATTCTGCGCTACAAAGCAGCACGGTTTATCAGTGGTTCACCTGCAGGCGGGTAACTTGGCGGCCTTCCGGGCTTTCTACTACCAACATATACACGCCCGTGGGCACGCCTTGCAAAGGCACTTCCAGTGTATGCGTACCGGCTTCCAGCGAGCGGGGAGCCAGCCGAAGCTTGGACACCCCCGACAGGTCTTGCAGGCTGATAGTTACGTCGCCGGCCTCTTGCAGCAGCAGCGCGAGGCTTACGCGGTCGTTGGCGGGGTTGGGGGTGGCGGTGTACAGGCTGCGCTGCGTGCTCGTCGGCGCAGGCGCTACCAGGAAGGTGGTTTGGCAGTTCTGGCCGCTCAGGCCCAGGCTGGGGTTGGTGCCCGTGTTGTAGCGGTTAAAGTTGCGGGTGGCCGTGATGGCAGCACCCGGCTCGACGCAGAGGTAGCTGCCCGCCGCCGCCGTCAGCGTACCCGCGCCTTGGATGGTGGCCCCGCTATGCACGAGCAGCGTGCCACCAGCCTCTATAAGCAGCTCCGCTCGCGGGTCGAGCTGGAAGACACTGCCGCTGAACAACTCAAGCAGCGTGCCGGCCCCGACTACGAACGTGTTGCCCCGTGTAGCGAGATGTACCGTGCCAGCCACCTGAAAAGTAGTTTTGTCGCCTTCCAAGCTCACGCCGGAGCCGGTATCCAGCGGGCCGGCATTCTGATAGAAGGTGGTGCCGGCCGGGCACAACACGCGGGTGGGGTTGATGAAGTCGCCGGCCGCCGTGGGCAGGTGGCGGTTGGGGGTGCCGCTTTTGTTGATGGTCAGGCTGGCTCCGCTCACGCCGGCGCTGAGGCCGGGGGCAAGTACGAGGTCGCCCGTCCAACGGGTATTGGCTACTACTTCCGCATCATCGTAGCGCACGCGAATGGTGATGGCTCCGTCTTTTCTTCTTTTGCCTACTAGCTCAACGGATAGGCCGCCCAGGGTAATTGGCGATAGCTTAACTGCGGTCGAATCGTAGTGCTGGTGCTCGAAGATGGGCGTGGGGTACGAAAGACCCAGCTTCTGGCCTACTTGGTTATAGCCGATATCCGGGCCTAGAATACCATCTTCAAACTGGCCGTTTACAACTACAGAGAATTGCTGCTCGTTGCGCGGGCCGCCGCTGTTGCCTTGCGTCGGGTTCCAGACAATTCGACCATTGCCATCTGCATCGAAGCGGTGGCGCGAAATCTGACTTTCGCCACCAAAGGGGTTGGGTATAGGGTCCGTGAAGTTGTAAAGTGGGATGCCATACAGGTGATTATTGTAGGTGCTGGTGGTAGTGGAGTGGGTGTAATCGAAGTTTCCCTGCGCCGATAGCACTTTCAAGCCATTCACCCCTTGGTCGTCGAAATAATCCAGCGGCAGGTTGCGGTTAGAAGAGACATCTTCTACCATCGCAATGATGCCTCGCGGCGCATTTGGAAACGGCTGGGAGGGTGTCTGTCCGTCCATTATAAAATCGTATCGGTCGTTGAAAACGTTGCCGCTGCTACCCCCAAAAGGAGAAACAATATCTTGGTGATTCTCCAGCCACAAGTATTGGCCAGAGGCGCCAGGTAGCTTGATGCGAACCATATCGCCGGTGGTCACAAAGTCGCGTAGCGTATAAAGGCCGCTGGTGGGTGCCAGCGAGTTGGCATCCTGAATGTCGGTGCTGACGCCGCTGGCTTGCAGCTCGGCCCAGCCGTTAAACCAGCGCTCCCAGGCGTTGGCGGAGAAGTTGCTGCGGAAATAGCCCATCATGCCGGGCCCTTCCGTGGCGTTGAAGTGCTGGCCTACTACGCCGTTGGCCAGCAGGTAGTGCGGGCTGGAGTATATGGTGTGCGCAAACTCGTGCACAAACAGCGGCGGATTGACCCCATCCAAGCCTGCCGTGTGCGTGAAGCCCGTGTATATCTCGTAGCGTTTGCCGTCGGACGACGGGATATTATCGGTATACGACACGCTGGCCCAGCCGCCGCCGCCGGCTACCGGGATGGTAGTGAGGCCGTAGGCTTGGCCCGCGTTGCGCCACACCACGATGGCGTAGTCCACTACCTGGTCGGTGCCGGGCACGCTGTTGTCAGTCTGAAAGTTGGGCCGGCCCTGCCGGTTGTCGACTTGGCCAAAGTTAAAGTTTGCCGTAGCCGGGTCGTTCTTCAGCGCCTGCATTACCTGGTCGGTGTAGGCATAAAAGCCCCTCGTCACATCTGTAGCGGCATCGGCCGTGACGTTGATGCGCTTCGGGAACACGGTAGCGTACATGCGCAGCGGGCTGGTGCTGAACTGCGACATCTGGTAGTAAAAGTTGGAAATCGTCTGGTCGGTAGCCGAGGAGCTGAACTGAGAGGCGCTGGTATAGAAGCCTCCACCCGCATTGGTAGGGAAAGAGGTACCAGGAACCGGGTGGTTAGCATCCGTCTGCGGCCAAGGACCACCGGAATAGCCTACTGCTCTACTATCTATGTCGTTCGTAAAACCAGCATAGATGATAAGTACGCGCAAATCGCCACGCGGCGTAATATCATAGCCGTTGGGGTTGTAGCCGGTATTACGGCTGGCACTGGCTGGCCGATGGCCGGGCGCACCCGGCCGGTCGGCCGGCACTGGGTAGCAGTTGAAGGCCTCGGCGGGCTGATTGGGCATCCGCCAGCCCGCCGACTGGGCGTAGCCAGGCCGGGCGGCACCAATTGTGAGCAGGAGGTAGGCAAACAAGCCATACCAGCAGGGGAGCTGTTTTCTCATGGGAGAAGAAAAAAAGGTGAAGGAAAAAGTATTTATTTATAGCACTTAGTTGGTTATAGAGGCAGTAAGAACCTCGACCAAGCTATTTACCAGCCGGAGTGAATTACCCAAAAGAGTAAGATTTTAGCAATCTTGCTTTCCCAGCAGCCAGTTACAGCTGCTGGAGACGCAGGGCCGGCAGCCAACGCTCGCCTTCGCGCAGGCGCAGCAAGTAGAGACCCGCCGGTAGCTCCCGCAGGGGCAGGCCCGAAGCTGGCCAGTTGCTGCCCGCCCGCACTACGCGCCCCAGTTGGTCGCGCACCTCATACGCGCCAACATACGCCCGCCCGGTTTCGGTAGCGAGGCGCAGCAGGTCAGCGCTGGTTGCCGGGTTGGGGTAAAGGTGGTAGGCCGTTTCGGGGCTAGCCGCCGCTGGCCGCACGGGCAGCAACCGGTTCCAGTTGCGCAGCTTGATGACAAACTGGTCGGCGCGGCCCAGCGGGCCGCTGTCTGTGTAGCCCCCGATGAGGTAGTTGCCCTGTGCATCAACACTAGCCCCCATCGGGTACTCGTTGCCGCCGTAGCGCACCAGTAAGGTATCGCGCAGCTTCGTGCCGTTCTGGTCTACTAAGATGACACTCAGGTCTTCATCCAGCGTGTTAGAGCGCGTGCCGGCCAGCAAATACTGTCCGCCAAGCGTAGGCACGGCTAAGCGCACTTCTACGTTGCGTCCAAACTGCGCGTATTGCCGCGACCAGAGCGTGTCGCCTACGGCTGAAATCTTGTAAAAACGCCCAGACCCAGCTAACACGTTGCCAGCTAAATCGTTTTGCATGGAATAGTTAGCATAAGCCCGAGCCGGCTTTTGGGCCACCAATAAGCCTTGAGCGTCCAGTACCAGATACCTCCAGGGTAAGCCGCCATAATTTGGCGAATTAGTAACTATAAATCCACCAGTATTTAATTGAGCGATATTTTCTAGATAACCTGGCAGCGTACTACTGTAGACATAAGTACGGTGCCAAAGCTCTTGTCCGGTAGGTGAGAACTTCGCGATAAACTGGTCAGTGTTCGTTTCGCCAATCACTACTGTTCCTCCATCTGCTGTAGTTACGAGATGGGCATATACTGCTCTGGTAGCGGAGCGTAGTACCCGCGACCAGAGCGTATCGCCAGTAGCGGTAAACTTGACCAGCAACCCAAATGAGGTAGTTACTCCTGCAGGAAAACACTGCCCCGTGGCGTACACCTCACCAGTTGCGGTGGCCACCGCGCCTAGTGCTTCTATCGTGCCCGCATTGCGATTTGCGAAGGAGGCGCTTTTTTGCCAGAGCACCACGCCGGCGGCGTCTACTTTAGATAGGAACAGTTGATTGCCTTGGGTGCTGCCTCCACTGTAGCCGCCCTGTCCGACACTTACGTAGCCCCCCGGCACGGCCACGAAGCCGGCCGACGTTTCGCGAGCGGCCGTCCCCATCGTGGTTTGCCACAGTATCTGGGCGTGGCTGGCAGTGGCCAGTAAGCACACGGGTAACAGCGTGCCCAGGGCACGTAAAGTTGTTGTCATATAGTTGGAAAAGGAATAGCTAGTTGTGCCGCAAACATAAGAGCGCAACTCATTGAAAAAAAACAATAACTATATTTATTTAAGATTTTTTTATCCCGGTAATCTTCCTCATTAGCACCGGCCGGGCACAAAAAAAGCAGCCCTGGCAACGAAGCCAGGACTGCCCAAAAACGCTAGAATATGGCCCGCAATTACAGCGCCTGCCCCGGCTTCAACTCCTGCGAAAACAGCTTGCGCACGTGCTCGACTTTGTGGGCCGATACGTTGGTAATGTAGGGGTTTTCGGGGTGTAGGCGGTAGTAGCCCTGGTGGTAGTCTTCGGCATCCCAAAACTTGCTGAGGGGCGCTACCTGGGTCACGATTTTGGCATCGTACTGCTTGGAAGCGTTGACCTTGGCAATGGTTTGCTCGATAATTTTCTTCTCTTCCGGCGTGCGGTAAAAGGCTACCGAGCGGTATTCGGGGCCAGTATCGTTGCCCTGGCGATTGAGTTGCGTGGGGTCGTGGCTGGCGGTGAAGAAGATGCTGGCCAGCGTCTGGTAGCTGATTATTTTGGGGTCGTAGTAGATGTTGACCGCCTCGGCGTGGCCGGTTTTTTGGTCGGCCACCTGCTCGTAGCTAGGGTTCGGCACGGTGCCGCCGGCGTAGCCGCTCACCACTTGCTTCACGCCCTTTATTTCCTCAAATGCTTCTTCCTGCGCCCAAAAGCAGCCGCCCGCAAAGGTGGCTTGCGCCAGCCCGGTCAGGTTGGCCGGGGCAAAGCCAGTAGTGGCGCGCTGGGGCGTCTGGGGCGGGGTTTGGGCCTGGGCCGACTGCTGCGAGCCGCAGGCCGTGAGGGCCAGGGCGCCGAGGCCAAAAAGGGCCGAAAATAGCTTGGTCATGGGGTGTGCCACGGAAAGAAAGTTAGGCCTCGACATACGCCGCTAGCCTGGTAGGTGGATTCTTCTCAACACGTATCGCCGGCCTGAGGTTCACCTTACTACGGCAGCTTTGGGCGGGCACTTTGCGTAGTAAGACTGCCTCCGTCAAGTCCTGCCGTGGCTGGCCTCCTGCCTTATGATTTTCTCGCCTTTTACCGGTGCCCTCGCCGCTACGCTGGTGGTGGGCTGCCTCGCCGCCCGCCCCGCCCACGCCCAAAACCAAGTCGCCAACTACGGCTTTGGCAAGCCCGGTACAGCAGCCTACGAGCACTTTAGCTTCTGGACTAAAGACGGCGTTCGCACCGATATTCACTACGCCTACGGCAAAGACCGCCAGGATATTCCGCTGCGCTACGCCGGCCGCGTTCAGGACCAGGCCGGTTTCCGGGTGCGCTTCCCCAATGGCCGCACCTTGCAGCTGGTGCCCAGCGGCACCAGCCTGCGAGTAACCACCAAAGCCGCTGCCCCCAAAGTCTTCGCCTGGGAATACGAAGGCCCGGTGAATGGCGTGGGTACGGCTTGCAGCGTGTGCGCCCCAGATGCTACCGCAGCCATGCGCCTGCTGCGCACCCATTACCTGCGGTAGCAGGGCTTGCGCGTAAAGTCATAAAGTAGAGTAACTGCCGCCCGTGCCGTTATTGGGCTTACTATTTTGCCCTAACGCGTTACTATGACGGCTTTTTCCTTTCCCTCTTTCTCGCTCGCACGGTGGCGGGGCGGTTTGCTCGGCTTGCTTTTGTGGCTAGTGGTTTCGGCGGTTTTTGGGCAGTCGCTCCCAGCAGCTACCATTACAGGCCAAGTGCTCGACCAAGCCAGCCGCCGACCGCTGGGCTTTGTGAGCGTGGGCGTACTGCGCCAGCCTTTTGGCACGGTGGCCGACGCGCAGGGCCGCTTCCAATTGAGCCTACCCGCCAGCTACGATGGCGACTCGGTGCGTTTTTCGCTCATCAGCTACGCCAGCCGCACGCTGCGGGTAGCCGACTTACGGCGGGCCGTGGCCGCCGGGCCGCTAGTACTACGCGCCCAGGCCGTACCGCTCACCGAAGCCCACGTAAAGGCTAAAAACCTCAAGCGCCGGGTGGCGGGCAGCACGGGCACCGCCATTCGGTTCGACGGCTTTCCGGCCAATATGGCGGGCAACCAGATAGGGCAGGTTATTGCCGTGAAAAAGCCGGCTTTTCTGGAAGATATTTCCTGGCACCTCTTTAGCTGCACCTACGACACGGTGTATTTCCGGCTCAATATCTACAAGCTGCGCGACGACTACCCAGCCGAAAATATCCTGCCCCGGTCGGTGTACCTGAAAGTAAGCCGCCAGCAAGCGCAAGAGCAGCTTTCGCTCGACCTCCGCCCCTTTCACCTGTACCTGACCGAAAACGTGGTAGTGTCGCTGGAACTGGTACGCTCGCTGGGCACCGGCGAGCTGTGGTTTCGGCAGCCGCTGCTGGGCGGCGGCCCCCACTACCGCCTCGAACAGACGCCCGGCCCCGGCACCGTGCTCAACACCGTGCCGCGCTCCACGGATACCCACGACCTGCGGCAGTCGCAGCCCGGCGGACCCTGGACGAAGTTTCTCAAAATCGGGGCGGGTATCAATGCCACGCTGCTGCAACTGCCCGATTGAGAGTAGCGCGAAGCTCTGCTTCGCGCTACGGCGCTACACCAACCCCTTAAGCTCCTGCAATTTCAGCAGCGCCTCAATGGGCGTGAGCGTGTTGATATCCAGTACTTGCAGTAGCTCGCGCAGTTGCTCCAGCTTGGGGTCGCCGGGCTCGAACATGCTGAGCTGCACCGTGGGCCGCGTGGCCATGGCGGTAGTGGCGCGGGGCTTAGGTTGAGCCGTTTTAGATTGCTCATCGAGCCCGGCCAGCACGTCGTCAAATTCGGTGGGGGCGGTGGGGTCCACGGGCTCGGTGAAGCCGGTTTGGGCGCGCTCCTGCTCCAGGTGGTGCATTATCTCGTTGGCGCGCAGCACCACGGCGGGCGGCATGCCGGCCATACGTGCCACATGGATGCCAAACGAGTGCTCGGAGCCGCCCAGCCGCAGCTTGCGCAGGAATAGCACCCGGCCATCGGCTTCCTGCACGGCCACGTTGTAGTTGCGCACGCGGGGGCAGTCGTCAGCCAGCTGGTTCAGCTCGTGGTAGTGGGTGGCAAACAGTGTCTTAGCCCGCGCTTTGGGGTTGTTGTGCAGGTGCTCCACAATGGCCCATGCAATGCTGATGCCGTCGTAGGTGCTGGTACCGCGCCCGATTTCGTCCATCAGCACGAGGCTGCGGTTTGAGAGGTTATTGAGAATCGAAGCCGTTTCGGTCATCTCGACCATGAAGGTGCTTTCGCCCTTGCTCAGGTTGTCGCTGGCCCCCACGCGAGTAAAAATCTTGTCGATAATCCCAATCTCGGCCGCCTCGGCGGGCACAAAAGAGCCGATTTGGGCCAGCAGCACGATGAGCGCCGTTTGGCGCAGAAGCGCCGACTTACCGGCCATGTTCGGGCCGGTTATCACCACTATTTGCTGGTCGTCCTGGCTGAGGCAGATATCGTTGGGAATGTAGCTTTCGCCGGGCGGCAGCCCGCGCTCAATTACCGGGTGGCGGCCGGCCTTGATGTCGAGCGTCGGCCCGTCGTTCACGCTGGGCTGCACGTAGTTATATTGCCGCGCCGTAGCCGCAAACGAGCTCAGACAATCGAGTACGCCCAAGGCGCGGGCGTTCTGCTGAATCTGGCTTACGAAGTCGAGCGCCGCCAGCGTTACCTCTTGGTAAATGCGGCTTTCGATGACGAACAACTGCTCCTCGGCGTTGAGGATTTTCTCCTCGTACGTCTTCAGTTCCTCAGTCACGTAGCGCTCGGCGTTCACCAGCGTCTGCTTGCGAATCCACTCGTTGGGCACCTTGGTTTTGTGCGCGTTACTGACTTCGAGGTAGTAGCCAAATACCTTGTTATAAGCCACTTTCAGCGACGTAATGCCGGTGGCTTGCTGCTCGCGCTGCTGCATTTTGAGCAAAAAGTCCTTGCCCGAAAACGCCAGCGCCCGCAGCTCGTCTAGCTCGGCATCCACGCCATCCAGTATCACGTGGCCCTGGTTGGTGAGCAGCGGCGCGTCGGGCCGGATTTTGGCTTGAATTTCGGTGCGCAGCGCGGTGCAGGGGTTGAGCTGGTCGGCGAGCTTTTCGAGGGCTTTTATGCCCGAGGCGGCCAGCTTTTCGCGCAGTGGCGCAATGCTTTCTAGCGCCCGCGCCAGCTGCAACAGCTCGCGGGGGTTCACGCGGCGCACGGCCACTTTCGAGATAAGGCGCTCTAAGTCATTGATGGGGCGCAGGTGGCTCTGCACCTCTTCGAGCAGCTCGGGGTTGGCCACAAGGGCCGCCACGGTGTCGAGGCGCCGCTGAATCTGGCTTACTTCCTTCAGCGGTAGCACCACCCACTTGCGCAGCAGGCGGGCGCCCATCGGGGTGATGGTCTGGTCTAATATATCAATCAGCGGCACGCCGCCGGGGTGCTGGGCTTGCACCAGCTCGAGGTTGCGCACCGTGAAGCGGTCGAGCCACACGTACTTATCCTCTTCGAGCCGGCCCAGGCTGGCAATATGCTGAATATCAGTGTGTTTGGTTTCGGCCAGGTAGTGCAGAATGCAGCCCGCCGCAATCACGCCTTCCTTGATGGTATCGACGCCGAAGCCCTTGAGCGAAGTGGTGCGGAAGTGCCGCGTGAGCGTATCGTGGGCGTAGTCGTGCCCAAAAACCCACTCATCGAGCGCGTAGGTGCAGAAATCGGGGCCAAAATGCTCTTCAAAATCGCGGCGGCTCTGCTTGCAGAATAGTACCTCGGCCGGCCGAAAATTCTGGAGCAGCTTGCCCAGATAATCGAGCGTGCCCTGCGCCACCAGAAACTCGCCAGTGCTGATGTCCAAAAACGACACGCCAGCCTCGGTTTTGCCGAAGTGCACGGCGGCGAGGTAGTTGTTTTGGCGGCGCTCGAGCGTATTGTCGTGCATGCTCACGCCGGGCGTCACGAGCTCAGTTATCCCTCTTTTTACCAGACCTTTGGCTTGTTTAGGGTCTTCGAGCTGGTCGCAGATGGCCACGCGTTGGCCGGCGCGCACCAGCTTGGGCAGATAGTTGTCGAGGGCGTGGTGCGGAAAACCCGCCAGCGCCACCTCGGAGGCCGTGCCGGCCCCGCGCTTAGTGAGCGTGATGTCGAGGATACGCGAGGCCGTAACGGCATCTTCGCCAAAAGTCTCATAGAAATCGCCCACCCGAAACAAGAGCACCGCGCCGGGATGCTGCTGCTTAAGCTGGTAGTACTGCCGCATGAGCGGCGTATCAAACGACGGGCTGGGCGTGGTGTGCTCGGGCCCGAGCGACTTGATTTCGAATTTTTTGGCGGGAGCGGGGGCGGTCATTTCGCTGTTAGCTTCTGGCTGCTAGCTAGTAGCTTTTATCGACAGCCAGCATAGGGGAGAAACGCGGGCTAGCTTTTAGCCCGGCTTTTCTTTAAAACCCTAAATTACGCCGGATTGTGCCCGCCTTACCCGCTGGCTTTGTACTTAAAAAAAGCTAACCGCTAACAGCCAAAAGCTAATAGCTCAAAAAGACCATGCGCAAACTCACTATGCAGGAGCTAAACCGCCTGCCCGTGGCCGATTTCAAAGCTACTGCCAAAAGTCCCGTCGTACTGGTACTCGACAACGTGCGTAGCCTGCACAACGTGGGGGCCGTTTTCCGGACCGCCGACGCCTTTGCACTCGAAAAAATCTACCTCTGCGGCGTAACCGGCCGCCCGCCGCACCGCGAAATCACTAAAACCGCCCTGGGCAGCACCGAGTCGGTAGCCTGGGCGCACGTGGCCACCACCCTCGAAGCCGCTCAGAACCTAAAAGAGGCAGGCTACCAGCTCATAGCTGTGGAGCAAACCACCGATTCGGTGCTGCTACCGCAGTTTCAGCCGGTGGCGGGGCAGCCGCTGGCGCTGGTGCTCGGCAATGAGGTATTTGGAGTCGATGACGAGGTGCTGGCCCTGTGCGACGCGGCGGTGGAGATTCCGCAGCTCGGCACCAAGCACTCGCTGAACGTGAGCGTGGCGGCGGGCGTGGTACTGTGGGATGTGCTGGGCAAGCTATTGGTATTCAACCAAAACGCCTGAGCTCGGCCGCAGCTAATTATTTCTTTCTTATTGCCCATCTTTTTGAATATCTTCACGAATACATCAGGTCATCACGACTTAACTTTGGCGTAGCACAATTCTTACGCTCCCCCCACTTTTTCCCATCTTAATATGACATTGTCCTTTACTCCGCAGGGTTACCGGACGCTGGCACTGGCCGCAAGCTTGGCGCTGCCTGGTTTGGTGCAGGCGCAGCAAGCACAAAAAACCGCCCCGGCAGCAGCACTGACCGCCTTTGCCCGCAAAGGGCAGGCGCAGGGCCTGAAGCCCACCGACGTAAGCAGCCCGGTAGTAACGGACTCGTATACGGAAGCTAATGGGGTAACTCACACCTATTTGCAGCAACGCGTGAATGGGCTGGCGGTGCACAACGCCACGGGCGCGGTGCACACCGACGCTTCGGGCAAGGTAGTAGCCTCGTACCAATCTTTTGTGGCTGATGCCGCCCAAAAGGCGCCTTCGGCCACGCCCGCGCTCACACCCGAGCAGGCCGTAACGGCCGCTACCGTGGCCCTGGGCCTGCCCCGCCCGGTGGGCCTCGAGCGGGTAGTAGAGGCCCGGCCGGCCGATGGCTTGGTGTTCAATAAAGGCGGTATTTCGGAGGAGAACATTCCGGTGCGCCTGCTGTACGAAAACGTGGATGGCAAACTGGTGCTGACGTGGGGCGTTACCATTGCCTCCCTCGACCAGCAGCACTACTGGTTTGCCCGCGTAGATGCCCAAAGTGGCCGCCTGGTAAGCAA
>Ga0265780_10003577_pt1 | contig 20384 bp, 18 predicted proteins | sample P1T30metagenome_FD_192432 | JGI IMG/M metagenome (GOLD analysis project Ga0265780, IMG submission 192432) | Plant litter microbial communities from East Loma Ridge, Irvine, California - P1 T30 | ecosystem: Environmental > Terrestrial > Plant litter > Unclassified | place: USA: California...
TTGGGAGAGCAGAAACATAGCGCAGTGGGGACCCGTTCCGCAAAACCTTCCCGGGTTCTGCGGAACCTTTTCACTATCTCTGAATGTGCTGCAGAGAGATCGTGTGAGATGATGCCGATACTTTATATTTATCATCCGCATGCATGTCACACAATCTCAATCTGCGCATTAACTATTATAGCATGTTTTAACCCGTTAAGTCAAGATGTACAAGGGGTGTTAAATGACGCCGTCCAAAAGATCCTGTTCAAATGCCAAGACGCCTTTGTAGTTCTGTTCGTAGCCGCTCGTATCCGGCAGGTCAAGCGCGATGATGTGTTCCCATACTTTGCAGGTCAGCTCGATGAAGCGGTCCAGTTCTTCTTTGTCGAATGCAAGCGTTAACGTAGCGATGTCACCCGATTTGTCCGGTTCGACGAATTCCAACTGGCCGCCGGTCACGGTGTATGTTCCGTAGTCACGCGATCGCTCGACGAGCATCTTGTAGAACAAGAGCTGTTGGCGGTATTTGTGGAGCTTCACTTTCTCGTAATCAGTCGACGCTTTCCACGAATGGACCGGTTTGCCCGTTTTGTAGTCGCTGACGGTCATGGTTCGGCTCGGCTTGTCGATGTCGGCGATGTCGATCATGCCGGTCAGATGCGCTTCGCCCAAGTAGACTTCTTGGCCGCTGAAGTTAAGCTCTGCTTTTTGGGTGGCACTGAACGTGTCGTACTTCACGGACAAGAACGTTTGCAATTGTTCGCTCCCCTTCTGCAGGTAAGTAACGAGATCCAGAGGGTTCAATCGTTCGGCCGCGAGGTTGATTTCGAAGTCGCGCAACACGTCTTCTAGCGGCTTTTGTTCGCCGGTCGCGACGATGTGCACGTGCGCTTGTTGCAATGTTTTGTGAATAGCCGACCCGTAGGATGCCGATGCGGATTTGCTGGCCGGGAAATGCAGCAGGTTGTCGAGCAGGAAGGCGTGCGGGCCGCCGCGCGTGACGTCGAGGAAGTTGTTCAGGTGCGTTGCGCTCAGCTTGTAGCGGTCGAGCGACGGTTTCAGCAGGTCGACCAGTTCGGTCGTCGGGTTCGACAATGGTTCGTGCCAGGCGAGTTCGGCGGACGTAATTTCTTCTTGCACATCTGAGTGGGCAATTTTTTGCTGTTCCATTGTGACGTCAGTCAGGAAGCTGGCCATGAGCGTTGCTTTGTCGCGGTCGTCAGCCGCGCTGAAGCTGATGCGCAACGTCTTTTTGGCACGCGTCATGGCGACGTAAAACAAGCGCAGGCGTTCGTCTGCGGCGTCCCCTGCCGGTGCCAGCGGCAAGTTTTCCGGATAGCCGATCGTTCGGCTGACGCCGCGGGCTTTTTCACCCCACACGTTGTCGACGGCGTTCATGACGTAGACGTTGTCGAATTCCAAACCTTTGGATTTGTGCGCGGTCATCAGGTTGACGGCATTGGCTTGCGCTTCTTCGGAGCGGTTCACCAGCAGGTTGGTACCAAGGCGACGATGCAGTTCGGTGAATGCCAGGTACGATTCGAGCGTCATGATTTCCTGCGGGTGGTACTCGCGCAGTTTGGCACGGATAGTACGCAGTGCGGCCAGATAATCTAAGTATTTGGACGGGTCGGTTTCGCGTACGTCGGTACCGAAATAATATTCGAAGAACGGGCTGTTTTTGGCATCCGTATTCGTGTCTTCAAGTCGGCCGATAATGCGGTCGATCATCGGTTCGAGCGGCGTCAGCATCGACAGCGCGGCAAGTTCGATCAGCCAGCCGTGAATGTCCAAGAAGCGCGGCGTCGTCGCCATGACTTCCAGCCACTGTTTGTTCGAACTGTAAGCGTTGGTGCTAAGCTCCCATATTTCGAACGGCGTCAGTTTCCAAGCCGGGTGCGACAGCAGTTCCGGCATCAGCGCGTTGGCGACGTCGTGTTGGCCTTTGCCGATGGCGAGCGCGACTTTCGCGATCAGTTCGATGGCGACGACTGGCGGTTGGTCGAGGACGTTTTCTTGGCGGTCGTATTTGACGGTGATTCCCGCGCGGCTGAAGTACGGCAACAAGCTTTGAATTTCAAAGTGACGGCGCGTCAGTACGGCGATCTCGTTCGGCGCGACGCCGTCCTCAATATCTTGCTTGATGCTTTCGACCAGCCAGTGACGCTCATGATCGGTAGACTCCGCTTTGTGCAGCGTAACGATGCCGTCGTCACCGCGATGGCCAGTCAGTCGTTTGTCGAGATCTTCGATGCTGTTTTCGAGACGCTCGTTCCCCTGCACGATGACGGCGCGGGCCTGTTCGATGACGGGAGTGACGGAGCGGTAGTTATCAACCAGCGCGACCAGTTCGGCTGCAGGGTACGTTTCTTTGAACCGTAGAATATTGCTGATATCTGCGCCTTGGAAACTGTAGATCGCTTGGTCATCATCACCGACCACCATGACGTTCGGACGGCCTTCGTTGACCGGGCTCGACGTCAGGTTGTGCAGAATGCGCATTTGCGCCAGGTTGGTGTCCTGGAATTCATCCACCATGATGTACAGGTATTTTTCCTGCAGGTTGAAACGCAGGTCGTCATTCACTTCCATGGCGTGCACTACTTGCAAGATCATGTCATCATAATCGTACAACCCCTGCTGTTCCATTTTGTTCAGGTAGCCGTAATAGATGTATGCCAAGGCGCGCAGCTTCACCAAATGCGAACGAGATTTGAATACATACTCGCCTTTTTGATTTTTGACGAACCATTTCTTTTTCCAAGCGGTGATCGGTTTGGTAGGGTGCTCGGTTTCGGCTGCGTACAGCGTAAACGCGAGGTTGTCGACGATGGTGCGCATGAGCGGCGGCACCTCGAAACGCACTTCCGACGCGTCGGCCCGTTCGCGCAGTTCCGGTATGACCGTCGCCAGTTTGTCTTTGGTCGTTTTGCTGACGGTGCCGGCAAGGTGCGGCACGATCAATCGTTCGGCGTAATCGAGCGCCGCTTCGCTGTCATCCAGGATCGCGATTAGTTCGTCGCTGGTCAACCCGCTGCGCTTCAATTCAGAAATGACTTTGGCGGCATCGTTCTGGTGCGTGTATTCGCCGTTCATCATGCTGGCGAGCGGGTTTTTATAGTCGAGCTCGTCGAAAGTCGAACGCAAGATTTCGTACCGGTTCAAATCGTCGGCCGGCTCAAACAGCGCGCCGCGGTAGAAGTACTCGCGGTTCTGGTTGATGATTTCCGTGCCGAAGCCGTGGAAGGTATGGATGGCCACTTTGTAGGCGTCTTTGCCGATAATGCCGATCAGACGTTCGCGCATGGCAATCGCTCCGCTTTCGGTGAAGGTCAAACACAGAATGTTCCCAGGGAGGGTGTCTGTTTTTTTCAAGATGTTCGCGACGCGAACGCTCAGCAGCTCCGTTTTACCGGTGCCCGGGCCGGCGATGACCATGACGGGTCCGTCGATCAGGTCGACAGCTTGTCTCTGCGCGTCGTTCAGTTGCTGGTAGCGCTTGTCAAAATCCATTACGGTTCATTATACCACCGAAGGGTGATACAATGACACGCATGAACGACCAGGTGTACCACGACTTTGCGCTTGAAAAAATCATCAAAGCGCAGTTCGGCGTCAGTGCTGAAATCGATACTGTCGTCGCCCGCAATTTCCCCGTCAGCCGCACGGGCGACGCGACACTTTTCTTGACGAAAAAGAAGCAGCTTTTCTTGCATGTCGACAGCCAGTCCAAGATGTTGTTGTCCGACGTGCAGAAACTGGTCTCGCGCGTTGGCTTGAAGGCCGAACTGTACATGCCGCCAAAAGCACGGCCGAATTATTTCGATGAGATCGGCATGCAAAAATTCCGCGAAATTTTCCCGGGTCGCAGCCACATCAACAAAGAAGACATCGCGTTTTACCGCACGTTGGCGCCCTACAACCCTGCCTTGGTGCTGGTCAGCGAAGTCAAAAACGGCGTGATTTACCAATACGACAGCGACAGTTCGAACGGCTGGCGGGTGAACACGAAATTCACCTACCGCCGTATCAAAACGAGCTAATTTTCGCGAGCGCCGTCTGCGGGCGTCGTTCGTACCGGCATGTGTTCAACCACCGGGTACAACCCTTTGACGGTTTCAACGCCGTCAGCATTGCCGGCTTCGGTATACAGCCTTTCGGCTGATTCCAATTGTTTTTGGGCTTCCGCTTTGTTGCCGTTGCTGATGGCGGCTTGGCCGGCATCGACTGCTTGTTGAGCGGCGGCATTTTTAGATTCGTCCGAATCAGGCGCGGTTTCAGTCGGGCTCGATGAGCTCGGCGCGTTCTTGCTGTTCGTCAAATCGTCACCGTTTTTGAAGACGTAAAACGTCACGAAGGCGGCGATGATGAAGATGGCGATGCCGCCCGCCGTTAACAGTATTCCTTTTTTCGTCATGTGCATGCTACTCATTATATATTAGACCCCCATGTCCAGCCGCTTGCTTGCGTCGAAACGCTGGCGCTGCTTTGCGCGCCCGTGTCCGAATTGCGGCAGTAAATTAATGCTCGTGCGGTAAAGAACCATCCGTTCTGAATGTTCCCGGCGGTATTGTAGACTCCTGAACTCGGATACCATTGTCCTGTGTAAGAGTAGCCGCCCGGAACACGCCACCCGGTATTGCCCGTGTTCGGGCCGGTCGTCCATTCCAGGTTGCGCGCATACGGGTCGATGCTGCCGTACGGCGTGGCGGATGATCGGCAGGTCGATTGTGTAAACATGTTGATCCTGTTGTTGCCATCGCGCTCCGCCGTCCAGCTGACTGCTTTCGGCCCAGTGACCGCTTGCGTATAACTCGCTGATGACGCCGCCGACCATCCGCTGACGATCGTCGTCGTAGAATTGCTGCGGCAGCGCGCCTGTACTTCGGCGGTGTATTTGTATCCTTCGTACGTGTAGTATGCGTGCGATACTTTGGTCGATGCCGTATACCAAGCGGACGTGTAGCCGGCACTCGTGTTATAGGAATAGCGGTCTTGGTACTGCATGGTGGTGTTCGCCGGGCAGGTGCTCCCTGCGGACCAGCCGAAGGTCGTCGTGTAATAAGTAGAGTTATCGGCGTTCGTCGGCGTGGCCATGACGGGTTTCGATGGCGTCGTGATCGTCGTATTCGCGGAACTTGGCGACGATGGAGATCCGACGTTCGTGCCGCTGAGCGGATAGACGCGGAAGTACAGTAAGCGGCCTTGGTCGAGTCCGGTAATTAATTGTGTCGTACCGGCGATGTTATCAACCGTTGTCGTTGAGCCGGACGGGAAAGAACTGCTGGCGGAATACTGCAGCCGGTAGGCGTTTGCGTTGTCGACGGACGTCCAATTCGGTTTGAGTGACGTGGTGGTCGCGACGATTGACGTGATGCTCGGCGAGTTCAAATCCAGGGTCGTGATATCGAGCACGTTGGACCACGACGTCGTTTCGCCGTTGGCGCTGGCGGCACGCACACGGAAGAAATACTCGGTGTTTTTGGCGAGCCCAGTAACGTTCAATGCTTCGGCCGTCGTTGCCGTTTCGACCAGGTTCGACGTGAATGCCGCGTTCGTTGCCCGCTGCAACGTGTAGGAAGCGGTGTTTTGAATGTGCGTCCATTCGACGGTCGCAGAAGTAAAGCTGACATAGTTGCTGGTGAGTACCAGGTTGCCGGACGTAGCAAGCGAGGCTTTCCGGCGGCTTTGAACCGTTTTGATGGTACCGTCCGATTCGCTTTTGTATTTCAATGTGAAGTACAAGCAGGAGCCGTCATTGGCACAATCCGAACTGCCGTCACCCTGATATTCGAAGAAGTCGCTGCCATTGGGCGTCAAAACATTGCCCGATGACGTACATTTAATGGAATTGAGCTGGCCGTCAGCGGCAGCCGGCGCGATCATCGTTTTTTCGTCGAGGTTGCTGAGCGTATCATGCGCCACGGTAACGGCGTTGCCCGTCAGCTGGGTGCAGCTCGGGTATTCCCCGTTCTGGTCGTAATATTTTTCAAGCGCTTCGGCGATCGCGTGCGTACTCGCGTCGCGTCGCGCGTCACGGGCATCACTTTGATACTTGGAGAAGCCGAGTACCGAGATCGTGGCAAGGATGCCGATAACGGCGATGACCACAACGAGTTCGACCAGCGTAAATCCTTTTTTGTTGCCGGTCCCCTTCAAGAATGCCATCTGCATGAGACACATTGTAGCAAGCGTAAGCGGCGTTGTAAAACGCGCGAAAACCCCTCCCCTTCTTTGACGAATATGTTAAAATAATAAAGTTCTCACCGTTGGGGATTCGCCAAGTGGTAAGGCATCGGCTTTTGGTGCCGACATTCGGGGGTTCGAATCCCTCATCCCCAGCCAAGATGATTATGCTTAAAGACTCAGATTTCTGGGTCTTTTTGTTACTGTCTTGTTGACTAAAAACAACATAAGTGTTATATTATGAATAATATGCGAGCCGCAACTTTCAATGTTCTTGCCGATGCTTATCTTGGATATGGAGATTATTCGCACGTAGATCCTGAGCTTATGAAGTCAGGAGCTAGGACGGAAGGCCTGATACGTGCAATAGATGACCTTGACGCCGATGTAGTTGGCGTACAAGAGGCCGAAGAGTCGCTTGTATCCGCATTGAACGATACAGGCAACTGGCAGACTTTTTGGTCACCAAAAGAACTTAACAAACCTGATGGTTGTCTAACACTCGTCCGTCCATCTTATGAAGTGAAGGGCTTTGAAACGTACCCTTACTCAGATGGTTCTGGTCATATAATGCAAATTGTACGTCTAGGACGAACCGCTTTTATGAATACGCATATCAAGTGGGCTCCAGCCGATACGCCCGACCATGTCGGCGTAGGGCAAGTAACCGAGTTGCTTAATAAAATCGATAATGAGAGGTTTGCTGTTATTTTTGCAGATAGCAACGATAAGCCTAACGGCCCAGTGAGGAAGTTGGTTGAAGATGCCGGTTTTAACGATATGTTTGGAGAAATGCCTACGGCTATCGTTAACGGAGAAGCGGTCGCATTAGATATATTAGCGGTGCGGGGCATCTCCTCTACGATGGTCTCAAAGAATTATGATGTTCTCAAAATACCGAACAAAGAACTTCCTTCAGACCATATACCGCTTGTTGCCGATTTGGAAATTGTGTAATCTTCCTGGAACACATTCACTATCCCCAGCCAAAAAAAAGCCACGCATCTGCGTGTCTTTTTTTTATTGTCCCTGCATACATACAGTTATTCTACCGCCGCCCTAAACTCCCTCACCGCCTGCGTAATCTCCTCAACCGATATGCGCGATTCGTTCAATCCGTCCCCGGCATAATAACTTTCAGTCGGTCGCTCCCCCGTGACGTTCGGCAACGCGGCCCATTCTTTCGCGAGGTTGGCGGCGAATTGTTCAGCGCTCAATTTGTCCGCAACGTAATCTTTTGATCCGCGGCGTTCCATGAGGGCGATCGCCAGCTTGTCTTGCAGTTGCTCGTTGAAAACCGCGGACTGCGGAATGCTGAGCTCAGCGACCAAGCTCCTGAGTGTCGGTTCGATAATCTGGTATCGCCCGACCGCATTGCTGGCGTTCCCCGCCTCTACGTATTGTTTTTGCCATGCGAGCACATCGCCGATGGTCATATCGGTGAATTTGAGCGACGTATTCGAAGCGTTTTTGAAGTAGGCATTATAGTTCCCGTTGCTTTCGCCGTCGGCGATTGTTGTCAGCAAACTGGCGTACGCGGCCTGGTCGATCGTTTTTACCATGGCGTTACTATATGCCGCCGCAATGAAAAGCGCGACGACAAAAAGGCCGATCACGACGATGCCCCTGTTGCGTTTGCGCCGCAGCCACCGCTTCACCCTTTTGAACAAAATGCGAAATGTCATCATACTAGTATAACGTGGTAATGTTTTGACATGAAATGGTGTTGTTTTATTGACGGGTAGCATAAGTTTCATTATCATAGGAATATTAATAAAACCTTAAGCTATATGTAGAAGGATCCACCTTATATGACACAGGTGCGAAAGAATACAAACCCAACGGTTGACAAGAAACGATCGCTCGCGGCAAAACGCGGTGCGGTGACACGAGCTCAGAACAAAGAACTTGCTTCGAAGAAACGATCACTACGCCTTCACCATAAAATCATGATTGGCGGCGCGGGCCTCGCGTTGCTCGTTTTTGCGTTTATTGGCGTGCAGAACATCATGTCCGTCCAAGCGGCAACACAGAATGAGAACGCATTCGTCGGGCTTGCAGGCAAATGTCTCGACAACAACAGGAACGTTCGCGCTGACTGGAACAAAGTCCAGTTGTATGACTGTAACGGAACAGACGCGCAGAAATGGACCGTCGAAGGAACAGAAATCAAAGCTATGTGGTCTGACTACTGCCTTGACGTGAAAAATGGTATCACTACAGCTGGTGCCGTATTGCAGCTTTACAAATGTAACGGAACGGACGCGCAGCAGTTCACCGTGACGAACGGCGGCATTAAGAACGTACGTACCGGCTACTACGTTTCTGTCAGCCGAGCACGAACGGACAACGACACTCCGTTGACGATGCACTCACCTCTCGGCGGCGTGAATCTGTCTGACGCGCAGAAATGGTCATACACGACTGAAGGTCCAGTAACGATGCCTACGCAACCTACTCCACCTACCACACCGACAAACCCTACGGTTCCGACCGTACCAACGCAACCAACTACTCCTACGACCCCAACAACACCTGTTGGAAACGGAACGGTTGCACCTCCTGCAGTCGCATCAGGCTACAAACGAGGCCTCTCCCTTACCTTTGACACGGCAGCCGCAAACGGCAAAGTCGCTCAAAACGGTTCTTCGGACAACCTCGCATACTCTAAGTACATGGAACCTTACGGTGAAGGCTGGAACGACAACTTCGGCGGCACCTACGGATTCAACAAGCAGACATCAGTTTCTGACGGAACGATGAAAGTAAACGTCGGCAGCGTCAACGGTGTGAACACCGGTGCGGCATGGTCGTTCATCAACCAGAACACCGGATGGGGATTCACCTACGGTTCGACTGAAATGCGCGCTCGTGTTACCGGTAACCTCGCGGGCTACGGCTCGGCAGCACTGCTCTGGCCTGACACCGACAAGTGGGGCGACGGCGAAATTGACTTCCCTGAAGGTGACTTCGGCGGAAACACCAACATCTACGTCCACTGTGTCGGCGCAAACCCACAGAACAACTGTTCAAGCGCTGATACCGGCTTCAACTGGAAAGACTGGCACACGTACAAGACGGTTTGGACTTCAAGCTCGATCAAGTTCTACGTCGACGGCAAGCTCGTTCACACGAACACGAACGCCGTACCAAAGACGAGTCACCACTGGGTCGTTCAAATCGGACGCCACAGCGGCGGTGCAAAGAGCACCAGCCTCTCCGGTACGTTCGAAGTTGACTACGCAGTCATCGACACGCAAAACTAGCCACACTTCCCTCTTATAAGAAAAGCGGCCCGCACCCCTCCTCGTTCGAATGAACAAGATGGGGTGCGGGCCTTTGGCGTTACTGAGCGAAACACTGCTTGATGGCAGCTTCACCTGCACGACCGATAAAACTGCCGGTCGATTCGGTCGCTCTGCTTGCGCCTGTGACGTCGGCGTTGATGTCGACGTTCCAGAAATAGATCCCTTCTGCTTGATGTGCGTGCGCAGCTTGGCAGGCCGCCGTGAACCATGTCGCTTGGATGCGCTCGCCGGAGGCCGTGACCTGTTGCGAGCTTCCCCAGTTGGCCGGGTTCTTGTAGACCCCCGGTTGTGCCGGGATGCCGACTTCTTGCAGCGTCATCGACCTCCCCGTGGCGCGTGTTGCTGCCAGCCACTGGTTCCAGCTTGCGGAAACCTGCTCCACGGTTGCGTCGTCACTGAGCGACGGGAACTGCGGATAGGCGTCCAACCCCGTTTCTTCGAAAGGTCCGGGGATGTTCTGCTGGTACGTCGTCCAGTTGATCGAAAAACTGAGTTTTCCGCTGAAGTGACGCTGGGCGTTCGCCTTGACCTGGTCCCACTCGCCTTGGGCCGTCTGCAGCGAACTGAGTTCGGTGCCCAGGACGAATTCGTCGACTCCTTCTTGCTTCGACACGTCGAGGTAGGGTTCGAGGAAGGTGCCGTAGCTCGTGAACCAGGAGTGAGGATCAGCCGGTTCGATCGTGCCTCTCCAGTACGATGCTCCCATCGCGACGATGTTCTTCTCGTCGATGACGGGACGGACGACGACGCGAAGTTTGTGGAGCTTCGCCTGACGCAGCACGATCTTGAGTTCGTCGATGTTCGGGGTTTCCGCATCGGCGTACGTTCGGGTGGGCCGTTGGCCGTCGACGTAGACCGGGAAGTTGATCCCGACGCTGTTGGCACCGAGCCCGACGACGTAGTTGAAGATGGTGTCAGCCTTGAGGGCGACGTCATCGTTGTTGTCGTGGTTGGTGTGCCAGTAGACCTGTACGCCCTTTTGGAAGGCTCCTTCCGTCCATGGAGTTCGGACTGCCTGTACTTCAGGCAGCGGGGCTTTCTTGGGGGGCGACGGCGCGTTGGGCGCCGTACGCTGGGCAGTCGGGCTGCGCGATGCGACGGCGTGAATCGGTGACTGGTTGACGCATCCGGTCAGTATCAGGATGCCGACGAGCGCGAAAACCGTCACGATCATTTTTTTCATGTGATCTGCTTTCTGGATGTGAGGTGCGAGTAACCTATCGACTCTTTATAACGGATGTCGCAAGAGGAAATTTACCTTATATACACATTATATAACATTTTATATTATTTTGCAATCCATTTGTCCATGCTGACCCCTATGCATGGTATAGAATATATATTGACATTTTTACATTTTTGTTTTATTATTAAATTAAGCTCACATCCGTGTGCGGTTCGGCCTTTGACAATCAGGCATTTTTTCTCTTAGGAGGATTTTTTGAATGTGAACGAGAGCCTGAAGGCTGATCGGATCACGGGTGTGCGTCTTTACCGTTTGGCAAAGCGTCTGTTCGTGTTCGGTCTCGTCGGCGCATGCTGTTTCATGGTCCAGTTCGTCTTGATGACCTGGCTCCAAACGGTACTGCACCACGTCGTCGCGTATGCGATCGCTTTCATGGCTTCAGCCCAGCTCAACTTCGTGCTCAGTTACTACTTCACATGGCGTGACTCGAAGCGCAAGAAAGGCTTGCGTCTGCTCTCTACGTGGGGCCTCTTTTTCGCAGTCGCATTGCTCGGTCTGGTCGTGAACTACTTTGTTTATGACTTCGCCCACGTGATGCTGCTGTCGATCCTGGCGCTCCTCGTCGCGACGGTCGCAAGCACCTGCTTCACCTTCGTGTTCAACCACCTGTTCGTTCTCTCACCCGAAAGAAAGACGAAAACATGAGTCACTCGACAGTACCCGGTGTCGCGCTCTCCCTTCTTTGCTACAACGAAGAAGAGAACTTGCGGCATGTCGTCGACGAAGCGATCTTCGAACTCAGTCAACTCCATCTCCCGTTCGTCATCAACGTGATCGACGACGGGAGCACGGACAACACTGCAGAAGCCGCCCGGCTCCTGCAGGGGAAACACCCCGAGATCGTCAAGCTCTACCAGCACGACCGCAACCGCGGATACGGCGACGCCGTACGTACCGCCCTTGAGAAAGGGCTCACGACCAACTTCGAGTGGGTCGGGTACGTCGACGGCGACCGCCAGTTCCAACTGTCGGAGATCAGCATGCTGATCGACGCCGCATCATCGGCCGGCGCCACCATGGCGATCGGCCGTCGTCTGCACCGAGCAGACAGCCTGAAGCGCAAGCTGATGGGAAAGGGCTGGCACTTCGTCAGCCACCTGATGCTCGGCTACAAGGCCAAGGACACCGACTGCGGTTTCAAGATGATCCGTCGCGACAGCGTCGAACTCATCTCGCCGCGTCTCGTCGGTCACTTCGCCGCGGTATCTGCCGAGCTGCTCATGTGGTCCCGGAAGCTCGGTCTCGACTTCGTCGAGGTCGACGTCACCCACGTCCCCCGTATCGCTGGCGAACAGACCGGCGGCGGCCTCACGGTCGCCCTCAAGTCGTTCTACCACCTGTTCAGGGTGTGGATGCACGTCAACTTCCCGCAGTCGGCACGGTTCATCGCTGTCTCGAAGCACAAGCTTCTTCCCTCGATGGACCGCTCATCTCTGCAGGGGTCGTCCATGGCTCCGCATATCGACTAAGAAAGGTCTGCTCCATGGTACTCCTCGATGAAAAGAGGCGCACTGCAGAGATCACCGACGTGAACGAAGTCCGAGCACCGCGCGACAAGGTCTTCCTGGTCCTGGTGTTCGTTTCGATCGCGGTTTCGATCGCTGCATTCGCGTACTTCTACGCACACGCCCAGACGCTCATGTACAAGGACGCCGTCTCCCACCTCGAGATCGCCCGTCGCATCGTCGACAGTCCCTCGCCTGGGCTCACCCAGGTAGGCGGGGTATGGCCTCCCTTGACGCACCTGCTCTCCATCATCCTCGTATGGTGGGACTGGGCCTACTTCAGCGGCTTCGCAATGACCTTCTGGTCAATGCTGGCATTCGTGCTGACGGTCGGCCTGCTCTACAAGAGCACGTCGTTCCTGACCGGTTCCCGCACCGCGGGAGTCGTCGCCGGAACGGTGTTCATGATCAACCCCAACGTGCTGTACATGCAGAGTACGCCCATGACCGAACTGCCGCTGTTCGCAGCGATGGTCGGCATGGCGTACGGCACGCAGCGATGGATTCAGACCGACAAGTGGTCATACGTCCTCGCTGCCGGCTTGTCTGCCGTTGCGGGTTCGTTGATCCGCTACGAAGCGTGGGTGTACCTCGCAGTCATGTTCGTGATCTTCGGATTGGCGGCATGGCACAAGCGGTACGGTCCGCAGAAGGCCGAAGGCCTCTTCTGGACCGCCATCTACGCAAGTTCGCTCGGCATCCTGTTCTGGATGGCCTACAACCAAGTCGTCTTCCACAATTTCCTGAATTTCTGGAACGGCGAGTACGCCAAACCGTCCCTCTGGGTCGGTGAGGCGGAGAAATCCGTAGGCAATTTGCCGGTAGCGTTCAAAACCTATTTCTACGCGGTGCAGGACAACCTGCTCCTCGTCGGGATGGTTTTGGCGGCTTTCGGGCTGATTGCCATGATCGTCAAAGAACGGCTATCTCTCCGGAGCCTGCCGTCCCTGGGCCTCATGGCACTCTTCCCGTTCTTCGTCGTCGCGCTCTACACCGGCCAGCGGCCGCTGCACGTGTTGCAAATCGGCGGTACCGACCTGTACAACGTACGGTTCGGCCTGCTGATGGTCCTTCCCGAGGCGCTCATGATCGGCTACCTCGTCAGTGTTCTGTCCGGTTTCAAGCTGCGCTACGCGCGGCTCGGACTGGCAGGCGCGCTGACGCTGGGGCTGCTCGCTACGGTGACCGTTCCCGGCTTCATGGCGCCCACGAGCAAGATCGTGACGCTGAAGGAGCCGCTGGAGTTCGCCAAGACGAGTTCGTTCGAGCAATCGGACGGAGTCAGTACGTACCTCGCTTCCCACTACACAGGCGGGAAGATTCTGATGGAGTCCTTCGGGAACGAGTTGGTCCTGTTCAGGGCCAATATCGGACTCGGTGACAACGTCTACGAGGGAAGCTACAAGATGTGGGAACCGGCACTCGACAATCCGTCTGATCACCAGATCAAATGGATCATCATGCGACACACGTCGCAGCCGGACCTCGTCTACACCGACCTGCACGACTCACCCGAGCTGGATTCCTACACCAAGGTCTTCAGCAATGACAGCTACGACGTGTACGAGGAGAAGTGATGCGACGCGCACACAAGAAAGACAAGCCGCAGCCAATCAGCCGCGTCATGACGAACACCCAGCTCACGCTGATGTACGTCACGATCGGTTTGGTCGCGGTCGCCTTGCTGGTGTTCGCTCACGTCGCCCTCCTGGTGATCGTGGGCGTTTCGCTGGCATTCTCGATGGTCATGATCCTGATGCAGATCGTCGCTCAAGCAGCGTCGAAGCGGCACAGGTTCCTGGCCCGAGTCCCTGCCGATGTGAATGATGATTCGCTCCCCAGAGTGTCCATCATGATCGCGATGCGTCACGAAGCTCCCCTGCTTCAGACGCTGACGGATCGGCTCCAGCGCCTCCGCTACCCGGCGGACAAGCTGGACATCAAGTACGTCCTCGACCACGACGACCTCGAGACCCAATCGGAGGCGATCGCAATCGACCTCCCTTCGAACTTCGAAGTCGTCGTGGTGCCGGAGATCCTGATCAACGGCGTCGAGGTCAAGGGGAAGCCCAAGTGCCTCAACTGGACGTTCATGAACAAGCTCTCGCCCGACACTGCGCTCGTCGGCGTCTACGACGCTGAGGACCAGCCGGACGAGGACCAGCTCCTGATGATGGTGGCGACCCTCCGGGCCGCTCCAGATGACGTCGCGGGGTTCCAAGCAACCCTGCAGTTCGAGAACAAGGACAACGTCAGCTGGATCAGCCGCATGATGAAGGAGGAGTACAGCCGTCACTTCACCCGTCTCATGCGGGGCTACTCGGTCTTGAAGGGCATCCTGCCGTTGGGCGGAACGTCGAACTTCTTCAAGATGGACGCGCTCCGCGCCGTCGCCCGCAGCCGCACTCCGAACCCCGTCAACCCTGACGTGGACGGTCCGTGGAAGTGGGACAACGTGACGGAGGACGCCGAACTGGCCGCTGCGCTCGCGAAGCAAGGACGAGAGATCGTCATGTTCGCGTCGCACACTCTGGAGGAAGCTCCGACGCTCCGCGACGTTGCCCACAAGCAGCGGAAGCGATGGCTCAAGGGCTACCTCCAGACCGGCATGGGCATGCTGCAGAGCCCGTTCTCGACGATCCGTCGAGTCGGGTTCTTCCGCTGGTTCTTCTACTCGGCGACGATGATCGGCACGCCGATCAGCCTGATGCTCAACCCCATCACCTGGGGCCTGACCATCGCGTACGTCGTCATGCGGCTGACATCGTTCGACGGAGGAGTTTCCTTCGTCGAAAGCATGTACCCTCCCCTGTTCTTCTACGTGGGGTTGGCGTTGATGGTCGGCGGCAACGCCTTCCTGTTCTTCGCCATTCTGGGTGCTGCCATCCGGAGCGAAAGCTACTCCTCGTTCAAGTTCTTGCCGCTGGTCTTCGTCTGGTGGTTCCTCATGAGCGTGGCGGCGTACGGAATGCTCATCGAGCTGCTCCGTCCGTCGACGCGCTTCGCCTGGAACAAGACCGATCACGTCAAGCACGCCGTCACCAAGAAATCCAAAGAGAGAAAAAACGCCCTGTCGACCGACAATGTCCTGATCTGATTCAGATCGGGCCGTCCATTCCCTGAAAACGGGAGTGCGATGAGGCGGCGACCGGCGGTGAGAGCAATCTCCTGCCGGCCGCCGCCGATGTACTCCATGAATGCGCGTTCATGCTGATGAGTTCAAAAGAACGAAAGTACCGTGCTAAGCTAAAAGGAATGAATATCATATTCCTGAATACTTGGCATTCAAAAATGCAGCCAGAACTCAGCGCCTACATACAAGGCGTCGCAGCGACCGTTGACGTGTTCTGTTTTACCGAAGCCTTCGACGAAGACCTTTACGTGTACGAAACATTGTTAACGGATTTCGAACAGGTATCAGCCCAAAAACAGCAGGGCACCCTGCACTTCGGCAACGTCATGTACGTCCGCAAAACGCTGCGTATTATTGGTGTCGAGACGTTTTTTGAAGAAGAGCCGGGCGTGGGTTTTGCGCACGCCGTCACGTTTGAAAAAGACAACCGCGAAACCGTCGTGTGTAGCGTGCACGGTATTCCCTACCCGGGCGACAAGCTTGATACGCCGGAGCGCCTTCACCAGACCGCGACGCTGCTCGGCGCGTTTGCCGACCGGTCTCGGGTCGTTATCGGCGGTGATTTCAACTTGCTGCCCGAAACGCAAAGCATCCGGAAGTTCGCTGCGAACGGGTATCGTGATCTCATTGCAGACTACGGTGTGGAAACGACGCGGAATTATCTTTCATTCGGGAAGCACCCGGAATCGCCGCAGTATTTCGCCGATTACGCCTTTACTTCCTCTGATGTGAACGTCAAGGATTTCATCGTGCCGGCAGTGATCGTCTCTGATCACCAACCGCTCGAACTCTCGATTGACTGATTCTTTTACCGGGGGTACTGTAGGAATATGACCCTTGCAGAATACTTGATGCAGCCTGGTGCTGTTGCCGTCATTCCGACCGATACGGTGTACGGATTGGTCGGCCGTGCCGCTGATCCTTCAGCCGTACAATCCATCTATAATTTGAAGCACCGCGAACGTAAACCGGGTACGCTCGTTGCTGCCAGTATTGAGCAGCTGGTTGAACTCGGTATAACGCGCGCTTTGCTGACGCCCGTAGAGAAATTCTGGCCGGGCGCGGTCAGCGTGATTACGCCGTGCCCTGACCTCCCCTATTTGCATCAAGGGCTTGGCAGCATCGCGATCCGTATTCCAAACGATGAAAAATTATTGGCGCTGTTGCGCGAAACCGGCCCTTTGCAAACCAGCAGTGCCAACCAGCCCGGCGAACCGCCCGCTACGACGATCGACGAAGCGAAAGCTTATTTTGGAGATGACGTGCATTGGTATGAAGACGGCGGCTACGTCAAAGGCGAACCGTCGACGGTCATTCGGGTCGAAGGCGGCGTCATCGATGTCGTGCGTGATGGCGCGGTAAACATAAAAGCGTAAAATCGTACGAAAAGAAAATAGGCCCTCCAAATGAATGGAGGGCCTCTTGTTTGAGGTCGCGCACATGGCATGTGCGCTGGTGACAAACGACGTCAGGATGACTGACGAATTGGCGCTAGAGAACTGTCTAGCTCAGTGTTGTGAACAAACGGATTGCTCCGTTTTGAAGGCTTACTCCTGGTTCGCTTCGCTGACGACTGCTTCCGATACCTTGCGGCGACGGATGGCCAGCAGTGCGAGCCCGAGCATGACCACAGCAGCGGCGCCACCGAGCAGGGGCGCAACGGGAACGTCGCTACCCGTGAAGGCCAGCGTGCCGCCCTTGGGCGGGGTGCCGTTGTGCGGAACCACTACGGCCGGAACCGGGCTCTTGCTCGGCGTGGGCGTGGCGGACGGGGTGTGGCTCGGAGTCGGCGTCACGCTGGGCGTGGGCGTCGGCTTCGGGGTCTCCGTCGCGCAGGGCTCGGTGTTGAACGGGTACGAGCCCCAGACGGCGATGCCGTCGACGAGCTTGTACGTGTCACCGGTGCCCGGCTCGTTCAGGGCGTAGCCGTCGTTCGGGATGAAGACGCCTCCATCGAAGGAGACGTAGTGACCCTTCTCGATGGTCGTGTTCCAGTAGTACGTGCCTTCCTTGACCGTCGATGCGAACTGGTAGTTCGGGTTGTCGGACGTGGTGGGCTCGCCCGGTGCCGTGACGGAGTCTTCACCCGCGAGGCAGCCGTCCTGCAGCGTGAAGCTGGCAGGAGTGGTGTGCTCCTTGGGCGGTGCCACGTAGCACGGGCCGTCCTTGTCCGTGGACTGCGACGGCAGCTTGTCCTTGACCGTGTACGTCACGGTCGCGGTCGTGGTGCCGTCCGCGAAGACGTGTCCTTCGTTCGCCGTTGCCGTCCGGGTGTGGGTACCGACGGTGAGGTCGGCCTCCTCGTTCCAGGTGGCGTTGGTGTTACTGAACTTGGGCACGGTTCCGGTCGTGCAGGTCGCGTTGTCGTCGATGGTGACGGAAGCCGAAGCGTCCTTCACGACCGGCGGCGCCACGTAGCACGGGCCGTCCTTGTCCGTGGACTGCGAAGGCAGCTGCGCGTCGACCGTGTAGGACACGGTCTTGGTGCTGTTGCCGTCGGCGAAGAGGTGTCCCTCGTCAGCCGTTGCGGTCCGCGTGTGCGTACCGACCGTGCTGTCGACGTCTTCGTTCCACGAGGCGTGCTCGATGGTGAACGAGGGGGTCGACGTGGCGGTGCAGGTTGCGTTCGTACCCGTCGAAACGGATGCGTCGGCGTCCTTCACTGCCGGCGGCGGCGTGTAGCACTCACCCTTCGGGTTCGACGACTGGGCCGGGAGCTTGACGGTGATCACGTACGTGACCGTCGCCTTGGCGCTTCCGTCCGAGAAGACGTGCTTCGCATCGGCCGTAGCGGTGCGGGTGTGGCTGCCGACGGTGAGGTCGGCCTCCGTGTCCCACGTGGCGTTGGTGATCGCGAAGTGCACCGTGCTGTCAGCGAGACAGGTTGCCGCCGTTCCCGCCGAAGCGGAAGCGGAAGCGTCCTTCGTCACCGGCGGCACACAGGGAGTGGACATGCCGGACTGCGTGTAGCTGTAGCCGGAGCTGTCCCATGCCGTCACCTGGACGTTCCAGGTGTGTGCGACGTACTGGTCCGCGAAGGTGTAGGTCTTCACGAACGAGGTGCTGAACGAGGTGTCCTCGACGACCTTGCCGTCGATGAACACCTTGATCTTGTTCATCTTGCCGTGTTGGGAGGCCGCGTAGTTGGTGTTGGTCGTCGTGAGCGCTTGACACGTCGCGACGTTGTTGCGGTCGTGAGCGGAGGCGTCGGTCTTGGTGGTGACTGACTGGACGCCCACGGCTGCGGTTGCGATGAGGCCGATGGCGGTTGCCATCGTGGCGACTTTCGCCACCAGTGAGCGACGCTTGATGAACGTGCTCCTTCGCTTGATTGCGAACATGCGAACCCTTCGGGTAGAAGTGTGATTGCGGAATGTGTGCGTAAGCCTGGTTTTCAAAGTGCCTGCACGGCAGCTTGGAAGCCACGCATGCGCACAAGGATATATTTTAGCACATTTACACTAAAAAGTAAATAGTATACAGAGATGAAATGCAATCAGGTTTCTCTTGGCGTCACGTCCCGATACAGCGATCCGCTCGATATCCGCCCCATCACTTCGTGTGCTCGCGTCACTACCATATAAGCGTGCGGGTCGACGCTGCGAGCGGCAGCCTTCACCTTCTCTTCTTCGAACCTCGTCGTCACCGCCAGCAGCACGCCGTGGGGTTCTTTTGCTTTCGGGCTGCTTTCTTTCACGTACGTCACCGGTTCTTCGATCACTTCGTTGATGGCTTTGCCGATGGCGCGTACCTGCATGCTCACGATCCAGACGCTGCGCGATTCGTTCAAGCCTTCAACCGTAATATCGATGGCTTTATGGGCGACAAAATACGCGATGAGCGAATACAGCGCGGCGTCCCACCCGAACACGAAGCCGCTGCAGGCGATGATAAGCCCGTTGATCGCCATGATCGCTTCGCCGATGGAAAACACCGTGACGCGGTCGATGAGCAGCGCGACGGTATCCGTTCCGTCGATGATGCCGCCGTAGCGCACGACGATGCCGACCCCAATACCCACCACGATGCCGCCGAACACGGCGCCGAGCAGCGGAATGTCAGTCAATCCGTGCGGCACGTGCACGCTCGTCATCAGGGCCAACGTCGCGATGCCGATGGAAGACAGCACGGCAAACGTTTTGCCGAACTTTTTGTACCCCAGCACGAGGAACGGGATGTTAAGCAAAATCAGGAACAGCCCGATGGGCAGGCCGGTCAGCCGGGCGATGATGATGGAGATACCAGTGACTCCCCCGTCAATCAGATGGTTCGGCAAAAGAAAAAACTGCAGGCCGGCTGCAGTCACGACTCCGCCCAGGAGCACGAGAATGATTTGTTTGGCGCGAGCTAGGTTCATAAGCCTCCTTACGTCTTTAGGCTCATTGTACCATGGTCTCAAAAGCATCTTTAAAAAAGCTTATCTTTCCGTGAGTTCCCGTGCGTTTGCTACAATAAGAGGAATGGCAACGAACGAAAAAACTCCCGTATACCACGAAGAAACGGACGACATGTTGGGGTACATCACCCATGACGGCGTCAGTTTCGTCGCGACGACCATCTTCGGATACGTCATTTCCCGAACGACGACTGCGGCAGAAGCCGAGGCTGTGCTGCGTGAACAGGGCGCACACTTCTTGGAAGGCGTCTGGCAATACTTCGACAAAAGCGAACGCGACTGGTTCCCCTGCGTGATCTACAAGGCGTATGACCAAAAAGTCATCGTCAACCGCACGACCGAACTCGGCTATGTGGACCCCGAAGTGTACAAGCAGGTTATCCTTGAGAACCCGACTGATAACACGCTCGTCAAAACAAGTTAACGGCATGTTCTCAGCCGCGTATCAGCCCGTCTTCGTATAGTAATGAGCGAATACTAGAGCATTTTGTGCATGACGATGGAATAAAGGAAATGACGAAAACAGTTGAAAACATACGCGCAGTCATCGACGCTCGCGCACATGACCGGCGGCATTATTTGGAAGATGCTCGTTCGCAACGTAAAGTAACGTACGCTCAGCTGGCAG
>Ga0265780_10003578_pt1 | contig 20382 bp, 18 predicted proteins | sample P1T30metagenome_FD_192432 | JGI IMG/M metagenome (GOLD analysis project Ga0265780, IMG submission 192432) | Plant litter microbial communities from East Loma Ridge, Irvine, California - P1 T30 | ecosystem: Environmental > Terrestrial > Plant litter > Unclassified | place: USA: California...
TCAAAGAGAGGACGTACATGGGCATTGCGACTTATGAGATTGGCGACTTCCAGGAAGTGATTGATGCACTGAGCAGGGGAGACATGGACCCGAAAGAGATGATCACCCAGAGAATTGCTCTTACCGAGGTTGAAGAGAAGGGCTTCAAGAGCCTCATCAACGACAAGGACAACCAGGTCAAGATTCTGGTGGAGGTTGGCGGAGGTGCATAGATGAATGGCTTGGAAGCTGGCAGGCAACTTCTTGCGCGACCAAATTCCCATGAGGAGAGATCTGCGTCTCTTATTGAGATACAGAATCTCTCATCATTTCGTAGGGACTTATCACTGCTTAGTTTCTAACTGTTTGATAATTTCCTTACCACTGAGCGGGTGGCGGGCCATAGATGCCCTGGCAGCATTATAATCACATTTTCTCAACTCTTCATCATCGCTGGGGATTCGAATAAGGCCGACACAGCGTGTATAGTATAGTTTGAATGAGTCCGGCAAGCTCTTGTTACGTGTTGAACTAACAAGAAGCAGCGTTATTCCATCTAAGAAGCAAAGGTTCTAACGGTAAAGACTGTGATCCAATATCCACCAGTGCCGTTGCCGGCTACCATCTACCTATGTCACCCGCCAACTTCAACCCTACTAACTCATCATGATCGTCTAGCAGGTAATCTTGTACGAGTTCTTAGGGCCATACGCCTCACAAACACCAACTTCGCTGAACACTTCCGGAGCTGCATCAGAGCAGTCGTGAGAGGTGTGAAGGTTGACTGTCAGCAACAATTAGCTCACTCCATTCTCATTCAACACGACGTGGTGAAATAGAGACTTACTCTTGCAATTAGGGTTCGCAGCTTGAGTGATGATGAGACTCTTGTTGCCATCGTAGATACTGATGCATATGTCGGCAGGGAGATTCGAAGGGCGCTCAATCATGCATCCGGACGCGGTGCTGCAAGCGGCGCAGGTGGAGATCGTGAATGATAGCGTGCCTTGTGCTGCGCTGGATGCGACAAAGGCCGACATGAGTGCGAGACCGGTAGTAGAGAACTGCATCTTGGAAATCTCGGGCGGGTAGATTTGGAATGGAGAGATAGTTGTGTAAGAAGATAGTCTTTTCGGGCTTGTAACACTTGATCTTTATAGTGAGAGTGATGCTTTAGGCAAGTTGCTTGGCTTACTACCAACCGATATCGTCCCACTGATATTGTTGCCCTGTGACTATGATGACGTCCGCTATCACATTGCCTCATGATGAAGAACGCGTATGCATGCTATAATCGACTGTATTGTTGCCCGTGCTAAAGTCGAAAGGAGGTTGTTAGATCTTTGCATTGGCGAGGACAGACCACTCGGGAGCCGACGTTGCACGGGCGTATACACAGTAAGCGTACACAAACTTTAGCTTGCCACTCCAAACTCACAATTGTCTGGCGCACATACATATTTCCATAGTAAGTGTTAGCTGGAAGAGTTTTGTTGCGCCCGTGAGTTGGGCTTACGACTCCCTTATTTGCGAAGTACAAATCTGATATGCTTATCGGCCGGCCGGATCGTGGCAGTGATTAGAAAGCAACGTTATTGATCATCATGTGCGAAGAAGGGTTGGAGACGCCCTGCATTGTAGATATATATGAGACCGTCCTGTCATGTGTTGAACAAACAGCGAGCGGCGGTGAAAAACGAATACGCAAAGAACATCGCACAATGCTGACGAATGGACTGTGGCTACCAAATACGCAACACTAGATCAGATATGCCAGGCAAATCAACATGTGATCTTGAAGCTGTTTGATGGAATCTTGCTTTCACAAATCCCACCGTTATCCTTGTGCACCTCCGGCGTTCCTCCGCAGTTGAGCTCGGGGTAGAGATTGACTGCACAACACGTTAGTCCGACCTTCGCCAGAAGAGATGCGTCCGCCTTCATTACCTTGGCAAGACGGGATTGTTGCGTCGTAAGTCTTGATGGTGGTACTTCCGTTCCACATGGTGATGCAAAGGTCCGGTGGAAGGTTGGAGCGGGTGTTGACAGAACAGAACGTGCCCGGTACCGGGGTGCACTCAGTGCAGTTCCATGTTGTGAAGGTGACGCTGTCGTACGCGGCAGCTGTGGCAGCCAGAGCGATGCCTGAGAGAAGAGCAGAGGTGGAAAAATACATGTTTGGAAGAAATCGATCGGACACTTTCGTTGTCTGGGCTGGAGGGTGAAGGTTGTTGTACAAAGTCTATCTCGAGTGGACTACAGTTCTTATAGTTCATGGTAGGATACAAGGCATCCCGTCATAACTTGGCCAAGCAGCCACAAGTATGCTACAGCAGTTCGATGCCTAGAGTAATCCCGCGCTGTCATTGCCTAGATGAGACGATAGCAACAAAGACCCTGCATGTCAAGACTGTTGACACCAACTGATGGCTTTCCATGCTTTGAGAGGGCAGGTAGTCTTGATCTTGGCTTGGGCGCGGCGTATACGTGACTATCGTGGGAAAGACATCCATGGAACAAACGAGTATGACTAACGATTGAGATTGCTGATGCCAACTGTGATCTACGCGGATTTCCCTACGACCGAAAGATGACACGAGGTATCGTGGAACGCGTTGGCGGTGTTGGTGGCGATGAATACTGGGGGTGAGATTTTGGTGGCTGGTCTCTACTCATGATTACTGAGTCTTATTGGCCGTCGCAAGTCTTTCCACATTGTCCATTTGACTATGATGCTTGCGGTGCACTTTCGCTACAAATTGTAGAAGCCTGTCTGGTAGTTCAGCGATATGATGTAAACCGCGAACAGTTCTCGAGCTTCGCAGAAAGCGCACATCGGGGTAGAACATGGCCTAGTATGCATAAGTATGTATGTATCGCTATTCGAGGGCCCTGGCCACACGCAAAGATCTGATGGTAGATCTCTGCGGTAGGTTGAGTCGCGCCTTGGGGACGAAAGAGACGGCATAGTTGGTCTATGGGTGAGGTTATGGTTCAAATTCGACTCATCCTCTTCCCGCTTGGGCGAGACGGCGTATGCGCTGTCCCTGAGAGAAATGCGATTGCCTAGTAGAGAGCGATTGTCCGAGACGGAAGCGTCATGACATAGTCGTGGCTGCGACAACACTAGAAGTCAGACGCCATAGCGCGAGCGCGCTAGCTATCATGATGACGGTCGGGAGATGTCGAGGAGACGGAGGCTGGGAGACGCGCCGACAGGGGCGCTAAGACGCTAGACTACATGCGTCATCATGACCCCCACAGGCCTTCTCGAAGTCTCATGGCCCAGCTCAGCACTTACGAACTTCAGACATTGTTGGATTCATGCCGACCGCCACGATATGTTGGCTGACGCTGTAATCAAGATCCTGCAATCTCTCAGAGTAAGCCTCAATAGCACATGCGTGGCAACTTCAAGTGGCCGTTCAAGCCGGTCATTCCACAGTTTTCGGTCATCAGTACATTGCAGATAATAAGAAGAAAATCATTGACCCAGCTCTATACATTAGCTACTCCTACCAGACTAATCGACGGGAATATGGGATTCGGAAGGACTCTTAACGCGTGTGCTTGAGAACAGGGAGCAGATGACTGGTGCTACTGGAAGGTTGCAAAGCAGCTGCAGTAATTGGAGGAGTCGCAAAAGCCCTCAGAAGCACGTCATACCGAGACGTAGCTCCTATAGTAATGCCAACAATGAGGGTAGAGTTGATCGAAGTGTTCGTGGAAGGTGCACGTGGAGGGTGTGGGCTGCCGTTCCCAAAGTGGCGTAGTGCGCGAAGTTTGACGCGTCTCTTCACAACCTCAGAGCTTCAAACCTCATCACATCTCACAGCGAAAACTGTCCACAACGCGTCTCTGCATAACCTCTTTTATACATATACCTTTGCGCTTCGCTATCGATATGCTGTTCCTTTTATTTCCTACTACCTATTGCTGAGGCGGAGAGCGCTTCTGCTCACAGTGTGGTTGAGTGCAGCAGAGCCGCTTTCAGAGATTCTCTCTCGATAAAGCAAGCTTCACGAAGCCATCTGGCTGTTCTATCATCTATCAGTTCTTTCCTTGCCGCGTCAATTTCGTTTCCTTGTTTCCACTTCTTTTCTTGCGATGTTGACGCATCCGTTCTCTCACTGAGGCTTACAATCTGGCGAGTTACTTGAGGTTTGCCGCCCAGTGGATGCCCTTACCTATTACCTGTATTGTATTCAATCCCGATTGATGGCTACAATCCCCCGCCTGCCTCGAACGACCGCAGCGCACGCTCGAACAACACTTAGTCACCCTTGACGAGTGGCGGGTTGACCTGCCTCCTTCACTAGATGTATAGGCGGCTTGATACCGTCGCTTATCGTGCGCTTTGCACGTTATGACGTAGGCGCCTGATATCTGAGCGCACAGCGACCGCTCTTATTCACAACTCCCCGTGTCTCACTTCTGAGGATATCGCGATCCGAAACTCGAGTCCGTATATAAACCCAATATCCTGAGATTACCATCACTAACATACAGATCTGACGCCCTCATGGCTACAATGCGTACGCCCCTCCCCCTCATTAGCAACTTTACTCACTTAACCAGGTAGGGGTTCGGACTCAGTCGCCAGTTCGAGCCCCGCCACTGACTCGCTCACTACTTTGCGAGTCTTTCCTGAGAACCAAAGTAGTGATGCGAGTCATCATCTATACAATACCATTTTTTTGCGCTATCAATGCACCTTTGTTTGCTCAGTGTAAATTGTTCATTTGCGCCTTTTGCTCGCCTTCACCGTCACACCAGAACCCGCCTCACCGCTGTCTATTTCAAAAGGATATTTGCCTTCTCTTTTACCCCCATATCGTAGGTGAGAGAACTATAGTCTGTGCTCCAGCCACCTGCTTCCAAAGTCGGCACTAGTCAGCAATATATAAACAGTGAAGCTGTACTCTACGCCCTTCCTTCTCGCATCTCGCCCCTCAGGACCCCGACAAGCACCATCTGTTGCCCACGCACTACCCATCTACTACTAAGCGTCTCATATCCCCATCATGTCGCTGCCACTCACAGCCAAGGATACGACCGCGCTCGAAGAGTTGCTTCGTCGCAAGACGGAGGACATCTCGGGCGGTATGAAGCATATCATCACGCTACCACTTGCGCGCATTCTCAACCCCTCTTCTGGTGACCATTCCTTACCCCATCAAGTGTAAGTCTCTCCGACCACGGGCTGAAAGTCTTTGACTTACAGTACCACAGCGCAAACGTCAACGAGGGCACGACATTCGCCGGTATCCTCAAGTATCGCGGAGACATTATGACCGCGCTCAAGGACAACATCCCCATGAAAGACTGGCCTGAGCAAGCTATCCTTGCCTACTTCTGCTCCTGCGTTGAGAAGAATCTCAACTTCGCTAAGTACCATCGAGAGACCCGGACGCGTCTCCTTGCCAACCTCGCCGCGCGCATCAATGACTGCGACACACCCCTCCAAGCCGCCTACACACTGGCGTGTATGGAGTACGCCCATCACACCTCACTTGGCAAAGAGCTCGACCCTGCAAATCCTACCAAACACATGTTGCGCTTCGCATGGCACTTCAAGGAACACCCCGAGCACTTCATCGTCCTAGATTCCAAGCGCACCGACAACCTCAAGGTCAACATGACTGAATACCTCGCTCGCTTCCGCAACAGCGAGCAGTGGGATCAGACCAAGCCAGCCACACAAGCGCTTTTCGAGTTCTCGTTCACAGGCGGTGTGAATGCGCTGAACGAAGCCGCGACCAAGGGAAGGAAGAAGCGGAGCCGAGGCAAGGGAAAGAAACAGGAGGTCGCCGACACACCGCCCGCATCGTCATCGTCTGCCTCCGCACAGGTCCCCACACTCTACTACGAGTCCTCGCGTATCCTAGACCACTGCAGGGGCAATCCACTTCTTCAGGGTCTCGTGGCTGCTATGCCGGGTGTCCGCGACGTGGGTTCGCAGGTTGAGATCATCGACATTGGTGATCTGAGCGACTTCAACGTCATGAGCTTAAATGAGCCTGATGAGTCATACGAGGATGAGGTCGGTGAGATGGTAGCTGAGGATGTTGATGGTATGGATGTTGATGGTATGGATGTTGATGGCGGTGTCTTCATCATTGACAGTGCTGATCTGGAATTGTGGGTCAAGAAGGCTGATTCTGGCTTGTAGACGGGTATTCGTGGCGTCCTTCAAGATACTTTGAGTGCTTCCGTGGTCTTCAGTCAGTAGGGTTGCAGGCCACATAGGTTTAAGGTTACATGAGTCTTGCTTTGTATTCCTGGTGAATAGCTCCTGGGTTAGTCGTGTAATAAAATCAACATCTTGCAATTCAGCTATGCGCGATTTACTTCAGAACACTTTGAGTGCTTCAGTACCTTGTAACGAGGGCGTTTGCCGCCTACATAGGTGTACTGGTATGATCGTCGTCCTCATCATCTTCAGTGAATGACTCCTGGGTTAGCCATATGGTAGACGAAACTACCCACAACACGAGTATGCGTGAATTCCTCAATACACTATCACCTTCCAAGAACGGTCTTCATCATAGGTCTTGCAGCTTACATACCTTTCTGACTACATCATCCACCCTCCGTATACTCACTAAATACCTCCTAGGTTAACTCAACACTTAACCACGCAGTTGCCAGCACGATTGTAGTCCTCAACCCACTGCATGCAAAACCATCATATTCCACAAATCCATCACCCATCCAATCACCCAGCCTGATACACAGGATTCTCAGTCTTGTAATACACAGTCTTGACTGGCTGCTGTTGAGACGCATACTTTCTTTTGGCCGTTGCGCTCTCCTCTCTGCTCTTCATTTTCCTATCCACTATCTGAAGAGTGCGGAGTTGTTGATTGGACAGGCCGGTTAGACCTTTTTCCGTACGCGGGGTGGTAGTGAGCTTGCGATGGGGATCGTTGCTGTTGTGATATAAAGATAGATTACCGGGCTGTGAATGTGTGGCAGGAGGTTGTTGCGATAGCGAAGATTCGGCGACTGTTATGGCAACAATCAGATCTCGGTGTCTTGAACCGCGGCGACGCGAAGGTGCGGAACTTGGGTTGGCGGCTCCTGATGCCGTCTTCGCACCTCCACTGCTGTGCCTGGACTCGAGAACCAATCCAGATGGTAATGGCAGCTTTGTCTCAATATCATCCATCCAGTTCTTCTCACCACCCTCCACCATATCCATGTCCCAAAAATCCACCAATTCCGACATGTCAATCATACAATGCCCCTTATCCCTCATATGCGTCTGCACAGCATTCACACTTCCCCTCTCTTGTCCACAGTAGAGACACTCGTGGTATCTGTAAACCAAAATGGCCAGATACGAAAGAAAGGACTCTAGCGAGTAGAGCTGTGAAGGCGCAGGAATGAAGAGGCTGTGCTGTGTGGACATATGGTCTAGATTTGTGGTCGGGGTGGGAGAGGAAGAGGGGCAGAAGAGACATCTTGTTGATAACGATGTCTCGGAGTCGCCGTCTTTTGCATCTTCTGTCGTTGGTTTGGAGTTGATATCGCGTCCGCTGATGTTGTGCGCGACAGCCGTTCGTAGTTTTCGTATCAGAGCGTCGTCGTCGTTTCTCTGTGGTTGTGTGACTTCTTCGGGCTTGCTTTCAAATGCTCCGAATTCTTGTTCGGTTAGGACCGGAAGATCTGATATTCGCTTTTTGAGATTATAGAGACTGTCACAAAATGTTAGTCCAGCCAGTTTCCTGCCTCTACACGCTCGCGATGATCTTACTGCCAAGGCTGTCGCATGTGTACACGCTGTAGCGCGCTACTTGCGAAAGAAAGAGAACATGTATTGCACGGAAACACTGTCCGAGATTCTGATGTCATCTTCAAGGTTGTCTGCGTAGTTGTTTGCTCGACGAGTTAACTGGAGGAAAGCTGGATACTTCTCAGCCAAGAAAGTCGAAGTGCTCTTCTTGTGTGAAGGTACGAATGCGATGAAATGCTCTCCTGCTAAGACAATGGATCCAGACATCCAGATCTTATATCAACAAGGGACCTCAAAATCGGAATTGGATGATGGCGCGCGTTCCATTGGATCACGTGCCAGCCGTTCTTAGCACGGCCACTGTTGAGCCACAATGAGTCATTTGTGCTCACCCCCAGCCTTTTCGTGATCCGGAACGAAGTGTCGAGGACTTGGCCATATTTTTTGGGGTCTTGATGCGCAGGAAGGCGATGACCAGGATGTCCTCGGGTCATTTTCTGTGGCAAAGGTGTTGAGTTGTACATACTTACCTAGGTACGTTAGCCCACGCTAACACAACCGGGAAGCAGCTCTGGAAAGCACCGACTCTGATCTGACAGCCCTGCGCGTTCCGCATTGATCTTAAGAGCAGGCTATCCACACCACGTGCTGTGCAACTGATGCTGTCAGGATCACCGATTAATTGTTGACGTCACGCTGCACATACATGCATGCTGAGGTAGATACACATGTAACCTAGGTATGTGTGCGAAAGTGTGAAGGTGCACCGTGCCTAGAAGTCACCGCATTCGTCCTAGTGAGCAAGCCACCCAGCCCCCTTATCAGGAGCGGGAATGACACCGACGAAACGATGAACCTAGGATACTGGCGCGGGAACCAACGACACTATGAAGCTGCACAGCTGGGTCACAATCGCACCATGTGTTGGCCTGTTATTTGGTTTCGCTACCACACGTCCTGTTCCTCCGTGCATACGTATGTACCCCGCGCAGGTGCGTTGAGGGTCCCGTTGCTGACATGACTCCGCAGCGCCTCATGCGAAATACCCTGCTTTGATTAACGCGACAATTGATTCACTCATCGAGGGACTCCAAAGCCAGAAATTCTCCAGCGTCGATCTGGTTGAAGTGAGACGAGATCGCGTCTCCTCGGTCCATAAGACGCGGCTGATGCAGACCCCATAGGCATACACCAGAAGGATACTCGAAGTCAATGGCACTCTCCATGCTATTACCGAGATCAATCCAGATGCTTTCCGAATTGCCTCCAAGTTAGACGTTGAGAGAATACAAGGGCACATCAGAGGGTGGGTGGTTCCAAAGCAATAGATGCAAACACTGTTCAGGTCACTTAGTCCCTCCAGGCCCCTGCATGGTATACCAATACTGTTAAAGAACAACATCGCAACGAAGGACAAAATGAATACAACAGGTACAGCGTACCCAGATTTTGCCAACACTAAGAGCTAACCATGATCAAGCTGGCTCTTATGCGCTGCTCGGAAGCACTGTGACAGCGGACTCCACCATCGCTCGACGACTTCGAGAAGCTGGTGCAGTCATTCTTGGCAAGACTAACTTGAGCCAGTGGGGATTTTATCGGTCCAGCAACTCGACATCAGGATGGTCTGCTATTGGGGGACAAACCTACGGAGCTTATTATCCTGATCAGGATCCGAACGGAAGCTCGAGTGGAAGCGCAGTCGCATCATCAATTGGTCTTGCCGCAGGTAGCATTGGAACTGAGACAGACGGATCATTAGTTTTGCCGGCTTCTTGGAACAACGTTGTGGGGATCAAACCAAGTAATAGTCCCCATGCATCCAGCAAGACATGCGCTAACACGATGTAGCGGTTGGCCTGACGTCGCGAAACTTGGTTATTCCCATCAGCGAGCATCTCGATACTGTAGGCTCACTAGCGACTAACGTGAAAGATGCCGCGATCTTGCTGCAAGCAATCGCGGGTGTTGACCCGCACGACAATTACACGAAGGCCATTCCTGGTGGAGGTATAATACCGGACTACATTGCTGCATGCAATCTATCGGCACTTTCTGGGGCCCGAATCGGCATCCCACGTAATGCTATGGCGCTCCGAGCCACTCAGATTAGTACATACCAGCCCCAGGTTCAGATTTTTGAGAATGCTATATCCATTATGCGAAAGGCTGGCGCAATCATCGTAGATGACACTACCTTTACATCAGCAGCTGAACTTCTGAACTCAACTGTGGAATCGAAGGTGTCGAATGCGGACTTCATCGTGGGCTTATCCAAATACTTGAAACAGCTCGCTTGGAATCCAACGAATGTTACCTCGCTTGAGGATGTGCGAAACTTCACACAAGGCTTCATACTCGAAGACTATCCTGATAGAGACACGGACGTCTGGGACGATGCACTTCTTGTACAGGGTTGGAATAACACTGATCCTCGATTCTGGGATGCCTACTCGGAGCTCTTATATTACGGTGATCAAGGAGGTCTTCTGGGTGCGATAGAGCGCGACAGACTCGATGCCGTCGTTATGCCTGCGAACGGTTCTCCAGTCTTCGCAGCAGGAACAGGAGCTCCAGTCATTAGCGTTCCTCTAGGCTTCTATGCGGCCAACACATCGATTGTCGAGAATGAACGTGGTATGCCATTTGTGGCACCTGGGATACCGTGAGTACCTGCTGCCCTATCTTAAGTTGTACTGATGAGATCTCAGGTTTGGTATAAGTTTCATGGGGCGAAAATTCTCAGAGGCAAGCCTCATTGGATTGGCGTATGCATTTGAGCAGAGGACAAGGGTAAGAGATCATGGTAAACCGATCATTACTCCAATCACGGAAATTAAGGATGTATCGAGTGACTATCAATGAGTAACTCGTTGCTTGCATTGCAAATTTGCTACAGTTTTAGAACTGGCTACTGTATAGTGGGCAGCGAGTGCGGAGAAATGGCAGACAGATCGCCAGGTCTCCGTTCACATATGGTTAGCGCATCCATGTTGGCAATAGGATTATATAGCTCGAGGCGCGGGGCTCCCTCACCACGCTCGCTTGAATCTTCCCCTCCATTTGTAACAAGCATCCAGATCCTTTACATCATGCCAACTACCAAAACAACAACAGTGCATGCGCAAGCCATGAGCCTCTCGCTTGATGGCCATCAAGAGAATCCGAAGCTTAGCCAAGCTGAGGATGCAATCGAGGCTGAAGTCGCATATCTCCAGCACGACCCGATCCATGAAACCGAGAAGCCATACACCATGAACTATAACACAGAAGGCCTTTTGCCGACCACTAATACAAAGAACGAGCTGAGGAACATCGTGATCAACAGTTTCAGGACGATGAAATCTCCTCCTAGTTACGAGGCGTGCGGCTTCACAACCAAGACGCTGCAGTCCTCACTAAGAATGGTCGATTTTGATGATCCCACTAAGGTGAAGGACGTCTTTTACTCGGAAGTCAAGGATCTAGTGTGGAGCATGTACCCTAATGCAGGAGCTGTCGAAGTCTTGGAGCATCAGGTATGAGCCGTCTTTACAACGCTTTACAGTAGGCAATAGTAACGACGCGTACTAGATCCGAAAACGAACGCCCGAGTTTCCATACCACACAGGCGAGGAGTACAAGAACCTCTTACCGACGACAGTCGTACACGTCGACTTCTCGGCGGATTCCGGGATGAAGTCCAGCCGTGCTGCTTTTAAGGAAGCATCAGATCAGTATCCACATCTTCTCGCCGTAAAGTGAGTAAAGTAGACATGCACAACGACAGTAGCTAATATCTGAAGCCTGTGGAAATCTCTCCAGGGTCCTGGAGATGACTGGCCATTGGCACTGTGCGACGCACGCACAGTCGACTACGAGAAAGACATCATCAGTCAAGATCTTGTCTTTGCCAACAGGCTCAACGAGAATGCCAGAGTGTATCATAACAGCAAGCAGAGGTGGTACTACTTTCCCAATCTTCGGGATGATGAAATCGTGGTGTTCCAGCAGATGGACTCACGGGTTCCACGTGGCAGAGGTCTCTCAACCCAAAACTCCCAGGTAGCAACCGGCAGCTGACGCTTGTGTTAGGAGTTCCTCATTCTGGATTTCTCAATCCATCTGCCGACAAAGATGCGGCCCCACGAGTGAGCGTTGAGGTTAGGGTTTTTGTGTATTTCAAATGATAGTCGTGACTATACGACTGACGGATTTCATTGCTATAAGACAGCCGAAGCTACACGGCTTGTATATATACGAACAGCAATGTAACGAAGATTCAATCATCTCACTTCTTCTCCTCAGGTTCCTTCGGCGCAGGAACGCCCTCCCCTTTGTCGGTATAGCCAAATCCGCCGGCACTACCAGAAGAACCCTCAATGGTCAATAGATCGCCTTTTTTTAGGTCGGCCATCAGGCGGGTGTCGACTCGAATCTTGGGGGGCCAGTGTGCCCTCCAGGGTTGGACCTTCTCGTTTGAGGTGGTGTCAGGCATGTTGTTGCAGCTTGAACTATCTACACATGTAAGCGAAGACGAACTCGTATTGAAATTCGTGCCTACGTTTGGGGTATGTCAAGTTGAATTACGCTCTTAGACGTTTTGCTAGATCATGGAACGATGATGAAGTTTGCAAGACGGCAGTGCAGAATAATAACCAAGGCAGCCTTGGGCGTCGACATCATCTTAAGCACCAATCCAAGCCCTCTGCTCTTATCACACAATGTAGATCGGGCGCAATGAAGATCTTCACCGGAGTCATAAGGATTGGTCCTCTTAGCCGGGGTCTGCCGCTCCCAGAAGAGGGGAAACAGGTGGCCAGTAGTTTCCCACGTGTATGGTGAAAGGTGTGCCCTCACGATAAGGATATGTACAACAACTTGGCACACAAGCGGGCACCAATAATGGCTGCAGACCTTTGCGGGGCTTAGAGTACGGCTGACTGCTTCTCGCACCAGTTTGGCTGGCCAAAGATCCAGCACAGCCCATTTGCAGTACGGCATCGCAAGCTTGCACTTTCATTCGTCGCGAAGAGCCTCATAATAAATTGCGCGAAGGCAGACAGGCACATTGGGGCCCAGGCGTATTCTGCCTACCAGTGCGCATCGTCCCAAGACCAATACCCATGTTAAGCCACACAGTCATTCACGTGGATCGCAATCCATAGCTTGTTGATGGGAAATGTTGACTTCTTAGTGAAAAAAAAACTACGTAGCGTGGATCTCAGGCAGAAAGCTGCTGGCAAGTATGCAACCAAAAATGCACTTTCGATGTTAGCCACCTGGGCAAGCTATTCGAGAGAGACACTTACTATCGATGTCAAGAAGCAGTAGCCTAGAGGGCGTTGATCTTCGTCTCGAATGGCGTAGATATTAGCCATGAGCGGTCCTCCAATAAGCTCACCGATGACACCCAATACACCGACAGTAGAGAAAAATGCTGCTTGATCTGTATCACCAACAAGGTATGAGCCAAGTGATTGTAGGCCTACTTCGAGCCCTTCGCCAAGCCCGCAAATCCCCAAGCCTGGATGAATGTGAGCTAATAGCCTTCTCGTGGGACTTTTCCATACCTATGGAGAGGACCGAGAGCTGGTGACCAGACCAAATGATAGAGAATCCTAGCGACAGCACTATGAGGCTACACCTTATAACCCAAACATCTTTTGTCGGGCTCGTAGAGGCTTTCGTAAGCATGGGTAGTATAAAAAAGAACAGAGCCGTGATAAAGGATTGGTGAACTATTCTTAGCAGAATCGTTTTCGACATCTGGATGTGGAGTATCTCAGAAGCGTATTGAAAGATGAATGCAAGACTTGCGAAGCCGATACGTTTTGCGGCAAAGCTCAAAAATACCATCTTGACACCAGATATATGGGTCAGCCTGCCGATTGTTGGCACCTGAGTCTTAAGAAGTCCTCGTAATTGGTCGAAGATTGAAATGTGGCGCCCATCCTGAAGCATTGCCATGTCTTGCTCGAGCAAATTGCAATGCAACTCTCCATCGGACATTTCACGGAGTTCGAGGCTTGACGGCTCCGCGCTTACCCAGCTGCGATGAGGCGCCGTCTCTGGAATAAAGCATAACACCAACAGTTTCAATAAATAGGTAGCAAAGGTTATGCCAAATGGCATCCAGAGCGAATGTTGCATCAAAAAAGAGCTGAGCAAGTAGCCGAGCAGAGCTCCGGCCCCATCTGCAGCATGGAAGAATGACAATAACCGCGTTCTACATTCAAGTCAGCTTTATATCATACCGCAAAGCTTGAAGCAGGTCTACCTTTGTTCTGGTGAAGTAACATCACAGAGCGCAGTGTACTGCATTGCCATCTCGACTCTCGGACCCCCACCTACTAATAGCCACGCAGACGTGAGCCACAGAAGCTCAGCAGGTGCATTAGGTAAAACAAACCCTAATTAATCGTAAGCTACGCGGTACTGAGCAGATAGTGCATGAGTCTGACCCACGAGTACTATCGAACATAAGGCCAAGAGCTGGCCAGCGTTCGATAGATATATAACTGTTTTTCTACCCCAGATGTCGGAGCCCAGCCCATACAGCCACGCAGTTAGTATACCTTGAAGAAGACATTAGCGATACCCCATACGATGAGTTGACAGACCCACATGGTAACGCATTGAATGTCGTTTTGAACCCGACTATCTGTGCGATCGCGTCTTGTACGGCTTTGGATTTACATTGCGCTTCATCCAAGTCGCGGTAGCTTTCGTTGAAAATGTTCTGACAAACAACTTCTTCTACAAGGCGCACAAGGGGTAACTCTAGTAGGCCAAAAACCACTTGCGTAAGAAACTTGAGCATGAAAATACACAAAAAGAAGCGATTGAATTGTGAGCGCGCGAGACGCGAGCGTTGTACCGGAGCAGAGCTAAGACGATTCCGCGGAGGAAGGAACGCTTCATGCTCCATTATTTGCACACACCAAGTTTCTCGGTTTCTGGTAGCGACGCTTTAGCTGGTGCATTCGATGGAAGGACGATGGAACGTGCAAGGTAACCTTGGAGCCTTGGACTGCGTTGCGTGATGTGCACAGACCATAGCGCTAGGCCGCAAAGTACTGCAAGACAATGACACATCTTATCTACCGACCACTTGCGTCACACCCCAGGAATCCCATTGATCCCACACGCGCTGCCTTACATGCGGCTGCCCTCGTAGACCAGGGTGACTGCGTGCGCTGACGAAATCGCAGGCGTTATCATGCTGACCTGTACTTTGAACGGCCGACACGATCGGAGCCGCAACCACTTGGACACGCTCTCCGCCATGGATACCCACGCCGACACTTATCCAATGTCTCAGATATCAGTATCTTTGAGAAAGATTCCTCACGGTGACCGCCTGCTCAGCCACCACTATCAGTGAATGAGGCAGACTGCATGTGTGCAGGCAAAAGCAATCCTGATCCGACAAGGCGACCAATAAGCATCACGGGTCTTCTTCTGCAGATCATATAGTGATCGTTATTCCATCCGAAGGACCAGAAAGACGCCCCGTCCCGGGCTCCCTCCCTGAAGTACCCACCCGGACCAGCAATGCCACCTTCTCGCATTCCGCAGCTCGTGTCTTTCTGGGCAGATCTTCCCTGCGCCACGACCGTCACGCCTCTGTCTGTTACCTGCAATGGGGCCCAAGTATTTAGGATACATTATCCATCTCATCTGAGCAGTGCTTCTGTCTCTTACCAAAGAAATCTGAATTTACAGTCAATTCTTTTGAACAAGCACCTTGACTACGTAAGTATAGTACAGGTACTTGGTACGTTTGACAACACCTGACTGCCCACCAGAACATCTGCCATGAAGGCCTTTTGGGTTGTGATTTCTACACGCTGGGGTCTTTCCAGTGTGCAGGCCTCAGTGAACGTTATCATCTCGGTCCTGGGAACGATTGGACTTTGGGCGTTCACACGGTTCTGGTGGCGACGAGGATGCACACAAGTCCTTCGTAAAAGAACTGGTGTACCCCTTCACAAACTGTTCTCTATAGCCGGTTTAGGTGAGGGATGGGATGCCACGGTAGTCCTTCGAAGGCAAATATTCGCGAAGCAGAACTGGCATCTTTTGCTACAGCTCGTTGTGGTCGTTGGAGTCACCCTGACCTGCGCTTTGGCCGGACCGATCGCCAAGGTTTCACTCAGGAATGGTCTCACAGTCGTACAGAAGCAGCTTCAAGTGCTACCGACTACGCGTGGCGCGGGATTTTACGGAAATGCATTATTCGAGGAAGTCTTGTGGAACGACACAGCCCAGAGTCTCATCCATGCTGGTTTTCCGGACAACCAATTACTAGACTTCTTGCCGATTTCGACTCAACCTCCATGGATCTACGTCGAGGACGAATGGGATCCAACGTGGACCGTAGTTTGTAACTACGAAGATGACGTCACTTTGGTCAACGTTACGGGGTCTAGCAAAGGTGATTTCTATCATCCACTCGACGCTTTCCCAGTGTATCGCGAATCATTTGCCCCGTCTTGGCTCGACACATCCAAGTACAGAGTGACTTCTGACTTCGACAGTTTCGCAAATTGGTCTCTCACCAACCAATTTACGGAAGCTTTGTTCTATACCATCATCCAGTCCGACCCAGAGATTGACGACCGCATGCTTTCTAACAACGAAACATTAGAGGTCTCACTTTCTATACTGCATGCTAGCGACTTCAAAGTGCCGAACGCTACCACCAGTGGGACCGAGGGTGGATTCGTGTGGCGTGCGATCGGACCAGTCGGGCGCGCCACCTATTCGAGGGCCGATTGCACCATCTCTAGAAAAGCTGTTGTCGAATTTGAGGATAAAGTTCCATGGCCATGGACTAACGATACTGCATCGATAGTCAAAGGCTACGCCACCTACTACATGGCACCTTTCACTGCAGCAGCTGTGAAGAGACAACCCGTCAGGCCACCATCCGCAAGAGAAATCCTACGATTCTACCAAGTTTACATGGCCTCAATCAATACTCAGAAGAGTAACGTCATCCAGCGTGCGTTGAGTGTGAACGTCCAGACTGTCGAGCTATCGGTTATCTTCCTCGTAATCCTGATCATCCTCACCCTGTTAACGGCTTGGAACTCGATCCAATACGCTATCTTTCTGAGACGCAACAAGTCCCAGCTAGAAGAGCTATATCTGCCAGACGGTCGAATTGAATGGATGATCCACGCGGTCAAGACATCAGAAATCGGCATCGATCTTGAAAGACAAGCAGAGTCAAAGCGCAAAGACAGCGAGCACTTCTGCACTGCCGTAATCGGCGCAGATATCCGGCCCGGAATGGCTCCTTTCGACGCAGGTGTCCGAGTTCCCAGACTGGCGCGCGTTCAATCATGTCGCGGCTCGTCAATGTCGGATATGCCCTCCCGACGATACTCCGTCTCGCCAGCCCGATCAAATCTTGAGTCTGTCAGCGAGGCAGATCACATCGAGATACATGAAGGCGCAACGTCTTTCAGCGATGCGTCATCTCATAAGCTGAGCCCAAGTCCGAGCATGGCAAAGCGCCCACAAGATGTGACAGTCGGGTCACACGTTAGGTCACAGGACACGATACCTACGCTTCGTATCACAACAGATGCGTCGCCTGCGGCTGAGCCAAATATAACGCGTACTCAGACACTCTCATCTACTTTGAGCGTCCCATCGCCGATCTCCCCGCGGTCTTCCAGTGGTCCAGACTAGGAGGAAGCGCTTTTACTAGAACGTCATCTGATCATGTACGACGGTTTCAAGAAAGGGGATTTGGTGTCTTTGTTGGGACGACGTCGCAACATCTTTTCGTATGTCACTATTAGTATTTGTTTTGTAAGCTTTACGTACACTTGTTTTATTTTCATATAAATTTGATTGTCAATCATGATACCCATGCTCCCGCCAACTTTGCTTCTTCTTATTGCTCTTCCGTTCCTCCTTGAGCTTCTTCGTCAGCCCCCGCCCGTCAAGTTTGGAGAGTACCTTCTCCACCAGCTTAGTAACACTACTCCTTCTCTTTACTTGTTTAGCCGGTAGAGCGGTGATCCCTTGATCTTCAACGTGCGGCTCGCCTTCTTGACTACACTGATCCTCATTAATGTCAAAGTGGTCGGATATGGGTGAGAATAATTGTTCAGCACTGCGGTGCGCGTAGAATGACTGGCCATCGGTCTCGTATCGGATCTTGGTGTCATTGTCATAGCCTTTGACGTAGCCCGGGCGAGACACACCGCTGATTTGTGAGATGCGGGATGGATAGTAAGTTAGTATCCCGTTTACCATTCTGATACACGTGTGTTGTTCGTAAATTGGTGTTTTTGACGAAGAGGGGGCTGGGGTTGTAGGGACATTCCTAGATGTCCGGACATGCAGGTCGAGGCGGCGGCGGGGCGAAGGCTGGTCATCGGAAATGACAGAGTCATGGCGAGAGGAGTTATGAGAAGAACCGGATTCCGAGGATGTGCGAAGACTTTGCTCTGCTGACCGAATGTGAGAGCGAACAGGTGTTTGTCCATTGATGGGTAGCGATGGCAGTGGTTTCTGCTCATGCGTCGTCATGATTGGATCCATGTTCGGAACACCGCGTCGGAAGGATAAAGGCAGAGGTAGTGCTGACGACCTATTTAGTGCCGCCAAGGCCTGCTCCTCCTGTGACTTCCTTCGGTAGTGAACGATTGGTTTCATATTACCGTCCCAATCGACGATCATAGTGCCCTGACTCGCTGGCCGATCGTTCTGAGCAGGTGCGATAAGGGATTGCCATGTTGCCGCATGGTCATCAATCATTTGCGTTAATTCCGTTGCAGCTCCATAACGAGAGCGAACTCTGGCATGGTGCGTGGGTCGGCATTGGGAACCTTCGCTGTGGTTGCGAATGTGACGGGAAATGTTGCGTGGTTGTGGTGAGAGCTGGAGAGTGCAGCCTGTGTCATGGCGGTCGGCGCCATGAGCAAAACCGTAGAACGACATTGCGTTGAGCGGCCGTAATTGTTGTGTTGCGTTTGTGGAAGGTGTCTACTTTAGTCTTTGTTTCGATATGTTCGAAACTAAGTCTTTGACGTTGTTGGAGTAGTAGAGCAGTGTAGTTACTGTGGGTTGTTGTTCCTGTGTGTGGTACGTTAGAATCGTATGGATGTTTATGGGAGGCAAGTTCTATAGACGGTGGAAGGCGCCATGGTATGTGCACAGTGCGATACGAACATCGCGTATAGTGAATTCATGTGCTCGATAGTGACGGGCTGTGGACGAGTGATGCTACGACATCGATGATCGTTCGTGCATTGTGAAACTCAATAGTTGATGATGAATGTGACAGGCGGTGGAGGTTTTGAGATGAGATTAGTGTGAAGCGAATCTAACGCATCGTCATTAGCAAATTAAATACAATCCCGCTGGCATGCCAATACCCCACGTTTCGACATCGGTGGCCAACTTATTTCGAGCAACCCAGGTATACTATGAGTGCAATCTCTTCCGTCTACCCACGTTCTCTTACGTCTCGAGATGCATATGAACAGAAATGACGCAACAGATTGCTATGGAACATGTCAGACACAGGAAGGAAAATGGTATAGACCAAAAGCACAAACTCCGTGGCGAACGATGAAGGGGAAGAGTGAGAAAGCACAGCGCATGAACCCCGGGTATTACCAAGCTCCAAAGACCCTCGTGATGGATGAAGATGGCCTGAGAGTACCGAGAAAAGACAGATGAAACATCTAGTTCTTGTCCTTGCTGGATAGCTTGTCCTTGATCTTGCCGAAGAAAGAGCGGCGCTTCTTCTTCTTATCGTCAGCACCAGAAGCGATGCTCTGGCTGCCTGGAGTGCCCTTGGGAGAGACGTCCGAGTCTTTCCTGAGGTTCTTGGCGGGGCTCTCTGGGGCCAGCTGTGCGGCTGGGGCAGAGCTAGTGGCCTCAGTCTTGGTTGTCTCTACGCCGGTGGTGACAGTCGGCTGGGTCTGCTCGGTGGTAGTTGGCTCCTGCTTGTTGAATGCGACTTCGGTAGTAGAGTCGATGGGCTTGGAGGTTGGCGGCTGAGCAGGCTCCGATGCGGGCGCGTTGAGTGCGTTGGGCTCGCTGGAGGACTTGAGTGGCTTAGTATCGACAAGAGCCTCATCAGAGAGACCAGCAGCATTTTGGCTTCCTACAACAGCAGCACTGGGAGCTGGCTCGCCGGTAGCCTCCGTTGACTTCACTTCTTGAAGAAGTTCAGTCTCCATAGCCCGCTTCTCACTGACTGCCTCAGCATTAGTAGCGGCCTCGGGACTGACGTGTGCCTCCTTCTGGCTCTCGGCGACGACATCCGGAACATCACGAGCAACGGACTCGTTGACTGACTCCCTGGTAGTGCCAGCTACGACAGCAGCAGTTGCACCGGCAACAGCAGTCGCAGCAACAGCAGCGGGTGTGGTCTCAGCAGGTGCGGTCTCGGTGGTCGCAGCAGTCAGTACAGGAGCAGGCTCACCAGATTCCTCAGATCTTGGGAGCTTATCGAGTAGCTCAGACTCGACGGCCGACTTTTCTGCTACGGCCTCACTGTTGGCAGCGGCTTCGGGGCTAACGAGTGCCTCATGTTGGCTGTCAGCGACAACCTCGGGTACGTCGCTGGAGACGGTCTCAGAAGTAGCAGCAGGAGCAGTAGTGGCTGTGGCAGCGGAAACGGCGGGGGCTGGCTCGCCGGCCTCGTTGGT
>Ga0265780_10003579_pt1 | contig 20379 bp, 14 predicted proteins | sample P1T30metagenome_FD_192432 | JGI IMG/M metagenome (GOLD analysis project Ga0265780, IMG submission 192432) | Plant litter microbial communities from East Loma Ridge, Irvine, California - P1 T30 | ecosystem: Environmental > Terrestrial > Plant litter > Unclassified | place: USA: California...
GTGCGAGTGGGAATGCGTTTAGGGGGATGTAGATATTGGTGGAGTGGTGGAGTGGGGGAGTGGGATGGAGATTGAATGATACCCTGATTTGTGATTCAAAGTTGTACCATTGTGGATTGTGCTTGATGGACCAGAGGTCAGACATGAACGAACGCGCACTTTGAACAAACTCATCTGTGAATTACTCAGAGCAAGTATGTATATTCCACCATCTAAACCCCCACGTTTCAAAATCAAGCCTACGCCCGATCGAATAGTATATCCCCATTCCCATTCCCACTCCTCCTTCCCCAATATACACCCCCCTCTCGCACCTCATCCTACCCTTTCCTCATTATCTCATCATACCACCCCCCATCCCACCAACCCAACCCCCTCAAACAGCAACCCCCTGCTTCTGCGCCTGCCCCTGCAAATACTTATACGCCCCAAACGCCAGCGCCCCACCAACCAGCACAATAGCATACAGCCCGACGCCCGTGCCCGCGCCGTCAGATGTCGTGGCCGCGGAGGTAGTTTGCGCGTAGGATTTGGGCTTTGGGTCGCCTTCCTGCGAGATCTATTAGCTTCTAATGATTTGAATGGCGGGAAGTAGGTAGCGTGGGTCAGGATTGGGTGTTTGGGGAATGGGATTGAGGAATGGGGGATTGGTGTATGGACAATTGGAGTGGGAAATGGGGGCAGGATGTAGCCTTACCTCCCTCTTCAAAGTCCCCACCAACAAGCCCTCGAGTATCTCGCGCGCTTCATCCGAATGTCCCACGTCCTCGAATGCTTCTGTGCTGTCTTGCCCGCCGACGTCGAGGAGGACTTCTTCGCCGCCGCTGCGAATCACACGTCAGCAAATGGCTCGTAGGTATACGTTCCAACACTCGAATCCGCCCGAGCTACGCCTCGCAAGCTCGGGATGCTGTGCTGTGGTAGTCAATAGAGAAAAACAACATACGGATGCTCATCCACAAAACTCGACGCATTGTACACTTTATCGTGCACCACGATGAACAAGTCCTTTTTCGTGTTATGCTCCGAGACGTCGGAGTAGGTGTATTCTTTGTCTGCCATTGCGTGTGTCTGAGCTTGCAAAGTGTGTAGGCAGCGGGCGAAGTGAGCTTGCGGGCGAAGTGGGCGTGTACGGTGGGTGGATAGCCGAGGATTTTGCTGAGGTGAGAGGGAACAGGATAACAGGAGCTTTTTGGTGTTGGGCTTGACGGGAAAGCGGCGGCGAAACACGGGCCCCGCGATTGGTTGGATTTTGGGAGTGAGCGGGAAACGGGGACCCTGGGCCGCGCTGTGGGGCGTTTGTTCGGGTTTCCGTGGGGCGATGGGTTCAGAAGGAGGTAGGGGAATTTTGTGGCATGGGGAAGATTGATATTTGCATGTCACGCGAATTGCTTGAGATGTTCGTTTATCATGATTTTATTTATGTTGCTGGCTGTACTGAGGCTCGCAGGTCGATGCTAATACCACGCTGACAATCTCACTCGCCATACCGTCCCAGAACCTTAACCCTCATCCACTCGCTCGTACCCACGCCCAAATTCAAACCATTCAGTGCCCACCACTTCCTCACGCTCTCACCTTTCTCGCCCTCGACGCCATCTTCCAGCGCCTCCTCAATATCGCATGTCTTGTACTCGACCCGCAAGCCGCTGCGCTTCCACCACTCCAGCACATCCGCGTGCCCCATCTTGGTAGGGCCGACGAGGACCTGGTTGTCGAACAGAATCTTCTCGTTGCGCAGCTTCTTCCAGTAGTCGAGGATGTGCGTGTGGCCGTGCGTGGAGGCGATTTTGGCAACGGTGTCTTCGTGCGAGAATGGTATGCCTGACTCGACCCAGAAGTGTATTGCGGGGAGGCAGCCGGACTGCGTGGCGTAGGTGATGGATTTGCCTACTTTGAGCTTGAGGAGATCGCGGTGGGATCTGGGTTCGGGCTTCGCTTCGCCTGGGGAAGGTGGCTCGGTGGGTACCTTGCGGTAGCGGCTGTGGTCTTGCCACCACTCGAGGACCTGGATGTGGCCCTGAGAGCTCGCCTGTTCAAGAGCGGCTTCGGTGTACTTGAGCTCTAGACTGGAGTTGTACCACCAGTCTAGTGCTTGTACCGAATTCGTGCGGCTGGCGTTGTCGACGGCTTCCGCAGAATACTCTTTGGTCAGGAAAGTTGGCGACGTACGCCAGTACTGCAATAGCTCTACCTTTCCGAAGACAGATGCTTTGTGTGGAAGGAAAGTGTGGCCAAAGGTGCCCCAGAAGAGGTCCTTGTGGTGATGCTCTAGGTGGGTGAGAACTGGCACCATGGCGAACCGCATGATGAGCTCGATGCATAGTCGTGAGATACGGGTAGGATTCTCTAGGTCGAAGTGATTCTTGATCTCGGCATACGTGTAGGTGAGGAGAGCCCACTCCAGCTTCTGCAGCTGTGTCTTGGGTCCTTCGCTACTGGCAGCTTGTCGCCACTCAGGAGGGACAGGGATGTTCGTACGCACGTTGAGCGTGGTTGCAAGCTCCCAGTCCTGCGTGAACTCTAGGATGATGGACCACAGCTCAGGCGGGAGGCGCAGTCCCTTGCTATTGGTAGTAGACAGCCGTGGCATGTGCGACATGGGCAAGGCCATGGTGCGATTGCCGACAGCCATGAGATCAAGTTGTGTTTGCATGGACTCGTTGAACGCCTTGTAACCCTCCCACGGCTGGTACTTGCGACTGCCCTGATCGAAGGACCAGAGGAAGGGCGGCAGGACGCGAATCCAGTTCCACTTCTTCTTGATCTTGCTCATCTGCTTCTTCGACATGGGATTCTCCCACATGAGCGTAGACATGGCCGGTATGAGCATGACCTTCTTCGACACATCCCAGCTGCGGAGTATGTAGAGGTGCAGATTCGAGGTCAAGCCGTGCAGCATTCGTGCAAGGTTCTCGGCATCGAGTGGCGCAAGGACTAGGAGGTCTGCCCATGCGCAGTAGTCAGCCACCTTCTCCTCGAGAAAGTCCTCGTGCTGCCACGCGGGCGCTGTGTTGCTCTTGACATCGTATGTGTGCCAGACGCGCTCTAGGTGGGAGGGAATGTTGCCGTGCGGCGCGGCCGGGAAATCATCGCAAGCGACGATGCGCAGCGAGACATTGTGGAGGCGGTTAAGGCGGGCGACGACGGCACAACCAAATTTGAAGGCGGTCGGGTCGGTGAGGGCGACGAGGACGTTCAACGAGCGCTCCGAAGACTGCGCGGGCATGAGGAGGTGCAGGTGGGAGGTGTCCAAAGACGTCGGTGGGGATGTAGTTTGAAGATCGTGAGAATGTGTTGAGCCGTCATTGGCCGCGCTTCACTTCCTCTACACCATGCGGTGGATCGCTTGTGGGTCGAGCCAATGGCTGATTTCCGGTGGATTTTATGGCGAAAAAGGGCCTCTGGCCAATGAACGATCTCACTTGTTATGGTGGCTCGACCTATAAGCAATCCACCGCATGGTGTATGCGAACGTGCAAGCAAGCAAATGAGTGCGTTTGTTAATCATGGTAACTTACGCATTTCTTGATGTTAGATGTTTTAGTAAGGCATCCTTGCTTTAACTCAGTGGAGCTGGGCCTGGGTCTTGGTTCTCGACAATGCACGAATGGGCCTACAGCGTGACCACCTGGAGAGATCTAACGCTGTCATCCCTCTTTCATCGAAGCGTCAGTGGCTTAGCGGTAAATTTTGTCTTCTCACCACCTCCGAGGGATACGGAAACAAAGAATACACCGGAGCCGGAGTTAATAATGTGGCCCCAATGCATACTGTCACGTACGAACAGCACTTTCACTGCAACAAACAGGACGATCATAGAGGGGCAGCTCGCCAAATGTTCCTTCAACGACGGTCCAAGTGATGGATTTCCAGCACCCCCAAACCCTCCGCAATTGCTGGCCACTGAGTCGTCTCCAAAAGCATGTGCTTCCTTGCCAATGGAAGCTGAGACTTGGGTTGAAAGCGTGTGAAGCAAATGCGTTCGGCGAACGCACGAATCATGCAGTTGGCGGGCGGCCTTCCCGGGATGTTGATCTGTCATACATGCCCTTTCGAATGATGACGATGGGCTTTCAAGAATACGGTGTCGTCGCAGCATCCTGCACAGCATCTCTCCAGAGACTCGCTATCTTCGGAACGGTCTCGCGGCCTTGCACCGTTCCATCACCTATAGTAAATGTATCCAACACAATTACTTCCCCGCGACTAGTTGGTTGATGATGTGCTCATCGGCGATCTGTTAGCCGTTGTGGCCTTCTGATCGACATTTTACAGCCCATCAGCCACAGCGCTGGTAGTGCATCTGTCTCCGACGACCTCTGGGCCATTTCTCGTGCCGTGTGATTAGATTATTGTGCGAGACGTGGGTTTATCACATCCATCTGCGTTTCTGCAACTTACGCCTGCACCTAGCTTTTTAGAGCAGGTCATCGACAAGACCGAACCTGCGTCGATACTGTCCCTGCTTTGTCGCAATGTACTTCTGATCGATACCACATCCTCTCCTCCCCGCCGTGCCTCTCCCGGGTGACCTCACGTCGCCAGCCCTCCGCCTCTTCATCCACATCTTGCGACAGCAGTCTTTTAGGGCTGCGATTGCCGTTTCGCCACCCGGCCGTTGATCATCGCGCCTCCTTCGGCGAGCCAAGTTCTGCGATTGCGTCTGCACAGGCAGAGCCTAACACTTGCCACATCGTGGGAAAGCCCCACGTCTCGCAATCGCGCGCATGGACTGATCGTGGAGACAACGTGCTTCACAAGTGTCACACCCTCGGCGGACCGCACGAATATCCATATCCCACCACCTCTCCTGCATGTAGGCGAGCCGCGACCATGGCCGAAGAAGAACCGCAGCGGAACGAAGACGCTGAACCAGCCGCCCAACCCAGCGCGCCCGGCGTGTATAGCACCGTGTCTCCGATAGAAGAAGAGCCCGGCACACCGTCGTCAGACCTGACCACCAAAGCCACCGAGCCTGCCGCACCACAGCAGCCTCTGTCCCCCAATGCCACGGACCGCGTCTTTCCCATTCGCAGTGCCATATCGGTCGATCCTACCCCCACTCCGAAGATACAAAACCAATCGCCAGGCGACTACTTCTCCCCGTGGAGTCGAGCGAACGACTCACGCATCCCAGAAGCCCGTCGTGCCTCGCAAGGGTCAACGACGTCACAATCCTCACATGCCTCCCAACAGCGCCAGCGAGTGCCGCGGCAGAGTGCCTCTGCGTCTGCTACGCCAAGGGGAGAAGTACCCCCTACGCAGAGCAGAATGTCTATCAGGCGCACCGACTCGTCCAAAATGCAGCCACCGCATTTGCCATCCCAGCTGTTCAGCGAAACGGCCTCGTCGACCCACTCAACTGTCGACGACAACAGCCAGCGTCCGCCATCACCGGGCGCTGCCTCGACACGGAGCAAAGCTAGTAGCTTGGGCGACATAGGCTTGGTAACCCACCGATTCAAGCATGTCACCACTGAGGGCGGGCACATGGTCATAACTGGACGAGATGGCGACGTGTTACAGCAATGCGAGGACGAGCCCATCCACATACCGGGCGCCATACAGGGCTTTGGCCTCATCATAGCGCTGTCGGAAGACGCGTCGGACAGCGGGAACTTGGTGGTGCGCATTGTCAGCGAAAACTCGAAGAGAATCATCGGACGCACGCCAAAAGAGCTATTTGCCCTCGAAAGTTTCACAGACATTCTATCCGAAGAACAAGCCGACAATCTGCTGGACCACATCGACTTCATCAAAGACGACGAGTCGGATGTCGTTACCAATGGTCCTGAGGTCTTCACAATGTCAGTCAAGGTACCGGGTGTCTCGCGGACGCGAAAATTATGGTGCGCTATTCACACGTCAGAAGCCAACCCTGGACTTCTGGTTTGCGAATTTGAACTCGAGGACGATCCTCAGTATCCACTTGTCCCAAACAACGACCTCACCCCTGAGCTTCCCGAAGATACTCTCGGCAGCGAACCCACCACAGAAGAGTTCCAGGACAGCACCGAAATTAAGAGCAAACCCCTAAGAGTTCTACGGAGTGCGCGAAAGAGAAAAGGGGAGGCTGCCGCCATGGAAGTCTTCAACATCATGTCACAGGTCCAAGAGCAGCTAGCTACAGCATCCAACTTGGACAGATTCCTCAAGGTTCTTGTCGGTGTAGTCAAGGAGCTGACCGGCTTCCATCGTGTCATGATATATCAATTCGACGCGTCCTTCAATGGCCGCGTGGTGACCGAGCTTGTCGACCCGAGAGCCACCAAAGATCTGTACAAGGGCCTCAATTTCCCTGCATCGGACATCCCCAGACAGGCAAGGGAGCTGTATAAGCTCAACAAGGTCCGCATGCTCTATGACCGCGACCAGGAAACAGCTCGTCTCGTTTGTCGCACAGTCGAAGATCTCGAGACCCCTCTCGACCTCACACACTCATACCTCCGTGCAATGTCGCCGATACACGTGAAGTATCTTGCGAACATGGCCGTGAGGTCCTCCATGTCCATCTCTATCAATGCCTTCAACGACCTATGGGGCCTCATAGCTTGTCACTCCTACGGCGCACGCGGCATGCGAGTCTCATTTCCGATTCGTAAGATGTGTCGCATGGTGGGCGATGCCGCCTCGAGAAATATTGAGCGGCTCTCGTACGCATCCCGCTTGCAGGCTCGAAAGCTGATCAACACGGCCCCTACCCAGCACAACCCATCTGGATACATTATAGCGTCCTCGGACGATCTTCTCAAACTTTTTGATGCTGATTTCGGGCTTCTGTCTATAAGAGACGAGACCAAAATTCTAGGCACGCTGGATAACTCACAGGAAGCTCTTGCCATGCTGGAGTATCTTCGAATGAGGAGGATACAGTCCGTCATGACCTCACTTGACATCTCCCAGGACTTCCCCGATCTGCGATACCCACCTGGATTCCATGTTTTGGCGGGAATGCTCATCGTGCCATTATCCGTCAGCGGAGAAGATTTCATTGTGTTCTTTCGGAGAGGGCAGTTAAAGGAGGTCAAATGGGCGGGAAACCCTTACGAAAAATTCATCAAATCGGGCACAGAAGGCTATTTGGAACCCCGCAAGAGCTTCAAGACATGGTCGGAGACTGTTGTGGGACAATGTCGAGAGTGGACTGAGGAGGAAATCGAAACGGCGTCTGTGCTGTGCTTGGTCTACGGCAAGTTCATCGAGGTCTGGAGACAGAAGGAAGCGGCTTTGCAAAGCAGTCAGTTGACACGATTACTACTCGCCAATTCTGCGCACGAGGTCCGAACACCACTCAATGCCATTATCAACTATCTCGAGATCGCTCTGGAAGGTTCACTTGATACGGAAACTCGCGAGAACCTGTCTAGATCTCACTCAGCTTCGAAGTCTTTGATTTATGTGATCAACGATCTACTCGATCTGACCAAGACAGAAGAAGGCGGTGCATTGATCAAGGGCGAATCTTTCAATCTGAAAGAGACCATTACGGAGGCTACTGACATGTTCCGGAATGACGCGAAGAGGAAGCATGTTGCTTACGAGGTTGTGCAGCACCCCAGCCTCCCGACCCTGTGCATTGGTGATCAGCGTCGGGTACGACAGGTCATCTCGAACATCACTGCCAACGCCATCCAGAACACTACCCAAGGCAATGTGACGATCGAGGCCTACGTTGCGGAGAAGCCAGATAAGCATCATGCTGACGTGGAAGTTGCTGTGTCCGATACTGGTGCTGGTATGAGCTCGAAGAAGCTTGACCAGCTGTTCTATGACTTGGAACAAGTCCAGTCTGAACCTGCGTCTCTGCTTGAGGATGCAATCGTTCCGGACCCGAAGCAAATCGCTGAGAGAGGTGACAAGACTACCCTGGGTCTCGGACTTGCTGTAGTGGCGCGCATTATCAAGAATATGGATGGCCATCTCAGGATCCGTTCTGAGGAAGGCAAAGGCACACGATTTGTCATCTTGTTTCCTTTCGACCTTCCGGACTCCGAAGTGGGCGAGGATACAGCAACCTCACAAAGTGGTAGTATCACTCCTCAACCTGAACCATCGCTGCGCAACTCTACCGACGGAGAGCGCACTCTGATTGCGCCGTCAATTTCACGCAATACTTCTAACGATCAAAAATCGAACCACAGCGTTGCACGCCGGTCAAGCGCCGAGAGCTTAACAAGCAAATCAAGTCTGAAGAGTTTCAAAAGTGGTTCGAGTCAAAGAAGCGACGTCGACAGGCTTATCGACGCAATCTCGGAGCCCCACATGATTGGGCGGCGTACTGGTGGTGATCAAAGTCCGAGTACGCGTTCGCTCAGGCCGTCGCTCACAAAACGCCATAGTATGGATTCGGGAGCACCATCTGTGCCGCGATCTCGGAGCCTTGACCATATGGAGGGAAGCATGATCGTCCCACCACACCAACGGAGCATGGACTCTTCAAAGACACCTGGTGAAGAACGTATAGCGACCTCTTCTCAACCTCTGAGGGCAGTTCGAATGCCCGACCAAGGAACGACATCGCCTTCTGATGAGAGGATCAAGGCTAGCGCCATACTGGGAGAAGTGCACGACGAGTCGAAAGAGCGCCTTCCTGTGGAGGAAGCCGAAAACTTGACCGCGAAGAATTTCCATGTTTTGGTCGCCGAAGACGACCCTGTGAACAGTAGGATTGTGAAGAAGCGCCTGGAAAAGCTGGGACACGAAGTGTATTTGACAATCAATGGCGAAGAGTGCTCCTCAGCCTTTAGCGACAAATCTCGAGACTTTGACGTAGTCTTGATGGACATGCAGGTGAGCAGAAGTGACAGGCGCGGTCTGGGCTATTGCTAACAAAGTTTGAAGATGCCAATAGTAGACGGCCTCACTTCGACCAAGATGATCCGCTCATACGAAAGGACACATGCGAATATATACTCCCCGCGCGCGAAGTTGAACGGCCGCATACCAATCGTCGCCGTGTCCGCATCACTGATCGAGAAGGACCGACAGCAGTATATTGATGCCGGCTTCGATGCGTGGGTTCTAAAGCCTATCCCCTTCGACCGCTTGAACATGATCTTGGCGGCTATCGTGGACAAGGACACTCGGAAAGACTGGCTGTACAAGCCGGGGCAATGGGAGCGAGGTGGCTGGTTCCATCTTGGCGAATCAGACGCGAAGAAAGCGTCTACCAAGCCTGCGAACGAGGTCCCCATGTCTAATCCCTCAGAGGAGGCAAGGCAAGCTGCGCAGTCGGATGACCCTAATGCTGGAGAGGACGGAAGCTCGGACAGGAGGGACGAAGAGCAGAAGCGGTTGGCGGAGAACCAGGAAGAAGGCAAGCTGGAATCTCCAAGGGAAGAGAATGAGGAGCAGCCATCGCAGGAAGAAGAGCCACCCAAAGAAAAATCCGAGGAACCACCAGCCTGAGACGATGAAGCGCATACAACCACGATTGATCTCCGCCGTATCGCCCGGGCAAGTACGAGCCACCAGAGGCTCTCCACGCAGCAACACCAGCACCACGGAACGAGCGAAGACCTAACCTGTATTCCCACCACATGGCGTTTGGGTCCTATCATCACGACTCACGCATAGCGATTTTTGGCGCAAGTTGAGAAGCGTTTCTATTCTTCCTACCCTATTTGGCGGTTTTGGCGTCGATGTTCGATACCCGTGGCGGCGGAGATGCTGTGGTGTTGTAGAGAGGGCAGTCATTGTGTAGTATAGAGGCGAGTGGATGAGCAATGAGGGATGAAGATGAATTAACACCTATTTCACCACTTGTGTATATCTACGCTTGAGACTGACTACATGGGATAAAGAAATCGCATCTCAAGAATCTTTTGTGCATCGTGTCACTCTTTCCCCATCATAGAACTTGCTCTCTCCACACGTTAGTTCTGCACAACCCTTCGTGACATTTTGTCTTGTCTTAGAGGTCACAGGACATTCTCTCTTTAGACTTTTCTGACTAACGTTATTTTAATACACACTGTCATGATGCACTTCGCCATGAACACAGAGATAAATGCGTCGCAGCGAGAATACACACCATAGCTCAAAGTCCACAACTAAAACAAGGAAAGCAAAAAGAAAAGCTTGATAAATCCATTGTCACACCACCACAAACCCACCCAACATTCACCCACCCCGTAATCCAACCCGGCTGAAAACACAACTCACACTGCGTATCCAACCCATCATCATCAATCTGTCTTCTAGGAAGTAGCGATTAGCCCAAATCATCCCTAGATTTCTAACAATGCTCAAGATGTGTTGTGGCTCCCTACAGAATATCGACCACGGTGCTCAGCTGTGTCAGGCAGATGTGTTGGCATAGGTACAGGATCAGGAAAGGTCTGGTTCTGCCGCGTTCTGCGATAGCTATGGTCGTAAAGCCTTGCTACTACTTGTTCTTCTTCTCTTTTATATTCCATAAATCAGCATTCATAGAGGGGCGGAGACGGACATGAATATATATGTCAACTCTTGGCCACATCGAAGCTTCTAGAATCATTACAGATAGCCTATTAACCACTCTGTTTAGTGATTTTTAAGCACCAGGTTCTTTGCTGTCCGTAGGTCGTGTAGGTATTGTACACGGTGTGGACGGCCAAAAGCGAGATGGTAGACGCTTCTAGAAAGCCGCCGGCATGCGCCACAGCCATTTTGAGCATATAAGCTGCTGCAGGCATAGCGTTGAATTTAATACGGTAGAATACTGTGATATCTGAGCACGCTACTGCAGACTGTCTGTATGCCAAGGCCGCCGACAGCGCACGTCCTGGAGAACACGTTTCAATGATCTTGCTGTCTGCGCGGAGAAAACGCCGGAATATACACTTATGACCCTAAGTCGGGCTTTTAAGACTACAATCTGAATCTTTGCTATCGTAGCTCCCTTTCTAGCCTACAGACCCTTTCGCAGCAATGTAGCGTCGCGGACAAACAGGGGAGTAGCGGAGGAGAGTTAGGAATAGCTTTAACAGGACGAGCGACAGCACAGTGAGCAACGCGCTATTCTGCGCCGGAGACTAGTCTAATTGGAAAACGAGAGCTGCAGAATAAATGCGTGTTGCACTTGTTGGTATTCGAGTATACTAGGGAGAATCCGAGGGTACGGAAGAAAAAGTGTCCCGTTACACCTTGCGTCCCGTCACGCTTGGATCGACATTAGGTATGCGAAGTCGGGAATTTAAGGTGTCTACAACATGTCAGCTCGCGAATGCTTCGATCGTCGGCACAATCCACACACTAATGCGCCTTGCTGCTATCTTGCCAGCTCCCCTTTAGACCGATTTTCCTCGACGCTTGCGCTGAAGATTTCTCGTGCAAGTAGGCAAGACTAGACTCCGAGTCAGCAAAAGCAAGAATAATTATGTGTTTGAAAGGTGCAAGGTACAAGAACTATACCGCGAAATAATATGAGAAAAACGCACTCGAGACTCAAGCCCCCAAAACAAGAAAAAAACCACCCCCCAACCACTACCCTACGTCTTCTTCAACCTCGCCTCAAACTCAAACCACCCATTCCTCTGCGTAACCCCACCCCGATCCTCCTCCTTCCCACCCAAAACCAACACCCTCCCCTCCCCCCACTGCTCCTTCCCCCTATTCCTATCAATCGCCAACGCATCGCCCCCCGTGCCATCCATAACGCAGTACCTCTCCTCCTCAATCGGGCGTTCCAGCATATTGCCAAAGTTGCGCAGACACGCAGCCGAGTCGGTCAGCTTGTTGATATCCAGGTCCTTGACGCCGTCGCTCAGACTCACGCGGAACACCCAGTCGACTTTCTTGCCGTTGCCGGCTTCGAGGCTGTAGGTGTAGGTCAGGCCGTCTGATTCGCGGATGAGCGTGCCGTCGGGGGAGACTTTGATTGTGCAGAAGTCGGTGTAGGCGGCGGTGAATTCGGATTCGAGGGGGTAGTTTGTGGCTTTGTTGCAGCTTCCGGGGAGGTTTTGACCGAAGGGGGTTTTGACGTCGGCGTGGGTGGTGAGAGAGATGGCGAGGAGGGCGAGGATTTGTGGGGTGGTGAGCATGGTGTTGTTTTGGTGGAATTGCTAATGAGTGTTGTGTAATGTGATGTGGTGTGCGAATGCGATGTAAATGAGTGACTGTGCCAGCACGAATAATGTAGGAGGGGACGGAATGAAATACATGCTGTAGAACATATACTCTCTCCATGCTCATGTGAAGCTTACTATTGTTCGGCACCAAGTATCTCATCAACCTTGATATTGTTCTGCATGTCCGTCTGCCATACTGCTTACTATTGTTCAGCGCTGAGCCTCATGGTGTTCGCCTCGGAAACAAAGACCAGAACCGAAACTGATCTAATGTCGCTTTGTTTGGGGAAGTGCAACAAAGACCGCCTTTGACGACGGCTGCAAAATGCTCTGTATAGTCCACGCAGGATCATACTGCCTGTTGCTGGCAACAAGACAGATGGTACGCGTTTGAGAGCTGGTTAGTCGTGATCTGAGAGTAAGGTGTGTTTTTGCAAGACAGAACTGAGAGTACTCTTTTCTTCGCTCAGTAGAATACCTGTGCTTCTCGCCCATATCCGAAGAGGGGCAGCAGGAATGTTGCGCATAATGGCCTCTGATACAGAATGGCTCATAAGTTAGCTCTTGAAATGATAACTTCGACGTTCAGGGAGTTCTTTAAGGATCATACGGTACATTCAGACACCTTTGTACCAATTGCTTCAGCGTGCTTGTTCGTGGCGAAGCTGCAAATGCATTTGCTTAACAATGAGAGAGATGGAACACTGCCAATGTTGTACATTTACGTGCCAAGTGGTGATGCACAAAGACGGGAACCACGAAGTGAGGTGTGGGCCCGACGGCGGCTGAGTACATAAGCGAGCTAGCGGCGCCCCACTTCGAATGCAGGGATGTGGTCGACGGGTAGCTTCGAGGAGATTCTGGAGTCCGGACCGGACTGCTGGCCTCTTGGTGACCTACTCTCATCTCTTCGAACAGCACATTTCGAAGACATCTACGGTGTCTTGAACAATTGCATCCATACTATATCCGCAGCAGTATCTGGTCTGCTGAAGATACAGAAATTGTGAGTTCTTGTCTAATTAATTCCTAAGTGTAAATCGAGCAATGGGCAGGTAATTCCACCTTACCGCCAGCGCTTTGTGAGCTTCCATCACTCTTCTGTCCACCCTCACCTTCTCGTTTGCTTACACCTTTACTTCACAGAACAGTCAGCCCACTTCGCACCTAATCTCCGCAACCGTCAAAGTGGCTTCGCACCTTTGAACTTCCACACCCACCGTCCACGCAACACCCTTTGGTCTACTCGAAACGGTCTACTCTGAATATGGCATCCGAAGCAGTTGCCAGCTCTGCCACCGAGGGTCTTACCCCCGCGCAGAAACTGATGCAGGAGCATGAGACCCACAATGTCACGGTCGAGGACGTCCCCGATGAGGAGGACCTCGCCCATCCAGCGCCCTCGTCCTCTGCCAAGCCTGCCTCTGATGCGCCGCTGAGCGACAAGGCCGCCGGCAAGCAGAAGGCCGACGACGCCCCGAAGCCGAAGAAGGCCGCCCTCAACACGTCGTCTGAGGAGGCCTTCCCTGCTCTCGGCCCCGTCAAGCCTCGCGCCCAAGCTGCTGTTGCGCCCACCTGGGGCAAGAAGCCGGCCGCCGTCACCACTCCCAATGGTGTCAACGGTGCGACCAGCAATGGTACTTCTACCCCGTCTGATGCGCCTGGCTCTCTGCTCGTTGGGCGTGGCCCGGCTCTGCCCACGATGAACATTCCCGGCAAGCACACTGAGCGCATCTCATTCTCGCCCGGCCAGCTCACTCCCCGCGCCCAGCTGAAGAAGCCCGTCACCGACACCATCCGCGACATCAACAGACGCTCCAAGGCCAAGCTCGAGATCAAGACTGGGCCTGGTGGCATGGTCATCTTTGAGTCTACTGGTCCCGTCGAAGCTGTGCGCCAGACGCTCAAGGAGATTGCGAACGAGGTTGGCTCAAAGGTATGTTTCATGATTTACACGAAGAAACTATCTCTAACAGCAGCAGCAATCTGTCGATGTCCCCGTCCCCGCCTCCGTACGCGCGCATATCATTGGTCGTCAAGGTTCCAAGATTCAGGAGATCAGCAAGCGCACCGGTGCTCGCATCCAGGTGCCCAAGGCTGAGGCCGGAGAGGACGAGGACACCGTAGTCAACGTACACATCGAGGGCAATGCCCTGACTGCTGAGATGGCTCGTCGCGAGATCGACGCCATTGTCAACGAGCGTACTTCGACCGTCAACTTGCGCCTCAAGGACATCCCCGCTGAGTTCTACCCCTTCTTGGCCGGTCCTCACAACGTCCATGTCGACAAGCTCGCCCAGGGGCGCGATGTCAACGTGCAGATCCCGCAGTACCACACCTGGCGCTCGCAGGCTCCTCCCCAGGCCGTGCGCAACCAGCCCGTGCCGTTCGCGCCCCAGACCAACTTCCCCATCCAGATCTCCGGAGACCGTGCCGCTGCCCAGCAAGTCCAGGCCGAGCTTGAGCGCCGTGTCCAGCAGCTTCGCCAGCAGCTCGCCCTTGAGCAGCGCTCAATCGAACGCGGCCGCCACCAGTTCATTGTCGGCGATCGCGGCAACTCTCTGCACGACTTCCTGGAGGAGACTGGCTGTAGCATTGTCCTTCCTCCTAGCTCTGATGATAGTGAGACCGTGTACATTGTCGGCCCTCCCAACAGGATCGAGCAGGGTATCAACAAGCTCGAAGACCTGGCTGCCAGCATGACCATGGCTACTGCCGATGCCGCACGCGAACACAAGGGCGCCAACGCGCAAGCCCATGCTCACAATCTCACACAGTACCTCCGTCAACGCCAGGCTTTGGCCGAGATGGAGCGCCTGCACGAGGCCAGCATTGTAGCTCCTACCGACCGCGATGGCCCATCTGGTTGGGAGATTTACGCTCGCAACGGCAAGGACAGCATGAAGGCTCGTGGCGATGTCATGAGTGTTTTCGCAAGCCACCCACCGAGCAGGTTTGCGACCGTGGATGTCGATCCGTTCTACCACCAATTCCTGCGCCAGCGGAACGCGCCAAAGCTCCGCCAGGACACTGGTGTTCACATTGTTTTCCCCAACGAGCTGGACAACTCACCGAAGCTGATCCTCGTCTACGAGAGCGATAGCCCGTACGACGAGTACTCTATCCCGCGTGGCGCACCTTCCCCTGCTGATGTTAAGAACTATCAACAGGCTCTGCAGAAGGCTCAGCAGGCTATCCAAAGCCTTACCGGCAACCAGCCTCAGATTGAGTCCCGTGGTCTGGAGTCCAACCCCAAGTTCCACCGCAAGATCGAGCAGTACATCAACGACGAGCAGGAAGGTCTGCCACATCACCAGGTGCCTGTACAGGCGCTTTTCGGTCAGCGCCGTCCCGAAGCTCACAGCCGCTCGAACAATAACTTCGCCATCCGCGGACCGTCCAATGCCGTTGAAGAGCTTAATGCCAAGATCCTGGCCTTTATTGAGCAGGCTGAGAAGGATGAGCTGGAGCGCAGCCACATCACCACGTTCGACTACCCTCAGAAGTATGCCAGCCACCTGGTTGGTAAGGGTGGTGAGAACATCCAGCGTCTGCGCCAGAAATATGATGTCGATGTGCAGATTGATGACGGCAAGGTTGAGCTAAAGGGCCCCTCGGCTAAGGCCCAGCAATGCAAGAAGGACATTCTGGATATGGCCAAGAAGCTCGAGGATGAGGCTACGCACACGCTCAAGGTCAAGCCGCAGTACCACCGTGACCTTATTGGGGCCGGAGGAAAGCAGGTCGAGCGTCTGCAAACACGCTACGGCGTGCGCATCAACTTCCCTCGGAGGAACAACCGTGACGACGAAGACGCAGACGCTGCATCGCAGCGAAACACACGTGGCCAGAACCAAGACGAGGTTATCGTCCGAGGTCCCAAGAGGGGAGCAGATGAGGCTCGCGAGGAAATCCTCAACCTTCTACAGTACATTACCGACAACTCGCACAGCGAGACTGTCTCTGTCGCGCAGAGTCAGATTCCGCAGCTCATCGGGTCAGGCGGTCGCGAGATGGAGCAGCTCCGTCTCGAGACTGGCTGCCAGATTGATGTTCCTGGTGCTCGCGAAGGCGCTGACCCCTCTGGTCGTGCCGAGATCAAGCTCAAGGGTACCAAGAAGCAGGTAGACGAAGCCAAGAAGATTCTTCAAGAGCGCGCAAAGGTCTTCGACGACACCATCGTTGAGACGCTGGAAGTCGACCGCAAGCACCATCGCAATCTTATCGGTGGTAGCGGATCGAACATTCGTTCCATCGTCACCGCCGCTGGTGGGCCTGACAACCCGCGCGATCTCGCACGCATGGTGCGCTTCCCACGAGCAGAGTCTGACGAGTCGGCTATCCGTGTTGAGGGACCCAAGAGCGTCGTAGAGAAGATCATCGCATCGCTCAAGGCACAGGCATCTTCACTCGAGAACCAGACTACGGAGACTATTGAAGTCTCGCCCGACAAGCACCGCCTGCTCATCGGTCGTGGCGGTGAGACGCGCCGCTCGCTCGAGCAGCAGCTCAACATCCAGCTCGACATCCCCAAGCAGACCACCACAGGCGCCGCACGCAGCCAGGTCAAGATCACCGGTGAGCCCGAACACGTCGAGAAGGCCAAGGAGCACATTCTCGAGCTCGTCAAGGGCCAGGAGGGCGAGTCTATTGATGTGCCCCGCCACCTCCACCACGTCATCTCCGACAACGGTCAGTTCTTCCGCCAGCTGCGCAACCAGCACAAGATCACCGTCGACCACGCCGGCCAGCAACCTCCCGCAAAGCCCGCCTCTGCTGAGGCTGGCAGGTCGCGCAAGGGCGCTAACGGCGCTCTGCCGCTCATCACCGACGATGCTACTAGTGGCGCGGACGAGCACTCGTGGGAGATTGTCGACAACAACGCCCCCGAAGAGGGCGCTGACTTGTCCGCTACCATCCCCTGGGTCATCCGTGGCCCGGCCGAGAACCTGCCCAAGGCGCGCTCAAAGCTCGAGGCAGCCATTGAAGCGGCATCCAAGCCGTCGTCGACCGGATACCTCATCCTGCCCGACCCACGAAGCTACAGGTAAATTCCTCCCATCTCTTCTCACGTTTATGCACCGCTAACACTCCACAGACTCGTCGTCGGCTCCGGCGGCAGCACCATCAACGACCTGCGCAAGAAGACCAGCACGCGCATCCAAGTCCCGCGCGACCAGGCCAAGGACGAAGCCATTGAGATTATCGGTTCGCGCGATGGGTGCGAGCAGGCGCGCCAGATGATTCTGGAGATTGTGAGCAAGGGCGGGAGGAAGTAGAGATGGGGAGTTGTGGTGCTGCGTGCTGCGTGCGTGCGTGGATTAGCGCGGCGTTTGATGTTTGGCTGCAATGTAAGAAGGGAATGGGATATATGGGAGAGTGAATGAATGTATAGGAAATGAATGTATAGGATGTGAGAAAGTAAAATGGGCGAAAATTTGCGTTGGATTTGTGGTGGTATAGTTATGTTGGAAAAGTTTATGAACAAGTCATCGATGCGAGTAGTAGAGACGGCCGACGTGTTTACTTTTACTTGGTGCTTGATTTCTCGTTGTCTTCGTGTCAACTTGTTTTTGCCATCACGCGCGTCTCGGTTCCCTGACGGAAAGTGAAAGCACAAAAGTCCCGATCGATTCAACTACAGTGCCGTGCTTGACTTGAATCGACTCTGAACATACTAACAAATCTACCATTTGATCCAGGTTCGCGGATCGCTATCATGTGCGATGTCGTTTTCACCTAGGACATACTATACTCCAAGATGCGTGAACACCACACGAGAACAATCGTAAACACATATATTCAAACCCCCTCTCATCAATATTTTCGCGCTATCGTATCACTATCTCAATTCAAGCCCAACCAACACCGCCCCCAATCCTACCTATAGAACCCCTCATCACCCCCCACAGGCGGCGCACTCGGCGCTTGCCCCGGCGGTCGATATGGAAGATAATTCTGCGACGCAGCTGGCGGCGGACTAGCAGGCGGCGCAGGCGGTGCATGGCCCGGCTGTTGAGGCGGATAGCCATAGCCCGGTGGCTGCGACGCGTACGGGTCCGACGGAGGTTGCTGTGCCGGTGGCGGAGACGTGATTTGTTGGGGAGCTTGCTGCTGCGGGGGGTAACCTGTTGTTTGTTGTTGTTGCTGTGGGGGATACTCGAAGGCGCCGTGTGGAACTGGAGCTTGAGTAGTGGCGTGGAAGGAATGGCGGTCGTCGACGGGGGAGTCGAAGTGGCCGGTGGCGAGCTCCTGGGGCGCGTAGCTCTGCGGTCGGCCGCCGACGGGGACGCGGTTTTGGGGTAGCGCGTATGGATCTGAAGGGGGGCCTGGCTGGGGTGTTTGTTGGGGTGGTGGGCGTTGCTCGCTGGTGGGTGGGACCATGAAGAATGCGGGGTTTGAGCCGGCTGGGGGGTACGGGGGTGCGTCTTGGGGTGCGGGTGCACCGCCGCCGTATCCGTAACGTGGATCTTGCGGTGGAGGTGCTGATGATGGTGGATAGCCGGCGTAGCTTGACGGCGGTGGCGCATTGTATCCGCCATAGGGCTGACGGCCGCCGTATGCGTGCTGAGGTGGTTGGGACATGGATGCCTCGAGCAATGATTCGTAGTCCCGACGAGCCTTGATGAACTTCTCGTTTAGCTGTGTGAAGTCGTCTGGTCATGTTAGTCACATACGAGTAGCCTTGCTGATGACAGACTTACCCTTCTTCTGCGAGTACTTCCCAATCAGCTCGATCAGCTTCGGTCGGATGGCGAGCGTCGAGTGATAGAGCTCCGTGATCTCCTCGTTGTCGCGACCATCGCCACCAGCCTGGGTATTCGTGCTCAGCAGCGCAAGCAATTTCTCCACGTTCCGTATCTGCGCAAAGACTTCGGCCTCTGTCTGCGCCTCACGCTCCAGCTCTTCCCGGGTCGGATCTTGCAGCTTCTCGACGTAATTGAGAGGGAAAATGCCCGTTTGACCCCGCAGCGAGCCTTTCCACCAGTCCTTGTAGACCGACTCCAGCACTGCGATGATGTCGCCTTTCTTGAACTGTAGCTCCCCCGGCTCGGACGGTTGGAAGTCGAAAAGCGCTCGCACACGCGAGACAGTCGCCGCGGTTGTACCTGACTGCACAGGCTGTGGGGGTTGGCTGCTCGAGCTTGCGCTTGCCTCTTGGGGAGCATTTGACTTCGCAGCGGTAGGTGTGGCGCCCTTTGATTCCTGTATCGACATCTTGAGTGCCATTTGCAACTCTTCCTCCTCCTTCTGACGATCCGTGTCCGATATCTGAGTCTTCTGCGGTTTCGAGGGTGCACGAAGGTTGGGGTCTACATTCTATTAGCCTTCATCCACGTCTTTCGGCGCGCCATACGCACTCTGTGTCTTCAGTTTAAAATAGGCGCCCGACATAATTCCCAGATCCGGGTCGCGCGCAAACATCTCGGTCCATTCGGCCATGCGCTCCAGTATCTTGGCCTTGACGGCTTGGTGTGTGTTTCGGTCGTTCGCGAGACGTAGCATAGCGTCTGTGAAGCTTCGTGATGCAAGTTCCTTGTGCATTTGTATACCGCAGTTCTGGCTCAGAGCGTTGGCGAGCTCGAGGGTGTAGAGTTGCACGTTCGCGTTGCGGTGCGCCAGCCGCTTGATCATGGCGGCGACGGCATCTTTGGCGCCCGTGTCTGATGAGCCGACTTTGTCGCAGACATCCTATGTAGTTGTTAGTAAATGTATTTCATTCAAAAGGCCAGCTCTCGCAGCGCTGATCGGTACAGCGACCTCGTGCCATACTAAGCACGCAAGGCGCCAACACCACCCACGAAAGCGCCAGACAGTAGAGCACGCCGTACCAGTATGTATTCCCAGTTCTCGCTGGTGAGATTCTCATCGGTCGCCTTCACCACGACATCGTCAAAGATGTTCGACTGCGCGCGAAACATGGTGCTGCCTGATAACGGGCCGTCGAGATTCTTTGGAGGGGCGGTGCTGCTTGGTGCTTTGGAGAGGTTCGTCGCACGTCGCGGAGTCTGTGAGCGTGTAGAGGTTATAGGTAAAAGTGCAAACTCCCGTGGATTGTATGAGAGCAGGACTCGAGCTTGCGTAAGTGCGTCGTTGCAGCAGAGGGCTTGGGCCGTTGGATGCGGAGACTAGCGCCGAGATGACGATGCGTTCACGGGCACTTCGCCTCGCTGATGATTGATTAGTGGCGGTGCAGCGTCGCCCAATCGGCGACGAGTTTGCTAAATCCATCACGAACGAAGCAAAGTGTATGTGCTTCGCCTCGTACGTTCGATGGCCTGATTCACGAAACAACTATCACATCCTCATGCGTTTAATGTCTCGA
>Ga0265780_10003580_pt1 | contig 20379 bp, 20 predicted proteins | sample P1T30metagenome_FD_192432 | JGI IMG/M metagenome (GOLD analysis project Ga0265780, IMG submission 192432) | Plant litter microbial communities from East Loma Ridge, Irvine, California - P1 T30 | ecosystem: Environmental > Terrestrial > Plant litter > Unclassified | place: USA: California...
AACCCACCACCAGCGAACATGGTGGATACACAGGAACCGATCAGCCCTAGCAATGTTTTCTGGCATCTGATGCCATCCGTCACGAACTTGGCTTTCAATCTCAGCTTACCACTCAACGTGGGACCTCCACCATTCCAGTCGAAGAACGCAAGGATACGATACGTCCTCTGTGTTTCTCTCCTCATACGCGACCATGGCAAGCAATACATCGTAAGGACATCGGAAGATCTGGCAGTACTGTCCGTCTATGATCGTACGTGTCTTGTTTCTTTGTCTTCAACTGTACTAACCCAGTGTCAGCCGAGAAAGCCCTGATGTCGCTGCCAAGCCCACTGACGGCATCCGACGAGTGGGTGAAACCTCGCGAGGCTACTGTGGAAGTCGTTAGAGTCACAGCAGGCCTTCATCGACAAGTCTGGGTTAGCGGGACGAGCATTTATGTCGATGTCCATATCGCCAACAATAGCCGCAAGACTATCAAGAAGATTGAGCTACAGTTGGAACGAGATATATTGTGCTACAAACATGTCTGTTCAAGAGAAGGAGACATCTCCACGGTCCAAAGCTAACAAGTCATCCTTGTAGGCTGCTGCATCGACAATGGAGAAGTCTGCCGGCCAAGCTCGCATCTTCGACAACAACGAGCGCTCCATACTTAGCAAATCAATGGTCAAACAAGGCTCTGCTGGTTGGCACGGCGTTCCCTCCCATCAAACGCATATTCGGACGTGCGACCTAGAGTTACCTCGCGGTCTCGCCACAGTCAAGTGTGGTAAGTCACACGCTGAGTTATCAATGGACTGTCGCTGATTCAGCAGGCAAATATTTTGAAGTACGATACTTCTTGAACGTCATCGTTGGCAGCGCACATACGTTAGTCTCTTCCATCTCAATCGCCATCCCAGCTAATCTCGTTCAGCAAGCTGGTCATCGTTCAGTTGCCCATTGTGCTCATACACATGGTTCGTGTCTATTCTAACTCGCAATGCAAGGCTGGGCTAACCATCCCAGAACTCTCTAGACGTCGTCCCCAACTCCGTCGCCCAAGTCGCCATGGCCATCGAAGAAAAGCGATCCCTACACACCCACCAACGCAACCCCTCCATGACACGCCGACCCTCACAATCCGTCCAAGGCCGCGCCTTTGCCGCCCCACGCATGCAATCCCTCGAACGAATGCGCGCTCGCGCCGACGACATGCAAGACCTCAGCCAAGCCCTCGACCAAAGCCCCCGCAAATACAGCCTCCGCAGAATGAACTCAAATTGGGACTACCACACGCCCCCCTCCAACCGCAAAGGCCGCATCCTCGGCGACGGCGAAGCAGCCGATCTCAAAGACCGCCTGCGAAGAGTCCGCTCCAACGCAACCGTCGGCTCCAAGATCAATCTCCACAGAGATAGCTCGACGAGATCGCGCCGCGGGACTACGTCTGCCCTGGGCTTCAGAGAGGCGGAAGTCCGCGAGGACATGGAACTTGCGGGCTTGGGCGAGACTGGGGAGGTGCGCTTCAAGCAGCGCCTGGAACAGAGTCGCGAGCGCCAGTATCGGTTCAGCAAGAAGAAGAGTATGGAGAGGTGGAAGGGCGTGGCGAATGTTGGGGTTGGGTGGTTGAAGGGGGGCGGTACGAGGGAGGAGCGTGAGCGTGATGGGTGGGTATGATCAATCCATCCGGTCGTTGATCGGTTTCTCACCTCTAGCAAACGCTTTCTTGCATACGAATCATGTTGGATAGTTGAGTAGAGATATTGCTACGCACCATGTAATATATACTTCTCGCTTACATCTCGTGGATGTGTGTTTGAGAATGGCGAAGGACGTTGCTGCTTCGGTCTTCCTGGCCGCTGCGAAATTATGTCTGACGCTCAGGCTACTTTTATCACGCTTCATGTACTGCGCAGCGTGACGATTGATCAGCACATGGACGGACACAAAGGCGAAGCGCTCATTCCCTCCGTTTGTCTACGGACCCAACACTATCTTGCTCGTTCAGTAAACGTGCACTCCGCTGCTTTTCTGTTAGTCGTCCCCATTTCCTTCACCAAAACCAGGCAGCATGCATAGTTAGCCCAGTACAATTAAATCACATCACGCCAGTCCCTCTCCAAGAGAAAACATTCAAGTCTTGCAAGAAATCTTCAATTCCGCCAACCCACAAACCGACTATATACATGAAAATAACGCTGATGCAACCGCGCACAAAACGCCGGGAGATGTACTAGGGAAAAAAGAAACAAGCCCATTAACTAGCACAGGTGTGTGTATGATGTGAAAAAAAAAACGCCATTTTGAAGATGAAAAAGAAAAAAAAGGGAAAAAACACCGTTCGTTTGTGCGGCATGGCATGGCATGGCGATGCAAACACGCTTCAACTCCTCCCTTTTTACGCTGGATAGAAATGCAATTCGTGAGGGCAAGGTCCGAAAGTGGATCTTCCACTTTGCGTTGGGAAAAAAAAACGGTGCGGGAGCTTTTGGATGGAAGCTTTCAAGAAAGGCGCTGCGTTGCAGGGTGGGTGTGGATCAACATGCGGCTGCGGCGGAGAATGTTCGGAACCACAGGCCTGAGTCGATGCCGCGGCTCGTTGCTACTTGCTGCAAGATGGGTGACGACTGCGCTGCAGCAGACGAGTGCCGGGCGGGTTGCGGCTCCGTCACACGTCGGCCGGAGAGTAGACTGGGTATATAACAACGTCAACAATCGTCAATACAAGCTCTAGGAATGGCATCTTTTATTTTCGTGCTCACTCGCCAGTGCTATTGCCTCTCTGCCTCCTGCCTAGGGTGACATTCCTGTTGGTCAGGTCGGATACTCCGCCAATTGAGTTGCGGTTGTTGGGGTTTCGGTTGACCGCGAGTTGGGTGCGTGCACGTAGTGTGCTTGCTACTTGCTTCTCGTATGCTGGAGAGCTTTCGCGCAAGTCGTAGCGTCGACTGTTGTCTCGGAAGAGAAGACTGTTCTCGTTCTGGGTGACTGTGGGTCGTCGAAGACTCGAGGATGACTGTAACGAAGGCGGTGACTGTATCTCTGGCAGCGGCTCACGGGACGTGTATTGTCGAGCAGCTAGTCTGCTCTTCTCTGTTGGCCGCATAGATCTGAAGTCGGTCATGGCACGGGACGGTGCTCTCATAATAGGATCTTCGTCGTCGTCATCCACGCTACTGCGGTTCCGGTGCAGGCTTGTGCCAGCACGTGAGAGTCGCGAAGAAAACTGCCTCTCGTGATCGAAATCTTGACTTGATTCTCGCGGTATGCCATTGCCGTTGTACAGCATGCTTGTCCTGCGCGCTTCAATACGATGCATCGCTCGACTAGGGCTGACGTTCGACATGGAGTTACTTTCAGGCTCGATACTTTGTCGGACGGTCGGAGAATCACCATTGATCTGCACACTGGGTCGTCGCGATATGGTGTGCGTTGATGACCTTACTGCTGGGCTGGACACGCCTGTTTTTGTTTCACAAAGGGCTATGCACAGTTCTGTGAGGCTTCGGCACATGTTGTCAGCTTTGCGCCGAACCTGTCTGTCAGAAACATTGGCTCCTCCGAGGATGGAGCTGGCAGAGTGCAGGGTTCCTTGTGGCCCGGCACTGCCAGTCATTTCCGCCAATGTCAGGGCCTCGCCTACTGTGGCGTCCAGGACGCGATATACAGCCGGGGAAGTATGTTGACGTGCTTTGGCTAGGGCCTCACGCAGCAAAGGATGAGTACGGCTGCTTGTGTGCCCATCTATGGTAGACTCGGGCGGCGAGAGATTGGATTTACGCTGCTGATTCGGCGAGGAAGAGACTGTTGTGGCGGAGGTATTTGCTGTCCGTGGCCGTTCAGCTGTCGCTTGCGAAACAATAGCCCCGGAAGTCGAAGGGATCTTGCCGCCCATCTCAATGCGCCTGATCCGGCTCTTCAGCTCGTCCAACTCGTCCCAGACAGACACAGCCGGCCCGGTAGAGCCATGTGACTCGGTGCCGTCGGCATGAGACGAGGGCTCGCGCTGTACGGGCTCAACCTGCGGCGCCCTAGCGTCATCTCGCGAAGAAGAGTAGTGGCCTAGGTTCGATGGGCGGTAGGTGCCAGTCCTGCTTGGCGGAGTGTGCACTGCCTCTGGTTGTGACCCTCGGCGTTTGTTGCCAAGCTGCGCAAGGAAATCACGGGGGGAGAGATCCGAGTCTCTTCGCGAGGAGAAGGATGCCTTGCTGTTCAGTTCGGGTTGTCGGGTCCGCGGGCTCTCGAGGGGCGTGCCTGGGGACTGCGGGGGCTGCTCCTGCTGCGTCCGGGTTGAGCTGGGCAGGAGCGACGAGCGGCGCGGCTGAACGTTGGACCGGGACTCGGTGGTCGAGGGTATGCGGGTGACGGTGGGTGCGGCAGAGCTGGCAGGACCGGGTGATGGAGACTGCAGCGCTGATGGCGAGGACATGCGGTTCACGCGGGCGATGCGGGAGCGCAGCTTCTCGTGGCGCGCCGAGTCGACGTGCTGGCGCTGCTTGGGCGGGGCGACGTCTTCGGCGATGTTGAGAAAGAGGTCCTCGTTCTGCTCCCCGTCGGTGGCTGAGGTGTCGGTGGCCCTGCGCCCGTTCTGCGCAGGGCGGCGGCGGTCCTCGTAGTTGCTGGGCGAGCCGGAGTCAGACTCGGACGACGACGACGACGAGTCGTCAATTGAGCTCGCCATGTGGTGGGTGGGGCGGGCGGTGCTCGTGGAGGTGGCTTCGGGCTTGCGCTGGGCCTGGGCGGCTGTTTGTTGTGTTTGTTGTGTTTGTTGTGCTTGGGGCAGTTGCGGGGTGGAGTCGCTCAGATTCTCTGCGTCGTCTCTTGGGCGCCGACTGGAGGACTGCGAAGCGGCGGGCGAGGCCAGCCCCAACGACTGGAACTGCTGCTGGGCGTAGGCAAAGTCGGCGGGCTTCTGCGACGTCCTGCGCGCGTAATCCGAGTTGCCGCGAGTAATCAGCGTCACGGGCGGGCCGCGCGAGGTATCATGGCCCGCGCTGAATGATGCTGGTGGTCGTCTGGTGGCCGGTGAGCGGGGCTCTGCGCCAGATGCGGCCGTCTGGGGTGCAAAATACGATGCTGAAGTGGCCGAGGCCGAGGCTGAGGCTGTCGAGTGCGGCGTGGGAGCTGTCGGCGTCGAGGGGTTCGAGGCGCGTCGTGACCGCTGGGATTGGGAGGCAGACACGGTCGAGCTCGCAGACGCAGACGCAGACGCAGACGGCAGGCGCAACAGAGTCGGTGTGTCGGGCGCCGTCTTCGTGCGCTGGTGTTTGGACGACGGCGGCGACTCTTTTACCACTCTCACCTCCTTGGGATCTTTTGATTCCTTGCCCTCTTTGCGGCTCGACGGCGGTGGGTCGCGTTGTTGTGATGCGTCTTTGGAGCCCTTCTTAGAATGGCGTCGCCCAAATATCGGCATGGCTTATGTAGAGAAGTGTGCTGGCACTGACACCAACCAAGCAGGGTTCAACGCGGAATGTCATGTAAGGTAGCCAACGCGCGGCATGCTGCTACACGACCCGCAATTGCACGCAGAGTCGTCTTAGGTTTGGCATGCTGCTAAGGAGTTGGCAAAGGTTTGCATTCTGCCATAGCGATGCTGGGGTTGGCCGTCTGAAGAGGGACGAGTCCAAGCTAGGCGCTCCGGCCACTTCAGGTCACAGTACATGTTCGAGCTAGCATTCTAACGCTCTTAAGCGCGTGATTTAGCCTTGGAAGGTTACGCGCACATGTCGCTACCCAGGTATGATGCAAGCCATCCTTGTGTTCAAATGTTGTACTGCCGCGCCAGTGCCGTCTTCTCGAAGCCCCCCATCATCTTCGCAAGCCAACTACCAACATCCGCCATTGATGACCGAGTAACGTCTGAAACAGGCTGCTACGGGAGACATGGCTTATCATCGCCCGTCAATAGCGCCTCTGCAGATCTGATTGACGAATGGCTGATAGAGACAGTGACATCGAGGGAGTGATGCTCCAGCCAGACAGTGTCTTGAAGCTTGCACACTACTCGCTGTTTTTTTTTCACCAGCTATCCTGTGCCGGTTCTGTCCAGCCTTCCCTTCGCTCAATGACTCGTTTGTGTTCCGCGAGAACGCTGTGTTCCAATATCATAGTCATAGCACCCGTCTCTATGGTAAGGTTGGCTGGTGTCCCAGCCCTCGAAAAGCAGCACTCCCAGCCACCTCTAGCTGCCCGATGCAAACGTCCATGTCCGATTGGATGTACTTGGAGAGAAGAGATGGAAAAAAATGCTACCAACTAGCAGCCCAACGACCACTTGACAGCTTTATCTCCAAGTCGATAAAGTGTACCTGCATATCATGATCCTTGCAGGGTATGAAGGTTTCGCGAGCTGATTTCAATCTTCAGTGACCCTCATGCAAGCCTCATCACACATGTCGTTGGCAGCCGTTGTTGTATGCAAGCCCGTGTACTAGCAATCCGTCGAAGTTTATGTCGTTGAGCTTGTGATTGTTAGCATAATCTGCACGTGATGATCTTGGAAATCGGGACCCCGGAGCCACTAGCGCACACGTGACACTTCCCGGCCGAACGATAATCCGTGGGAGCCTGATTCGGTGAGATAATTTGCCGGCCTATCATCATCAACTTTGCGAACGCGTCCACCTGCACTCACCTGCTGCCACCCTCGTCGCCCATCATGTCCGTTGCCGCCCTTTCCAAGTCGCTGCCAAAGCCGAAATATACGGGCGAAGAAGAAGAGCTCACACGCAGCACACGCGTGTTGACGACCGAGCAGTACGAGACACAGGTCGCAAGGAGGCAGAATGGCCCACCTGCCTATGGTGCCCGAAAGAACTGGCGACCGCGCAGCGCTGAGGATTTCGGCGATGGCGGCGCGTTCCCAGAGGTACACGTAGCGCAATACCCGCTCGACATGGGCAAGAAGGGCGAGCCATCGAAATCGAATGCCATGGTCCGCAGAGTCGATGCCGAAGGAAAGACCAAGTACGACGAAATCGCAAAGCGCGGACACGGCGACTCGAGGATAGTGCAAGCGAGCTTCAAGGACCTGATCCCTCTGCGACAGCAAGCCGATGCTGGACAATTAGATCTGGCGCGGCCAAGTCAAGAAGTCGTACAAGCGACCAAGGAGAAGACGGAACAGGCACTCATGGCGCTGGTAGCCGGGCAGACTGCAGCACAGCGACCAAAGAACGTGCAGGGCCGCAAGGACGACGAACCTACCTTTGTACGATACACACCTACTGCGCAGATGGGCGAAGCACAGGGAAAGACGCGGATTTTCAAGATCCAGCAACGGCAGATTGATCCTCTTGAGCCACCGAAGTTCAAGCACAAGAGGATACCTCGCGGACCGCCATCACCACCTCCACCAGTTCTCCACTCTCCACCCCGTAAGCTGACCGCCGAGGATCAAGAAATGTGGAAGATCCCGCCGCCGATCAGCAACTGGAAGAATCCCAAGGGTTATACCGTCCCATTGGACAAGCGCCTGGCTGCAGATGGACGGGGCCTACAGGACGTCACTATCAACGACAAGTTTGCACAATTTGGCGAGGCGCTTCAGGCGGCAGATCGCCATGCTCGTGAGGAAGTCAAACAGCGCGCAGTCATGCAGCAGCGATTGGCAGAGAAGGAGAAGCTGCAGAAAGAGGAGCATCTTCGCAACCTGGCTAAGCAGGCTCGCGAGGAGCGCGCGAACGTCTCGCGCCGCCGATCTACGAGTGACTCCGACACCGACTCCGAAGAAGAAGCCGTACGGAAGCGACAAGCGGATAGGAAGGAGCGCCGCGAAGACTTCCAGCGCGAGCTTCGTCAATCGCGCATGGGTCAAGAGCGCAAGATTCAAATGCTTGCTCGCGAACAGAACCGTGATATTTCAGAAAAGGTTGCTTTAGGTCTGGCAAAGCCAACACAGAGCGGCGAGTCAATGTATGACTCTCGTTTGTTTAATCAGTCCAGCGGGTTCAATGCCGGCATCAATGAGGATAATCACTATGACAAGCCTCTCTTTGCTGCACAGGACGCCATCAGCAGCATTTACCGGCCAAGCGTGCAACAGGATGATGGGGAAGACGAGGGCCAGACCTACGATCGCATCACAAAGTCCAGCAAATTTGAAGTTTTGGGCAAGGCCAAAGAAGGCTTCAAAGGAGCCGATTTGCAAGAGGCTCGCGAAGGCCCTGTGCAGTTTGAGAAGGACACTGATGACCCGTTCAACATCAACCAGATGATTGACGAGGTCAGGGGCGAGAAGGGGAGTGAGAAGACTGGCGAAAAGCGCTATGGCCTCCAGGAATCAGAGGGGCGTTCGGCAAAGCGCGCGAGAGTCGATGATGACAGTGACTGAGTTTGAATTGTATAGGACCGAAGCCGTGTGACATGTGCATACGGCTCAACATTCCAGAGATTAATATATTCCTGTCTTTATTCAAACCTCAATGCTGCACCGTGTCAGACGTGTGGAACGCCCTTAAGTTGGAAGTGAATCACCCCGTGCCTCATTGGCTCGAGATATCTGGAGAATCCTAGTTTCGGATAGCGCACCTTGCACCAACGTCAACTCCCGCTGCAAGTCCAACCACACTATCGCTGCACAAGCTTCGAAGCCCCGCATGCCGCTTACAATCTTTAGTTGTGGACCCGGAGCTATTCATCATGCCTGACATGCGGCGTGGCAGAGCATGCTTTTGTCGCTTGCTAACGACAGTACTAATACACCGAGAAGTCTCACACAGTCCTTCTTATTCGCAAGACAGCTATTTGCTACCTTCGAATTATTGATTGCAAAATGGCTACCAATGGCGCGGGAGTAGAGAACAGCAAACAGCACAAATTCAATCCGAACTTCACACAAGCTGTCATCAACGCTACAGGACCCAAAGCCACTCCACGGGTCCGGCAGCTCACAGCAGGCTTGATACAGCATCTACATGACTTTGCTCGCGAGAACGAGCTCACGGTCGACGAATGGATGCAGGGTGTCGAGTTGGTATGTCTGTACCACCAGTCCATATACACAGATCGCTGACGGCATACAGATGAACGCAGCCGGCAAAATGTCCGACGACAAACGCAACGAGGGTCAACTCCTTTGCGACATCCTCGGCCTCGAATCCCTCGTCGACGAAATAACCTACAAGCTTGCGTCTGACGCCACCGATGAACCCACATCAACTGCCATCCTCGGGCCCTTCTACCGCCACAACGCGCCCCAGCTTGCTATGGGCGCATGCATCGTATCTGATGAAGTCAACAAGACGGGCGATAGGACGTGGATGCATGGTACTGTCACGGACTTCAGGACCGGAAAACCCATCGAGGGCGCGGTCGTGGACGTCTGGCATACGGCGCCGAATGGACTGTACGAGCAGCAGGATCCTAACCAGCCTGACATGAATCTCAGGGGCCGGTTCACCACGGGCAAGGACGGAAAGTACAACTTTTACTGCTTGAGGCCGGTGCCGTACCCCATTCCGTTCGACGGGCCGGCTGGGAAGATTCTGCAGGCGTTGGATAGGCATCCGATGAGGCCGGCACATATCCACTTCTTGGTATGTTAAGATTTGTAGTCGTGATTTTTGCACGCTGACATTGAAACAGATCGCTGCGCCGGGGTACAAGCCAATCGTTACGCAGATCTTTGACCGGGACAGCAAGTACATTGATGAAGATGCTGTATTCGCCGTCAAAGACTCGTTGATTGTAGACTTCAAGCCTTTCCAAGGTGATCCCAAGGCTGATTTTGAGCTGCCATACGACTTCAAAATGGCGAGCTTCGAGGATGCAAAGAAGCACGGAGTCAATGGAACGACTGAGGAGAGCGCTTAGTTACTTCACAGCGCCGATGTGCAGCAATATAAACTACACCCTTTACGTTTGGACTTCGCTATTGTTCACATGTCGGTGTTCTAGGGAGCGACTTGCCCTCTAGCGTAACTCGTTCCGACACCAAGCGGCTCCATTCCGAGCGAGCGCCGATCCCCGCATTTGCACAACGTAGCTAGCCCGCTGACAACCGTGCCGCGGTAGACGACGCCCTACGCGCCTTGTCATGCCGATGTTATGCCCATGTAGTGACATGGTGCTAGTGTAGGACTACTTTGTTTCGCTGCTTTCTTCTTCCTTCCTCTTGCATCTTCTCGCTTATCACTGCCAAGTTAAGTCGTCGTTATCCGCCAACGTGCTGGCAGTAGTCAAGGTATATATGTGACTACATCCGGTCATATGCAAGCTAACATGCTGTAGGCTTTAAATTACTTGCAAACATATCAGGAAGCTTTTTGCTATACGAACGGGCTTGCACTTGTGTTATCTTGACACGTATTAGCGGGGGCAATCGCGAGGAGAGTAGTAAAGAGTCGATCTTACCGATTGATCTGTCTGCAACAACAACCTACTCGGTTATAAATACCGTGGCTGTCCTTCTCCTTCCTCGACTTGTACCTTCCTCGACTCCTCGGCTCAACCTTGACGACACAGAGTCCAATTTCTGTGCTCCTTTGTTCACATCCTGAACCCGAGCGTCTCTCCCCTCCAAAGCAAAATCTCCAATCATGGGGGAAATGCCTGCCGGAAAAATCACCCTCGGGCGGTACATGTGGGAGCGCATCCACCAAATCGGCGTCGACACCATCTTTGGCGTACCAGGTGACTTCAACCTGCAATTCCTCGACTCCATCTTTCACGTCGATGGCCTGAAATGGATGGGCAACATGAACGAGCTCAACGCCTCATACGCCGCCGACGGCTATGCACGCGTCAAGGGTGTTCCGGGATGTGTCGTCACCACCCATGGTGTTGGTGAGCTTAGTGCTCTGAACGGGATCGCAGGCGCCATGTCCGAGCAAGTCAAGCTCATTCATGTTGTTGGTCAGACTCCCCGGCCTATACAGAAGAATCACATGATGATCCATCATTCTATTGGGGATAAGCCAGATCATCAGCTCTATAACAAGGCTTCGGAGGGCCTGCGGTACGCGGCGGCTGAGTTGTGGGATATCGAGACTGCACCGGCGGAGATTGATCGGGTTATTAGGGAGTGTTTTCTCAAGTCTGGTCCGGTGTATATTTTCTTGCCGCTTGACCTTTCGAAGGAGCATGTTGATGCTAAGCTGCTGGATACCCCTATCAACACGAAGCCGGACGTTGATGAGGCGGCTCAGGAGAAGGCCGTCAAGGCTGTAGTTGAGGCGCTGAAAGAAGCCAAGCATCCCACTATCTTGGTGGACGCATGGACGCAGAGGTTCGGAGCGGCAGAAGAGGCACAGCAGCTCGTCCAGAAACTCCATGTCCCGTGGTTCTGCGCGAACATGGGCAAGGGTGTAGTAAGCGAAGACGATGAGATGTATGTCGGTGTGTGGAATGGAGAAGTCAGTTCACCTGGCGTCAAAGAGGCAGCAAAAGCTGCTGATCTAGTCGTAAGTGATCGTTTGTGCTGTCACCAGTAATATGCTGACTCTCCAGATCACCTTGGGCTACATCCCCTGCGACACCAACTCCGCGGCCTTCTCGCGTCCTCTCCCCGACGAGTCCACCATCCACATCAACCCACACGACGTCGTGGTCAAAGGCCAAATCTTCCCCAGCACATCCATCAAATCCCTTCTCTCGGCCCTATCCACCGCTCTCCCCTCGACTCCCCAACACTCCATCCCCAAGCCCCAGCTCCCCGCCCCCAGAACCCCCCTCGACAAAGACGCAACCAAACTCACCCAATCCTTCCTCTGGCCCGCTATCGAATCCTTCCTGCAGCCCAACGACCTAATCATCGGCGAAACCGGCACCTCCAACTTCGGCCTGTGCGACATCAAATTCCCGCCCAACGCGCGCTTCATAACGCAAATCTACTACGGCAGCATCGGCTTCGCGACCGCCGCCACTCTCGGCGTCGAAGTCGCGCGCTCGGAACTGCCCTCCACCCAACCCAGCCGCACAGTGCTGTTCACAGGCGACGGCAGCATGGCGCTCACGATGCAAGAAATCGGCACCATGATCGCACAGAACCTGCCGATTGTCATTTTCGTAATCAACAACGCCGGGTACACGATTGAGAGGCTGATCTGGGGCGCGAAACAGGCGTACAATGATATCACACCCACCAACTATGCGCACCTGCTGCCGTTGTATAATCATCCGAATCCCGACACGTCGTTTCATCGCGCGAGCACAAAGGCTGAGTTGAGCAGTATCCTCGGCTTGAAGAACTTGAGGCAGCCGCGCGATTTGCAGCTCGTCGAGTTGGTGGTGGATAAGTTGGATACGAGTTGGAAGCTCGGGACGACGTTGGCGTGGAGGAGTGTCGAGCATAGGGAGTATTTGACTAACGAGGGGTTTGTGGATACGTATGGGAATTGGGGACTAGATGGGACTGGGGGCGGGAATGTTAAGTGGAACTGAGGGGGGTGGGTGGTTGTGTGTTTAGTGCTGTGTTATGTACCTCTGGGAGCTTTTGGGGGTGGGGGCTTTGCTGGAGGGGACTGAGTGTGCTATCCAAGAGGAGTAGAAGTTTGAAGCAAGTTCAGTACTTGCAAATTAGTTCAAATACGAATGTGGTTATGATATTTTGCAGCATGTGGTTTTGTTACAGGTGAGGTGTGCGAAGAAGATGCTTTAGCTTTGCCTATGAAGATATCGAAAGTATTCAGATCGATTGATTGCATCTGGTTCATCAAGGTGCAGCTAATTAGCGTTTGGCTCTGCACCTGCACGATGTGAACTAGCAGTCTTTAGTCGCGTTGTCGAAACTCCCGCGATGATAGCAGTGAAGGTATTTCTCAGATAACAGTAGGAGCGGCAATGAGCCAAACCTCAGCCTTTGTGCTACTTGACCTTCAACCGGCTGATTGGAAACGCGTAATCGCACGAGGCTGAGTTTTGAGCCTTGTTGACGACCCCGCAACGCTCCTGCTTTGCGCCACGGCTGCTGCTTATCGACTTTTGGACACATAACACAACAATGCCTTTGCCGCGAACAGCCATGGACTAACCATACATTGCTGTCGCGCTGTTTAGCTGATGATTACTTCCTTTGCCGTCGTACGCTTCCCGAGCTCGTACGGCAGCAGCCCTCGCCAGATCATGGAGGTGTGGGAACCAAGATACAGCCCGGCACATAGCTGCAAACACTGTCAGCGCATCGTGCTTTGTCGGGAGCACTTTTTGGGTGACACTTTCCGAATAAGACTCCCGCATACGGGTGCAGAGGTACGACAAGCGATGAAAGATGGATGTGTGTTGATGATGTCTTTGCTGGGCCCGGAACGACATTTGAGAGTTTATGACGGCAACTTGGATCAGTGGATGAGAACCAGACATGGTTCTTGGCTCGAGAATGGCCCGTGTGATGGTGAATGGTACCTTGATATCTATTCACGTAACTTTGAGCGTCCACCGCGGCAAGACGTCACGCTGAGCATTCAGTACGAAGATCACTACGGTCAGTATCCCAACGATGAGTGGAGCGCCAGACCATCACTAGGTAAACTCACATAGCGAAGTGGAGAGATTACAAACTGATTCTGCCTAGGTATAGCTGCAGATGAGGTCCCAGATAGTGTAGAAAGAGCGCTAGATCCCCATGTTGGATCTGACGATAGCCTTCGACAGGCCCGCGAATGGCTGGACATATGCCATGATACACATCCGTTGTGTGACAAAGCAACACAAGACTTTGTACCCACGCGCTTACTGAAACTGGGAATGGACGATGAAAGAGAAATTGTCCGACTAATTGACACCTCTCAGGAGCAGTTTGTCTTTTGGGCAGCCTTGAGCTATGTCTGGGGCGGTGATCAGATTCTTAAGACCACTGTATCTTCCACAACTGAAAGGAACGAGCAAATGGCTATCTCGGAATTCCCCCAAACACTACAAGATGCTTTTACGGTTTGCAAAGCAATAGGGATACAGCACTTGTGGGTCGATTGTTTGTGTATTGTCCAGGATGACGAAGAAGACCTTGCAAGAGAACTGGAAGCAATGCCCAAGATATACCAGAACGCATGGGTCACCATCTCAGCTTCCACAGCAGATAATGTATCAAGGGGGTTTCTAGAAGATCGGGGCTATGCGACGGATTTCTACGGAGGTATCGTTTCACTTCCATACATCTCAACAGATGGTAATAGTAGTGGCTCTATCGTTCTTTGTGGGGGGGCTGGTGCCCAATGGTCATGATGACACAGCCCCGATACATCAACGCGCGTGGACATACCAAGAGCGAAGAATGTCTCCGCGGGTGCTAGACTTCAACAAAGCGACCCTCTCTTTCATTTGTCGCACTGGAAGATTTCGCCGAGGTCACAGTTCTGAGCTATGGACATTAAGAAAAGCCGATGTATCGAGCAGCACATGGGCCGGACAAGAGCGAGTACTGCCATGCACGGGGAATCACGAACTACCTAACTGGCATGCCATAGTTGGGGACTATGCGACTCGCAAGCTAACATTCCCAAATGATAAGCTCAGGGCCATTGCAGCTTTAGCTGAATTATACAGCATCCGTACCAAGCAGACGTATGTGGCTGGTCTTTGGATGGAGACCCTTATCGTCGGTCTATGTTGGTATTTAAGAGATGATCCGGGTGGCAGTGGGCTGGCGCCACGGCCGCGAGAATATCGTGCGCCAAGCTGGTCTTGGGCAGCGATAGACGTCGAAGCAACAAGGCCGTTACAATTTCTTACCAATCTCGAGTTTGACAGTGTTTTTGGTCGACAAGGCGATAGCGCCTCGGGGGATCGTGGCCTCAACCCGGAAGCTATGCTTGTACATCTCATCCTCGAGCAAACGCCACCAAATACAACATACGGTCGGATCCAGTCAGCAAGCTTGACTTTAGAGGGACTGGCACTGAACACCAAGTGGTCGTTTGATGAAGGATATCAAATTCTCCAGGATATATACATGTTCACCACCAGAGATGCTAAGGAAGACATGGTCCCCACTACCAAGGGTGAGTGGCCAGTCACCGCGTTTGTCTTGGTGAGGGGAACAGAAGGCATTCAAATGCTCGAGATATTTGTTTTTGGCCTACTCCTGGTGGAGGAGGCATCGGAACAGTACCGGCGGGTGGGGACATTTCGGATTTGGTTGCGTCCAGCTCGACATGACATTAACAAGATATTCCAGAGACGGCACATTACCATCATATGATGCTGCATCAAGAAATACGCCACGCAGGAGAACACGACCATGCTCGGCAATATGGCGGCGCAGATATCTTCACACCACTATGTAGCACGAATACGTGAAGCTTAACACGTACCCCAACATAGCTTCTTCTCCTCAAAATCTTTGTCCTTAGATTCAAGACCTCTACCAAATATCCTCACATCAACACATACCCTCCATGCACTAAACCACACACCACATACCACTCCCATCCTCCCTCCTCCCACCTCCCTCCCACATTCTACATCACCGAAAACTACCCTACATCACTCCCAACACCAGGAACTACCCCCTCTTTAGTCTCACATCACTCCCACCTCCTTCACACCACTCCTCACTCAAAACCATCCTACGTCACTCCTACCCACTCACACTCCTCACGTTACCACATCACCACAAACAGCCCCTTCTCCCCACCCCTCCCAACCCCACAACAGCCTTCTACATCACGCACCACCCAAGCAAATCCAAATCCAAATCAAGTGCAAGAACCAAATCGAATAAATCATCTCTATATACTATATTTATATCTACCACCTGAAACGAAAGTGAATGTGCATGGCACCAAGTCTCGCTAGACAATCAGGCGAGTAATGTTCACAAAGTCTCTCCTCCAAAAGAGGGGAATGCACAGCTTACAAACGAAGGAAACTTGACCGCTTGAGCCAGCGACCAGTATGTAAAGAGACAGCCGCCCAAGAGCCGAGCAAGCGAGTGAGAGTAAGTAATAAAGAGTTTGGATTTTGAGTATATCCCGAACAGAAAGCATCTTGCAACACTTCGTTGCAAGATATAGAAAAGGGAAAAGAGAGATCCTGACTCCGACGCTGAGCAGCCCTTGCTTGCAGCGTCGAGTTTGAATATCAGGCTTCCTTCCAAAAAAAGCACAAAAAGAAAGAAAAAATCAAGTCGCAAACCTAAAACGCCTATTGAATATCAAAACCAGGTATTGGGTATCCTGCTATAACCATTTGTGTACGTGTGTGTGTATACTTCCTCGACTCCTCGCGCCTAGTCTCGATGATGATGGTTCGGCAAGACTAGTAAACATACGTAGCAGTCCTGCCAAGGCTAGGTTTACTCGGGCCGTAATCGCTGCGCTCATTCTCGCGGCCGCGAGGCGCCCATCTGACGTCTTCAGGGCCGTACTTGGGCGCATACTGCACTTCGTTGGGGTTGAAACTCGACTGACGAACGGGCCGAGGACGCTGCTGCGAGGCGTAGGAATCGCTGCGCATTTCGCCGTACAGAGGACGTCCGGAGCGGCCGCGCTGCTCTTCGCGGATGGGCGAGGAGCTGGAGCGACCCATGGGCGGCGGTGGCATGGATGTCTTGGAAATGTTGGCTTCCGAAGGGCGGTTGGCGCCGATCGGGGGGCGACCAAGGGGAATTGCTTCCGGCGAGCGGTGGCGGTGGCTGCTTGGCGGCTCGCGGAGGACGGTGCGGTGGCTGCCTGCAAGGAGGTCGTCTTGGCGGAGAGGGACGCTGCCGTTGGGTGTGGGGTAGTGGTAGTACTTGGTCTTACTGGCAGATGAAGGCTGGGGTGGCGGTACAGATGGGTATGCCTCCGGGCTGCTGTGCTCGGGAGTCATGGTTTCTCGCAGTCCAGAGGGGCGCGGGACCGAGGCGGGTTTGCTGCGCGAAGACGCAGGTGGCACCGCTGATGGCATGGTCTGCGAACGGTGGAGGGATGGGGGTGGCGAAGTCGATGCATGCTTTGGGGCTTCAGTGTAGCGGCGTTCCGGCGTAGCGCGCGGGACTTCGATCTTTCCAGGCGATGAAGTGTGTTGCTTCAGTGAAGGGGGCATCCGCCTTGATGAAGTCTCATCTCCGTCCCAATCGACGATTTCAGGGAAGGTGCGGTCACGGTCTCGGCCTTCTCGTTCGCGGCCTGATGTGGCTCGCTCCTTGGGTCGGGCAGAGGACCTGCGCACGGGCTCTGGTCGTGATTCCTTGGGCCGTGATGAGCGACTACCTTCGTAGTAGTCTCGCGTTGTAGTCCGTTCCATGGCGGGACGCATCTCAGCTTGGACCTGTTCGCGCGACTTGTGCAGGTAGCGAATAGCCTCTTCGGCCTGCGTGCTCATCTTGCGTGCACTCGATGTCTCGTAGCGCGGGTCCTCATATGAGCGTCGCTCGTCAGGCTTGCGGCGGACGTCGGCACTCTGTCGGCGCACCTCCTCTTCCTGGCTGCGGCGCTTGTAACCTGCCTCGTAGCGCGCCTTCTCGTCTGCAGACGACGACTCGCTCTCGACAGACACGAACTTGTGGTTGCGGCGGTCTTCCTTATCACGCGTCTTGGTGCGGTCAGATCGCGTGCGGTCAGTGGTGGCTTTGGCGGTCCTCGATGACTCCTTCTCCGTCCGTGGGGTAGAGCCAGTCTTGGAGGGATATGCGGAGTATGTGTCATACTTGCTGCGGGTGCTCGCACGTGCACGCTCGCGGTCGTCGTAGTACTTGTCGTCGTCGGTGTAGGCGGCTGTCGGTCTGCGCTCCTCCGTGGCATAGCGGTTGCTAGACGTGTTGGCGGACGGGCGGGACTCGAAGCGCGTCGACTTCTCGCGACTGGCGGCGGTGGCTCCTCGTGCGAGCTTCTCTCTTCGCAGGGCTTCGAGGGTGATGCTGGCTTCGTACTTGGCGCGCTCGGTCTCGTCGATGAGCACTTCGTAGGCCTTCTGGATCTTGTGGAACAGCTCGGCCTTCTCTTGCCTCACCGCGGGGTCCGTCGAGGTGACTTTGTCGGGATGGCAGTGGAGCACCAGTAGGCGATGCGCCTTCTTGATTGCGGAGGCATCGGCCGTCTTCTCGACGCCCAGCGCTTTGAAGTGGTCGGGTAGAGGTTCGTCCATGGTTGAGGTTTGGGGGGGAGGGGGGGGTTGGGGAAGGTGCGGGCGGGGCGGTGTTGCCTGGTCTTATAGCTGCAAGACAGTGCGGTGAGTCTTCAGTCAAGAATGAGACATGCGCTCGCCGATCAATTGCTAGCGAGCGGTGGCGGAGAGCGGGAGTGCGCGGTCGTGACTGGAGGCGGCGAAGGTATCGCGTAGGGCAGCGAGAGGCTGGGTATACGTGCGGGCAGCTATAGGTTGAAGAGCACGCGTGGATTGGGGTATGGGGTGATGCTAGGCCGCTGGGACGCTGGGACGCTGGGACGCTGCAGAAGAGTCTCCTGTTCCTGGTGCGGTGACGACGTTGGTGCCCGTGCTGACTCAAGCCGATCGGGCTGTTCCTGGATCGAAGACGGAAGGAAAACCGGAGAATGTCGTGGCAACGCGAAACGGGGGCTCGGCCGGCGAAAAAGAATAAAACAAACTCTGTGCAGAAGTTTGCTTGCTTGCTCGTTGTTGTGGCGAGAACAAAACTGTGTACGGCGTGTCTGCAGAGTGGATGCGATGCTGGGCAGCTGTCGTTGTCCAAGCAGCGGCTTCCTTGCGGAGAGTAGCGGTCTGGCCTGCGACGTCACTCTGGGATAAAGGTTTCAGCGAGGTCCCGATCTCTGCGGCTTGCGGCTATGCGGGTCACAAATACAACGGCGGGCGGGAGCACAGAATCGAAATAGAAGCTGCCGGGACTCGAAATAAAGAGCTGTACCACGCAGGAGACGTGAGGGGTGTCAAGTAGTAGTCAGCCTGCGGAACTGTTCTCGGGGCCTTCTGGGCCTCTACCACGCCCGAGGCGGCCCTGGGTATGCCCACGGGAATTGGCAAGGCATGTGCCTGCGGACCGCAGCACGCAGCACGCAGCACGCTCTGCTTCATTCAGGAATCAGGGCTCGAGGCTATTCTGCGATTCACGCTTCATCAGCCTGCATGCAGCTTCCACGGCGCTCAGCTAAGCCAGACTCGACTAATCATCTTGGTGGCTCAGAGGCACGCTGCATGCGAGGCATCGGCTTGGGCGCCTACGAAACACACGCCCAATCATACCACCCAGGTCCCTCCACTGCAAACCCCCATGTGCCAAATATGCCAATACCCACCCAGCGAGCGGCCTCGATAGGCACCTCCAAGAAAACACTAGCTGCAAGGTCATCCAGACGACATGAAAGCCCACGAGTCGCCTGTCAGGTGTGACCTGCAGCGCCCACCCAATGGCAAAATGCTCAACCACTCCACCGCAAAGTATTGCTGCCACTGTGACCAACCCGAGTTACGCTGGCACGCAAAACGACGGCGCACAGCATTGTCGAGTGCAGTCTGGTCGTCGCTAGAAGGACATGGAATCCGAGACACCCCGCCCGTCACACGCCCACCGCGCCCTAGCCCCTTCACCTCACCCCACCACCGCCGTCGATGATGTGCAGCCCTGACACCTCGCCCGCAAGGATCATCCCCCGACACCACCGGAAGGGACGTGAGAGACAGCCCAGCCAGCACGAATCTTTGCTTCTTGTCGATACAGGCAAGGCCCGTCCCGAACGACACGGTCTGAGTGGCCCATGGCCACAGGCTTATGCGGGGAAAGTGGGCCGCCGCAGCCAATAGGCCCGTTGCATCGTCTGATCCGGCGATGAGACGTGGTCAGCGAGGATTTGAGGAACACTCGAAGAATATACACCATGAGGTAGGCGTGTGTGGAGAGCGTCAACAGTTTGCCCAGCATGACGAGCGTGTGCTTTAAGAGATATGTCATTGTGCCTCCAGCGCCGCTTTGCTGGCAAACTCCCACACGGGCAGCTCAACGTCAACCACAATCGGCTTGTTGAACGTGGATGCTTTTCCGACGACCCTCGGACTCAAGAATGCCGCGTTGATCATCAGAGTCTCGCGGCGCTCCACTCCAGTACTCTCAGGTGCAGGCCCGTCAACCTTGCTGCGGCCGACGTCGCTTCGAGTCCTGCACTCTATCGCTCCACCAGCCTTCCTTCTCCACGTCGCCACTCCCGCCTCACTGCTTGAAAGAAGGGCACCGTCCTCGAGGCTGGACATTGGATGCGGCTCTGGGGCACCAGGCTGAGCCTCGTCACTCTCCCCGAAGAGGCCTCTGAACTTGTCAGGGACGACATGACGTGGCACCCCTCCAGCATGCATATACTCGATCCCACGCCCTGCTTTCCGCGTGGCATCGACGAGTGAGATCTTCTTGTTTCCTGCGCCTGGATCTGTCCAATGCTCGACGGACTCGACGAGGCGAGACAGGTCTGATTCAGCGTCTGCATTCTCAGCGCCCGTCACTTCAACGTCCATCTCCCCTTCTTCCCCCCTCCACCTCACCCTCTCAACCCCCCTCCCCCCATGAAT
>Ga0265780_10003581_pt1 | contig 20370 bp, 15 predicted proteins | sample P1T30metagenome_FD_192432 | JGI IMG/M metagenome (GOLD analysis project Ga0265780, IMG submission 192432) | Plant litter microbial communities from East Loma Ridge, Irvine, California - P1 T30 | ecosystem: Environmental > Terrestrial > Plant litter > Unclassified | place: USA: California...
CGAGGACTAGTGTTGTTCGTGCCCAGGTGTTATGGCCAACGGCTCGAGTGCTTGTTTGCCAAATTGGATATGACGTCGCCCCACTCAGCCACTCCACCGCCTCACGCCCCTCCACCGCCTCACGCCCCTCCACGAAACAGTCATGACGACCCTGCAAAATGCTCAATACAGCAATCACCCTTGCACGACGCTCAGTTCAACTCGACCTTGTGCAAGTATTGCACAAACCTTGTATTAACAGCTTGTCATTGACTTCATGGCCCCAAAGCTGCACGTGGTCATGTTTGCCTCACCGCTCCGCGCTTAGACCCTAGGTATAGGTGCCCTGTGTTGTAGTTGACCGCAGAACCTCGACACCTCACGAGGCTGCATTCTTCACACGACAATGTCTGGCTATTGATATCAAATTCCTATCTCGTACCAAGCTACAGTCTATAGTGGTTGTGGTTGTGTGTATCCTTCATCATCTAAACTTACGTCTTGACATCAGGCTCAGTGCGGCCAATGTACTCCTGGAGCTTCAGCAGATCTGTTGCGAGCTTGACGTTGTCCTTGAGGTAGTCCTGTGCGTCGAGATCGTATGCAGACTCGTCGCTGGTGTGCTTCTCAATGTAAAGACGGATGGTCGCGCCACTGCTGCCAGTGCCTGACAGACGTACGACGATCCGGCTACCGTCGTCAAACTTGACGTAGATACCCTGGTTCTTGCTGACGCTGCCATCGAGGTCCGTGTATGAGAAGTCGTCCGCTTCGACAACCTTGCGGCCAGCTATGGTTGAGCCGACAAACGCGTCCTTCTTGGTCGTGATGAGCTCCTTCATGTGGCTGGTGACCTTGTTCGCACCCTCCGTCTCACAGCCCTCGTAGTCATAACGGGTGAAGAATGTGCGTCCGTACGACTTCCAGAAATCCTTCTGCACTGACGCAATGCTGGGTGTGGTGCCAGTCTGCTGTCCAATGCCAGCAAGGATGTTGAGCCAGGCAACAACAGCCCAGAGGCCATCCTTCTCCCTGATGTGGTTGCTGCCAGTTCCAAAACTCTCCTCACCGCAGATGTTCATCTTGTCCGAGTCGAAAAGGCCGCAGAAGAACTTCCATCCGGTAGGCACCTCGTAGCACTCGACGCCCTTCTTCTTCGCAACCAGGTCGATCGCACCCGAGGTAGGCATGCTTCGTGCGAGACCGTAGATGCCCTGCTTCTTGAAGTAGGGGATCAACTCGGCGTGGTGTGCAATCATGGCCAAGCTGTCACCGGGCGAAACAAATGAGTTCGCGCCGTAGATCATGTTGCGGTCACCGTCACCATCAGAAGCAGCGCCGAAGTGGATGCCGTTCTTGTCGACCGCGTCGACCAGCGACTTTGCGTATACAAGGTTGGGATCTGGGTGGTGGCCGCCGAAGTCGGGCTTGGGTACGCAGTTCTGGGTGCTGTTGGGGATGCCGAGCTCCTTCTCAAAGATGTCGACACCGTATGAGCCAGTCACACCGCTGAGACCGTCGAAGAGCACCTTGAAGTCGGGGTGCTGCTTGAGGAACGACTTGATGAGGTCAAAGTCGAAAATGTCCTTGAGCATCTGGAGGTAGTCCTTGGTGGAGTCTAGGATCTCAACTTCGAGGTCACCGACCTTCTGTGTGCCGATGGTGCTTAGGTCGACATCGGGGATGTCGGCAATCTTGTACGAGGTGAGGGTCTTGGAGGTCTCGTAGATCTTGTTGGTCACACTTTCGGGCGCCGGTGCGCCGTTGGCGAGGTTGTACTTGATACCAAAGTCCTCATCGGGGCCTGTCATGTCAGGCGAGCTCAAGACACGATCTGATGGAAACTCCAGACATACCTCCAGGGTTGTGGCTCGCAGTCAGCAAGATGCCACCAGTGGCCTTGCGTATGCGGATGATGTGGCTGGCGGCAGGTGTGCTGAGGATGCCATCCTGGCCGATCAACAGCTTCTTGACTCCATAGGCGGCACCAATCTTGGCAATCAGCTGAGTAACCTCTGGGTTCCAGTAGCGACCGTCACCTCCAATGACGAGCACTGAGCCAGCAACGCCCTCGGGAATGGACAGCAGGATGCTGGCGACGAAGGCTTCTGAGTAGTGGTCTTGCTGGAAGACCTTGACCTTCTTGCGCAGACCAGAACTGTGAGATGGAAGAGATTAGCTGCGTTCGAGGTCCGAAGCAATCAATCTTGTTTTACTGCTAAAACAACGTCCCAGTACCAGGAATGACGCAAGGAGAAGCTCGAAAGCATCGAGGCTACCCCAGTTGGAGCTGTGGAGAGAAAAGTGGAACAACAACTTACGTCCCGGGCTTCTGGTCCTGGAAAGGCTTGAGTTCGACGTTCTTTACGCTCATGGTGGTTTTGTGTGTGCTTCAAGCTATTGTGGATGCAATTGAAGCAATTGGGGGGTTTCAGAGTGTGGTTGAGCGGCTGCGGTCAACTTTTGAGCTCAGTAGAGGGGCAGGCGCGCCTTCCCCACCACGCGGGATGACGCTGTCAGTGCGTCGAATGGCCTCGACTAGCACACACGCGGCAGGAGTTGCGCCACATCTTCGCTGTCACCTCAACCATTTTCCTCAACATTGGACGAAACCGATTGGCAAGTGGCGATTCTGCAACTATCTTCGCACTTGGAGTTGTCAAAACGCAGACCTGGTCCCGGACTAGAAATTTCCATCGCTCAACCCGTCGCTTCTGGACCCTGCATGGTGACAGCCCCTGCTTTTCCCTCGTCAAAATTCGGGGCGTCCATCTGTGCGGGCAAGCATGGGGATACAGGGACTTGCGCGTCGCCTTGAGCCATACAGCTGTCGATACACGGCAAAAGAGCTCGAAGGCTATGCCGCTATCATCGATGGGCCAAGTCTGGCATACGAGGCCCACAAGCTTGCACTGAGTACTGCAGCCAGTCAGACAAGAATCCCATCATATTCCGACATCAATCTCGAGGCTATCAAATGGCTATATGCCCTGGAAAACCAGGGCATTGCGGTGTGAGTGATACCCAGATTAGCTATCCACGGACAGCAAACCCGAAATATGAATGGTATTTGCCTCTTTTTCGAGTTGCGTGCACTGAGCCTCTTCAATGATTGAGATACGCTCGCGTGAAAGTCACTGCTAACCACACCATCTCAGTGCAGTGGTGCTGTTTGATGGCGCACTTCCCGATACCAAACGAGCTGAGAGACTGTCGCGAACAGAGCAAAATAACAGACGGGTTCAGCAACTGCGAGCAAGCTACCCCACTACTGCGTGCCCTATACCAACATATCTTGGGTCTACTTCTTACGCTTTTCTTGCGCCATCACTGCGGGAAGCCTTGACAGACTCGCCGTTCGCATCGCGAACACGAATCGTCCCAGGAGAGGCAGACGACTCATGCGCACTGCATGCCCAAGACCTCCCTCGTTCCATCATATTTACAAGTGATACCGATCTCCTCTTGTTTGATTATCATCCAGAAACTTTGGTAGTCCTATTTCAAGACGCTGAATCACTTGTGGGCCTCAAGGCTTTCTCGCCCGACCATATAGCCAAAAAGCTACAACTGAAGACTTTGGTACCCCTCGCGCATGCCATCCAGCAGCATTCATCCGAAGGCATGGACGATCTTATCCACGATGCTCGGAACATGGACACTGATTCGTCAGCGTACCTGGACTTCCAACGGCGCTATACCGCAGCCATAGTCGCTCCACCATATCATCAGCAACATGTCAGCCTGGTGTCTACATCACAGCGTCTTGATGTAAGGATCTTCGAATACGCCCATGAAGCACTACGCGGATCCCCTAATCTGCCTGTCTATCTGCCATTACTGGCTGAGGACCCTAACCAAGCATCGGCATGGAACATTGCGCAAGACATTCGCACTCTTGCGTATTCGCTTTTGGCACCATCGACATCAACCATTCGCGAGTACAAGAGGAAAGCGCAAAGTATTTTCCCGCAAGACATAAGAACATATTCTGCTACAGATCTCCATGTTTCTGCGAAAGAAATTGATGCACGCGTGAGTGGTGTGCTGAAGTGGGGAGATTCGAAGGACATCAATGCATCACTTCTCTGGTCGCTCTTCGCTTTGAGCCTTGTCCTAGGCGAGCTGAATACACCGCCTTCACTAACACTGGTCTCGCGTGTCATCAATGCCGATTTTGACAACACATGGCCCTTTATTCAGCTCACCGCCCGCTTCCAGGCCGCCATGTACTCATTGCGTATGCTCAAGCAGATTGCATGTATCTGGCTAGCCATAAACCAGCATACACAATCGAAGCTTCATGACACTCTTTCAAACTTGCAGTCGCAAATGGCAAATTTCCCTGCGATAGCCGACATGTTCCTTGTGCCAGGTCAATCGAAACGTCTCCTTGCAGATCACGAACAGTTGAAAGTACTGACAGAGGAGATCTATGTTTCGGTCGGAGTCGAGATAGCTACAGAGCAGGTATCGAACAAGAAAAAGAAAAGACAAGCGCGGGAGGCTGAGAGAAAGAAAAGAAAGGCTGAGCAAAGGCAGCAATCGAAGCCGATGACGGTAAACTCCTTCGCCGTGCTCAAGAGCAGTGGTTACCAGTGAGAACTCATAAGCCAATTCTCTAGTCTTCAGAGGTAAAGTTGCTGCAAGCTCTAAGGGGAGCCTGGATATATTTAAGGCTCTAAGATACACTAACTAATCACATGAGAAATATTTGAATACATACCGGCTACTTGTTCAAATCTTCTCGTTAGACAAGGTGCGCACGAATATTGCCGGCGCCTAGTGAGGCGGACTCCAATTTTAAGTTAATGAAGCCCTTCCCTCGATGGTCGGCAGTGCAATTGTCTACTCCCTGGCCCATTTCAGTCCGACCCCTACGTGCAGGTGTGGGTTTTGTGCTCGTGTTGAGCGGTGTTGATATCCCTAGGTAGTGAATATATATACCACGTGACTGCTAACGCAAATATGAGTCGCTGCCCATTGTGTGACTACAACAGTGAGTCTACCTCCATAGTGTGGCCATGATAGTGAGTTTCGCTCCACTTTTACTTCTATAAATTGTTCCCACCAGTCCTTTCCCAAGAACTATATTATTCGCAGTGCTGCTTCCGGCATTGATACTCGCTTTCGGGCCCGTGCGTGAAAGCACCAGGTATACCTGGGCATTGATCAAGGCGCAATGACTACCTACGCCAAGACAAAGGCTCGGCCTCTGCGCTAGTGCTCGCCAGCGCCCCTCCCTATGGTATATAAATCCCCTCTTCCCTACCATATATAACAACGCCCCACCGACCCCCAACCTTTGGAAGTATCGACTACCAATTTGCTTGTCAACTCCACACTTGGGCCTGTGATAGCTTCAGTCCTAAAGCCTGCGAATCAGGCAATTGATCGGAGTCCTGGGACTGATTAACCTAAAAAGCCACTTTCCTACAGCCTTGCACAACATGCCTTCGTCAGAGAGCAGTAAGTTATGCCTACACCACAGTAACGTTCCGCACCAACAAAACTCAGCTCCAGTTGTCTCTGGCAAACATCCCGAGGCCTTCTTTAAGATGCTCGCGGCTCTCTGCTGTGACGTCCCGGCAAACCATGTACTCGATGAGGAGACCCAGGAAAAGTTTTTTGCGGTGTTTAACGTGATGGATTTAAAGATCGTCAAGGCTGCTCGTTCCAAGATGCATCGTAACCCTGCTTCGCCAGAGGGCTATTTTTCTTCCAGCTATATCGCAGATAGGAACGGCTTCGACGCTCCGTTGGGTGGCTACGGGCCGCCTGTGTCTATAAATGGCGGGTTTTACCATAGTCACGAGACGCAGTCATTCAAAGACATGCACGATAAAGTGGACCAGTCAGCATACGGTTTACCTTCTCCACCCCGTGCCTCGGAGCGCTGTACAACTTCCGGGAGGACCAATGCGAACGCCCATCGATGCCCACCGTATACCACTAAAGAGCGTCCTTCATCGCCTCCCACCTCTCCGCGATCCCCATGCGTCATTCCTACAATCACTGTTGTTGATGTAGATGCTGTCGAGCAGGATCTGTACAAGAACAACGCGTCCACAGCAACATTTGATCAGCCCGCTCATCTTGAGGCTGACGAGGACGCGATACTTGAGCTCATCACATCCGGATCGATTGACCCGAGCGACGCATCTCCCATCAATGCTGGTGCTACGGAGGGCTCCTCTTCAGTGGAGGGGGATATTGTGAACAAAGATGACTCTGGCATCGCCACAGACTATACCCCAAGTGCCGATCTTGAGGAGCGGAAGGATGGTGCCAGTACCAAGGACAATGGTGTATCCTTTTCGCAAGACTCCGCCTACGCTACTCAGCCCTTCAAGGACTTGGACGACGATGACAATGAACTGGACGAGCTTGCCCAGGACACTCGTCCTTCTGCACGCTTAGGTGCTCAATTCGGTTCTCCTGACATCGACACCACCAACGTTGCCACTAACAGCAGCAACCCCGACAACGCTTCTGCCCCTACCTCTTCACTGGGTAAGCGTAAGGCTGACTCCAACTACGACTCCGACGACGAGAACTTCGACAACGATATCACCGACACGGCCACTACAAGCAGCAACCCTGACCCCGCTTCTGTTCCTGCATCTTCTCTGGGCAAGCGTAAGGCTGAATCTGATTCGAACAACGAGAGTGAAAACAACAACGGCAGCGACAAAGACAACGACAACGAATCCGAGGGTCAAAAGCACAAAGCCAAGCGTGCGAAGCTGACTGAGTCTTGAGAATCCTTCAGGACTCAGTCGTGTCGTATGGCATATCTTCGTACAATGCGCAAGGAATCAAGTGTCTTGAGTATGTACTTAGTTATGAGTTCCCATCATACTTCCCACATGCTCGGCAAGCCACATTGTTAGCTTCCTCTGGCTTCACCCTATAATAAACACACCCTCTGGCTTCACCCTATAGCAAACGCGCCCTCTAGCTTCACCCTATAACAGACACCAACACACCATTTCACCTACCTAGGTACACATGTATGTATGGTTCCGTCTCTCGAGTCCTCCGCGGCTATTCGCCAGAAATGGGCACCTGTCCTCATCGCGCATGAGTATGTAGGTAGGCATGCTCAGGGACCATTACGACTCTTGCTGCTTTTTGCGAGATTCATTTCACACACCCATTCTTTACATGCGTTACCTAGGTACTCACCTTGAGTCTTTACAGCCAATGTTTTCGCGATTTTGTCTGTAGTAGTAGCACAACTGAAGTGTTGCACTATGGATGTAGATACCTAGGTAAATCAGATCGAGTAACAAGAAAGCATGGGCCCGGTAGGCCGAGGTCGCTCCCTTTATAGCCCAATTTCTAAGCAAAATTTACGCGATCGATGTGACTAGCATTGCGTGATGTATCTATGCTGACCAATAAGCGGACAATCAAGGAGGGCGATATTCTCCGTAACTTCATTGCGACAACGGAGACAATTTCGATTAAGTCCAAAGAAGTTGGCTTCTGGTGCCCGGAAGCGATGCACAGATACTGTAGCTCTATGTAAATCTCTCTTTGCTTGTCACACCTGGCAAATGTGACATCCTCTTGAATTTGCGTCGTACAAATCACGTGCAGAGGTCTTCACCCTCTAGGGCGATGTCAGTGCTAAGAACACGCAAATGGTAAAATGGCAAGCGTAACCAAACAGTGCTTCAAACCGTTTGCGACTATACACTAATAATCGTTAATAATAGAAAGGGTTTATGGAGCCTTTTTTGCCTAAGATGCTTCCCTTTCTGTTACGAAATTTTTATGGTTCCTTAACCGAGTAGTATGGACATAGCGGTGGAACTACTGGTTACTCAACTAAGGTAACACTCGCTCAGCTGCATTTGCGAGCCACACGTTCGGAAACTAAAACTTCACTGTTTGTCGCGAAACGTTCACGGCTGCACTCCTTTCACGACAACGTTGTGACTGCGATCACAGGCGCCTAGCCGTTGCCGGAACATCACGTATCCAAGAGAATATGGCGCGCAGCGGTCATTTGCACCCCACATCTTGACCCTTCTTCTCGCTCTCTTCTACCTACCTACGTACAACCTCACTACCACCGCCTCCAGCAGCTACAACCAGCACCGCCAAATCGATCTTGCGCTTTTGAATACCAGAAAAACATCACGCATACTAATATACAAAGCCCAGAAAAACCATTTTATACAAAGTATCACAGCAAGAGCTATGGATCACCACGAGCCATCACGCAAGGCTGCAGGCAGCAGCGACCGCGGTCGCACACACCATCGGAGCGGCTCCTCGGCCTCGCAACCTCGGCGTCGGTATGAGCAGCCACAAGGTTCGCCATACGCAGAAGACAGCCGGCATGCGGCCACCCGCCATGTATCGCCATCCCCCGAACATGGCCTTTTCCCTGCGCCTACCCGTCACCTAAGCGAGCGGCCTCAGGCACCAAGTCGCCAACTGAGCGAGCAAGCAGCAGCACGCCGCTACAGCGAGATTTCCCGAGTAGGATCCCCAGGCGCTTCTCCCCTAGAGAAGAAGAGCAGCAGCAGCAGTGATTCCTGGGATCTGCTCGAGCAAGACGAAGGCGTACAGTCCCCTCCCCTACAATCCCTGCTTTCGTGAGAGAGTACTTACACCTTCGTAGTCTGACGCACCGGATTCAAGTGCTCCGCCTTCATACAACTTCCCTGGAACCTGGCCTGCCGCCCTCCACGACACCACCACAGCGCTCACGCAGGTTGGCTCAGCAACAGCCTCGTATGCTTCAGCGCTCACGAGGTCCGGCATCGGAAGAGCAGGATGGTCTGTAGGCGCCGCGCTCGCTTCAACGGCGAACAGGCGCGCTCTTTCACTTGTTGACTGGGCCGCCGACCGTACTGGAACAGGAGCGGATAACCTCCCAAGGCCGATCGGAAGCTGGCTGAAGGGCGGACGGAAGACGAAGGAGGATCGCCAGCGCGCCGAGCGCAAGAGGATGGAGAAGGAAGCCAGGCGAGCTAGGGGTGATCCGTCCCCAGACGCCTCGGACGATGACTTCGAAAGTCCACTGTTCAAGGACGATGAGGGCCCTTTCACTCTCGAGACGTCTGAGATGAGCAGCGCTGGCGACTTCGTGGATGGACTGAGGGCAGTTCAGGCGGAGGAGGGCGATGTCGGAGATGATGGAATGATGAGGCTCTTCCAGTATGATGACTAGGTTTTCACTAAGCAACGTTGGATATGTAGAGGACCTCCTGGTAAATGCATGAGATACAATATAAGTTTCGCAAAAACAGATTTGAAGTACTTCATGTTACATTATTCATCACAATTTGAAAGTATACATACATCTGATCCATACACATCTACAACTTCTCCTTCTCCAAACCCTTCCACCCCCACTCAGCTGCGATCATCTCCGCCGCGCGCTCTCCAATACCCAGCACAGTAAGCATAGGGTTAATGGTCGGCATCTCAGGGAAAACACCCGCATCCGCGATCCTCACGCCCTTGAGCCCGCGAATCTTCAACTCAGGGTCAACGACCGCATACTCATCCCTGCTCACGTCACCCATCTTAGTAGTACCCGCGGGGTGGTAAACCGTATGCGCGACTCTACGTCCATACTCTGAGAGTTCATCGTCGGTCTGGACCTTGGGGCCGGGCGCTACTTCGCGCTTGATCCAGTCTTTGAAGGGCGCTTGCTGAGCGATCTGGCGCGCGGCTTTGAGACCTGCGACGATGGTGGCAGCGTCGTAGCCCTCGGGGTCGGTGAAGTAGCGGAAGTCGAGGGCGGGCTTGACGTTGGGGTCAGAAGAGGTGAGGTAGATCTTTCCGCGGGAGCGGGGGCGTGGGATGTTGGGGGTCATGCAGAAGGCATCGATGGGGGTTTCGTAGCCGAGACTGTCGTAGATGTTAGTTTCTGTCATTTGGCAGTGAGAATCTTAGGTGACAATGCACTTACCGAGCGGTGTTGAGGCAGAAGGGGATCTGGTAGCAGTGCATCATGATGTCGGCAATATCGCCGTCATCACCAGCAGCGTTGGGAACTTCGCGGCGCAGGAAGATGCCCGCATCTGAATCCATGGTGGTCTGGTTTTGAGGGACGGGCTTGTTCAGCTCCCAGATAATGATGCTTTCGGGGTGGTCGAGCAAGTTCTCGCCGACACCGGGAATGTCCTTGACGACTGAGATGCCGAGATTTGACAGCTGTTCTTTGGGACCAAGACCAGACAAAAGCATCAATCGTGGCGTGTCGACTGCGCCGGCGCAGAGAATAGTCTCGCACCTGGGGCTGAGCGTCCGCTTCTCGCCATTCTGAAATGTGACATTGATACCGGTGACTTTATTTCCGTCGACGTTGACCTTGCTGACCCAAGCGTTGGTGAGAACGGTCAAGTTGTGGCGCTTCTCCTCGCCACGAAGGATGGGGTGGATGTACGCTACACTAGCGCTGCTTCGGCGGCCATCATCAGGGTTGTAAGATACAGAGAAGAAGCCAACTGAGGGCTTCAACGCACCCTTGGTCTTGATCTCGTGGTTGAAGTCGTGGACTACAGGGATATCCATGGCAGTTGAGCACGAGTCAATCCAGTCCAAGCAGAGCTGGTTTCGGTGCTTCTCGTGCACAGGCTGGACTGTGTTGCGAAGGTTGTCAAGTACACGCATGAATGTCTTGAAGTTCCAGCCCTTGCAGCCCTGGGCCTCCCATCTCTTAGTATCATACTCAAATGGCCTGAATGAGATGAGCGTGTTATGTGATGAGCAGCCACCCAAAACCTTAGCTCGCGAGTGGCGAATATGTGAGTTGCCCATAGGCTGTTCGGTTGTGCCATAGTCATAATCGAGCTCACCACCTAGCAGGTTCAGCCAGTCCTTTAGAAGTAATACACGGTCGTCCATGAAGTCGCTTGGGCCAGCCTCGATCAAGAGGACTGATTTGTTGGGCAGGTACTCGGTGAGCCTAGATGCGATGACACAGCCAGCTGTGCCTCCGCCAACAATGACGAAGTCATAGGTGGCATCCTGAGGAATAGTGGTAGTGGTGTTTGCTGCCATTGCCGCTTGGGAGTTGGTGCTTGCGGGAAACGTCTCTGAAGTGCTGGCGACTATCACAGGTTGATAGTTGAGGCAGAGAACTTGCCTTATGTACTACTGAGGACGGAAGAGCACTTGGCGAAAATTTGACGCTCTGGTCAACAAAGGCGATGCAAGGACTGTGCAAGTGTAGCACAGATCAGGCAACGGGTGATGGTGCCGGTGTGAAACGCGTACTGAAGTGAATGGGCCTGCTGCAGGACATGCAAAATTCCTTCCCAGATAAGACGTGCTAGACGGCGCCTTTTCGGGTTTATCGGATGAGTGCACGTGCACGATGTTGTTGTCCGGCCCCGGGGGCTGATTGGAGGTTGGCGCTGTCAGCAATCTTTTGTGGATGAATCCTGCCAGATTCCGAGACGAAGGAAAGATTGCGTGTAGCCGTTGTCGTGACAAGTGAAATTCTGGCTTTGGATACATGCCGAACATGTGTTCCATACAACGGTCTTTCTCCGCGTCGATGGTATGATAGCAGGTGACGATGCCGCTAGCAGCACGCTCCGACACATGGCCATCCCAGCAAGCTCGCCTCGCTTACTGGAAGGAGCGGGCGGTGAAGGCTCGGATGTCGTCACGGGATTTTCTGCCGCTTTGGCTGGGGAACAGCTTCAACGTACGAGGATAATTCTTTTCGCCAGTGCCGCGTCTGTGACAGCTTCAACGTACGAGGATAATTCTTCTTGCTAGTGCCGCGTCTGTGACCGAGCTGCTTCAGCGAACAGCTGTGATGTAAGTAGCGACAAGGCACTGGCCACGTCCATCACTTGCTCATGCTAATCCTAATCGTGAAGAAGTTGAGCACATACACGACCGCCATGTCTCTCCCATATGCGCCACGATTCGCCTACTATGATGGCAAGCCCCAGCCAGGAAGCTCGACATGGTCCTTCCAGACCATTGACCCCGCAACATCTGAGCCCATTGCGAATATACACTCCACCACACAACCCGCTATCGACGCGGCGATAACCTCGGCACAGAAAGCTTTTCCAGCTTGGTCAGCTACGCCAGCGATTGAACGCGCACGTATCCTCCAACGAGCCGCCGCTCTACTACGCGCACGCAATCATGACCTCGCACGAATCGAGACACGTGATACGGGCAAACCCTTCTCCGAGACATCCACGGTCGATGTGGTCACGGGCGCCGATGTGCTCGAATACTTTGCGAATCTGGTAGGCGGAGGCGGCATGAATGGCGAGACGGCTCAATTGCGACCAGATGCTTGGGTCTACACAACAAAGAACTCGCTGGGCGTATGTGCGGGTATTGGCGCATGGAACTATCCTATCCAAATTGCACTCTGGAAGTCGGCGCCCTGCTTGGCCGCGGGCAACTGTATGGTCTACAAGCCATCCGAGTTCACGCCACTGCATTCCACCGAGCTGGCCAAGATTTATGCCGAGGCTGGTGTGCCGGCGGGCGTCTTCAATGTGGTCCAAGGAGGAGGCGAGGTTGGCGCCTATCTCACAAAACATCCGGGCATCGCAAAGGTGAGCTTCACGGGACAAGTCTCGACGGGCCAGAAGGTAGCTGGAAGCGCAGCTGGAGAGATGAAGTATGTGACCATGGAGCTTGGCGGCAAATCCGCCTGCGTAATCCTGCCCGACGCCCATCTCGAACAGGCGGTCGATGGCGCAATGATGGCCAACTTCTTCTCGACTGGCCAAGTCTGCACCAACGGAACACGTGTGTTCGTGCCTGAGAGCATCAAGGCCGACTTCGAGAAGCTCCTACTAGAGAAGATACAGTACATCCGCGCAGGCGACGTCCTCGACTCCAACACCAACTTTGGGCCCCTGGTCTCAAAACCACACTATGACAAGGTCATCTCATACATCAGGCACGGCGCCGAGAAGGACAAGGCAAAACTCCTGTGCGGCGGAACCGACAAGCCTTCGTGGCTCGCCTCACACTACGACAAATCGTACAACAACGGCTTCTGGGTTCAGCCCACTGTCTTCACAAATTGCACCGATGATATGAAGATCGTCCAAGAGGAGATCTTCGGCCCAGTCATGTCGATACTGACATACAAGACGGTCGACGAAGTTGTACGGCGCGCCAATGCTACCAAGATGGGGCTTGCCGCTGGTGTCTTCACCAGTAATTTGAACTTGGCGCACAAGGTTATCGCACGGCTAGAAGCTGGTATCACCTGGGTAAATACATGGGGTGAGAGTCCCGCAGAGATGAGCGTAGGCGGCTGGAAGATGAGCGGTGTTGGTGTAGAGAATGGGAAGAAGGGTTTGGAGGCATGGGTGAAGAACAAGAGCACGCTGGTAGAGATGGGTGGCGCAGTGCCGACCGTGTTTGCAAAATTGTAGATAATGGTGTGTATATTGTACAAAGATTTTGATGGCATCCTGTGCGAATATTGATACATTTGTTGTACAATCACCTGCGTGCAGCCTTAGACATTCTTCGAGTCTGTCCGTTTGTCATTGCCATGTCTCTGCCAGCACTGTCTGAATGTCTCCCTCTAAAAGAATGTGTTAGTCTACAATGTCCAACTTCCAAGGTTGCTTGCGATGGCTCGGCCTCATCTCGGCTTCCGAGGCTAGAACGCAGCACCGTCAAGAACGCGAATACTCACCTCCTGCTTGCACGCGCGCCAGTCTTTCTTCTCGTAGTAGCAATCGGTCAATTTGGTGTTTTCATCTAACAAAAAGGTCAATTGAGCGACCTGTACACGCTTTGAGACACCACGGACCTGCGCAGCCGGTGCTGAAGATTCTCTTGTCCCTATACGATGTCAGCTTGATCGTTCCGTACGACCCCGCGATTGGACACACCAGTCATCAGGTTCGTCATCAATCAAGAGCTGGGCAGCTGCGGCGCTTGCTTTATCGTCTTTAGACATTTCGAAAAGAGCTTGGATTGAGGTCAGACTGGAGTGTTGATCTGCGAGCCAGTGCTCTGTGTTCTGCGGAAAAGGAGCGGGATAATTCGGCTCCGAGGTGAACGTCACCACTTCGGAGAATGGCGACCAAGAAGATGAACGTCTTAGTGTACTCAGGTATTGATGCTTCCCCTTACTGAAAGTTGCGATACTAACAGGCAATCAGGTCATGGTAGCACCACGGAGTCTGTTCGCCACTGCCTTTACACGCTACGACGACTCCTATCACCAACATACGCCGTGATACCTGTCACAGGCGATATAATCATCAAAGAACCATGGTTCAGCACATGTGCGCTGCTGGTCTTCCCGGGCGGCGCTGACTTGGGCTACTGTCGCACGCTGAATGGTGAGGGCAACCGGCGCATCAGCCGCTACATCAACAGTGGTGGCTCGTATCTCGGATTTTGTGCTGGCGGCTACTATGGTAGCTCAAAGTGTGAGTTTGAGGTCGATGACCCCCAGATGGGAGTGGTGGGCGACCGCGAGCTAGGCTTCTTTCCCGGCATATGTAGAGGACTGGCCTTTGCTGGATTTCAATATGCTAGCGAAGCTGGTGCGAGGGCCGCCAACATCAAGATAAACAAAACCATGTTTCAAAATGCCGACGATAGTGTGGCTAATCACTTCAAGAGCTACTATAACGGTGGCGGCGTGTTCGTCGATGCGGACCAGCTTGAAGACAGAGGAGTAGAAATCCTTGCAAGCTACACCGAAGATCTGCATGTTGGTTCAGGTGCGACAAAAGCAGCGGTAGTGTATCGCAAGATAGGCGAAGGGCACATTGTGCTGACAGGTCCGCATCCTGAGCAAGTTTTAGCCACTTCCGTCAAGAGCGCTCATTAACAACAACCAGATTTGCGCCACAGAACCTTGCCCAGATCCCAAGCTTGCCTTCTTATACCTCAGTTATCAAAGACATTACCATAACTGATAGAACCCGGATCGTCTTTTTGGGACTCGTCTTGCAGAAGCTTGGCCTACAAGTCAATGAAGAGGAACAAGCGGTACCATCCCTGTCTCGCCTGCACCTCACATCTCACACTGGGACAGATGTCTCCAAACTCGTCGCAAGCTGGGCTGAAGTCCTCACTATAGTCGACGGTGACCAGTACATCAAAGGCGAGAACGACGTCTTCAAGATCGAGAAGCCTGGTAGCACTTGGAGTGTGCAGGAGCTCAAGCGCGCTGTGAGCGCGGTGACAGAGAAACTGCCGAAATTGGCAACTGTCACTGGAAGTGTTCCATCAAAAGAGGCTTCGAGTGATGGCAGAGAGAAACTCAAGACACAAGAGGAAGAGATTCAAGAATGCGTTGCATATACTGCAGCGTCTTTGTCCGATCAGATAACTGACCACGAAAAGATTGTCAAATCAATCCTACCACACGATCAAGGATTACCGTCGACCAAAGAAATTCCCTTTCACCACGAGGCATTTTATGCGAATCTTAACTTTTACCACAATAAGTTGCGAAACCCAGATGCTGCCTTTGGCAAGCACCTTCTATATGGCGAGGTCGTAACATCCACCAACAGTCTGCTTGAAAAAAATCCTGCACTACTCCGAAGCTTGCCAACTGGTTTCACGATGACAGCGACGACCCAGATCGCAGGTCGCGGTAGGGGTGGCAATATATGGATATCTCCACCTGGTGGTCTGATGTTTTCCACTGTCATGCACCACTCACTGGCAGTGTCACAGTCTGCACCCGTTATATTCATACAGTATCTTGCTGCTTTGGCTATCGTCTCTGGCATCAAGAACTATGCTCCAGGTTATGACAAGCTACCAGTGAAGTTGAAGTGGCCAAACGACATATACGCGCTGCTTCCCGGCTCGTCCAACAACCCAGTTGTAAAGATCGGAGGCATCCTAGTGAACAGTAGCTACAGCGGTAGCAGCTACGATCTCGTCTGCGGTATCGGTCTCAACCTCTCAAACGCACTACCTACGACGTCTCTAAATCTCTTAGCGAGCACCCAATCGCCGCCTTTGAAAGCCTTCACCCACGAGAAGCTCCTCGCATCCATCCTGGCCCAATTTGAAACGCTGTACTCGACATTCTGCCAGGCTGGCTTCACCAGAGATATGGAAGGCGACTACTACGACAACTGGCTACATACAGATCAGATCGTCACACTCGAGACAGAGGGTGGTGTTAAGGCAAAGATTAAGGGCATCACGAGAGATTGGGGTCTATTGTTGGCCGAGGAGCTGGGCTGGGAAGATCGGCCCATGGGTAAGCTCATTACGTTGCAGAGCGATAGCAACAGCTTTGACTTCTTCCGCGGGCTCGTCCGGCGCAAAATCTAAAGCCTGAGAGGCTCATTGGGCTTGATAGGGTGACGAAGGGCGTTTCCGAGTTCTATGGTAGGTATCGCAAACAACAATTAGTATACAAAAGCTTTGTTTGAGCCCATAGTCAATTGGAGGCATCCTTGGTTAACATATACTGTGCCGTTGTCTCATGCATTGTATCGAAACTTGCATCGTGCAAGAGACGCATCGTGCAAGAGACGAAATCAACTTCCGTGCAGTCCGCCAACAGTTTCGTACCGCAGCAAGGTCCCGAAGGACTGCTTGGATATGTCTTCTAGATATTATTTGACTTGTAGAACAGACAAGAAGCCATTGAAGGAATTCGCATGTGTATACATTAGGTAGGAACCGCGTTCCATCTAGACAATTCCGATTGGCTACTGGAGAATAGGTTCTGGTCAGTCGCGCAGGCAAACGGGCATAGAGAGTGATGGTGTTCCATCAAGAAAAGAGCATACCATAGGTATCTCGCTGAATATGTGCAACGAAGTACGTTCAAAGTAAAGACGATTTGCATTCAACTAAATCAAAAACTATCAGGCTTAATCAATTATTAATCTGTCCATGTGTCGAGCGCTGTTCGCAGACGCGAATGGCTCTGAGCTTGTGGACTCGCTAACTTTTGCAGTATCGTTTTTTCAAGCGTCTTGCAATCTCGCTCTTTACACGTCAGCGCTGACAGTGTCCAAGATGCCGCCTACTGGGGGCGAGAGGCCAACCAGGCCGAGGCGATTGAGCAGGTCAACAACGTCGGGTGAGAGATCTGCAACAAGCTCTTGACGCTTCTTGACGTCGGCACTGACGGTATCCAAGATGCCACCGACGGGAGGAGAAAGGCCAACAAGACCGAGCCGGTTGAGAAGGTCGACAACGTCGGGGGAAAGGTCCTCTACAAGCTGACGCTTCTTGACATCGGCGCTGACAGTGTCTAGGATTCCACCGACGGGTGGTGATAGACCAACAAGTCCAAGGCGGTTGAGTAGGTCAACAACATCAGGGGAGAGGTCAGCTACAAGCTGGCGCTTCTTCACGTCGGCACTGACGGTGTCGAGGATTCCACCAACAGGGGGAGAAAGCCCAACAAGACCAAGACGGTTCAGAAGGTCGACAACGTCTGGAGAGAGATCGGCCACAAGCTGGCGCTTTTTAACATCGGCGCTGACGGTGTCGAGGATACCTCCAACTGGTGGGGAGAGACCAATGAGACCGAGTCTGTTCAGAAGGTCGACAACATCTGGGGATAGGTCGGCCACAAGCTGGCGCCTCTTCAGACCGGAGCCGAGTGTGTTGACGATGCCTCCAACTGGAGGAGAGAGACCAACAAGACCGAGGCGGTTGAGAAGATCAACGACGTCGGGTGAAAGGTCATTGAGGAGCTGGCGCTTCTCTGATGATGCGATAGGAGCAGCAGCAGTGGTAGCTACCAGGATGGAGATGAAAAGAGTTGAGAAGTGCATCTTGTATGTTTTTGATGTGTGAGTGTGAATGAAGAAGTGTTGATGAGTTGTGAAGTGATCGTTTGAGTATGTGATGAGTTGAGAAAAAGCACAAATCCTCGTTCTTATATACATCAATCTATCTACACCAAGAGCATTCTCATCCCGCCAAATCCTCTTCAGGTTGAGATCTACCGACGATCATGTTGACTCTGTAGATGCTGATCGTCATAAAGAGAAGCCACATTCTCCACCGTATACTACTCTCTGTAGTCACTCAAGGTCACATTGGAGCGCGCGTACAGCCAAGAATCTTCGCGGATGTGGATTTTCCGGACTTCCAGCGATCATGATACGTCACTGTCTGGATAGATGCTCCCACAGAACAATTCGCCGACATTGCTCAGAACAATGAACCCTCTGTTACTGCGAGGGTCTCCACACGCCACTGATTCCATGTGGAGTCTCTAGGGAGCCAGTGGGTGAGAAACCCGAGCTCCATGCGCACGACTTGGGGGAAACGATCTACAGTCAGAGAATTGACATGTGTCCCGAAAGTTTAGGCTCTGTCGGCTGCTTGCTGCCAATCTCAACAAAGCCTAACCTGCTTGATTCTGGATTCAAGTAAACGAAGTTACCGAATTTGAAGATGACTGAATACATGGGCGGGTAGTGAAGCTGCTTCATGGGGCTTAGTTCCGTCAAGCTAGAATGCCTGACAAGCTATTGTAGGAAGGCCATCATCACCACTGTGCTGTAGGAGTGGAGTCCAATGATTTTCAGGGTCTCTGGGGATCTGCCAGGATCTCCAGCGGTGTTGCGGGCAGATCTCCCAAGACCGTGGACGGGACTTACAAAGCCAAAATTGCACCGGAAACCGGCCATCTACTGTATTATCTAACGTTAAAGACATTTAAGCTGAGGCCAGAGATGGTTAGCTGTTAGGTATCGGACCAATGAGCGAAACTGAAATGCTGCCGGCGACGCCTTCAAGGCTGAGGAGCTGATATCATAGGATAGCTCATGCTAGCCTGTAACCCTTCAACGTCAGATAATACGTTAGGGGTGAGTTGAGCACTGTTCCGCAAACGGCGTCTTTACTAGTGCTGGTCTGCGATCAGCGGCGCGATCAGGCGCCTCGGACTACTCGAGCCGCATTGCACTAACCCTACGATCCTACTAATCATTTAGACTGAGTTCTTAGCGCCCACCAATGGTGCCGGCGAGGTTCGGCAGCACAGCCGGTAGGAGAGCCTGGAAAGGACATCCCAAGCACTCATGATAGGGGCTCCCTAACTTCAGGGGATGATCATTCGCACCTACAAGTTGATGTCTCGATATTCCGCGATCTTAGAAACCTTTTGGCTCTGACTTATGAAAGAGCGAGCCACGCACATGTCAATGACAGGGTTACGTATCCCAACGTTATTGCTGAAAAGGTTTGATTGACCCCACTCATTGGGCTGTACACGGGAATGCATGTTGACATCAGCAATGATCGCGAAGTCGGCGACGAAAGCTAGCTCACGGCTACGGGAGTCCCTTTTCCACAATTCTACTCGTCATAAACAGCATCTTAGCACCTTGAGCAAATCTTCGCAGAACTGCGCTAGAACATCAAGGTATTGTCGTTGAGATGGTCGGCGGTAGGATGGTGATCTGTGTCCATGGTAGTGATCGATCTACAACGGTGTTGGCAATCACTGCCCAGGTGTATGCAAGTACTCGCACCAACACTGAACATTTAAGGACAAAAATGACACGAATCAAGAAGAGAAATAGGGAGTGTCCACTTAGAATTCCCAGTCGTGTCACCCATTGGCTTGACATTTGACTTCGGAGTATTGACTGGGAGCCAAGTTTAGAGCCAAGCAACGAAGAACGGCCTCGTCATTGCCCAGTAGTAGCAATAATATGCCTCAATCTTTTGTCTAGCTGGCTAGGTGTGCCATAGCAAGCGGCCTCAACAGGCGCAGTGACCTAGGCAGGTGTTGCTTGGGCCTTCATAGTTTCTCATTGGATATTCCTATGCATCCAATTGTAGGAAGTTGTACTGCATGGCATCGGTTCCGCGTGGTTGTCGGCACAGACATGGAATTTGAGCGACCGAATCATGATGCACAGAGTCACAGAAGAGGTGCGCGCTGCAAAGTCGAGTAGATCGATATGCTCTGGTTGCTCGAAGGATGCGTAGTAGAGCGTAACGATGGTCCGTTGAGATTTTCTTACTCATCCACTAAGCGTGAACGTTCAATTTCTATGGTCCAAAAGAGTACAAAATCTCCATATTCTAATGTCGCGAGAGACATTTGAGGAAATAGAAACATATGGTTACAGCTTAAGTACTCGAACATAGTGACGCCTTGGATAATTACGAAAGCTGGTTCTGCAGACCTAGAATTGAAATCTGAGGGTGTTGCGCGTTATGTAGCACAATCGAGCATTGTTGATATCCTCTCGAAATTGCTTCTTCCATTCTGCATGTCTGGATTCTGATTGCATGTCGAGATGCCGCATCCATGTACAAGCCCGATCATATTATAAATCCAAGTTCAGCTAATCGAATTTGTAATTATCTCACCTTGAGATCTTGTGCGGTCGGCATGAGAATTGCCCTCCAAAGACTCTACTGTGTACAGCAACGCTCCGTTTAGAATAAAAG
>Ga0265780_10003582_pt1 | contig 20360 bp, 13 predicted proteins | sample P1T30metagenome_FD_192432 | JGI IMG/M metagenome (GOLD analysis project Ga0265780, IMG submission 192432) | Plant litter microbial communities from East Loma Ridge, Irvine, California - P1 T30 | ecosystem: Environmental > Terrestrial > Plant litter > Unclassified | place: USA: California...
AACATCCCCGCCTCTGTCCAGTTGATCCGTCACATCACAAGACTTGTTCATCGCTGGTCCGAGTGGATATGAACAAGCGTCCGAAGTTGGGAGGCCCGAAGGTACGCTGAATGTCGGTTTCTGGGTCAAGCACGATTGGCGTCATATGCTTTGCCTACCCTGTGCTGACAGCCTGTCTGGTTGATGAAGCGGGCAGCTGGAAGCGATCACACCGCACTGTCCGTGTCGATGGATCAACGCGGCCTTCGGCGGGACTGTCGCAAATTACGAGCAAGTTGCGCTCGCCGTTGATCCCGTCCAGCAAAACTAACCCTTCGGGATGATCATCGCCGCGACCAAATGGGAGATCGATGATCCGTTCAGGCATGTGTCGCCGTACCACCTTATCGTCCTGCGGCGGATCGCCGAGCCAGTCTGTCCAGCGGTAAACGGCGCATGGCCCATCAAGACCGGTCGTCGGCCCAGCAAGGATCAAGAGATCTGCACCGTCGCGCTTGAGGTCGCGGATACCCAGTCCGTCCAATTCGAGAAGCCGCTTGTGAAGCGGGCCCGCGATCGTCAGGCGACCCGAACGCTTGGCAACGATCTCTACCTCTATCAGTACGGCATAGGTCTGGATGACAGGTCCGCGCATGCCGATCGCAACCCTTGCTCCAGCAACGGCAATTCCTTCCAGATCGACCCCGCCTTCCTTGGCCGCGATCCGGGTAAATGGCCTTAGAAGCGGGCTATCCTTCATCATTTGCGCCAGGCGGTTGCCGTGCTTTGTCTGGCGCACCATTCCTGCCCGTCGCGGTCCGTCGAGCCGCACTGGTCGCATCGCGTCGGCAGTCTCGGGTTCCGCAGCCATTGGTACGCGCGCGAGCAGGCAGCGGGGGCGGGTATCTTTGAGGCTCGAGAATTCAGAAAGGTCGATACGGTCGTCACCCGCTTTGCCAACCTTCTGCCGCGTTCGCGCGTGCGACCCCAGCACCCAGAGCCAACCATCGTCTTCGGCAAGCCCTTCGATATCGGCCTCCCCGGATGCGTCGAGATCCAGGATAGCGTCGAGCGGGAAGCGCTGATGGCCTGCCCATGCCGTTGGGCCACGGCTCAGCCGCTCGAGACAGACACCCTCGTCGCTACCAAGGAACAAGGTATTCCCGTGCCGAGCGGCAGCCGATAAATCGAGCGTCGGATCGTCCACGCCCCCGCAGTCGGCATCCATCACCAGATGTTCCTCCCCCGTAGGCGAGGTTGTGGAAGGCCAAGGCGAGCGAAGGGAAGGGGATCTGGGCATCTACGGCCTTCTACGGCAATTGGAACGGGCGTGTTCCCTTATGGCCCAAAACTCTCGCCTGAACGAGATGAACCAACGTCCGCTTTTGGACGACCTTGAAGTTCCTCAAAGAGCTTTGCCCATCCTGACCAAGGACACCAACACGCCATCGCTCGCTAAGACGTCGGTTGGCTGTTCGAGGCGGCGATAGCCACAAGCGACATACAAGGGCTCACCGGCAAGCGTCGCCATCATCTCGGCCCGGCCAAAGCCAGCCGTGCGGGCGGCATTCTCACAAAGATGCAGGATCGTACGGCCGACGCCGCGGCGTACGTAGTCAGGGTCTGTGTACATTGCCCGGACCCGTGCGGCATCAACGGCAGGATCAAGCGCTTCCGGCTCGCGGGTGACAACGCTGCTATCTCCGCCGAACAGGGTCTTGCGATAGCTCCAACCACCGCAGCCAGCGATGGTCTCGCCATCCATGAGGATGAAGTAGGTGCCATCACGCAGCAACTGCGTGTCCAGTCCCATGACCTGATGGCTGGCACGGACCTGATCAGGCGTCAGGTAGTCGGATTGAAGCTGGTCGATCGCCCGGCGGATCGTGACCTTCAAGGCATCGAGATCCTCGATCATGGCTGTACGTGCAGTCAGGGTCACGTGATGCCTCATAAGTCGGTGGCGGAACGGTGGAGGCCGCTCCGCCGTAGGTTCTCAGTACTTTACTCGCAGACGCGTGTAGTAGAAGCCGCCGTTGAAACCGAACGGACCGCCACTCCGGGGGTAGACCTGACCGTCAGATGTTCCGCCGGTGATCGGGTAAATCTGGACGGTAGAGGTTGGCGCCAGCCGATCTGGGCGCTCATCGGTGAAGTTCTGAGCACCGATCGCCAGCGTGAAATGATCAGCGAAGGTGTAGCTCAGTTCAAGATCGGTGGTGAATTTGCCGCCAAAGCGCTGGTTTGGAACCCCGTTGGTTTCACCATAGTCCTGGGCGCTGGTAAACGAGCTGTAGTAATTCTCACGGACGTTGAAATTCAGGTTGTCCAGCGACCAGTTGGCATTGAAGACCATGCGATGCTTCGGTGCCAGATTTTCGGCATCGATCAGCTGGGCGGTGCTGATGATACGGGTGTTGTAATCAACAACCTTGGTATCGTTGTAGTTGTAGGCAAGCGAGAAATTGAGCAATGCCTCACTCAGCGTGGTTCGCCAAGTGCCGACCAGGTCAACGCCGCGGGTGCGTGTCTTGAAGCCATTGGTGAAATACTGAACTTGGCCATCGACGCCAACCGGCAGCAAAGCCGGCTGAGCGGCCAGGTCAGCAGCCGTGACGATGAACGGTGACGTCAGCCCAATCCGGTTGCGCAGGTCGATCTGATATCCGTCAACAGTGATCGTCATGCCCCTGACTGCCTCCAGAATGAAGCCGAGGCCGTAGTTGGTCGACTTTTCCGGGGTGAGGTCGGTCGCACCGTAATATTGGGCGACCGCCGTATTGGTCGGGTAGGTGCCGCTTTGGAAGGCAACGCCGTTGTTGAACGAGGTCGTCACGATGGAGACGTTCGACTGCCCGGGTGACGGTGCATGAAAGCCGGTACCGATGCTGCCGCGGATCGAAAAGGCCTCGGCAAATTTGTAAAGTGCGTTGACCTTCCCGACCCAGGCATCACCAAAGGTGTTGTAATGCTCGTATCGACCTGCTGCGCCGACTGTCAGCGCCTGGGTCAGATCCGTCTCAAGGCCGATATAGGCAGCGTACGCCTTCTGGCTGAACCGGCCTGCCGTCTGTGGGCTGGTGCCGGCATAGCCACTGGCACCAACCCCTTGCGCGGCAGTGGTCCCAGAGAAGGTGTACACGCCGGGTGACGCCAGCGTGTATAGCCGCTGGGCGATGGCATAGGGGCCCGCGGCATAGGACTGCAGGTCGCCTGCCGTCTGCTCGTAGGTTTCCCTACGAAATTCACCGCCGGCCGAGACCGTCAGCGGAGCGGCCAGGCCCAGATCCGCTGCATAGGTGAAGTCGGCATTGGCGTTCACCTCCTTCTGGATCAGGTCGCCGAAATCGAAGCTGGTCTGAGTGGCGGGGCCAAACGAGAAGTTGGCCGAGCTGTACATCGACAACGACAGTTTGTTACGGGCTAGGGTGCCTGACAGATCGTAGCTGAAATCGCCACTGGTGCCTTTGTAGCCGAGCACGCCGTAGACCTGCTGGGTCTTGCCGACGAAGCGCGGCGTGAAACCGGCTGGATAGAGCGACGCAAATCGGAAGGTGTTGCTGTCACGGACAAAGCCGCCGGCGGGGCAGGTGGCGTTTCCTGCCGGGCATGGCGTCAGGAAGAAGGTGTTGTTGAAGGCGCCATTGGCACCCTGATTGCGGACGATCCCGTTCGTATCGACTGCGGTGCTCGATACCGGGGCACGGTAATTAAAGCTTTGGTTGCCCTTGTTCTCCGCATAATTGGCGAAGACATATACCTTGCTGCTGTCAGTGACATTGATGGCAGAATTGTACACCGTCTTGAAGCCATGAGACGGCGAGTTCCCCCAGATTTGCACCGGTCCCGGAAAATTTGGGAGTTGTGACGCCAGCGCGGGGAAATTCTGCGCGAAATTCGCGGCCGACGGGCGGGTTCTGCCGCGGCTGGTCTGACCTTCGTCGACATATTCGCCGGTGACGTTAATGAAGCCCCACTCGCCTTTGACCCCGGCATTACCGGCGATCTGATAGCTCTCGCCATCCCCGGCATAGTACTGCCCGACACGGCCAACGAGCTCGATGCCCTGATCCTCACGCAGTCCGTAGTTCAGCACGCCGGCAATCGCGTCCGAGCCATATTGCGCGGTGGCACCTTCACGCAGCACCTGCAGGTTGCCAATGGCGAGCGATGGAATGGCAGATATGTCGGGACCCTGTGCGCCGCGGCCCAGTCCGGTATCGCTGCCGCCATATACCTGCACTAGCGCAGAGCGATTGTAGCGCTTGCCATTCAGCATGACGAGCACCTGATCGCCGGCAAGCCCGCGCAGGGAAGGAGAGCGAACAAAGGTGGAAGCGTCAGAGATCGAGTTCTGGCCGGCGTAGAAGGAGGGAACGATATTCTTCAGCTGATCGATCATGTTCGCGGCCGGCTGGGTCGTCAGTTCGGCTGCACTGATCACGTCCACCGGTGACGGCGAATTGGCCAATGTGCGATCGGTCCGCCGCGTGCCAAGGACCACGATATCGCTGCCCGGATCGGCAGAGGCGGCGGTACCAGCGGACGCGGATGCATCCTGCGGTGCTTCCGCCTGCGTGACGGCGGCAGAGAGCGCGGCTGTATTTGGGACAGGGTCGGCCGCTTGCGCGGCAGTGCCTGCAAAAAGCGCGAATGCAATTGCAACGGTCTAAGTCGTGTGTCTGATCATCCGAGGCCCCCTTGATGAGTAGCTCTCAGGCTCCTGTCCCTTGTTGCTCCCGCTCTCGACCGCCGCTTGCTTGCGACGCGTCAGAACGCTGGATGATCAGCCCTGCGAATATGGCGATGTCGTGGGGTTGCACCGCTCTGATGCAATGATGGCCATGTCGGCCAGTTAGGCACAATGCTTTTCTGTGTCATCCGCTGCGCCGCCAGAAGTATGTTGCAGAATAGTGACATATGTGTTCGATGGAGATTGGTATCGAACCTTGCCCTCCTTCAAAATGCACATCATAGATCTGTCGGGAGCTGAAAAGCCAAATCTGACGTACGTGTGATCGGCGTTGGGTTAGCGCCAACCCGGTCAGTCCTTAATCCGGTAGGGCTTTTCACGAACCACAAGCGTGCGGCCGACGTAATCTGAAATGCGAACGTTTCTCTGACGCTGAACCACCCGTTTGCCGCCTTGCAAGTACGTCACTTCGACGGTCACGGAACGGCTGTCAGGTAAACCGAAATAGACCGGTTGTGCGCTCTGCGTGTTGTAGCCGTCACCTGTACCTACTTGGCGCGTCGCCAAGACGCGACCATCGGCGCCGCGCAAGCGCACCTCGGCACCGGGCCGCGTGAAATGCCCCCGCGCGTCCACCACCAACACCGAGAGGCTGCGTGCTGCCGCGCTCGTCATCAGGCCGTTGCGGAAGAGGAAGTGGCCGCCCACTGGGCCGTATCCATCGGTTACCGACAAATCGAGTGCTCCGTCTCGATCATAGTCGATCCATTGCACGCCATGGTCCCCGGCGTTCATCGTGCTGGCACGTGGCAACACGTTGACGAAGCGCCGACCACCTTTTCCATCGGGTTCGCTGTGCAACAGCGCATTGGTCGGTTCCTGCTGTCCGATTGGCCCTTCGTAGGCCATGATCGACAAGTCGAGCCAGCCATCATTGTCGTAATCGCCCCACGCGGCACCGACGCCATGATTGTCGAAACCAACACCGCTTACGACCGACACATCCTCGAAGGTCCCGCCGCCGCGATTTCGATACAAGGCGTTGCGGCCATAATTCGGCACGAAAAGGTCGAGTCGCCCATCGTTGTCGTAATCGCCGATCGCGCAACCGACGCCGCCTTCGTCCTTGGTCCGCGTCGGTCCTGCGACACCAGCTGCGACGGCGACGTCGACGAAGCCGGTGCCGTCGTTGCGCCACAGCGCATCGGCGGCACCGGACTGATTGGCGAGAAACAGGTCGAGGTCGCCGTCCTCGTCATAGTCGAACCAGCAGGCGCCGACGGTGGGGCGCGGATCGGAAACCCCGGTTCCGGCGAACACCTGCGTGAAACGGCCGCCATCGTTTCGCATCAGCCGGTTGGCGCCGATCCGGTCGGCGGCATAAAGATCGACGTCGCCGTCATTGTCGTAATCGACCCAGCTCGTCTGCCGCGCCGAACGGCCGGAGAAGCCGAGGCCGATCGCCGCTCCAACTTCTTCGAATCCTTTGCCTTTACGGTTGTGAAAGACGAGCGTCGGCTGTTTGGGATCGGTGGCGCCGCCAAGTAGGTCGAGCCAGCCGTCGCCATCGTAATCACCCCAGCTGAGCCCCCGCAATTCATGACCTGCGGTGGGCAAGCCCATAGCCGCGCCGACGCTGCTGAAGGTGCCGCCGTCGTTGCGGTACAGGCGCAGTTCGCCGCTCTTCAGCGACACGGCAAAGTCGAGGTCGCCGTCATTGTCCATATCGGACCAAGCGTTGGACAGGGATCCGACCATCCCGAACAGATCGGACTGGATCGGCTGGAAGGCAGGTGCAGCGGTGCCGGCTATGGGCAGTGGCACGCCATGGCCCGTCTCGGCCGCAGTCTGCACCGTCGCCTGTGGTGCGGCAGCGAGCAGGAGGGCAAGGGGGAGCAAGTGGGCGATCGGACGACGGGACATGGGCTTCCCCCTGTTGAACGGGCGGGGCGGATTGATCGGACCGCTGGTCCGCGTCGGGACGATCAGCGTCCGCCTCTCCCTTCCCAAACGGCTGAGCCCCGTGTTTCTGCTACCCGTTGTCTGCGGGAACGAGCAGCAGAGATCCGTCGCCCCCCTCGATCGCGCGGATGCCGAAGCTCTGTTCAAGCGCGCGGGCAAAGTCACCCGACCGGTCGGACCGGAAGGTGCCGCCGATCCGGACGCCGGCTAGTGCCGGGTCGCCGATCACGATGGGTACGGTGCGGTAGCGATTGAACTCGTCGACCGCCTGTTCCAGCGTATCGCCGTCGAAGCTCAGCCGTCCGTCCTGCCACGCCAGCCGGCGTTGGATGTCGATGTGGTTTAGCGCAGTGACGGCAACCGTCCCACGCCGCACGGCCGCCGCATTGCCGGCAGCGACATGGCGCTCGCTCCGGTCGCCGTCGCGTACGCCGACGATCCCTTCGCTGACCGTAACCTCAGTTAGATTGGGGCGCAGCCGCACGGTGAAAGCGGTGCCGACCGCGCGGACCCGCGCCTCATCCGCCGCGACCACGAACGGGCGGCTCTGGTCATGCGCGACGTCGAAGCTTGCCTCGCCGCGCAGCAGCCGGATCGACCGGCGTTCATGCGCCAGATCGACGGTGACCGCAGTATCGGTGTTGAGCCGCATCAGGCTGCCGTCCGCAAGCGTCACCGTGCGGCGTTCGCCGATGCCGGTCGCATAATGGTCGCCCTTATCGGCGAAGCGCCAGGCGAGCGTACCGATCCCCGCAATCAGACTGGCGGCGATCCCACCCATTGCGAGGCGGCGGGTAACAGGCGGTATTAAATTATGCCGCACCGTGGTGATCGATATTGGAGCGACGGGTACCGCAGGGTCGAGCTGTTCAGGCGGGACGTCACGCAGCCGAGCGGCGAGCTCCCAGCCCGCTTCGACCTTGGCGAAGGCGTAACCATGAGCGGGGTCTTGCTCGATCCAGTGATAAGCCGCGTCCCAGTCGGCATCAGCGTCGGTGGCGCGGGCCGCCAAGAACAGTCGCGTGGCTTCCGCTTCGATCGCCTGTCGTATCGTTGCGCTTTTGCAGGGACCATCCAAAACCCGAACCCTCGTACTCGCCGATCGCCTGCATGATCTTCAGTGCGGCGCGTGCCAAATGCTTGTCTACCGTGGAAACGGACAGGCCCATCTCCTCTGCTATCGCACCCGTCGGCCAATCATACACTCGCCGCAAGACGAAAGCGCGTCGGCATTGCGGGGGCAGAGTGTCGAGCATCGTCTGCAGGTGCCGCAGCTCGTCGCGGGCCTCCAGCCGGGCTTGCGCGCTGTCGTCGATGCTGATCAGGTCGAGGTCGGCGATCATCTCGAACGACACGATTTTGCTGCGCCGGGCCACGTCGATGACTAGGTTGCGAGCGATCTGATACAAGTAGGCGCGGCCGGACTGCACGCGTTCGATGTCGCCCGTCGCATAGGCCCGCGTCATCGCCTCCGCCACGACGTCGTCGACGTCGGCACCGTCAGGCAGCACCCGCCGCAACCGCGACCGCAGCGCGCCCTCATGCGGCAGGATGGCCTGTTTGTACCATTCGAGCCTGGCCCTGACTGACCTGTTGCCCTTGACTGAATCCACCGGAACCTCCCCGAACTTAACGAAGGCGTTCCTCTCCTGCGGACTTGATGTTGGGTCGATACGACCAGCCTTTGCCCCTGCTGTCCAGCCATCATGAAATAAAAATGAAACTGTGGTTAGCAGATTGTGTCCCCGTGACCGTCTTCCCCATCAGTGAACACCATTGCCGGGGGGCTGACGATGACTAAACCCATGATGCTCGGCACGCTGCTTACCGGTACCGTGATGATGCTGTCGGTACCCGACGCCGCGGCACAGCCCGCAACGACCACCCCCTCGACGATTACCTTCGCGATCGAGGCGCAGTCGGTGCAGGGCGCACTTGCCCGCTTTGCGGAACAGTCGCGGGTGCAGATCCTATACCCCTACGATCGCGTCGCCGGTCTACGCACCGCCGGGGTGAAGGGGCGGATGTCAGCGGAGGCTGCATTGGCTCGTCTGCTCTCTGGCACCGGCCTGCGCGTCAATCGAAGCGGAAGGGGCGTAATTGCGCTGTCGTTGCCGGCGCCCGCGGTGCCGCCGCAACTGGTGCGCACTGCTGCACTGCGCCCCGTGGCATTAGCCCCGGCGTTCCAGCAGGCGCAGGTCAGCGATGTGCAGGACCCGACCGCGCCGACCGCCGAACAGGTCGACGAGCCGGCGAGCGACATCGTCGTCACCGGTAGCCGCGGCCAGCCACGTACCGTTGTTGACAGCCCGACGCCGATCGACGTCATCAGCGGCGCCGAACTCCAGCGGACAGGCAGGTCGGGTGTGTTTGCTGCACTCAACACGCTGGTTCCTTCGTTCAACCTGCCCACACGGGCAGGGGGCGGCACATCGACTGTGATCGCCACCGGCGGCCTGCGCGGACTCAACCCGGACCAGACACTAATTCTCGTCAACGGCAAGCGCCGTCACAAGACGTCGCTCATCAACGCTGTTGCCAATTACTACAACGGCTCGGTCCCCGCCGATCTCGACATGATCCCGACGGCTGCGGTCGATCATATCGAGGTGCTGCGTGACGGTGCCGCGGCGCAATATGGATCAGACGCGATCGCGGGGGTCATCAACGTGATCCTGAAGGACGATGCCAAGGGCGGATTCGGTGCGTTCACCGCGGGCCAGAACATGGACCGGAGCGATGGCGAGCTGTTCCAAGCTGATCTGAACCTTGGGCTGGCGCTGGGGGAGAACGGCTTCGTCAACCTTTCGGCCGGCGCCAAGAAGCAGCAGGCGTCGAACCGCGCCGAAGCGATCGCTTCCAATATTCGTTTGTATCCATTGGTGAACGGCGCACTTGATCCGCGCGAGGCGACGATCGACCGGCTGGTGACGTCCAATTATGGGTCGATGCCGCAGGAGAGCATCAATACCGCGTTCAACGCCGGCTACGACCTCGGCACAGTCGAACTCTACGCGTTCGGCACCTATGCGCAACGCAAGTCGGACCTCAACTACACCTATCGACCCGCAACCAACGCCAATTCGCTGCCGCAGGTCTATCCCAACGGTTTCTATCCGCGCGTCGTCATCACGGAGGAGGATTACGAGGTCGCGGTCGGAGCGCGGGGGGTGATTGCCGGGTGGAAATGGGATTTCAGCTCGACACTGGGGCGGAACCGGTCGCGGCAGCGGGCAGATCGGACGATCAATGCGTCGCTCGGGCCGACCAGTCCGACCGCATTCTATGTCGGGTCGCTGATCTCGAAGGAGGCGGTGAACTCACTCGACCTCACCCGGTCCTATCCGGTCGGCACGGGGACATTGCAGGTATCGGGCGGTCTCCAGCATCGCATCGAAAGCTATCAGGTCGCTCAAGGCGAACCGACGAGCTATGTCGCCGGGACTTATACCTCCAGCCTTGGCCGACCCACGCCTGGCGCGTCGGGCGCGGCCGGGTTCCAGCCGTCCGATGCCGGCTTCATCAAGCGCAACAACCTTGCCGCCTACGCCGACATCGCCTGGGACCCGTCGCGCGACGTCACGATAGGCGGCGCGCTGCGATACGAACACTATGACGACGACAGTGGCGACACGCTGATCGGCAAGATCAACGCGCGCTACGCCGTCTCGCCCTGGATCGCCATGCGCGGCGCGGCGAGCACCGGCTTCCGCGCGCCGGCGCTGGCGCAGCAAATCTATGCCTCGACCACTGGCCAGTTCCGTACGATCGGCACGCCGCCGACGTTGAACCTGTTGCAGATCAAGACGCTGCCGGTCGGATCGCCCGCCGCATTGGCGTTGGGCGCACAGCCGTTGACGCCGGAGAAGTCGACCAACTTCAGCGCCGGGTTGGTCCTGACGCCGTTGCCGCGGCTCAGCCTCACGGTCGATGGCTATCAGATCAAGGTCGAGGACCGAATTGCCATCACCTCGACGCTGACCGGCAATGCGGTGTCGGCGATCCTGATCGCCAACGGCCAGTCGCCCGACATCAGCGCACAATATTACACCAACGCGATCGATACACGCACCCGCGGCGTCGATATCGTCGCGACTTATCGTCATTCGGTCGGCACGATCGCCAATCTGGCGTGGAACCTTGGCTACAATTACAACAAGACAGTTATCACGGGCGTGAAGGCAAACCCCCCGCAGCTCGCGGCACTGGGCACGGATTATGTTTTGTTCGACCGGCTGTCGCGCAGCAACCTGACGGTCAACCTGCCGCGGACAAAGCTGTTCGTCGGCAATGTCGCGACGATCGATGCTTTTACCCTGTCGACCCGCGTCGTCCGCTACGGCAGATTCAAGTCGTTCGGCAATGCCGTGGTCAACGATCGCACCTTCGGAGCGAAGTGGATCACCGATCTGGAGCTGTCGTGGAAGACGACGGACAGCCTGACCGTGGCGATCGGCGCGAATAATATTTTCAACGTCTACCCTGATCGCAACGACACGTTGACCAACGTCAACACCGGCGCGGGCTTCTACGCAACCAGCGGCGCCTATGGCTTCACCGGTGGCTATTATTACGGCCGTGTCGCGGTGAACTTTTGATGAAGGACGGGATGATGCGGGCGACGATGATCTGGGCCACCGCTCTGGGGCTTGCGGCGGCTTCGCCGGCTGCGACACCACAGCGGTATGCGGGCGGCGGTGAAATCCTGTGGGACACGTTCGGCGTGCCGCACGTCTATGCCAAGACCGAGGCAGGGGCCTTTTGGGGATTCGGCTATGCGCAGGCCCAGAGCCACGGCGACCTGCTGCTCAAGCTGTACGGAGAGGCGCGGGGACGCGCTGCGGAATATTGGGGCGGTGCGGACAACGAAACGCAGGACCGCTGGCTGGTCGCCAACGACGTGCCGACCCGTGCCGCGACCTGGTTCCGGCAGCAGACGCCGCAGATGCGCGCTGATCTCGACGCCTTTGCCGCGGGGATCAACGCTTATGCGGCTGCGCATCCCGATGCGATCGATCCGGCGATGCGCCGCGTTCTACCGGTCAGTGGCGCCGACGTGATGGCGCATGCGCACCGGCTGATGAACTATGTTTACATCGCCTCTGACCGGAAGGTGCTAGCCGATCCAACGACCAATGAGGCGGGCGGATCCAATGCCTGGGCGGTCGCGCCGTCACGTTCGGCTAGCGGCAAGGCGATGCTGCTTGCCAACCCGCATCTGCCCTGGGCGCCGAGCATGCTGACCTATTACGAGGCGCATCTGAATGCGCCGGGTTACAGTGTCTATGGCGCGACGCAGGTCGGGCTGCCGGTGCTGCGTTTCGCGTTTAACGACGATCTGGGTTTCACCAATACCGTCAACACGATGCTGGGCTATTCCAGCTACAGACTGACGCTCGCAGAGGGCGGTTATCGCTACGATGGCAAGGTGTTGCCGTTCACGACGGCGCAGAAAAGTTATAAGGTACGCCAGCCCGACAATACGCTGAAGACGGTGCAATTCACGCAACGTTATGCGACGCAGGGCCCGGTGTTCGACCTGCCGAAGAACGGCGGGACGATCGCGCTGAAGGTTGCGGGCCTGGATCGTCCGGGCGTGCTCCAGCAATATCTCGACATGGGCAAGGCGCGTGACTTTGCTGCGTTCCAGCGCGCGCTCAGGCAAATGCAGGTGCCGATGTTCAACATCGTCTATGCCGATCGCGCCGGGCATATCATGTATATCGACAACGGCATCCTGCCGCGCCACGTTGAGGGCGATGTACCGACATGGTCGAAGCCGGTGGCGGGCGACACCTCGGCGACGGTGTGGCGCGATGTGCATGGATATGATGACTTGCCAAAGGTGGTCGATCCAGCGAGCGGCTTCGTCCAGAACGCCAATGATCCGCCGTGGCTGGCAACTTGGCCGCGTCAGCTCGATCCCAAGGCGTTCCCGGCCTATGTCGCCCCGGTCGGGCCGGTCAGCCAGCGTGCACAGCATTCGGTGATGCTGATGACCGCGACACCGAAGCTGTCGTTTGATGATTTTATCAAGCGCAAGCTGGAGACGCGGTCGCTTATGGCGGACCGTATGTTGCCTGAACTCCTCGCGGCGGCGAAAGGCAATGCCGACCCCGATATCGTCGTGGCCTCCGCGTTGCTGGCAGGATGGGACCACAAGTTTGACGGAGATGCGCGAGGCGCTTTGTTGTTCGAAACATGGGCGACACTGTTCGCGCCGCGCAATTTCGTCGATCAAAGCAATTATGCGGTCAAATGGACGCTCGATGACCCGCTTGCCACGCCGCGGGGCCTGAAGGACCCGGCCACCGCAGTGACGATGCTGAAGACGGCGGTAGCGAAGACGCGTCAACTCTACGGCGCTATCGATCGCCCGTTCGGCGAGGTCTCACGCTTCCACCTCGGCGACGTCAGCGTTTCCGGCAACGGCGGCTTCGGCAACACCGGCGTATTCCGTACCATTACATGGGGGCCGATGAAAAACGGCGAACGCACGCCCATTCATGGCGAGACCTGGGTGTCGATGATCGAATTCTCCACGCCTATGAAGGCATTGGGCATGATGAGTTATGGCAATTCCAGTCAACCCGGGTCGAAACACAACAGCGATCAATTGCGCTTCCTGACGACGAAGACCTTCCGTACGCTGTGGCGGGATCGATCCGACGTAGAGCATCATGTCGAAGAGAGGACGGCATTTTGATGCGCGCCGGACTGTTCGCGCCGTTGACGCTGTTAGCGCTTCCCGCTTCGGCACAGGACACCCGCCAGATACATGAGGCGGCAATCGTCCTCGACACCCATTTCGATACCCCCGCCAATCTTGGCCGTCCCGGCTGGAGCATCATGGACCGGCACAGCCGCGCGGACAGCGGCGATCAAGTTGACTATCCGCGCATGGTCGAAGGCGGGATCGACGGCGGCTTCTTCGCGATCTTCACTGCGCAGGGACCGCGCACGCCGGAGGGGGATCGCGAGGCGCGCGACGCCGCGCTGATCCGAGCGGTGCAGATCCGCGAGATGGTAGAGCGGCATTCAGACACATTTGCGCTGGCGACCACCTCCGCTGACGCCCGCGCTGCGGTCGCCGCCAAGAAGCGCTTCGTGTTTATGAGCATGGAGAACGGCTATCCGTTCGAGGCCGACCTGTCGCTGATGCGCAGCTTTCAGCGGCTGGGCGTCACGATGATGAGTCCGGTGCATTTCAAGAACGACGACCTCGCTGACAGCGCCACCGACAAATCCGAATGGAACGGCCTCAGCCCCAAGGGCAAGGCATTCGTGGCGGAGGCCAACCGGCTTGGTATCTTGATCGATTGCAGCCACGCCTCCGACGATGTGCTGCGCCAGACGATCGCCTTGTCGAAGGCGCCCATCATCCTGTCGCATTCGGGCGTGCGCGCGATCTTCGATCATCCGCGGAACGTTACCGATGCCGATCTGCGGGCGCTCGCGGCGAAGGGCGGCGTCGTGCAGATCAACGCCTTCGACGGCTATATGATCGCACAGCCGAAGGTTCCGGCGCGCGAGGCGGCAATCGCAATGCTGATGGCTAAGCTGCCGCCGCGCGTCACGATGACCGAAGCGGATCGAAAGGCGTTCCTGGCGCAGCGCAAGGCGATCGATGCGCGCTGGCCGGTGCCCCGGGCGACCTTCGACGACGTGATGAAGCATCTGCTGCATGCGATCGAGGTGGCCGGGATCGACCACGTCGGGATCAGCGGTGATTTCGACGGCGGCGGCGGGGTCGAGGGGTTCGACGACATCACTGCCTTTCCCAAGATCACTGCAGCGTTGTTGGCCCGCGGATATAGCGCAGCGGACGTCGCCAAGGTCTGGGGCGGCAATGCGCTGCGAGTGCTCGATGCGGCGCAGGCGGCGTCGGATCCGGCTGCACTCCCGACCATTCCGGTAACCTCATGATCGCCAACCAATCATACGAAATGGAAAGGGTCGTCTAGCCCAACCCTGAGCGGGAGCAGCCTGGCAGTACCGACGTAATGGAGCGGACCGCGACAACCGGCCGCCCGCGAGAATTTCGGGGGGGGGGTGATCTGAATAGCAATGCCCCGTCGGTTCGCCGACCAGATCAGGAGATTGCGCTTGTCCCGTTTCCGTGTCTCACCCCGCGCCGGTACGGCCCTCAGCCTCGTATTTGCTACCGCCACATGGCTACTGACCGCGCAGACTGCTGCAGCGCAGGCGACCTCCGCAGAGAATGCCGGCACCCGCACCCAGGCAACCGAAGCAGCCGCCGAAGCCCCCGCCGAAGAAGGACAAGACATCGTCATCAGCGGTCGTCGCATCAGCCAAGCGAGCGAGGCGGTGGGCGAGGACCGCATCACTAGCACTGTTGCGGTGACGCGAGAGGCTTTGCTTTCGGCGCCATCGGGTATCTCTGGCCTAAAGATGCTTGAATCGCTACCGGGCTTCAACGTCCAGACTGATGGCGCGCTTGGCCTGTACGAGTTCGGCAATAGCGTTCAGGCTCGCGCTTTCAACCTCGATCAGATCGGCTTCGTCGTCGACGGTGTGCCTATGGGACGCAGCGACGCGTTCGGTGGCAGCCCCGTGTTTCGCTACGTCGACAACGAAAATCTAGGCGTCGTCGAGGCTTCACCGGGCGCGGGCGGCGTGACGATGCCGACTTATTCATCACTCGGGCCGGTGGTGTCCTACCGCTCGATCGCGCCGCAGGACGAGCTGGGCGTTTTCGTGTCGCAAAGCTTCGGCGACTTCGACATGAAGCGTACGTTCGTCCGGCTCAGCACCGGCAGAATCGGGCCGTTCAAGGCGTTCGTCAGCCGCACCAAGCTCGACACTGACCTGTGGCGCGGTGCCGGGTCAGTCGATCGCGAGCATTGGGAGGCGATGGCGCATGTCGATATCGCCGACAGCAGTTGGGCGCGGTTCAAGTTCGTCTCAAACGACTTCTTCGACTATGATTCCCCCACGCTGTCGCGGGCGGAATACACCAGCACAACGCCCGATCTCGCCGGCCATGTCGGACGCTATCGCGGCTACTACGGTGATCCGCTGCCGACTTATGCGCCAGCGGCGGCGGGAGTGCCGTTCTCTAATGCCAACTACACCTATTATTACGGACAGGCGATCAACGTTCGTAAGGATAAGCTGTACGCCGGCACCTTCCACGCCGGAATCGCCGACGGTGTCCACGCTGAAACCACGATCTATTACGAGGACAAGGATGGCTGGGGCAGCTCGCCGGACAGCTATGCCAACACGCTGACCTTCTACAATCGGCAGCGGCTGGTGTCGGGCCTGGTGCTGACGGCTCCGCGCGGTACGCAGTTCGGCGTGTCGAGCCTTGGGGGTTATCGGCAGGGCATCCTGCAGAGCCTGCATGCTCAGGCGGGTATCCATGCGATTGATGTCGGCATATGGGCGGAGGACGACCGCTATCGCCGCTACCAGCGCCGCCAGAACACGATTGACGGATCCCCGGCCAGCGCCCCGAATTACTTGGAATTGGTCTACGGCCGCCGCGATTACCGGTCGAAGCGCGCAACGGTGCAGATGTTCCTGCGCGACCGCATCGACCTGACGCCCGCATTCAGTGTCGACTTAGGCGTGAAGGCGCTCAACCTCGACTATCAGCAGCGCGGCTACCGCGACTTCGCCGATTATGCGCGCACGGTGAACGGCGTGAACGTCGCCGGTTGGGGTCCGCAATACAATCGCGCGCGGTACACAGATTACTTTCTGCCCACCGCTGGCATCCTCTACCGCTTCAACGATCCCCGCACGCAGCTGTTTGCGTCCTATGCCGAGAATATGGCGCTGCCCAAGGGGATGGATGACATCTTCTCGGTCGCCTACACTAATTCTCCGGCGGTCGTCGGCGCGCCCGCGCCAGAACGGTCGAAAAACGTCGAGGTTGGTCTGCGCACGACACGGCCGGAGTTCTTCGCCTCGCTGACCGGCTATTACACCAAGTTCGACAACCGTATCCAGTCGATCGCCTCGATCCTGCCGGGCACCACCAACGTCACCGAGACCTTCTTCCAAAATGTCGGCGGGGTGGAGGCCTATGGCGCAGAGCTGCTCGCCAATTACAAGCCGGCGTTCCTGCATGGCGCGGCCTATTTCAACGGTAACGTCACCTACAATCACGCGCAGTTTCAGGACGACATCGTCGCTGCGGCGCGCACCTATCTGATCGCGGGCAAATATCTGCCGGACAGCGCGAAATGGGTCGTGTCCGGCGGTGTCACCATCGAACCGGCCCCATGGTTCGTCGCCAACATCACCGGCAAATACACCAGCCGGCGGCAATCGACATTCGAGAATACGTCCGGATCGTCGCTGCCGGGTTTCACCGTGTTTTCCGCCTATGCGGACATCGGCGACGGCTTTTCGGTCGGGCCGGTGCGCAATGCACGCATCCGCGTCAACGTCGACAATCTTTTCGACAAGGACGTGTTGTCGTTCATCTCGCCAGCGCTGACTGGGGACGGCCTGTTCCGTCCGCTCAGCCCGCGCACGGTCCAACTTACGCTGTCTGTCGACATCTGATGCTTCCGCTGCGGCACGACTGGCGACGAGGACTCACGATCAAGTCTAAATGGGGGATTATGGCATGGTGACACGCAGAACGGCTTTGGGTCGGCTCGGTCTGGCGGGCGGGCTGGGCGTGACCTTGGGAGCGATGCAGTCGTTGGGCCTTGTTGGCTCAGCGCAGGCGCAGGACATGACCAGCCTGACGCCGACACTGGGGAAGGGGCGTCATGTCGTCGTCCTTGGCGCCGGGATCGCCGGTCTCACCTCAGCCTACGAACTGGAGCGGGCGGGGTTTCTCGTAACGCTGCTCGAAGCGCGCACCCGCGTCGGCGGGCGTGCGTGGACGGTGCGCGATGGCGACAGGATCGAGATGAACGGCGAAGAGACGCAAACTGCGAAATTCTCCGACGGCGTCTATTTCAACGCCGGCCCGGCCCGCATCCCCAGTTTCCATCAGGGGCTGCTTGGATACGCCAAGAAGTTCGGTGTGCCGCTGGAGGTGGAGATCAATTCCAGTCGCTCTGCTTATGTCATGGCCGACGACGGATCGAAAATTCGCATGCGCACCGCGATCAACGATATGCGCGGGCGGATCGCCGAACTGCTCGCGAAGGCAATCGGGAAGGGCTCACTCGACACCGAACTGACGACGGCAGACCGCGAGAAGTTGATGCCGTTCCTGAAGGCTTATGGTGATCTGAGCGATGACGGGCGCTTCACCGGCACCGAACGTTCGGGCTTTGGTAATGCACCGGGGGCAGGCGTCACTTTTGCTTCGCCCTCGACCGCAATGCCACTCGATCAGTTGCTCGCCAACCAGCGGCTGCCGATGACGCTGTTCGAGGACAATCTGTACATGCAGGCGACGATGTTCGAGCCGGTCGGCGGCATGGACCGAATCCACGCGGCGATGGATAATGCGTTGCGCAGACCTGCGCTGCGGGGTGCGGAGGTGACGCGCATCCGCCAGCGGTCAGGCGATGTTGAGGTCGTCTACCGCGACAAGGCGAGCGGCACCGTCGAGACGGTGGTGGCGGATTACCTGATCTGCACGATCCCGTTCCCGGTACTTGCGGGGATCGACACCAACTTTTCACCGAAGCTGAAAAAGACGATCGCTGACGTAGTTTATGATTATTCGAACAAAGTCGCCTTCGAAAGCCCCCGCTTTTGGGAGAAGGAGCAGATCTACGGCGGCATTTCATTCGTCGGCGGGCCGACGACGTTGGTCTGGTATCCATCCGCGGGCCTTCACAGCGAACGCGGCATGCTGCTCGGCTGCTACTCGTCGGGTTCCAATGCCGCGGAGTTCCAGAAGCGGCCGATAGCCGAACAGATTGCCTTTACACGGGGCGTTATCGATAAACTGCATCCGGGACACGGCGCGGACTTGCTCAACGGTCTCGCGGTCAACTGGCACAAGGTTCCGTACAGCCTCGGCCCGTGGCCGGACTGGAATGCGGGTAGCGCCAATGGTCGGCAGGAAGGTCATATCGATACCGATGCCTTCCGCTTTCTGCAGGGACCCGAGGGTCGCGTCTATTTCGCCGGCGCGGCGCTTAGCCAGACGCCGGGCTGGCAGGAGGGCGGCATCCAGTCCGCCCGCACACAAGTGCTGGCGCTTGCCCGCCATGTAAACGCGCAGGCGCTGGTCACACCCACCCGGGTAGGCCGCGCAGCTTGAGCGTCGGTCACAAATATCCCGTTGGCCAAAGTTCTATTTCGATAGGAAATTGACGTCATGAACTGTCATATCCACACGGCAATCTTTGTCGCCGCCTTGCTGGCTGCACCCGGCACCGCTCAGACCGTCGACAAGCACGCCAACACGCCGGCCGGCCTCATCCTACAATCAGTGACGGTGAAGCCCGGTGCAACGACCCTGTACCTCAGTGGGCAGCTCGCGGCGCCGATCGATCCCGCCAGCAAGGTCCCTCCAGCGCAACTGACGATCGCTGACTTCGGCGATACCAAGACGCAGACGATCAGCGTACTGAACAAGATCAAGACGATCATGAAACAGCACGGATATGCAATGAGCGACATCGTCAAGCTAACTGTATTCGTCGCCGGCGATCCCAAGCTAGATGGGAAGATGGATTTCGCGGGTATGAACGAAGGGTTCAAGCAGTTCTTCGGAACAGCTGATAACCCCGGCACGGTAGCACGATCGACAGTGCAAGTTGCCGCTCTCGCGGGCCCGGCCTTTCTCGTCGAGATAGAGGCAACAGCGGCAAAATAGGCAAAACGCAAATATATCAACAGCGCAGGTGCAGTATCCTGCGTGATTAGATCGAGGTTTATCATGGCTATGTGTCATCTGCCGGAAGATATCGTGGCGCACTTGTCAAGACATTGTCCCGGCCGCACGGATGAGGCGCTGCAGCCGCGCTTCGGTATTAGCTATAACACTCTACGGCAGATCGAACGGGGAAGCGCGGTTCGCAATTCAGTGGCACAGCGCCTAATCGATCGGATCAGGGCAGAGCGATTAGATGCCGAATGACTGTCTTGCAACTTGGCAATCTGATTTTCGAACGGATGGACGGAAGTGATAAGTTCGAAGAACGTTTTAAGCTTCCAAGTTTGGGTCAGCACGCTTGAGGCCTCGCGGTGTAGTCGAAAGCACGAGCTTGGCACGGGAGAGGCGCCTATTTGACGGCTGACGCCAAAAGCTGCCTTTCCGTTGTCGCCCAGGTTGCGACGTTCGTTATTGAAAATCTGGATACCAAAATGGCCGTAATGTGAAGATGAATGAGCGTCTGAAGTTGGGGAGTGAGGAAAGGCGCCTGAACGTCTGCTTGTAGGTCATCCGCTCTAACGATACCCCGCAGCCTGTAGCTCAAATAGCTCGGCATACCGTCCATTTGCTGCGAGCAAATCAGCATGCGTTCCCGATGACTCCACGTGCCCATCGCTGAGCACCAGGATGCGATCGGCCATCCGCACGCTGGAGAACCGGTGCGAGATCAGCACGGCAGAGCGACCCGCGCTCAGCTCGCGGAACCGCTGGAACACCTCATATTCGGCACGGGCATCGAGGGCCGCGGTAGGTTCGTCGAGGATCAAGACGTTAGCGTCGCGCATGTAGGCGCGGGCGATCGCCATTTTCTGCCACTCGCCCCCCGACAGATCGACACCATTGCGGAAGCGCTTGCCGATCATCTGGTCGTAGCCATCCGGCAGCTTGGCGACGACGCCG
>Ga0265780_10003583_pt1 | contig 20351 bp, 17 predicted proteins | sample P1T30metagenome_FD_192432 | JGI IMG/M metagenome (GOLD analysis project Ga0265780, IMG submission 192432) | Plant litter microbial communities from East Loma Ridge, Irvine, California - P1 T30 | ecosystem: Environmental > Terrestrial > Plant litter > Unclassified | place: USA: California...
ACCATCATGGGGAAGAATTGGGCTTGGATCCAGAGGAAGATTGTGGAGAGGGTTAGGAGGAGGGGGCCTGTGAAGAAGAATATGCCGCTGCAGGGGGATGGGGGTTAGTATGGGGTGGAGTTGGGATGGAGTTGGGATGGGGATGGGGGAGGGAGGGAATGGACCTACACGACTGCTTGCATTCCGGCGGCACCGCCCCAGCCCATTAGTACCATGGAGAATGTGAAGGTTGAGATTACGAAGCCTAGGAAACCCAAGGGTGTCGCGTTTGCATATTTTCCCACGCGGTCGTTTGCGTGTGGTGTTTTGGGCGCGAGATACAGTTTCTCGAATAGCTCTGGGCTGATTGAGATGTTGGTTGATGTGTGTGCGAGATGTGGCTCTTTGTCGATGCGATCGGAGTCTGTGCTGTGCGAGGTCACTGTTGTTGTCGCCATGGTGGTTGTAGTCGGTATGCTTGCAATACACGGGTGATGCAGAGTAACTAATGTAGTACTGTAGCAACCATACGATGGCCTTGTAACTCGAGCACAAACTCAGGGTACTCCACGCTTATCAACTCGAGAGCTTCCCTGTCCGCCTTCGCTCACCACTCCTCCTCCACACGCACATGCACAGTGGGGAACACGACATCTCGAGCGCCCTCTTCTTGGTCAACCACTCATCCATCTCACTCCCCCGTCTTCCAAGCCGTGCGCCTCGGTCTCCGTGTACACTGTCCGACATGCCTATTCGCAGAATACCGCCGCCACGGCTCGGTCAGTACGCAGCTGTATCCCAACTGGCTGGATATATATCACGATTACGCCGAAAAGCCTCCTTCGCTACAGCTTGCTTGTGGGAACATAAAAACGATGGTCAGCATGTTGAATGCGGTGGTGGAGGTCGGGTGTTCCCCGCTCGCTTTCCTTGTGCTGGGCTTACCCGGCAATTTCTGAGACGATGGTGATTGGCTGGGATGGGACGGGAAGACGTGCTTCGCGGCTTGGGTGTGGTAAGCGGGAGCTGCAACACCGTGCGATGGCCGGATGGAGATTGGTGGGGTGATTCGGGGGTGGGGATCGAGATGGGATGGGATGCGGAAAGGGTCTGGGGTGAAGATGGGTGGAGTGCAGGTATGAACTGCGTACTTGGGTGGCTGCGGTGGTGAGATGGACTAGCGACATGTATGCGCTCAAGGATCTGAACGCCACACAGATTATCAGGATAAAAATGGTCGCACATAGTTTAGGGTGCGAATTCGGATAACTCCCGCGAAAGGGGTGTTATTGCAATATCTACAAGAAGGGTGGGAGTAGCGGAGCAAGTATGTACATGTCGCCCCCCAAAACAAAGTGGAGAGCAGCGATGACAAGATATGTATGAGAAAGAAGGGGTAAAGTCAGAATAGGGTTGAAGGAGTGTGAGAAGAGAATACAAAGTCTAGGGAAGGCCGGACCGCTGCCAGCAAACGTCGCGAGTGGAAGAGCATCGCAGCGCCTATAGCTGGACGAAGTATTGCTTGCCCTCGGAGTCTCCTGCGAAGAGAGAACAATTCCGTGCTCAGCCTAGTCCAGCATGAACGACGAGGTACCCTCAACAAGAGGAGGCCAACGCTTCTTAAGACCAGAGTCGTCCTGAGGCCAAACATCCGTCGTCCCAGCCTTGTAAGCAGCCCAATTAGCGCAATTCTGCTTCCACTCAGAGCCAGCAGCCGGAAGATTGATTTCGGATTTGCGCTCCAGGAACTGGATGCCGAGGCCCATGCCGACGTGGAAGGCGATGTGGCAGTGCATGAGCCACTGGGGAGAGGGAGTTAGTATTTGTTATATCAGTGGCGATATTGGGGGATGGTTGGGATGGTAGGGATGAGAGTGTCTACTTACAGCACCAGGGTTATCAGTCGGGTACGCGAGAACGAGCCACCCGCTACCCCTGAGCTGAACAACGTCGCGACGCGGTGGGTTGGTGAAGCGCAGCGAGCTGAAGTGCGTTGCCATGCTGAATTGACCGTCACCTCCGCCGAGGACATAGCTGTCATGGCCGTGAAGATGGATAGGATGGGCGATGGGCGGTGCGCCTACAGCTTGCTGGATGACCCAGTAAGTCCAAGTGGATGCTGAGGTCGATGGTACCTGCACAACGTTGTACGACTGCGGGATGCTGTTGTTGTTCTCTGCGACATATTGGACGGTCGGCTTTCCGGGGTCGATGATGATTGATGTGCCGTTGATGGTCCAGAGGACTGTGTTGCCGTTTGCTGCTACTGGACCGAAAGCGACGGGGAGGTTCTTGGCTTGGGCGGCGAATGTGGTGCTGGGCACGTTCTTTGCGACTTTTGGGGTGGTGATCGGATCAGCACAGATCGTGAAGGGGTTAGCTGGAGCAGTTGAGGTGGGATCAGCCACGGTCTGGCCTTGGTACGTGAAGATGGCGCGTCCGGGGAGAATGGAGCGTGACTGGCAAAGGCCGTTCGCGTCGGCACGGAACCAGTAGTTTCCAGCTGTCTGGTTGGCAGTGATGATGACGTCGTAGCGTTGGCCGATACCAAGTTGAAGGTGGGTGGTGTTGTATGGGACGACGGGAACGAAGTCGTTTGCAATGACTTGGAAGGGATGGCCGTCGAGGTTAACAGTCATGCTGGTGTCGACTGCAGTGTTCACAAGTCGCAGACGATAGCGCTTACCTGCTTGCATCGTCACTCGATTGTAAGCACCACCTCCGGCTGCGTTCTTAGAAGTGCCGTTGATCAGGATGTTGTCGGGTACTGGGGGACCCAGACCAGCCTGTCCATTCTGGAATGCGATGGAGGCTGCTTGAAAGGCGGTCTTGTAAAACCAGTCTGTAATTGGCATAACTCCAAGGTCCTCGTCATAGTTTGCGGTGGCAGGACCGTTGACAATGAACGTTCCGACAACTCCATCTCCGTACTGATGCGAGAAATGCGAGTGATACCATGTCGTGCCGTATTCGGTTGCCTGAAATTCGTACGTCTTGAGGTCACCCGGTGCTACCGCACATTCCGTTACCCCGTTGACACCATCCTGGATGTTCTTGTTGAGCATGCGGAAGCCGTGCCAGTGGATGGAAGTGCCATTGGATTGAAGCATGTTGCGAACAGTGATTCTGATGGTGTCACCCCAGTTGGCAACGATGGTGGGACCCGGAGTTCTTCCATTGATCAACATGCAAACCCTTGACCCAGCACCGTCAGGGTTGCAAGTTGTATTCTCGATGCGTAGATTGTAGGAGCGAACCACACCGGTATTAGGCCATGAGGTGTACATGTCCGTAGAAGAGTTGAATCCACTGGTCCAGCAATTCCTCGTAGTGGGACCATTGACACACGCCGATGACTGACGTTCCTCGAGGCCATCTCGTTTTGGCGTAAAAGGCGCGAGCTCAGTGGTCTCAGACGGAATCGCTATCGCGGTAGTTACTGGAACGAGAAGGCCCAAGAGAGCCGTCCCGAGGATGGCAAAAGACTTCATTTCAGCTTAATACGATGGAAGTAACGAGTGTTGAGTGATAAAGATCGACAGAAAAGAAGACAACAGTGCGAAGCGAGGACGCTGCCGAAGATGCTGCTGTGGAGCAATGGAGCAGAGCGTTTGAGCTCTTATATCTGATTTCATGACAGATGGTTTTCATGCTTCAGCACAGATGATCAATAGTCCTTCTGCTCACTCGACTGCTTCCGCAAACGCCATGGCGGAATACGGACCCACCCTTTCGCCATGTCCACGAATGAAGACAATGATAGTATGACTTTGAGCTGCGAAGAACGGAGATTTGACATTCGGATGTCGTATTGTTTGGAACGCCTCGCTCGAATGTGAATGTGGGCAAACGGTGATGGAGATGGATGACCTCGTAGTCATACACGAACACAGTCAGCATGGGTATTGATCGCTCACTCCTGACTAGGGCACACCGTATCTGCATCAGGCGGCGGGAAGGATGCGGCAACCCAGTGCCCGAAGCAGCTACGCTTAGATCACACGTCGTGGCTTGCGCAAAGTCCGCAGCCAACCCGCTCCTCTTGTTTGTACGTTGGAGCTTACTCAGCCGTGAGCCACCATCGGATTGTAGTAGGAACATTGCAAAGGGCTGAAGTGGCGCGAAATTAATGACTTGTGAATGCGCGTGCTGGGAAGCCTGTCGTCTGAATCGTATGTACGACTAGAGATACCAGAAGTTAGTGTTGCTGAGACAGGTAGCAGCTTCTGACGCCACGGACAGTTGAATGCGCGTATCATCAAGTCTGTGTGTTATGGTAGATTGATCGGTATCAGAATGACTGCGTTGCGCGAGCGGAGTACAGTGGTCGACCCTCGGGGGTGCGACTAGAGCCTAAGGAGAAGACTGCATCATCACGAGGAGATACCAGTGGTCTGTATACTATCATCTGATAATATTGAGATGGGTTTTGGTGTGTGAGCTTGCCTATCTCTGGTGTCTTCCTCGTTCGCATGGCTCAGTCGGAGATAGACCATGAGAAGGCGCGCCACAGCTGATGCATCTGAAGACCCGAGGATAAGCCTCCTCTTCCATTAACATAGAAAGGGCCTGGAGTGGTGTTTTCGGATATCTTGTCGCGTGATGCAAGGTCTAGATCGCGAGGAAGCGAAGTCCGGCAGCGGGCAATCCAACGGACATTATGCGCGCTCCGATCAGCCCACTGTCTCCTGACAAGGTAAGAACCCAAACATTTACACCTTCTCTTGTTCTCTTAAAGCATACTAGCCGTAATATGGTTGTACTGAAGATTTCGGGTCCGACGTTAAAGATGTTGCAGCTAATGATGTCGGTACGCGGAGCGAACCAAATGGGGCTTCAAAGTTGGGTTCCACGTGCGCAGTCATGGACGTTTTCACCCTGGTTTTGATGTATTCTTGCGAATGTCTACGGATGTTGGGCTTGCGAGCGATTGTCGAACTGAGTCGTGGTGAATAAGTCGGTGAGCCTAGCGGACTCCGGCATCACCGGTAGCCTTGCGTCGACAATGTGGCAAGATAGGGGTCATGGAGCCTCTTTAGGTTCGAGGGCGTATCTGTGTCCCTGCTTCGCTACAGACTGTGGGATCCATGACCGTCGTCTGGCGTGAACTCTGGTCCCGGCAACTCGTAGCCATCGAACGAAAAGCCAGGTGCGACCGTCGTGCCTACCAGCGTCCAGTTGCCTAAACTGGTCGCCCGCTGCCACTGGTTTTCTGCGATGATGACTTGCGGAGCCTGGTCCCTGAAGATGTCGCTACCTAGAATCTGCTTTTGAGTCGCAGTGCCGTTGTTCCACGAAAGCTCAAGCTTCAGAGGGGCGCCAGCGTAAAAGTGCCATATCTCGACAGCATCGGTAACGCGATGCCAGTAAGATGGACCAGATTGGCCTTCGAGTAGGTAGTAGATGGCGGTTGAGTATGAGCGATTGCCGATGGTACCGGTATCTTGAAAGGTTTGTCGAAAGTAGCCCTTCTCTAGGTTTGGCTCGAGGTGGAGCTTGGCGATGACGTCTTTCGCGTCGGCACATTCGCGATAAGCGGCAGTCAACCCTAGCAGCGATGCGGCCAAGTAAAGTGCGAGTTTGTGCATATCTGTAGTTTTCTGGCAGTTGTGTCGCAGAATTGGAGGATGACCTGCAAAGTATCCTTTGTCGAAGAAACCGGCGCATGTTGATGCTTATTAGTGATGCCTTCGTAGCTTCCGAGCTGGCGGATACGATCGTCACGGATCTCGTCACGTCATCTGAACTCGACCACCACATTAGCTTCACGACATCACAGTACCACAGCAAGAGCGCAATGAAGAGAACGAGGAAAACACATCCCAGGTCGCCTCAAGTGCGCGTCCGGGACGACACCTAAATGCCTAAACGCGACAAACCCTTGCACGCGCCCTTATCGCACGCCGCATGCTGTACACCACGATCTCGACACTTCATTCGATCCGATCTGCGCACTACTGTGCAATGGAGAACCCGGATCTGCCGTTTATCGCCGAAGACTTTCACTGTGGAGATCCGATGGCGGGGCGTCGCACTGCAGTAGTCAGGTAGACTGGAAGGTTAAGTATTTCCTCCTTGTACACCGTGGGAATCCCGCCACTTTCGCAACCCTACGCCTCTTGCTAGCCTCTGTATATTCTCCAGCCTCTTTTCCTGTCTTCCATTGCCTTTGGTCTGCGACGCCATGTTTCCACGACTCATGCTGCCCTGTTGGCTGGCAGTCTCGTCGTTTGCGATCTCAGTCGCGTCGAGTGTAACACCAGAGACAAAGAACTTGTTTGTGGATGCTGATCTTTTTGAGGCTATTGAGTAAGTGTCCTGTACCACGTAAAACCTGAACGCATAGCTGACAGTGCAACAGCGATACTGCAGCCCTGCTCCTCGCGTGCACTTTGCCGAACACAAACCTCCTCGCTGTGAACATCAACGTCAATTCGACATACTCTGCCTACGCAGCGTCAGCCATCGTGAACCACTACGGCTATTCTTCCGTCCCGATTGGGTTGCCTAGACCCTACACGAACATCACATCGCCTGAACCATTCGGAGGAGAATATGCAAGCAAGGTCGCTGCTGGATGGTCCGGCGGCTCGGTGCCTAATGGGCAGGTTAACAAGACTTGGGATCCAGTAGAGCTCTATCGGAAGACGCTCGCGGAAGCGAAGAACAACAGTGTGACTGTTGTCTCGATTGGTTTCATGGGATCGTTGTCTGGCCTTCTCAATACGACCAGCGATAAATACTCCGCGTTGGATGGATACGCGCTTGTTAAGGCAAAGGTGAAGGAACTAGTGGTCATGGGCGGCGGTTACTCGCAAGAGCCAGCCATCGATGCGGAGTACAATTTCGCGATTCAGAACGCTCCACACGTCATCAACACATGGCCCGATTGTGTTCCGATGACCTTCCTTGGCGCAGAGGTGGGCGTCGAGGTCCTGTCGGGCGCACGGTTTACTGTGTGTGGACCCCCGAATGACCCAGTTAAATCGGCTTGGGAGTACTGGGGGTCTTACAACACCTCCGAATACTCATGGGACTTTTTAACCATGGTCTATGCGGGCAGGGGCCTGGGCAGTTGGTTCGAGTACGGAAACGAAAATGGGTACAACTTTCTGTTCCCAAATGGCACTAACGTCTGGGTGGAGGACGAACGCAGGACCAGCCAGCACTACTTGAAGCTCAAGGCCTCGAACGAGACGGTTTCCAAGGAAATGGATAATCTGCTGCTGCGCGGCGCGTGGACCCACGCCCAAGTGGACTGAAGCCTCATACTATCGAAAGAAGTGTTCTACTAAGCTCAAGCTCTGCAGGCTTTTCAGCGGTTCGCACGGCTCGTAAATATCTTCCAAGACAATCTTCTTTTTCACTTTCCAGACTTCCAGGTCTCAAGTATAACAGTCGCATTTTCCTACGAGCCAGCAATGAATACTATCCTTTCTATCACCCATCGAAACTTTGTCTACGCTCCTTTCTCAGGCTCACTACTTCTGAGCATGCAGAGCGCTGACAGCCTTGAGTCGAGGCCGGAACTGGGTGCCGATAGTCGATAAGACGGGATGCCATTTCTGGTAAAGATGCGCCCTGCCAAGTGCGGATTCCGCTTGACGCCAAGCTCGTCATGTGGCGTCGTAATCGTTCACCACAACGTTGTTCCCTCAAGCCTTACCGACAAAATCCCCATTGGTCGGAACGCTCAACAATGTTCAGGCGAGCTACGACGAGACTTCACGTGCTTTCTTGGCTACCCAGAACGCCCTGCCGCGCTCCACTGCCAAGTATAGATTTAGCTTCCGCCGAGAAACCAACAAGCGCGTGTGCCCACAATGACATCGTCCCAGACATGTCCTCTTGGACAATCTTGGGTAAACATACCACTCCATGTCTGGGCGCGGCCGCCCCGTGTCTGATCTCGATGTATAGTTACATACGCCAACCAGTGCAACGGAGAAGGATGGTGTGGAGAAAACATGGGGATTGTAACCCTGGTGCAGGATTTGACCCGCTCTTTGATGGAGAAAATGTGGGTGTGAACTGTGCCCCGGATACCCTATATAACACGACCTGTCATGGTTCCCAGGCATCTGGTCGTGTGTCCTTTTACTCCTCCACTTTGCGATCAGCATCTCCACTCCCCCCAGGAAATCCCATCTAGACGCGATACTTGTGATCAGTCGTCACCATGTCTCGTCGAAAGCCAGACATCGAGGCTACCGAGCCCAACTTCTCATCATCGGGCAGTGACAAGTCCGACTTTGGTGCCGGACAGCATCATGAACATGCCGGCGCTGCTCCGCAGCGAAAGGCTTCGGTCGCCGCAAAGCTCAGGAACCCCCTAGCCGGTTATAGCGAGGAACACGTCCTAGCCGACGTCGACGCATGGTGTGTTGAGAAGGGCCTACAGGAGTACCAGGATGAGTTCCGCAAGGGCGCCCTCATTGCTCGTGTAGGTCAACGAGACGATGGTTTTGAATACGTCAATCAACTGTCCACCGAAGAGAAAGACTGGCTGCGACACGAGGTTACCCATCGGTGGTCTCAACCTAAAATGCTGTATTTCTTGGTTGTGCTCTGCGCTGGATCTGCCATCGTGCAAGGAATGGACCAGACGGCTGTCAACGGTGCTCAGGTCAGTTGCTTTGCCGTTCCCATCTTATCATTTCCCGCCACTAACATCTTGTCCAGGGATTCTACTTCAGAGAATTCGGAATTACAGAGGACCAGGTGTGGCTTCGAGGTCTGCTTAACGGGGCTCCTTACCTTTGCTCTTGTCTCATCGGATGCTGGTCCAACGCACCCCTGAACAAGTTCTTTGGCCGCCGTGGAACCATCTTCATCTCTTGCATCATCTCTTTCATCACCGGTATCTGGATGGCGGCCGCTGAGAGCTGTGAGTAAAGACTCGCCAAAAGACGTATGAACTGAGAGCTGACGACTACGATAGGGCCAAACCTCCTTGTCGCGCGCTTCATGCTTGGATTCGCTGTCGGCGCAAAGTCCTCGACTACGCCTGTCTACGCTGCCGAATCTGCGCCAAAGACTATCCGTGGCGCCCTCACCATGATGTGGCAAATGTGGACCGCTTTCGGAATCATGCTGGGTTTCGTTGTCTCCGTCGCATTTCAGAATGTTACAATCATTGGCGGCGAGAATTCGCCATGGAGGTGGATGCTGGCCTCCACCAGTATCCCCCCAATGATTGTTTGCGTCCAAGTATACTTTTGCCCTGAATCGCCGCGCTGGTAAGTTTCCGACTCGCAGTCCACTGGCCTTACCTTGCTAATTCAAACCAAAGGTACATGGAGAAAGGCAAATACGACAAAGCGTTCAACTCACTTTGTCGATTACGCGCGCACAAGATCCAAGCCGCACGCGACATGTACTACGCGTATAAGCTTCTTGAGATTGAAAATGCGGAACGCGAGGGCCGAAACCCGTTCAAAGAATTCTTCATCGTCCGTCGCAACCGTCGTGCTGCACAGAGCGCCTTCTTCGTCATGTTCATGCAGCAATTCTGTGGAGTCAACGTATGCACTCCAGATCCCTCGGTTTCACTTGCTATCCCAGTCGCTAACAGTAGTCTTAGGTCATCGCATACTACAGTACCTCCATCTTCGAAGCTGCCGGTTTTGACACGCCCCAAGCTTTGCTCGTATCCATGGGCACCGGCGTAACGAACTTCCTCTTCGCGATCCCAGCAATCTACACAATCGATACATTCGGTCGAAGAAATCTCTTGCTTACGACCTTCCCTCTTATGGGTCTGTGTCTTCTCTGGTGCGGATTATCCTTCTACCTACCCGAGAATCCCGATGGCACGCCATCCAAGCAACGTCTTGGATCCATCGCCGCCGCAATCTACGTCTTCATGGCCGTCTACTCCCCCGGTGAAGGCCCCGTGCCCTTTACATACTCCGCAGAAGCATTCCCGCTCCACCTCCGCGACGTCGGCATGTCCTTCGCCACAGCCACCTGCTGGGGCTTCAACTTCATCCTCTCCCTCACGTGGCCTGCTCTTGAGGCCGCTTTCACACCAACAGGTGCGTTCTGTTGGTACGCAGCTTGGAACTTCTTCGGCTTCATCTACGCCTACTTCCTCTTGCCTGAGACCAAGGCACTCACACTCGAGGAATTGGACACGGTCTTTGATGTTGGTAATCGCCAGTTCGCGGCTTACTACACGAAGAAGTTGCCGTGGTACCTCAAGAAGCGTGTCTTGCGTCAGGATGTCGCGCCCATGGAGCCGCTGTTTGAACTTCATGAGCAGGGTGGGCATGCGGATTATGTTGATGAGCCGCTTGGTGGTGGTGGAGGTGCTGCTGGTGTAGAGGACAAGAAGATTGTGGAGAAGGATGAGGTGATGAGGACGTGAGCGTCTTCCTAATGTAAGCACGACGAGTTGTTGCAATCTTCACCTTTCCGCATTGTTGTCGTGTGGAGGGGAGTTTCTAGTTGAGTTTTGATGAGTTTGCTTTTGCGCTCATCCGCGACTTCGTTATACCCGTATTGATGATACTATCAACAAGAAGAATGAGATATCCTTGTTTGCTTTGACTACGTAAGCGTCTTTTCATTGGAATGACTGAGCTCGCATTCGTGAATGCATGAGGACACATGCGTCAGTTGAGTCTGCCCATATCGATTTACCACCTGACTAGGGCCAGATGCATTCGAACCGGGAATTCTTATGGAATTGCTGTGGATTGTAAAACTCTCCAAAAACTGGATTACTCATACAATATCCCCTCTTCCGGGACATTCTACTCCGCCTTCGCCGCAGCAATCTTCAAAATCTCCTCAACATTCTTCCTCGCATTCTTAGGGTCCTTGGCCACCGACTGCCAAATTTCACCATGCTTAGGTTCAGCCATCGCCGCCTTCGAAAGCGCCTCCTCCTTCTTCTCTTCAGTACCGTGCTGTTCCAAGAACTTGTAGTACCAGACCCAAGCATCGCCGTAGTCGCTGTCAAGAGTGACGGCTTTGACGAACCACGTTGCGGCCTTGTCGAGACGGCGCTCGCCCCAGAAGATGCGTGCGACGACTACGAAGAGGAGGGGGTCCTTTTCGACCTTCTTGATGGCTTCGAGGGCGCGCGGCTTACGTTGGGTACGACCTTCGAGGTGCATGATCTTCTCTGCCCATAGTAGACCGGAGTTGGGGCACTGTTGCAGAGCGCCGGCCATTAGCTGTTGGGCGGCGCTGATGTTGTTCGCGCGACGCTCGAGACGGACTTGCTCTAGAAGGATCTCGGCGCTCTTTGGGTTTTGTTGTCGGCCACGGTCTAGTGTTGACCTGGCCTTGACGACTGCGCCTTGCTTTACTTGTAACCGGGACAGGAGGATGTACAGTACTGGAGCTTTTGGTGCCGCACGTGTACCAATGTTGAATGCCTCGTGAGCTTCCGGTAACTTCGATAGCTGCTCATAAACTTGACCCTTGATGGCATGTAACTTCCAGCTGCCCGGCCAGTTCTGCAGGCCTTGGTTGCAGATGTCGATCGCCGTCTCGTAGTTCTCCAACTGTCGTTCAAGGACAGCAGACTTCATATAGATGCGGTCGGTAGCAGCTGATTCACGAGCGATCTGGAGGAAGCTGCGTGCCTGCTCATAGTTACCAGCGTCAACTTCAAAGTCAACAGCGCGAGTATACAGCATTTCGTTGCCTGGTAGAGCTTCGAAACTTCTGCCCAAAACTTGGCGGGCACCTTCAGGGTTCCCTGACTGCCACATCTCTCGAGCATATTGCAGCCAGAGTGACTCCGAGTTGGGACAGGCATTAACTGCACGCTCTAGGACACTGAGGAGGGTATCTGTTGTACCATGATGCTTTTCGAGATCGGTGGACGCGTGCCAAACCGTCGTACTGTATGGGAAGATAGCGACAGCAAAACCGAGAATGGCTCTGGCTGTTTCCGGCTTATTCCTATTCAGGACGCTCCTGGCGTCTTCGAGCCAGACGTCTCGACGCTCGTCGTCTTCGTCAAGACCCCAGCCCACAGTCGCTTTGATGATTGCAGCAGCTGTGCCAGTGTTGCCTTGTTCCTCGCATATCTCAGCTTGAGAGAGCCACTCTTCACGCTTGATCATAGCGTTCTCCTTGATCAGAGACTTCACAGCTCGGGTCATGATCATGTCCAGCATGTCCACTTTGCCTAGCTCTTCTTGTAACCTACAAGCATGAATCCAGATTGCCCAACTGGTAGGGATGGCTTTGCGAGCCTTGTTAAGAATCTGCTGCGCGTCTTCCGGTTCAGAAACCCTGGCGTATGAAATCCACAATTCTTCGGAAAGAGGCACGGTATCAGTAGCTTTGGCGAAAAGTAAGCGGACTGCATCAAGCTCTTCCGTGTCGTTGATGAGGGTCTTCCATAGCTCGACACTCTGGGGGTTGTGGTCGAGAGCTTGACGAGTGACCTTTTTCCTAGACGCCGGAGTTTGTTCTAGATCTATTGCGGCTTGCCACAACTTCACGGCCTTGGGATTCTGTTTGATGCCATTGGCAGCAATGATCTTGGCGTTGTGGAGATTGTCCTTGTTCAGCCTGATCGCTTCCTCCCAAACGACTATCGATTTGGGACAAAGTTCGCACCCGCGAGCAATGACCTTTTTGGCTGTGTGAACTTTCCCGGCCACTTCTTCAAGTCGCGCTAACGCAACGTATCCCGGACCATTGTGTACGTTGGTCTTGACAGCCGATTCTAGCAGTACGCGCGCGCGGTTGATGTCCTCGACTGGAACTTCCTCGCCCATGGCTTCCTTTTTGTTGAGCGCCGTCATGTATCCCTTGGGGTCTACAGACGTCGAGGTTCCAGAGGTCGTTGTGGTTTGTGTGCCAGGGGCGCTTGCTGCTGTGTCGAGCCGTACAGTCAAGGCAGACAGTTGGGCAGCTCCGATACTTGCGAGATTCGTCGTCATGCCGTCAGCGTCCGACGATATCGTGGTATCAAGCTCGCCGCTCTTGGATGCCGCGGCCAAAACACTGTCCGGTACGGCGTAGGACCTCGAATTTGCCAGTCGAGCTTCGCGTGCGCGCTTCGCTTTACCCGTCATATCTCCGACCTCGGGCAGGGCTGCCCATTCTTCTTCTGAGACGCCACCGAGGGCTCGTTTTAGATCGGCAAACTGGAGCTGGATCTTGGGGTTGTTTCGTTCGTATTCGTCTCGTTCTTGTTGCTCGCGAGCTTCCCTAGGGCGGACATCGGTATCTGTTCGTGGAAAAACACACGATGAATACTTCGATAATAACGATAGAGGGGAGGGGAAGGGGCATAGGGTAAATGAAAGTGGGGGTACTAACCTTCTGGCTCTGCGTCGCTTGTCCATCTTCTCGTCAACCTCCTGATATATGCGGTCTGCCTCGTCATCGTCCTTGTCGTAGTTCATGCCGCTCGAGAAGAGACCGACTTCATTGTCGGGATCTTGAAATCGATCCTCCTCTTCATCCCTCTCTTCCTCCTTCTTTTCCGTGACACCATACGCCGAGGGAGCGGCCTGGCCTAGCGATGCTGCACGCTTTGCTAGCATCTCCTTCATCTGCTCCTCCGAGGGACCCTCCCGTGCGGGACCGAGATCGCTTCGCGTTGTGAAGCCAGTGGCTCCTCTTCCGAGACCAGCCACATAGTTCTCGGGCGCGGGCATCGACAGAAAGTCGCGTCGACTCATCTTGGCGGTGGTTCTGGGGGTGTTGACCAGGAATGGTAGTTGCAGGCTCTGGCTGGAGCGCGGCGCAAGTTGCGCAAGGTTTACGACGTCGGACGGAGCAGCGGTCGAACGGAAACTATGACGATATTACAGGGAGAGACTCGGTGGTCGCGAGTGAGGAATTCCCTGGTGAAATCAGCAGTAAAGTGTGTGGCAGTGGTGCCGAGGCGGCGTGTTTGAAGCGTTGGTCGCGACTTGGATAATAATTTGAGCTAGGCAATCGCGTGTCACGTGCGCGGAAGCACAGCCAACGCTAACCCAAAAGGTGAGTTTGCGACGGGCACACACAGTAAGAGACATGCACAGTGGCTGTGAGTAGGCCTTGCTACAGCTAGCTGTGTGCCCAGGCCATCGGTTGGAGACAGAATTAAAGAACTATCTGTATTCTAATTACAAACTGCTGCGCGAAATAGTATCTAGGTATTCCAGCAACCACACGCGTGTCTATTGGTTACCACGTGATACACCATGCTCATCAACTTGTCTATCACCAGGAATCACGATGCCGTCTTCTGCTGTGCGGGCGCCTTTCCATTTGAAGCTTGAAGGGCATAACGGGGTGAGATTGGCGGTAATGGTGGAACCGGCTCCTCTGGCGTATCGCCTCTCAGGTTCCTTCCACTACAGCAGGTTAGCATACGTCTACACCAATGTGATTATGATTCAGCTTGCCTCTTCGTTTTCCTCAGTTTTCCTCCGAACCACTTCTTGAAACTCCGGCTGGAAGAAGGGCGTTCTTGTTCCTTGTTGCGGGTTGAATCCGACTGTGCCATGCTGCTCCTGTGACTTGATACATGGCTGGCTTCTGGGGTTATGTCGTCGTCTTCTTCCTCCAGCGGCGGAGCCCATCTCTCGACATCGCCATTGACTACTACGAACCACCCCAATTTCTCTCCTGGCGCCACCTTGTCCCGGAGGTCTGCAATGGCCGCCCACTGGTCATCTCCCAGCCCCGCTCCCCTCATCTCCTCCACATCTGCTCCGAGTCTGATCTCATGCACAACATCGCACACATATGCGTATGGTTGATCCTTGACGGTGAGATCATCGGGGTCGTACTGTTCGATGAAGCGTAAATCAGGTAGCGCAGCCATCTCTTGGGGCCATTGGCTCTTGAAGTTCTGTATCAGACAGGCTGTGGTGGCAGGAGCCATTAGCCATTCCGGTGCAGCATCGTCGAGATTCTGCAGAATAACATGAATGCGAATTTGGGCGCGGGGCCACCGAAAGCCGTGAACGAGCCAGGTTGGCATGGTGAGGTGAAGTGCTTTTCGTCTAAAGTCTCCGTTTCGGAAGAGGAGTGCCGCGGTAGGAAGGAGCCAAAAAGCAACAATCAATGATTAGCTAGGATGTACCGAACGAGGATGCAAGCATTGGTGCGGATGATGGCGTCTTCAGCAAAGTTTTAGTTGCAAGTAGTACATGGTCTTACACGTCCTGTTATGTAGGCAGGGATCGCGTCTTGGGAGCTCATGCAGAGGTCTAGACGACTTCCGCAGGGAGGTTGGGACAACCTTCCGCGAGTGGGCGCACGCTAGGAAGAAGCAACGACACAATTGCTGCAAGCGTTGGCTCAGGAGAACGAGACCAGATCGACACCGTGAACGCGATGAATCTGGGAAAAAGCCCCAGTCGCCTTTTTGGTCTATGCCAATAGCAGTGTGGGGGAGCTGGGGTGAAGGCAGGCACCATGGTTTGCGCTTGCCTCCCCGCTTGACGCTAATGCAAGGCAGCTCCCGTTCGCGTCGACGGGTACCGCGATGTTTCCGCGCCCGACCTCGCTGCCCACAGTTAAGAAGCTCGCCAGTCCGACCATGTGCGGCACACTTCACTCTCTGATCTTGTGTCCCTGAGGTCTATCACCATGCCTCTGTAAGTATCGCGTCACCACACTTTTCACATCACAGTCGCTTACAATCTCACAGGCATCTGCTAGGCAAGAAGTCATGGAACGTCTACAACTCGGACAACATCGCGCGGGTCAAGGCCGACGAGGCCGCCGCTGCTGCCCGCGAAGCCGCTGATGACCAGCGCAAGCAAGAACTCGATGCTGAGCGACGCGCCGCCATCCTTCGAGGCCGGACGCCCCCACCATTGCCAGCAGAAGAACCCACAAAGGCGCCGTCATCAAGGCGCTCAGGCAACACGGATGATCGCGGTCATGACAGAAAGAGGAGGAGGCTTGCGGGTGAGGATGATACCGACGCTGATATACGCATGGCCAAGTCCATCACGGCTCGGCCTGAGGAAGAGGCAAAAGACCCGAAAGTGCTGAAGCTACGGAGCACCTCATCCGATGCCCCGTTGGAGGACCACACCGGCCACATTGACTTGTTTCCGGTGGACATGAAAGAGGCCATCAAGCGTGGGAGGAATGCGGACGCAGAGAAGGAGAAACGCAGGAAAGAAAAGGCCATCGAAGACCAATTCACAATGCGCTTCTCCAATGCAGCAGGAAGGGGTGGTATCGACCGACCCTGGTACGCTGCCGTACAAAAGCCTGCACCCACCACAGGTGAGAAGCAAGATGTGGCACTCTATGAAGGCTTCACAAACAAAAACGTCTGGGGAAACGAAGACCCGCGTCGCAAAGAACGGGAGCAGGCGCGCATATCGACGAACGACCCTTTCGCATTCATGCAAAAAGCACAGACACAGCTGAAGAAGTCGAAGCAGGATAGGAAGCAATGGGCTGCAGAACGCGACCGTGAGCTAATGGAGCTACGGTCAGCCCAAGAGCGGGAGGAGAGGAGGAGTCGACATCTCAAAAGGAAGAGGCGGGAGGCGGACGACGACGAGCATCAGACACCCAAGAAGGAGGCCTGCTCATCCTCGCGCCAGAAGCATCGCCATAGGAGCCCGAGTCGTAGCCGTGACAGGCACGAGCATAGGTCTTCGCATCGCAGCGACAAGCGACGAGCTCATAGTAAGAGTAGGGAACGCGAGGGAGACCGCTACAAACACCGTGATCGACGGAACGAGGAGCTTCAGAAGGCTTTCATCTAGAAGCGAGTCACTGCACTTCATATGAGTGCAGATCATTACGGGCAACTCGTTTGGTGTCCTATTACCATTCATTGGGCTCAACATACTACGGTCATGCGAGTGTCGTCAAAAATGAGCTCGGCCTTTAATCAATCGAATATCCATCCTAATTGAACATCTTGCACTTCATCGCTACCAAACTTGGTCTTTCTATTATCCATTCCTAATTCAAAAATTCGCTGACTAGTTCGAGAAGTAACGCTGTGCAATTCTACCACTGCTTCCAACCTCCAAAGACGTTGTGCTGAATGGGAAGAGCAAGTGCGCAGTGCCGCTAGATCCTCCTGACTCCAGCTATCTTTGTACCGTTGTTGATCAACGCACAGCAGTGGTGTTGAGATCGCATGAGTCAGTTTCCGTATCCTCATATTGACTGCTTGCTGGTGACTGCAGAGAACTCAGGCTGACCGAGAATCCTGCATTCGTGAGACTGGTCGCCAGACGTTCAGTGAGCTGAGTCGCACTGACTCTGTCAGGTGGCAGTTACAATCGGGTGCGGAATAAACCAATTGATAGCGTCTTACCGGTTAGCTTGCAAGACGTGCCTTCGGCCGCCGTTTGCCATACTAATTATCGTCTTCGACGAGGCTATGCGGCACAGCTCGCATGACTTCCTCGGATCACTGTGCCGTCACATCCGGAGTGGCGACCATCTATCTACCAGAATACACGACACGGCCACCACGCATCTACAACACATCTACACGCGTCTGAAGATGAACGACACCTCAACAACAAACAATGTAACGTTCCAAGTCCTCTATCGCATTCCCTTCCGCTACCTCTACATACCCGGCCTGTACATCCTGCTACTCGGTTTCTTCACTTTCGGCCACGCATTGCACACGGTGTTCACGCAACAGGACCCAGGCGGATACTACAAGTTCTTGATCTGGCTCGTCCTCGTGTTTGGGTACTTCGTATCTCATGCCGGCGCCCATCTCTGTGTGATCTGGCTCGTCTTCAGGGACCTACAGTTGCCGGATATGAGAGTCATGACCGATTCTGAACAGCGCACAAATACGGTCCTCCGAAGCATTGCTAAGCTGATCCCGTGGCGCTACGCGTATATACCTGGTCTGTCTCTCGTCGTTCTCGGCATCCACGTTCTTACGCAAACACTGCGCTTGCATCAGGCGCATTCTGGTCCTGCGGACTGGGATACGATGTTACACGTTCATTCTCGCACGGTGCAGGGAGTGTCTCTCGAATTGGCAGGCTTTGTTGTTTGTATGGGGTCGTATGTCTTCAAGGGTGTGGAACTGGAGGATGTAGAAGAGATGCAGCACAAGGGCCAAGATATCAGCAATGGGGGCGCTTTTGAACGGAAGGTGAGCGCTGATAGCGGGCATGACGGTACGCGTTGAACGATGGATGTACGTCATGGAGGTAGGAGGGTGTACCACAGTTCCACTTTGTGGAAAAAGGATAGCCTGCATACTCAAATATTGAGGTCAGAACGGGCTGGAATAGGCGCAGTAGTAGTAGTAGTAGTAGTAGTAGTAGTAGTAGATAGTAGAGTTTCCTTAGATAGTATAGAAAAGAGTCGGTTGGAAGAAGTTCTAGCAGGTAGCTTCAACTGCGCAGCAGGGTTGACGTAGCTCAAATTTGGTTCGACAGCTTCGAGACTATTGATCATACGTTTGAAGTCCTCTTTGCTACACACTATATATCAAGGATCGGTACTAGTGAGCGCAGCGGTAGATGGTTACTTCGGCTGGTGAAGTGTTACACTGCGCTCGGTGCATATCAAGTGCAGACGAGATCGCATGAGACTACTGTAGCCTTAGATGTGTATCTTTCGGCGAAAGCGCTCAGTAGGTACCTAAGTTTGGCTGCTCATGCGGTGATACCTAAGGTGTATGTAGATCACAAGCGGCCTATCTTAATGTTGAGTTGTGCTAGCGGTGGCTTGCTGTTCGACAGCCTTGAACGCATCGTCGTCTTTCGTCATTTTAGTGTCCTCCGCTGTGCCACTCGGTATGAAAGACTTTCCAAATACCTGCGCGGTCTGAACAAGTGGATGTGAGGTATCTGTCAGGGAAGGCCAGTAACCCATCTCAGTGTTCAATAACAGTTCGAGGGTCCAACATCGGGGGGCAGCCACGCAGCAGAGCATAAACAGAGTTGACGGCCCAAGGCCCTTCATACTAACGCCTCGTTGGCTGACATCGTGATTGCGGGGGTCGCAAAGGGATATTATCATCCAGTATGTCGTCGACTATGCAATAGTACAGATCGTGGGAAACGCAAACTTGTGTGCGACCCAATCGGAAAGAGCGCGGCGGGAATTGCGGGAGCGGGGGCGTTGCACCCAGCCACCAGGGAGCCATCATGCGCGATACGCATTTTGCGCGTTACCAGGTTTTCATACCGAGATTGCGCGCTTCTTGACTCGTAGACGGATGTTGCGAGCGCGTTGTAAGTTGCTAAGCTTGATCACCTGGGCAGGGAACGCAGTCGAATTCACCTTCAGAGGCCAAGGACATCTAGGTTCCCACCGCGGTCCTCCATCAAGGGCATGACGCTGGGGATCATGCGACTACGAGGAGCTCCTTTGTACGCGATAAACGTGGTGGACAGTTCCACGAGCCTGTCATACAGCTCGTTTGTGTGCTTCGACTTGTGGCGGCTTAGATGACCCGCATGTGTTTCAGGTGAGTTAGCGTCAGGTACCAGCCTAGACAGCGGCCTTTCAAGGTGCACCGGACCGTGGAACGGAGATTTCACGCATATCCACACGCTCACGGTCCCGACTCCGATTGGCGAGGCCGCATCTCGATGATATCTGTACGATATAGCGCGAGAGATGAGTGCAACCGGCTGCAAGCATGCCTAGGTAGATGCATATGTTTTGACTATACTCTTTCGTAATTGTCGAGTGGACCTGTCACATTATAGAACTTGGTGCGCTCTATTCTTCGTTGCTTGTACTGCTGTATACGTCTGATATGACGACGACTCGACTCTCACAAATGAAAATGTATCATATATTGCCAGGTTCATCACCCGACAGACGAATTGCCCCGGATGGTTCTCGAAAAGGGGACACTGATTTTAGTAGTCGCTGCAAGTATATACGTTACCCACAAGCCGATCGCTGACGCACTGATCTACTAATAACGTGGTTAGATGGCAATCATGCAAAAGCCCGTAAACTTGAAATCGGTGCAAAGAGGAGGCCTGATCGTCTATCACGGTAGATTGATTGGCGACTCGAAGGTTACTTTCGCGTACTGGGCACGATGGCGTGCACTATTGGAATGGCGTTGGTGGTACGCTGTCCAACGGCGGAGCCAGATCCGGTGTCAGTCACGACGTGTCGAGCAAGGTTAAGCAACACACCCGAACCCGCAAGCGTTCTGAAATCAAGGTCAGCACCACCTTGCACCGAGATACTTAGCCTTCACTGTCTCTGCAGTTCAAGGTTTGTCTTGGAATCTCAACCCTCTTGTGTACATGCCGTGCACGTGGCCTCGGAATTTGTGATACAAACCAAACATTGTGGCACTACAATCCCCAACATACACATATCACGAACCTTGATCCCGGCATAATTATGGCTTCTGGAACCGCGCTCACGCCAGCCATCATCGCAACATGGCCAATACCCAACTATGTCGACCCAGT
>Ga0265780_10003584_pt1 | contig 20351 bp, 20 predicted proteins | sample P1T30metagenome_FD_192432 | JGI IMG/M metagenome (GOLD analysis project Ga0265780, IMG submission 192432) | Plant litter microbial communities from East Loma Ridge, Irvine, California - P1 T30 | ecosystem: Environmental > Terrestrial > Plant litter > Unclassified | place: USA: California...
GCATAGCCTTGTTCTTGACTCGTCGAGCCTCCATCTGCTCCTGTAGGTGCTTGGTTCGGACCTTCTCAGCCTTGGCCTTGTGAATGTGTTCCATCAAAACTCGCTTGTTCTTGAACCTGTTACCCTTGGCCTCGAGGTAAAGAGTATGGTAGCTGATATCAGTAATGAGACTTTGTTTTGGTGAAAATACTAGACATACAGGTGCTTGTCGATCTTTCCACCCTCTCGGTACTTCCTCAATAGTCTCCTCAAGACCCTCATCCTCCTGAGCCACATGACCTTTGAAGGCATACGGGCCTCAGCTGTACCCTTCCTCTTACCGAAACCGGAGTGTCGACCCAATCGCTTGGAAGCCTGGAGATCCCTAGTTCGTGCTCGGGAGTGGACGACGGTGGGCTTGACGATGCTTACTGTCAGTCTTGCTCCTTGCGTCCAGTAGATTTAGTAACGTACATGTGACCGTCCTTGAGGAGCTTTCGGACACCAGATCGGGAGTTGGCCTGTCCGATCTCGGCAGCCTCCTGGGGGTCGAGCCAGACTGGGAGTTAGTGTTGTCCTTAGTCGTCTCATCCTCCATCCTCTCTTTCCCATCTTCCATCCCGCCTGCATAGCCATCTATCCTATCCACAAGCCATGTTGCATCCAAAATATCGTGTGCACCATATTATGTCACGCTCCAACATCCTATTCTCCCTCTCATTCCCTTCACTTCACAATCCAATTCGACCAAGACTTACTCTTCCTTTGACCGACACCTGCAACGCTAGCTGCGAGCCTCTTCTGTTGGCTGAGATTGACCATTGTTTGATGGAATGTATAGGTTGATGGATAGAGAAAAGGGAATCCCTGGTATACGAACAAGGGGATTAGCTGTGACTCCCAAAGAGAAAGCGGCGATGACCGAATTTAGACACTAATCGGAGTTTCGTCAATTTAATTCAGATTCAATGTGGCACTATTTGACACGGATCCGAAATTTGATTCCGTCCCTCGCAAATGCAACCTCAAACTCGTGTATACATACTCTTGCTCGCTCTTGCTCTTGCTCTTGACTCTCGGGAACTCTTCGCTATATACAGGTGGATAGATGGTACTGGTGATTACGAACTGATTACTGACGATACTGATCGTTTTGCTGCCAGCCCGAACCGGAGCCGGATTGCCAAGAGGCTGGGTCCGATTGATCGAGTTGGTCCCATGGAACCTGTTCGCCCCCCGGCGCTCGAGATCCGTATTGTGACCCCTGGACGCCGGATCCCGACGACTCGTACATCTGTGTTGATGGGAACTGACCATAGCCAATTGAGGCTGACTGCTGATACGGCTGCTGATACGGCTGCTGATACGGGTCCCAACGCGGATTGTAGGGTTGATTGAAAAAGCTCTGTTCCGGGTTCACGTCCCTGTTGAATCCGTGTCCTTCAGGAAAATTGAGGTCGATTGGATACGCATCGGCTTCATTGAGAGTGGTCTGTTGCCAGTCAGCGTTCCTTCTTCGTCGCCAGAATGATCTATCTTCCAAACTCACAAGATAGGCGGGGTCGGTCTGCCATTTCGTATGGCGGCTATCGTCATCGTCGTCTTCCTCCAACTGATCGTCAGATCAACTCGCCAGCGACTGCAAGTGGCCTTACGTCTTTCTGATGCGCAACTAACGCAAATGACAGCGTTACCTTGTTGTCCGGATAGACCTTGTTTTCCGGGAATACCATTTTGGACGAGCCTGAGCAGTCGAAAAGCTTCACAGTAACATCCACAGGGGCCGAATCGTTGGCGGGGGCTTGCGACAACTTCTTTGACATCTCAGTCCCCAGTCGCGTCGCAACGACTGTAGACGCACGTCCGAGGGTTATATCGTCTCTTCCCCTCAGTCCTGAACGATACTTCTTGGTCCTAATCTTCAGCCATCATCCAACCTGGGAGATGAATACTGACTGGTCATAAGATGGCACGCGGAGAAGCTCCGAGCTCAGTCGGTGTATGTCGGAATGGGTCGGGCTCATAAAGCTCTTGTAGTCGTCAGGCGATGACTTGTCTGCATGCCTCCTTCGCATCGCCTTTCCTTCTCGCCTCGCATCTCCTCGCGTCGCCTCTGGAAATGTAATCTTGGCAGGCTTGTAAGCGGATGGGTTCTCTGCATAATCTACCGCCGTAGTGGACCACTGAGATATCAGTGTCTGGACTGAATGGCTTGGAACCTTGGTGTTCACATACGTAAAGGCTTGTTTGCATTCTGTTACCGCCATTAGGTGGATCAAGTTTCGACCAAACGAGGACATTCGCTTTTTCCGATCCGGCAGAGGGGTTCACTGTGGAGTCTGACATGTTGAGAATGATATACGGTGTTGAAGGGCAAAGTTCGTTGTATTTGATGTATAAGGGGATTTGTAAGACAAGAGAAGACAGACGTCTTCCCCTATAAATACCCCCAGCGGACTTTGTCACAGGCCTGTCAGGTTAGAGGGTGGCGTACCTTTCATGCGTCGAAGGCTCTCAGGGAGATCCTCCCTTTCTAGCTTGGCTTCGCGCTGAAAGGATATGCTGTCAAGGGCAAGCTCTGAGGAAGACTAGGAGAGGAGCCTGTCATTGGAGGTGAGAAAAGACAACGAAAGAGTCCACCCCCTCCACCCCGTGGGTCGAGAGCTTGGTATAGCTCGCCGATGAACGAGTGCTTTTGCTAATTGCAGCATCTCGACCCCAACTTGGATGTCATGTCCGCTACGAGAACGCGAGGAACCATCGATAACCCGCTCGAAGTATTCTTGCCACCTACTCTGTCGGCACCTAGGCGCATTGTGTCTGAATAATTTGGGTTTTGGTCTACAACCGTGATCCCAGCATTCTGTGAACGGTTGACGTTCATGGCATATGCCTGAGCTGACATGCAGACGATTGCATCACGTTCAGTGACAGTTATTCCCTAGCCCTAGCTGTACAATTTTATCATGGAGACCGATAGCTGACTCCATGGGAGTGTCTCGCGCGGTGTCGCTGACGTCGAGGGGCTTGGCGGATCTTGCTTCTCGGTCAGGCAGTCTGAAATCGATTGGTCTTGACGAGAGTAACCGATCTCCACGCCAGTCGCATCGCAAACGATGACGCGTTCAAGATCAATGGCTCATCAGCTACAATAGATCGAGTCGGTAGAGCTTCACGAGTTGGTTGGTGCCTCTCGAACCCATCTCAAGCTGGCCTACAGTACCAACGACCAGATTACACCTTTTATCACCTCGCGAACTTTGCATATACATAATCCCCTTCTCACTCAATCTTACCCGCCGCAATCTATATATCCACCTGCTCCTCCCAACGACTCATCCATGGTTCAGTGATATCCATACGGTTCTGCACAATTGTGCCGATACCCACGCTGTCCATCTGCCTGTGACGGCGGCGAGCCTCCTTGCTGTTGATGCTGACCAAGACCGTCGGTATACTGGGAATAATCTTGCTGACCTGGCGGCGGTTGCGTAGAATTCGATTGATGAGTCGAGCCATACTGGCCGTATTCGTACTGTGGTTGATCCTCGGCATACACCGGCTGCTGCTGAATCTGTGAATAATGACTCTTTTGCTGATAAGTAAAATCTGAAGGTCTCGGAGCCGGCCAGACAGTAGCGTCTGGATATTCACCGAAAGGCGCTTGAGTCAGGAAGTCTGGTCCAGTGCCAGCCGAACGTTGGCCGCCGGATCCGTATTCCTGGGTCTGTGATACGTTGGCGGCGAACATTGCGGTACCTTGCGATTCGGGGACAAAACCACCAGCGAGGCGTGACTGTCGATGTCAACAGATTGTGCTAGAAGATAGGAGGTCGAGAGCATGACTGACCTGAGCAGTGGTCCAGGTTTCGTGGGGTAAAACCGCGGCCTGTCGTGGCTTGAAAAATTAGCCAAGAGTACGAGAGGTTTCATCACATTCTCACCTGACTTGTGAACGAGTCCCGCGTCCCGGGTTGGGAAGAACATGGCTGCATGACCATGCTGTCGTGGGCCTGCATAGCAGTGCTTCTTGCCGCCTAGTTTCATCAGCTGACCAGCATGTCTCTTGCGCTCACCTGCTTCTCACGGGCCCGTGATGACAATGGTTTGGTTACACGTCCAGGTCTCATGCTGGAACTACCTGAATTCTGAGCGCTGCCACCAGTCCTGATATTGTGCCCCAACATGTCCTTCAACTCTTCTTCTGTCACGTTGTACGTCTTTGGTTTTGCAGTGGATGGGTCGTATAATCTGTCACCCGCAGTGGTCATAACTGGATGCACTTGACGCTCTTGCCACTGTCTGAAATCTTGCATGTGACGATCTGCAGAAGCTGCTTTCACAAGTGCAGGCGCAGGAACCCTCTGCTCAAGTCAGCAACGGCTTGTATGCCGGTTGTGAGTATCTAGACTTACGTCGTATCCGCGAGTCTGCGTGAGAAAGGCTGAAGCCTCTGCGCTCCTCGCTGAACAATCTGACACCTGTCCACTCTGCTGAATCAGCAGGCATCCTAGCCCGAGCAGTGCCACTCACCGGCGTACTCTTCTCGTACAACGTTTCCCGGTAGCTTTCCATGGACTGACGGGCTCGTAGCTGGCCTTTGGTATAGGACGTCTCCGGAGGGACAGAAATTCGGTCATAGTCCTTCCGGGACGGATCTGAAGAAAAGAAAAGAGCTGCATGCTGAGGGAATCAGGCTTCGCCACTTGGTGAAACGGCAGGTGTACTCACCTTGTGCTTGGGGTTCCAGGAGCTTCGTATTCTCCTTTCCTCAGTTTCGCCTCGTTTATCGTTTCGTTTCGAGCGTTCATACTCAATAGCGCTGCAATTCATTTCGCTGTGATTGTTCGGTACTTGTGTTGAAGACTGCTATGTTAGGGCACTCAATCGAAAATAGCTTAAAAAGGTCAAGAACCTACCGAAAGATTGCCTGGATTAGTCACTGACGAGTCACCATCCGGATTGTGACTCTTGTAATAGATTTGGTCTGACCTGGGGGTGGACATGGGCTTTAAAACAGTTTCCAGGCGTGTTTGTCGTTGTAGATTGAGAGGAGGGGGGGGTGAGACTTGGTAGGGCGCTCATATATCAATCAGGCATTCTACCTAGGAGGTTTTGCCATTCGAATTGAAAGGAGCAGACCAAGGATCCCTGATTGACCTTTGTGTCGGGGCAGAGCGATGAAACAGTCTAAGTACAAAGGTAGCTGAGGATGGCAGCACGTTTATGAGCCCTCAGATATAGTGCCGTGGCTTGGATATGTTTGCAAGCATGTCCGTGTCGTGCGTATACACTTCTGCAAGTCGGTGTATGTCAAGGTCCCCTACTAATTTATTCGGGATTTGGAGCTATAGATGGATGTCGGTCACCTTGTACATCCTTGAAGCCGAGGTCATAAGTCATTCTCGGTTGGTAGTGTGCGAAATACTTGTCCGTTTTCTGAGACAGACCCCGCTGATTGGCAAGCGCAGAGGTCTCGGTCTTTTGTTGAGACGAATGGAGCGACAGATATAGCAGAGGCCAAGAGTAGATGTGTGGAAAGGTAGAGGAACATAGCCAACATGTATAGGGAATCAAGGGGACTAACAACGCGTTGGACAGCAGGGATACGATACGGGTAATGACAATACAGTATGATACACTCAACGCGTTCCGTTACCCATGCCTAACAACTCCACCCTTCTCGTTGACTTCAGTAGGCCAGAACTCGTCTTCCTCCTCATCCGAACGCCCACCCGGTTCCTCATTGGACGGGTCCCCATCAGTACATGCTGTTCCTCCACAAGACGGGCCGGCAAGAAGACTGCTCTCCGACTCATTCCTGCCACGCGCCTCTCTCCTTCTACGCCTGGATTTTTGGTTGAGAGTGTTCTTGGACTCTGCGGTGGACGTGCCAGACTCCTTGGAGTCAGCCGGCGAATGAGATTTGATGAACGTACCGTGCCCGGCATTTGCGCTGTCAGTTCAAATGTCAACGTTTCTTCACCTTCGTCATTGAATATGCTTTCTAGAAGGGTAACCTTCTGATTCGCCAAATGTGGATCGCACATGTGAGAACGCATGCGATCACTCAATTGCTGAGAGACGTAAGTACACACCCTACCAAGTGTACTCGATTTGGTAGCGGCTGCTCCCCGTTGATACTGCCTTGTTCTGCTCTTCAGCACAATTCATGCCTCAACAGAGTCACTGACTGCAATTCGTTCGCATTGCCGTAGTAATCGGTGAACATCGCCCGATACTGTTTCCCTGTGGGAATCGCACATATGGAATTCTGTCCTGAAGAACCACTGATGGGAAATTCCGACTTTGCCGACTTCCATACATCCTCGGGTTCGACACCGTAGAATTTGGAGTAAGGGGGTTCGTTCACCATACCCGTAATGGTTCCGCTGTGTGGTAGAATCTGTGTCATCAGCTTTGCACAGAAGCCACGGTGTTAGCGTGAACAGACACGAAGTGAGCTGGCGACTGTACAGCCTTCAGGCTTGAAATCCTCCCATCTCGCCTGTCCTTCAATTTTTATTGGTACAGGTTGTTTGAATGGCCGTGATCCTCGTTTCGTGCCCATATTATTGTTATTCTTCGATTGAGGTCAATGTAAATGGGAAAACAATGGCATGACGTGGAGGTGAAGTGATTAAAGGGGAAGAACGTTGTCTGCTCGGACAGGGCCCTGTCTAAATACGCAAGACGACCTTTGCATCGAGCTAGGACCCGATGAAGGGATATGACTCTCCTATCAGACGTCGGACACCAATTGAGGGCTCCTCCTTTCTGGCGGCATCAGTTGAAACAGTCAATAACAAAGGTAGGTCCTTGGTTAGGGCGATAGCAGAGGCCTTAGTTACATTCTCGGAGGGGCAACGACCAGAGCCCCCTCGTAGGGAAAGACCCGAGGGGAGCTCACAGCTAGGCGTATATACATCCACGTTAAGTCGTATATTCGCTGTTCCAGCCCCATCCGTATTTCTGGACCCCACTATGCGTTGGTGGGAGGTAGTACAGCGGTCCGACCCATTTTACGTATCTATGTCCTCTATAAAGTTAGTGCATCCCACATGACTGTCCTAGGGGACAACGCACCTGACGCCTTCGTCCCGGAATTGAGGTGGCATACGCCATGGTTCGGGTATCTCTCATTAGCTTGCCTCACTACAGCAGCAATGGGAACTCACATCCTTTTCTCCAATATGCCAGTACATCTCTTTCTCCGACTTGTAGTCCACCGGGTATCCCGGTCGTGGTAGCAGGAATTTTCCGACCTATATATCAGCGCGGTTCATACAGAGGGGGAGAGCCTTACCTGCATCTCCGTATCACTTATATCACTCTCGTGTACCCTCGCGAACGAGACCCTCCACAATCCCCTGAAAGCCATGTACTCGCACCAGCGCCATTTGTCTGCTATTTCAATATCATTCATCTTCCCATCTTCCATCAAGATCTGATAAGGCCAAGGTCGCTTTGCATGTGGTTTCGTCACCAAATACCCCAGGAAGACGGTTGGTTGTTCTTCCGTTTCCCTTAAAATCCTGGCGATTTCGGTAGTTTGCAATTCCCGATCCAAAGCATCTTCATGTTGACCGTTATGGGAGACAAAGACATTGACATGTTCCCCGTGAATATCGAGCGTAGCGTGTATGGCTGGGGCTAGCTCTCCCTGAGGTGAAGGGAGGAGGTGATGGGTAGAATTGAGGATCGGGAATTTCGAAATAAGAGCAGCTCCCCATGTGTGTTTATTCGGACCTGGCCCGATGTCGACATAGTATCCTAGCTCTTCTGTAATCGCTCTAGTCAAGTCCCTATTGCCATACACGAAGCGATGTAGATCGGTCTCGAGCATACCGAGGACATCGACCTTCATATCCCTGATCAACTCTAGCATTCGCCATTGGCTATCGTGACCAGGCTCATCGATTCCAAAATGGACGGTCCAGATGCCAGCGGTAAACAAGCGGTGATCCGGGTGGTACAGCTCGGGCGTACTTGTAGGTATCTTGTTGTATGATGCCGCCAGCGAGATCACCGCTAGGCAGAGAGACGACAATATCGTCCATCGATTTGTTCGTGATATACGAGTTCGACTTCGAGTAGCCAGCTGTTGAGTTGATGGGAAATCAAGGGAAGATCCAAACCACCGGCCAAATTCCATCATTGTGATGGTGAAGATCAGAACGAGATCGGTCCTCTCTCGTACCAGCCATCCTAACGGAACGAAAGCATAAGCGGTAGTGACGACCGATATGACATCGATCAAGCAATTGACGAGTAAAGCATGGCCCCATATTGTCGAAGGCGGGCCGACCGAAGCGATACGGAAGTAGGACGGTATCAAAGCAGTGAGGTATATCGTCAAAGCGATTCCACCAGCGAATCCGAGCCAATCGGGAAAAAGAAATAATGTGGTAGTGCCTATGACGCCAACTAGTCCCCATGATCGAGTCTCCGCTAGCTTCCCTAAGTTCAGGCCGAGGCATACCGAGGCGATAACTACACCAGCGAAGGGGTGTAGAGTTGGGCCCCTGATGGGATATCCGGTCCAGGTCCAGGCTATCATCGTACCGCTATCGCTGAGGAATGTCTGTATCAAGTGAATGAAGGACCCAAGACCTATGATGACCGCCAGGCGACCGTATGGCTTGGTTTTATCGGAAGTCTGGGAAGCGGACTTCTCGACCCCGCCTGCTGGGAGTGGTGGTGCAGGGAAGAGGTCGGTAGGCCGATGATAGTACTCTAGTAAAGCTAGAGCAGCTAGGACCAGGCCAGTCTTGTTCCATCCGCCCGAGGCGGAATCGACGGTACACCAAAATGGGTTAGTGGAGAAATTGAGGTATTTGAGAAACATGGTAATGGCCAAGCCAAGTCCGAACACTGGCATTAGCATGAGCCTAGATGCGAGCACTGGACTTACCTTGTCCCTCGCCAATCATCTCCTTACTTCCCTTCAATCTTGCCCAGTTTCCAAATAATGCAAGCCAGCCACACCAAGTACCGATTGAGACGGCCAATAATCGGCTGAAGGGATTTGGGAGGATCCAGGAAGCCATTCCGCCGAGGACCATTGCTACTCGATTCCAAAATAGTCCGCGTTTAGACGTGACGAAGTGTATAACCCATGGTGTCGATAGTGTATACGCTGATAGGTTGGCAACGAGCGCCAGTTCGGACCCAGCTAGGGCTACTATCAGCTTGGTCGTTCAGGCGAGACTTACCTAGTTTCCAAACAGACCAGTAGAAAAGCTGTACGGAAAGAGCAGTAAACGTCGACCAGAAGCAGACGGCTACCATCAGCCAAGGACGGCAAATACAACTCACCTAGATACACATCGCTCAGCCACGCCAAGAATGCTTTGTATGTCGGAGATGCGTGATTCTGGCCATCTGATGTCCAGTCATGCAACACGTCTTTGAGTGTCGCTGGACTTCGTTTTGATGGCTCGAGGAAGAATGTAGCAGATCTGTATATCGATGTGATGAAGTAGTGCAAGAAGAAAGCCTAGATCAATATTTGCTCCGACGAGAGTGACCGGACCTACGACATTTCCCTATCATTCATACTTCGCGATGTGTCCACCACAGTGATCTGTCACATCAGCACGAGTGGCCTACAGAGTCATTGATACTTACTTGCAGATGCTGAAAATCCAAGATGGCGAAGGAATCGAATGTGATGTCCCACACTACTAGCGACCATTCAAAGAAGGCATAATATGTGTATGCTAATCATCAGCCCAATCCTCGGCAAAGGCTCACCTCCTGGTATCTTCATGACGGCATGACGGTAGAATAGCCAGATGAGAGGTGGGATCATAAGCAGGAAGCCGCCGAATGACAGCCATCTACCAAATCAGCTGGGTTTTGTATAATGACTTACCGTCTGCGACGAGCTTGGCTAGTTGAGGCATTGACACTGGATAGGTACATCCATGGCAGGTTCAGAAGGAGGTAGAGGATCATAAACATATCATGTAGATCTAGGGTGTCAGTCTGTACTAAATGAAGTTAGGGTAGCACCCACCATGATTATCCCTCGAAGTTACAAACATCCACCCTCCGCTATCTGATCAGCCACATGCCAGGCTCGAAGAGCAGTACTCACCAGCAGAAAGTCCTAATCACTCCTACTACAAGTTCAATGTCCGCCAGTGGTGGCGGTGGGGGAGCATTTCCACCTTCCACCGTCGTCCGTATTCTTTCTGTAACATCGTCGACCAGCTCGCCAGGCTGACTTCTAGCCGCTTTTGGTCTGGTCGTGGTCGCAGTCTTCTTGGAGTTATTTTGAGGTCCGGCCGAACGTGTGACGGCAGTATGACGGTGTGCTAGCCATTGTAAGATCAGCACCAGGAATCGAGGTCCGGCACATAACGCAATGAGGATGTGGAACGGTGCTCGCGAAAGAGCATGATCTCCGGCTCTACATCATCAGCCATCGGCTTTAAGTGGAGAGGGCGAGCTCACACTGCCGATACAGATGGGAACCATTCAATGGGCCAGCCTGTTTGGTGAAATGGGTGGAATGAGAATTGTAAAGTCGGAAATTTAGATTGATGACGAGGTGGGCATTCGGTCAGCTGATAGCCTATGCATAAACCTTATCAGTATCACTCACGGGCAACACTATTTTTACAAAGCTCTTTCCAATTTCCTCCCATCCATCCTGCTAGTAGAGCTATCGTGAATGCTGCAGTTGCGATTCCGGTATGGGCGGTAGCGACGAATCTCGCGGGTACCGAGAATATGGTCGCCATGGTCTGTCGTCACCTAATCTCGAGAAGTATTTGCAGACGAAACGCTACAAAGACATCATAGACAGCAGCAGCGTAGGGCTTTGACCAGAACGAGGATGACGGAGTGAAGAGAAGCGAAGTGTGTTTTGGTCGAATCTCAAAGGACCCTCGTCGTCGGTCTTGAGCGGGGTTCCAGGGCTTGGCACTGCCGAGATCTTGTGCGTCGTAACCTTGGCTCCTGAGTTGTCGAGTCTATGTTGGGCACGCTCGAGCTCCATCCATATAATTATATGTTTACCCCCCGATCATGCATGCATTCCTACGACTTATGCACCTGTACTCTCAGACTTATCACTGTCGGTGGTGGGCCGAGTGTAACCGGGTAAACGTCGGTCGGTGGAGGCCGTTGTTCGGATGACGACGGGAGCGAAATTGACAGTGAGCGCGTGTAGAAGCGCGAAATAGAAAGGGAACGAGGAAATAGCCAAGGGACGGAGAAGGGAGCAAACTGAGGGTTGAGACAACGACGACGACGTCTATTGTGTTGAATCATATCGTACCCGTATCTTCAATAAAACAACATCCACGACCTAGACCGGGCATCACTCGAGTATTTGTAGGCATCTAGCATATTATCATAGTCATAAGGTAGCTAGTATCGGGGACTCATACGACAAAGGGAGCGACACTCTCCCAGCGACAACACCTTAGAGTCGATCATCGCGACTGGGACCCTTCTCCCTCAACGTATCGATAAGCAGCGATATTGTCAGACCGCCAGTCGATATATTTGCTACTGCGGGCGGTGTTTGCCTTGAATAGGTACCAAGTGCTTCATCTGCTGGGTTCACACCCCGACCTTCTGCCATTTCTGAGGCTTCGACATCGGCGGAACTACCAGCGAAGATGAACGGAGGAATGAATGGCCATGGAGAAAGCTCGTACGCGCAGGTCAGTCACACTGCAGACTACGGACAATTTCATGAAATTGACTTCTAGGCTGTACCCGCAGGATATCAAGGATATCAAGCTCCCCTTAACCACCTACCCGCTCCTCAGCTCAATACACGAGCCGGATCCGATGACGGCCTGACAACTGGACCCCCGGCTTCGGCAGATCAAAGTGATGCAGAGGGGGAGGACGAAGTATCGGACGTTCCTATGGTAAGTCACTTTCTGATAATCGTGCATTGAGCTAATGTATAGCGCTCTGCGCCGATATCAAGAGGCTCATATGCTTCAGAAGGAGAGGATGAAGAGTTCTCCGGTGGAGAGGACGAAATAGATGGAGCAGACTATGAGGACGAAGGTGATTATGACGATGATGATGACCCTATGGACGACGATGGAGATGAGGAGGATGACGACCCCTCGTTCGGCGAGACGAAAAAGAAGAAGAAGCTTGCGAAAGTCAAGATTCCCAAGGAAGCGAGAGGGGGACCATCTAAACCGAAGAAGCGTGAGTCATATACGATCATTTTGAAAACATGTAGGGCTAATGATCCAGCTCTAGCTGCTTTCCCTACTCGCAAAGACCGCTCAGAATCCTCGGACGACGACTACGGAGCCAAGTCTCACAAGAAGAAGAAGTCTGCTAGAAATTCTGCTCAAGCTACTCCCGAGACTGGTATGGCCGACCAAGATGCCGCCTGGAGACGAGGGGCAGCCAAAAAGGTCGTCACCTACGATGAAGCTGAAGTAGACTATGGACTTGAGAGTGCTGAGGAAGAGGAGAAGCTGTATCAGGCTCAAGAGATAGCCGCATTCGGTGGAGCTGCGGATGAAATTGATCAAGTCTTGAGTCATTCGAGGGATGAAGAACGTCTAGCCGACCCGGGAGATATCCCACAAGAGAACTTGGTAAGTTCATCCTCGGTCATTGAGATTGAGCTGACAGGTAGCGCTTCCACATCAAATGGAAAGGATACTCGCACATGCATAACACCGACGAGCTCTACTCATTCTTGAAGAACTACAAAGGGTTCAAACGAGTCGAAAACTACATTACCAAAGTCTGGGCTGTCGACCAGCGATTCCAAGGCAAAGATCCAGAATACAAGCCCACTCGCGAGGAAGTGGAGCAATACCAAATCGATAAGGAACGGATCAAGGAAGCTCATGAATCATACAAAGTGGTCGAGAGGATCCTGAATGAAAAGGAAGAGAGGAATGATGAAGGCAATCTATCGACATTGTTCTTTTGCAAATGGACCAGTAAGTCAGACTTGCGGCTGTCATGGCCGACACTGACGACAGATCTGCAATACAATGAATGTACATGGGAGTCATACGAGGAGATCCGGCAAGGAGCGCAAGAAGCCATTGACGCCTTTCATGAACGTCAAGCCAGGAATACCGTACCAGCTCGATCGGTTCCTTATGGCATCAACAATCGACCTGCATACTCTCCCTGTAAAGATGATCCAGACTACATCAAGGTTGGGGGTGAACTCAAGCCCTTCCAGCTGGTCGGGTTGAACTGGTTATCCTACATTTGGTCAAAAGGAGAGAACGGTGTCCTTGCAGATGAGGTAAGTCAGACCATTTCAGATCTGAGTGGAGAACTAATGATCAGATGGGCCTAGGAAAAACCGTCCAGTCGGTAGCATTCCTCTCCTGGCTTTTCCATGCTCAACAGCAATATGGTCCCTTCCTGGTGGTAGTTCCACTATCGACAATGGGAGCATGGCAGATGCAATTCGCAAAATGGGCACCCGACCTCAACGTAATTTGTTACATGGGATCCGCCAAATCACGAGAAGTCATCCGAGAATTCGAATTTGGACCATTGAAGAATTTGAGGTTCAACGTCTTATTGACCACCTACGAGTTTATCTTGAAGGATCGACAAGATCTGGGGCAGATCAAGTGGCAATCTCTTGCTGTCGATGAGGTGAATAATCCAAACCAAAGGGGAAATGGTAGAGCTGATGGCAGGCTCACCGATTGAAGAATAGCGAATCGCAGCTGTATGAAGCTCTACAGAGTTTCCATACCGCTTCTAGGCTGTTGATCACCGGAACACCTCTCCAAAACAATGTCAAGGGTACGTTCCGATATTCCAAAGATAATCGAAGCTGATCATCAGAACTGCTCGCCTTGATGCACTTCCTCATGCCCGAAAAGTGTACGTCGATTCAGACTTATACCGCGTCAAGCTAATGATCAGTCCAATTGGCTAACGACTTCGACTTGAACGACGTCGATCAGGAAGCAAAGATCAAAGATCTACATGAGAACCTTGGAACACTTATGCTTCGTCGATTGAAGAAAGATGTGGTCAAGGAGATGCCTTCAAAGTCGGAGAAGATCTTGAGGGTTGAGATGTCTTCTATGCAAACGCATTACTACAAGAGTGAGCCTATCTTTCTCCATACCGAGTCACTGCTGACAATGTAGATATTCTGACAAAGGTATGAAGAAGCTTGGTCAATGGACAGAAGAGCTGATGCTCAGAACTTTGCGGCGTTGAGTAAAGGTGGAACTCAGCAGGTCAGCTTGATGAATATTGCTATGGAACTCAAGAAGGCCTCGTAAGCTGGCGCCATTCTTCTGCTTGAATAGGAGCTGATTGTCAGCAACCACCCGTACCTATTTGACGGAGCTGAAGACCGATCCAAACCGATTCACGAGATCCTCCGAGGACTAGTCATGACATCCGGTAAAATGGTCCTTCTTGATAAACTCCTCAGCAGGCTTAAGGCGGACGGACACCGAGTTTTGATCTTTTCCCAAATGGTCAGATTACTCGATATCATTTCCGATTATATGCTCGCTAGGGGATATGTCTTCCAGCGACTGGACGGTACGGTGCCTTCGGAAGCAAGGAAAAAGAGTATTCAACATTTCAATGCTCCCGATTCACCTGATTTCGCATTCCTCCTCTCGACCAGGGCTGGTGGATTGGGTATCAATTTGGAAACTGCTGATACGGTTATCATCTTTGATGTACGTCCTTCACCCATGATGATGCTAATAGATAGTCGGACTACAATCCCCAGAATGATCTTCAGGCCATGGCTCGAGCTCATAGGATCGGTCAGCAGAGACATGTCAGTATATACCGATTCGTCACTAAGGGTACCATCGAGGAGGATATTCTGGAGAAGGCCAGGAGAAAGATGATTCTGGAATATGCTAGTACGTCTTTGGATCGTACAATGTCAGCTGGCACTTACTAGCAGTCATCAACCAGATGGACACAACTGGGGCTCATATCAATGGTACAGCCACACCCAAGGAGAAAGGCAGCGAATTCTCCAAAGACGAGCTCGCCGCTATGCTCAAATTCGGTGCACAAAACATGTACAAGACCGATGACTCTGCCCAAAATAAGAAACTTGATGAAATGAACCTCGACGACATCCTCACCAAGGCCGATGAATTCGATACAGACGCAGCCGCTCAACCTGGTACCACCTCTCTCGGTGGCGCTCAATTCTTATCCCAATTCGCCGATATCCAAGATGTCAAGAATGACATGGATGATGATCTAGCATGGGACGATATTATCCCTGTAGAAGAACGAGTTAAAATGGATGAGGAAGAGAGTAGGGCTCTACAAGCTGAGGAAGTCGCTTCTGCCAATCGAAGGCGGGCGGCGGCCAGGGCACCAGGGATGTATGAGGATATGGATCATGATGATGGTGGTAGTAGTAAAATTGGGTCTCCAAAGGGTGGGGAAAAGAAGAAAAAGGGTGGTGGTGCCGCTGCGCCCAGGAAATCGAATGCTCAGAAGGCTTTGGATCTTAAGGGTGAGTCTAGATTTTGATTGGAGGATAATGGGCTGATACTAGAACGGGATCTGAGGGTCTTGATTCGAGGTATTCAGAAATGGGGTGATATTCGATCTCGATACGATCAAATTGTATGTCCCGAGGTCCGCAGTGCACTAATTATCAGGTCAAAGAAGCGAAGCTGGAGAACAAGAATCGGGTGGTCATCATCCAGACCTGCGAGGATATCATCACTCAAGCCGAAGATGCTGTCAATGCCCACAAGGCGAACATTCGAGACCTACAAGATCGCGGTGAACCCATTAGTTCCTCATTACGACAAAAAGCTATTTTGTTCACCTACTTGACCGTCACTGCCATCAACGCCGAAACTGTTATTGCTAGGTACTACGAGCTTAAAGCGCTCGTTGAACATTTCAAGCGGATCGGGGATCTGAAAGGGTACGAGGTACCTATTGATAATTTGAAATCTACTTCCAATTGGACTGTTGAATGGGGCATCAAGGAGGATACTCATCTATTGATTGGGATCTGGAGACACGGGTTCGGCAGTTGGGAAGCTATACATGATGTGCGTCCCACCATCCCTCCTGATATCGGCTAATAAGTAGGACGCAACTCTTCATCTCGGCGACAAGATCTTCCTTGAAGACCCCAAATCATCAAAAGCCGAACCAGGGGCTAAAGCAAACATCCCAGGTCCGATCCACTTAGTCCGCCGAGGCGACTACCTGTGCGGTTTGATAAGGGAATATGAGGAGAACCGTCGAGCTTTACTGGAACAAAACGAGGCAATCGCAAAAATGCCACCTAGGGAAGGATTTGGATTCGAATCGCATCCTACTATCCCGTCATCTAGTAAGCCTAGGATCAGTCCTTCTGTTGCTAGTACTGCGGCAAAGACTGGTAAAGGAAAGAGAAAGAAGACGCCTGAATATACGGATTCAGAGGGTTCTGATCAGTGAGTCATATATCAAAGAGTGGGAGTGGTGCTTATGACTAGCGAATCGATGGATGAGGACGCGGTCAAGGAACTCATGCGTCCTGTCAAGAAACACCTCGTATGTCTCTTCCACTAGAACACTAGAAAAAGGATAGTTTCTGACATAGCAGAAAAAGCTCAAGTCTGGAACAGCGACTTTATCAAGAGAAGCCAAGATCTCGACTCTCAAAGACTGTCTTTCGGGAATCGGAACTCAGATTGACGAGATTTCTGCTGCTAAACAAGCGCAAACCAAAGACGGTAGTAAATGGCGAAAACATTGTTGGGTGTATGTCCCCCGATACCTCTTCATGATCAAGCTGATGAGATAGATTTGCATCCTATTTCTGGCCTAGAGAAGGTGTGAACCATACGCGACTTCAAGAGATTCATCGGAAAATGGTACGTTCACCAACCAAACAAAGGAGGAGGGGACTGATGAGTAGCTTAACGAATCTTCACCTGCTCCACAGGTTAAACCTAAAGCTAAACCTCGACCTAAAGCGAAGCGTAAAGAACCAACGTCTACGTCTGAGAAACCGACAAAGAAACCCAAGATCGAGGAAGAAGCTGGATCGGAAGTTCCCGTCCAAGGCGAGGAGGAGGTCAAGACCGCGTCAGCCGAACCGAGCGGGACCGTCAAGATGGAGGTTGCCGCTCAACCATCCATCGACCCCGCGGCAGGACTGACGGTGGCACCAGTGGACGATCAGGTGGAAATGAAGCCTGATCTTGGAGCTCTGCCGACTGCCTTACCTGTTGAGGCAGCGTCAGATGTAAAGCCAGACGTGAAAGATGAGACGATGTCGTAATTTCATCTTGTCTCGTTCCGCATACATCACATCATAGCAATCACCTGTGAATAGTCATTTCATCATTTCCAATCCACATAGCATGCATGTATCGTATCATTCGTTGATCGCGTCTGTTCGGTATCTAGATTTACAGTGACACGGGTGAGATCGACATCTGACGTCATGTACTTCAGCTAAGCGCTAAACTAATATTAACCCCACTCGATAACCGATCCTCGTTCAATCATACATATACTTCCAACTCACGCAATCACCCATAACACAACAGTATGTCTCTCGCAACCATCCGTCCGATCCGCAATCTAACACGTACCTCCCTTCTCCGATCTTTCTCAACTACAATTCCTTCACTCGCACCACCCAGACCAACCAAGATGCCAGCCCCACCCAAGAAGATGCACCATCTCCAAGCTATCAACTCTATCCCATCCCAGTACTCTGAGTTCAGGAATGTCCTATGGACCGGAGAGAGCTCTCAGCTTGTCGTCATGACTGTCCCTGTTGGCGGTGATATCGGAGAGGAAGTCCATACCGTCGATCAGCACTTGATCTTCACCAGTGGTGTATGTAAGGCTATTGTAGGCGGAGAGGAGAAGGAAGTCAAGGCTGGAGATTTGGTTATCGTCCCACAGGGAACCAAGCACAACTGTACGTCTACTCTTCTTTCTGTCGATACAAAGCTTACGACCAGTCATCAACACTGGCCCAACTCCCCTCTGCTTGTTCACTGTCTACGCCCCTGCTGAGCACGCCGAGACTACCGTCCACAAGACCAAGGAGGAAGGTGACGAGTTGGAAGACGCTGGAAAGGATGAGGCTCCAGAGTGGGCTTCCAAGGATAAGAAGGATTAGATATCGTAGATCAACCTCAACATGCAGCAGATGAAGTAGTTTACCGCTGTCGCTGAGACATCAATGGCTGAAATCACTACAATCCATAACCGCTATTTGCTGACGAGGCGGAAATGACAGACCTTCTATACTGATATGTACATAAAACAGCAGATTTAAACCCAAGACTTTTAAACCCCATAATCCCCCTCTTCCTCATCATTCGCATTCAAATCCGCAACCTCTCCCACAAACGCATCAACAACCTTTCCAACCTCTACCAAACACCCGGTTCGATCCCATTCAGCCCGGTATTTCCAAATGGTATCGAAACAATTCGCTCGTAATTGTTCGAGTTGTTCAATGTTGAAGCTCGAAGTAGCGTGAGTGAGTGTTGATTTCAAGGTGGAGAGGGATGAAGCTGGTAGGATGAAGGGTGGATACGTCGGGCGTGGAGGTGGTACTGTTGCGATCTCTGGTATTGGTTCGATAGTTGCTGGAGTAGGTTCGTCCATGACGATATCTTCTTTTTGGCGTTTATCACCCCTTTCCTCTCCTTCAGCCCCATCCTCTTCTCGAGCACGCTTCAAGCTTCCTTCTCCTTCTTGTTGTCCCTCCTCTCCATCTACAACAACCGCATTCTCTCCAGATAGAGCAGCAGCCTTCTTCTCCCTATCTTCAGCCCTCTTTGCCTTCCTCGCCCGTACCCGCTCGGCATAAGCTTCGAATCGTGGTTCCCAGGCCGGATCGAAATTAAGTACATGCATCCTAGCATGAGCACCCATCTCACCAATTTTGGTGATCCTATCCGGATCCATCAATTTCTCGGCATTCTCCTCGATTTTGGCGATATCAGCGAGGAAATCCGAAGGGGTCAGGTATTTGTGTTTACTGAGTTTGAGGGATATTAGGTCGATATCGAGATTATGAGCTTGCCATGTTGTCGGAGTTGTTGATGTGGGATCGACGATGATGGAAGCGGCGGTCGAGTTGGGGATGGTATCTGGGAGGATAGTGGGATTGATGGATGACAGTGTCTCGGTAAGGGCAGGGAGGGTGCTTCCAGATGGTACTGAGTCTGCCGCACCGGCGACTTCCTCAGTCTCCATCTCGCCATCTCCATTGGCGTGACCATTGACCGTGACATCCCCAGCGAGTGCCTGGGCCTCGAGAGCTACTTCTCTCAATTCCGCACTCAGCCCCATGGCTTCTTCCTACTAATCAGCTCATTTCTCATGACTATATTCGACCAATGACGAAGATTGGAGAGGCAGTAAGTAAAGTAAAGGGAAAAGGCAAGTGGGGATGGTAGGAAAGGAGAGACATACCCGAACAGTAGCAGTAACCTTCCTAAACTTCCTCATGAAATCCTGAACAAGTCCCGTGAAACTAATAATCATCATTTCCCTAGCCTGAACATCTTTCTCAGCCTCTTTAGCCAACTCCGCTTCAGTTTGTTGTCTAGGTGGAAGGGGAGGTGCGGGTGGAAGGATTTCAAGCACTCGTTTAACTCTAGGTAAAGCATCTGGGAATTCGGTTGGTGGTCTAGAAACGAGTGTGATGATTTCAGAGAAATAGGTGGTCCGTTCGTCCTATTCATCAGCGTCATATAAGAGGAGAGGTCGGGGACATACGGTAGATGGACCTTCGAGTGTTAAGCGGTTCTCCTTGCCTAATCCGAACCAGCTTCTTACGTCCCTCAGTAAATCCCTTAATTCCCCATCTACTAATGCGAGAATGAGGATAGGATCACTGGAGGGTACACCGTCCAACAAAGCTTTTAAGGTTGAGCGGGCAGTATCGGAAATAGCCGTTGACCATTGTATCAACGATGGAATGAAGATGACACTTGGTTGATGTCTCTTTGCTTCGACAAAGAGCTGGACGAGGCCAGCTTCGACAGTACGTGACGAATCACCCATTAAAGTTCCCAAGTCGAGGGATTGGACGTGGAATCCTTCTAGGTGATGTAATATAGCGGGACCTAGCCATGCTTGCCCCATCCCTTGTGGACCGTGAATAAGGATGCGAGGTCGATACGTCCGCATCTTGTCTAGTGCTACTTGTCAACACCTATAGAAAAAGAGTGGAAGGACGTACATTGTAACATTGAGTGTTTGGCGAATGAATCTCCTTCTTCCTCTTCGTACTCAGCTTCTTCTAGAGCAGAGACATTTCGTTTCGAAGGTAGAGCGTTATTGACGATATTTTTCAGTCTCCCGAGTGAGCCCTCTAGGAGTGGCATAAGATGAGGAGGGATGGGAGCAGCAGCTGAAGA
>Ga0265780_10003585_pt1 | contig 20350 bp, 19 predicted proteins | sample P1T30metagenome_FD_192432 | JGI IMG/M metagenome (GOLD analysis project Ga0265780, IMG submission 192432) | Plant litter microbial communities from East Loma Ridge, Irvine, California - P1 T30 | ecosystem: Environmental > Terrestrial > Plant litter > Unclassified | place: USA: California...
ATCTTCAGCAGATAGCTGATAATACTGTGTCCGAACACAGTTGTGATAATCAACGAAATGATGATTGCTAACGAAGTGCGGAAAGTAATGTACTGGAACAACCTTAGTCCAGGAAAGTCATAATGCTCGCGCAGGTAATCGAATAGATAATATAACATTAGCCGATTAAGTTTAATTGTGCTGTCAAAATTTCCTTATCATCAAAATGATACCTCACGCCACTGATCTCCTGATATTTTTCATGTCCCTTTCCGGCAACTAAAATGATGTCTCCAGGCTTTGCCAGGTGACATGCTGTTTTAATGGCTTCTTTTCTATCTGTAATGGTTAATGTTTTACGTTTATTACTTGGGGAAACGCCCGCTTCCATATCCCTTAAAATCGCATTCGGATCTTCTGTTCTTGGATTGTCAGATGTAAGGATCACTTTATCACTCCAGTCGCAAGCTACCTGTGCCATCACGGGACGTTTTGTGGTGTCACGATCACCTCCACAGCCAATGACGGTAATCACCTGTTCTGTTCCTTTGCGTATATTGGCTATTGTACTTAATACATTCTGCACAGCATCAGGTGTATGTGCATAGTCTACAATACCAATGATCATCTGGTTGTTGGCAACATAATCAAATCGCCCTTCTGCCCCACTCAACTCACTAAGTACAGTAAGTACCTGCATCTTATCTTCACCTAAAAGAATTGCTGTTCCATATACCGCAAGCAGGTTGTAAGCATTGAATGATCCTACGAGCTTGAAATACACTTCAAGCTGATCAATTTCAAGATTTAGTCCATTAAAGCTGTTTTCAATGATCTTGGCTTTGAAGTCGGCAATCTGTTTTAACGCATAACTCTTTTTGGCAGCCTTCGTATTTTGCAACATCACCATACCGTTTTTATCGTCGGCATTAGTTAGTGCAAAAGCCTGCTTAGGTAGACCATCGAAAAAGGCTTTCTTCGCTTTGATATAGTTATCAAAGGTTTTATGAAAATCCAGATGATCGTGTGTAATGTTTGAAAAAACACCTCCTGCAAAGTCCAAACCTTCAATCCTATGCTGAACAACAGCATGTGAACTTACTTCCATAAAGCAATACACACAGCCAGCATCAACCATTTGCTTCAGCAGCAAGTTTAAAGCAATTGGATTTGGTGTGGTGTGTGTAGATGGAATGACCGTTTCCCTGATCTGATTCTCTACCGTCGAGATTAATCCGACAGCATAGCCAAGTTCAGTAAACAGCTTAAACAGCAAAGTTGCGATGGTTGTCTTGCCGTTCGTTCCGGTTATACCAACCAATTTCAACTTCGAAGACGGCTTGCCGTAAAAGTTTGAAGCCATAATTCCCAAAGCTACATTTGCATTTTCTACCTGTATATAAGTAGCCAGGGGAGATTGCACTTCAGGCATATCTTCACACACAATTACAGATGCACCTGCAGCAACGGTTTGCTCAATAAACCGATGTCCGTCAGTTAAAGTGCCCTTGATGGCAAAAAATACCGTATCCGGAAGCACCTTTCGGGAATCAAATTCCAGTGCGGCAACCTCTTTGTTGGTTACGCCCACTAGCACTTGTATCTTTACGCCATATAGGATTTCCTGCAGCTGCATATTATTTTAATTCTATTTGTACACCTAAGCCCTTGCTGATCTTCGACCCTGGGACCAGGGATTGTTTCACTACTTTTCCACTTCCTGTTACTTTGGCTTTGAGTCCTGCATTACCCAATAGGTATAATGCATCCTTTAAGCCCATGCCGGTAACATTCGGCATCACACCCTTTACGGAAGTATATTCCTGATATACCAGGCCATTGCTAGTATCAATGCTGTTGAAGTAATCACCTTTAGCAGCATATAGCGTTTTTATACCCAAGGATTGATAAACGGTTTTCACTGCCTTGCTTTTACCTGCCTTCGCCTCTGGCGCCTTCGTATTACCAACCAAATGCTCTTTATAGTTCTGAGCCAAGGACATATCACTTGCGTAAATGCGGTCTGCAATCTCTTTAAATGGCGGACCCGCAACCAAAGCTGCATAGTAGGCGCCTTTAGGATCGTTGATCACCACGATTAAAGAATATTTGGGATTGTCCGCAGGAAAATAACCACAGAATGAACTTTGATATTGGCGCTTAGCCCGGTAACCTTTATTACCATCTGCTACCTGTGCGGTACCGGTTTTTCCTGCAATTTTAAAGTATTTGGATGCCAGCGATTTTCCTGTTCCCTGCGTGAATACCCCTTCGAGCAAATCCTGCATTTTATTGATGGTCTCATCGGACGCGATTTTTTCGTTGATTACCCTTGCCTCAAATTGCTCTATCGGATTGCCTAGCTTACGAATCTCCTTAACAAAGATCGGTGCGATCAATTTGCCATCGTTTGCAACCGCATTATAGAAAGATAGCATGTGTAAAGGCGTTAGTTGCATCTCGTAACCATATGCCATCTGCGGTAAAGTCTGATTCTTATTCCAGCTTTTATTCTTTGGATTTTTAACCACGGGTTGTGCTTCACCTGGAATCTGCAAGCCAAGTTTCTCATTCAAGCCCCAACGATATAGATGATCCGTGAACCTGGATTGATCGTCACGATAATGGGTATTTATCATCTGTGCGATGGCCGCATTTGAAGATTCTGTAAAGGCCTTTTTTACCGTAACAACACCGATGCTACCGTGCGAATCCTTGATTGTTTTCCCTGGCACTCTGTAATTCTCGGTCGACACCAGCGTATTTGTATCAACCAGACCATCTTCAAGCAGCGCCATGTAAGAAGCAACCTTGAAAGTTGATCCAGGATCCTGGTTTCCAGCAATCGCATAGTTAAAGGTTTCTTTATACTCTCCTTTGGCAACCTTCGTATAATTAGCTATTGCACGAACTTCACCAGTTTTAACTTCCATCAGGATAACCGTGCCGTGATGCGCGTCACTTGCAATGAGCTGTCTTTCCAAGGCACTCTGACAAAGATCCTGCATATTGATGTCGATGGTAGAAATGATATCAGCACCTTCTTTAGATGCAATTTCAGCCTCTTCATTTATCGGCATCCATACGCCACCTGCTGTACGCTGCACCAGTCGCTTACCACTTTCACCGTCGATATACTTACCATAAGCACCTTCAAGACCTACACCATTCTGCACATTCGCGTTTTTGTAACCAATGGTACGTTGTGCTAAAAACTGGAAAGGAAGAATTCGTTTATTCTTTTGAATGGCAATTAGGCCGCCGGAGTACTTTCCAATATTAAATAAAGGAAAGCTTCGTACAGCTTTAAGGTCCTGGTAATTCACTTTGCGCTTCAGCAATACATAACGGGAAGAATCCTGTCTTGCACGGCGCAACATTCGCGCGTACTCCTTAGGACTTTTATCATGGAAAAAACCTGACAAACGAATGGCCAGAGAATCAACTTTACTGTAGAAAACCTCGTTATCCATAATACCACCAGCGAACATATCCATACGGAGCTCGTACTCCGGTACAGAAGTCGCCAACAGGCTTCCATCGTTGGAATAAATATTTCCACGTGCAGGCTCAATATTGACATACTTTGTAGAGAGGCTATCGGCCATGGCACGCCATTTACTCCCCTCTACAAACTGTACATCGCAAAGTCTGATCAATACCGCCACGGCAAGCAGTACAATCAGGCCGAAAGCCAGATAAACACGTAGTAATATGTTTGCTCTAATGTTCATTGTTCCTAACAATAATCTTTTTTGGCGGTTCGGTTAAAGTCTTTACACCCAAAGTGTCTACCTTCTTTGCAACTTCGGTTAGTTTACTTTTGAACATCAAATCAGCCTTAAGCGACTTGTATTCCCAGCTTAATTCTTTTACTTCTTTCTGCAGCTTATCAATGTTTCTGATGTTCTGCATGGCGATGTGACTGTTTCCAATGTAAAGCATTCCTAAAAAGGATAAAAACAATAAAAACGGCAACATCTCTGTTGCAGCTTCTTTACTCACACCACCCTCACTAAAGAGCTTTCCAAAAAATGTCCTGGCACCCATTTTGGATTCAGGAACCTCCTTTTTCGGCTTACTTTTTTTTACCTGTATTTCCGGCTCAGCCATCAACTCCGGCTCATCGGCTTCATATGTTCTGAACTGGTTACTCATATCTTTTCTCCAATTCTTAATTTTGCACTTCTTGAACGGCTATTACCTACAAGCTCGTTTTCATCTGCCACAACTGCCTTACGGGTCACCACATTAAATGGCTTCAGCTGATTGCCGTAAAAATCCTTTTCAACATCCCCACGAACCTTGCCTTTAGCAATAAAATTCTTTACAGGTCGGTCTTCCAGAGAATGATAAGACATTACTACCAGGCGACCACCCGGATTAAGCACCTCTGCGGTTTGTTCCAGGAAGCTTTCCAACACCTCAATTTCCTTGTTCACCTCTATACGCAAAGCCTGAAAAACCTGCGCCATGTACTTATTTTCTTTCCCTTTTGGAATGTGCGAAGCAATGGCAGATCTAAATTCAGCAAGAGTGTTAATTGGCTGGGATACACGCGCAGTTACAACTGCCTTTGCCAGTGACTTTGCATTTTTAACCTCACCGTAAATACCGAAGATCCTATGCAGCTGCTCTTCTGTATAAGTATTTAATACGATAGCAGCAGTCAACGCCCCCTGCTTGTCCATACGCATATCCAAAGTAGATTCGAAGCGTGTAGAGAAACCACGTTCAGGCTCATTAAACTGGTGCGAAGACACCCCAAGATCTGCCAGAATACCATCTACTTTTTTGTATCCCAAGAGCCTGAGATTATTCTTAAGAAAAGCAAAGTTCTGATCAACGAAATGAAATCTCGGATCTTCAATCTTATTACGCTGTGCATCAGGATCCTGATCAAAAGCGATTAACACACCCCTATCACCAAGATGCTTCAGGATCTCACGGGAATGGCCGCCACCACCGAAGGTCACATCAACATAAACCCCGTCGGGCTTAATGTTTAAACCATCGATACACGCCTGCAACAATACTGGTACGTGGTAGTTAGTTTCCATGCTCCCCCTTGTTTTTATTTCCCATTACTTCTTCTGCTAAAAGCGCAAAGCTCTTTGGATCTTCATCAAACAAAGCTTCATAAGCCGCTTTGTTCCACACTTCAATCTTATCTAACTGACAGGCCAGAATCAATTCCGAGTTACTCGAAATACCTACTGCTTCCATCAAAGACTTTGGAAGGTTGATCCTTCCAGCGGCATCCATCAGCAATTCGGTCGCACCTCTGGTAAATAATCGAATAAAAATCCGGTGTTTTTCTTCGTATTGATTAAGTTTACTCAACTCTTCAATCTTCTGTTCCCAAACTTTCTTCGGGTAGATAACCAGATGTTTCTCGAACCCACGGTTAATGACAAGCCCCTCTTGGTCAACGTTTGGCAATTGCTTCTTCAGACCGGAAGGCACCATCAGGCGACCCTTCGCATCCAATTTACAATCATACTCTCCCAGCAGTTGAACCATTATAATATTTACACTTTTAATGTAGGGTAAAATTAACGACTTCTACCACTTTTTACCACTTTCTACCACAAAAAATTTATCAACATGGCAACATGTAGCAAAAAAGGGCCTGGCGGCCCTTGTAGTGTGTTCTAATGGTGGGAGATCAATACTGATCGGGGACGCTTTTTATCCAAAAGGGAGAGAAATATGGAAAGTAGATCCTTCACCTGTGGTACTTTCTACCCAAATGTCACCACCATGTGCATCAACAATTTTCGCAGCGATGTACATACCCATCCCAAGCCCAGAATGCTTACTAATCACCTCTGGTTCACGGTGAAATTTTTGAAAGATCTTGGTAATGCCCTCGGGCGAAATTCCGATGCCTTCGTCTCGGATAGAAAAGATCAGCACCTTTTTTTCATAATCATTTTTGGTACAAAGATGTATGTTCGTACCTGGCTCAGAGTATTTACCTGCATTACTCAGTAAATTACTTAACACCTGCTCCATACGGAGTTGATCTACTAATATGATACTATTATCCGCACAATCCACAAGCAAATGATGATGTGGAATCAAGTGGCGCAAGTCTTCTATGGTCTGCTGAAGATAACCAACAAAATCCACGGGCGTCATTTTGTATTCGAGCTGACCAATCTCAATCTTAGCTGAATCGAGCAACTGCAAAGCAAGCGTCGACAATTTGACACACTGCGCGTTCATCTTCTCTACGATCGATTGTGCCTGCTCAACTGTTTTCACCTTCGGTGAAAGCGCGAGCTGACCATAGGCTTTTAATATGGTAATCGGCGTTTTTAGTTCATGACTAGCCATGGAAATAAACTCGGATTTAAGTTCATTCATTACCTTCGAAGCCCGTAATTCAGCTTCTTGAAGTTCAGCTTTTAGCGTAAGCTCATTCTTACTGATCTTTAGTATTTCATACGGGGAAACTGGACCGTTTTGCTCCAACGCCTCAGCAATCTTCTGAATTTTTACTTTATTAAGTTCTAATGACTTCGGTAATCCAATGGAAAACTCAATTATTATTTTGTCAGTTGTTTTGTAGGTATCAAAAAATGGCACCAACTTTTTAGCATACATGAACAACTCCGGATCTATCGGTGGTTCGCCTGCCGGATAACAAATCTTACATATCAGCTTTTGGCGGCGATCCTGCTCCGCAATTCCAAGTTGTAATACACCATTGTCTGTATGTTCAGTCATGACCCTCACAACTTCTGAAACCGCACTGGCAAAGGTACTTCTGGTCGACAAATTTAAGTGTAGCAGTTCCGTTATTTTGAGAAACTTCTGACCAGACAATACCACATCCATCTCGTTTTCTAATGTAACCTCTGCTAACCTAATCATACCTTATTTATTTTTATAATTACCACCGACATATCATCCGTATGCCGGGCAAAATCCTTATAAATTGCTGCTGCTAGGATGATTGGATCATATCGCTGTATGTGCGGGTATTTAGCCACGTCCCAGCGGGTCTTGATCCCATCTGAGCACATCACGATGAACCTGTAGTCCTTGGCCGGAATTTCATGGCTGGTCATCGTATTGGGAATGTTATGGCCAATGATTCCATTATAGGGCATAATGTTTTTAAACTCTGCATTGCTGATGATCTTGGAGGAGATATTACCTACACCAAGAATGGCATACACATCCTTCTGCCCATCGTACACCAGCACTGTGCCTACCCCGCCTCTTGTTTTCTTCAGCGGTGGATGCATGTAGCGCACAATGTCGGCAGGATCATGTGCCGGGCACAATTTGAAAGCGTTAAAAGCTTCCTCTACCGCCTTGTTGGCTTCTGGTCCATGTCCGAGCCCGTCCATTAGCATCAGCTTAAAATATCGTTCTGAAAACTTATAGGTAAAGCCGTCACCGCTGACTTTCTCCGGCGGTTTTGGCACCACTATACCCCGAACGACAATCCGCCGGTTTTCGGTCCGCGCATCAGTCTTGTATATCCTTGAAACCAGAATTGTTCCCCAGCCTTTTAGTGAATAGATACTAAAAAAGTCAGACAACCTTTTGATGCTTCCCAATCCGTGTCCTAAGGTACTCCCGGTTGATATTCCATCACCCATCATGTGTAGTAGGTCGTTAAAACCCGGGCCACTATCGATGGCTATGATCTCCAAATACTGGTCGTTACCCAAGCCCTGAACAGCACAAAGCACCTCTCCACCATTGGTGTATTTATCCAGATTGGAAGTAATTTCCGCCACAATAAGATCAAGGTGAGCAACTTTCACTTCAGGAAAATCTGCCGTGACCGCTTGTTTATGAATTCCTTTTCTCAGCAGCGCGTAGTAGCTTCGGTCGGAAGCCTCGTAACGTGTATAGTTCTTATTAACCATTACACCATTTTATTATTGACACCTTTGTGCCCACACCGACCGTCGACTCGATTTCAAATTCGTTAACCAGCCGTTTTGTTCCGGGAAGTCCCAATCCAAGGCTCTTACCGGTGGAGTAGCCGTCCTTCATCGCAAGTGTAATGTCCGGGATGCCCGGGCCCTTGTCGATGAATACCAACCGTACACCAAATTGATTTCTTTTGGAAACGCTTTCAATGAGTACCTGTCCTCCGCGACCATACTTTAGCATATTACGCACCAGTTCACTTGCCGCAGTGATAAGTTTAGTCTGATTTACCAAGCCCATTTTGAGCTTCACGGCACATTCCTTAACACGGTTCCGAAAAGGCACAACATCCTGATCCTGCTGGATCAGCATCGATTGCTTAGTAATCACGCTGATCATCTGACTCATACTCATCCTCATCTTCGCTAGATGAATAGTCACTTAGATTTACTTTCGATCTCAATAATTCCATTCCGCGCTCAACGTTCAATGCGGTATGAACACCAGTTAAGGGCAAACCAAGCTCAATGAGCGTGATCGCTACAGCCGGCTGCATACCAACCACTACAGTTTCCGCATCCAAAATCTTAGACATGCTTGCAATGTTCCCAATAATGCGGCCCATAAAGGAGTCTACAATGGAAACAACAGAGATATCAATCAGTACCCCCTTGGCATTAGTATCGCTGATCGTCTTTATTAGGTCGGCTTCCAGATTCAGCGCGAGCCGGTCATAGAGATCCACTTGAATGGTGACCAATAAAAATGGCCCCATTCTTAAAATTGGAATTTTTTCCATACGGTATTATCGGTTTGCCGGAATTTGTACTTTTCTAACTTCCAACTTCAACGACTGAAAGGAGAATCTTAAAGCGTGTGCAAGTGAAGCTTTGGTGATGATGTTTGACAAATCAATACCCAGGTGGACAATCGTTTGTGCGATCTCCGGACGGATACCACTGATCACGCATTCCGCGCCCATTAAACGAGTTGCAGCAACCGTTTTCATCAAGTGTTGCGCAACCAGTGAATCTACTGCAGGAACACCTGAAATATCCAGAATTGCAATACTGCTTCCAGTTTCAACAATGGCTTCCAACAAGTTTTCCATAACAACCTGTGTTCTGGCGCTATCCAATGTTCCGATGATCGGCAAGGCAAGAATACCTTCCCAAACGCGAATCACTGGTGTAGAAATTTCAGAGATCTCATCTGTTTGTCTGATGATCACTTCTTCACGACCGCGAATAAAAGTCTCAAAAGTTACGATATTGAAGTTATCGAAAAGCGTGTGTAGCTGTTTGCTTGCAGCATACAATTCTGCTGGTGCTGCAGTCATTCCAGCTTCCAGTGTGTCCATGATCGCATTTTTCATACCATTTACAAAAACACCTGTCTCTTTAGGACTGAAGCCAAGCTTTGCACGACTAATGGAAAGATCTGACAAAGCCTCAACAACTTCGTCGAATTCTGGGGCATCGCCGTTACTGGCATTGTCCTCATTTAAGTTTTTAAGGAAAGCCGACAACAATTCTTCAGCTTGCTCTCTAATCTCCTGATTGCTAATCAAATCATCATTAAAGGTCATGATATTCGACTGGCTGTCAATCCATTTTTCTAATATAACACTGTGAGATTTTCTTAGAATCTCAATGAAATTTGCTCCCATTTAATTTATTTAATGCGCAAAGATAGCATAATGATCAATTTATCGGCTTAGGTAATTAAACGAGATTGGCCTGCATCCATTTTACACTTGAGGCTGGATCATCGATTGTTTTAGCCCCATCCTGCTCAATAAAGGTATGCTGTACACCCGACAGGGCTGACTGCTCAAAAATGCGTTTAAAATCTACCTTTCCTTGGCCTACAGGGCAGGGCCTTTTGCTGGAACGATCAATGTCTTTAACATGCCATAAAGGAAATCTGCCGGGGTATTGTTTGAACATTTCCACCGGATCCATACCCGCCTCGGTTGCCCAGGCAAGATCTACCTCCATAAACACCTGATCTTTATTCGTTTGCCCCAAGACATAGTCGTATGCACTAACACCATCTATTTTCGTAAATTCCGACTGGTGATTATGATAAGCAAACTTCATCTTTTGCGCTGCAGACAACTCCCCTGCCCGGGCAAAGATTTCCGTTGTTCGTTTAATTTCATCCATATTCGATTCGGCTGAACTGGAACAAATAACCCAGGAACAACCACCTGCCGCTGAGTCATCAACAATCTGCTGGAGATCGTCGCGAAGGTTTATGCGCCGGTTCGTAGTTCCAGTATTCGCAGCCTGACGCGGCAAACCCTGATAATGGTTACCAATCCATTTCAGGCCTTGGTCGTTTACCATCTTAGCGAATTCTTTCGGTTTGTGTCCATAGTACAGCCCTTCAGGTGTACCGGTTGCCGTTTCAAGTTCTTTTACACCAATAGCTGCGATTTGTTTTAACACATCAACAGTGTTTGCATCTTTCGCATTGAAGAGAAAGTTCAGGGTATAGGTTTGCAGACCTATTGGCGGATACTTCGACTTACCGGCTGAAAGAATGCTGCTTGAACAACCGAAGGAAGTAAGCAGGCCCATGCCCGCCAATGTTCCGCTGGCTTTTAAAAATGATCTTCTGTTAAACATAAAGGTTTAATTTGGTTAGGTAATTGGCCAAAACGGCTAAGCACAATTTAGCAAATAATCCACGAACCTTTGTGCAACAAAGCTGTTCAGATTTCGAGTAGGAATCGGGACAGGTTCGGAGTTCAGCCGCCCTCGACCCGGGGTCTACCCGCCCTCGACCCGCCATTGGCCGCCCAATTGCCGGATGAACACCGGCTCAGGGCCTGATTGACCACCATTCAACATACAGACAGGTAGAATTTCAGAGGAACCTTTTTTGCTGCTCAGGTGCTGGAACCATACAACTTTCTAACCTTCCCCAAATACGGTAACGATTTCTCGCCACCAGGTTATAGATAAAGTCTCGAAGAAATGCAGGCACGATGATGAAGATGTACAATAACCGCCAGCCACCACTGAGTTGTTTGGCAATACGCAAGGCAGCTGTAGAGCGGCTGTAGACCTTCCCATCATCCAGCAGCAGGATGCTGTCAGAAGCAATTGCATCAATGGGCTGATCTGCAAGCAAATGGATTGCTGCATCACTCTGAAGCGCCGCCAGCTTAAACACAGCAGCCTTGTCGTGCTTCAGAATAAATTGAACTGCGGCATTGCAGAGGTTACAAACACCATCAAAAAATATAACCGGATGTGCCATACGCAAATGTACTAAATGACCGATATTTGGGCGGCGCGCTTTGTGCTTCATCCAATTTTTTTATATTTGCGCAACCCTAAGTCCATGCAAAAAAGAACACTGCTAGACGGCCCTAAGTTTCAGATCACAATCAAAAGGTTGTGCCATCAGCTTATTGAGAACCATACCGACTTTTCAAATACTGTTTTAATTGGCATTCAGCCCCGCGGCAGTTATTTCGCCGACCGGGTACAACAGGAACTTTCAGCCATTCTGCCGGGAAGTAAAATCCTTAAAGGAAATCTGGACATCACCTTTTTCAGGGATGATTTTAGAAGGAAGGATGGCTTGGTTAATGCAAGCTCAAATACCATCAACTTCATCATTGAAGGTAAGAATGTCGTGCTGATTGATGATGTGCTCTGGACCGGACGTACCATCCGGGCGGCCCTTGATGCCTTGCTTGCTTTTGGCAGGCCAGCAAAAGTGGAACTTATGGTGCTCATCGACCGCAGATTTTCGAGGCATGTGCCTGTGGAAGCCGATTATACCGGTCAACAAGTAGACAGCATAGATTCTCAGCTGGTGAGGGTGACCTGGAAAGAGACAGACGGAGAAGACAAAGTAATTTTATTATCAGACAGAAACAAATAAGAAATGGCAGCAGACAGACTATCAACCCGGCATCTTTTAGGCATTAAAGATATTAACCGGAATGATATTGAACTCATTTTCGAAACTGCAGATAATTTTAAGGGGGTTATTAATCGTCCCATCAAAAAGGTTCCCTCGCTTCGAGATATTACCATCGCCAACATCTTTTTTGAAAACTCTACCCGAACTAAACTTTCCTTTGAACTTGCCGAGAAAAGGCTCTCTGCGGATGTATTAAATTTTGCAGCCTCCTCTTCTTCCGTTAGTAAGGGCGAAACATTGATCGATACCGTAAATAACATCCTGGCCATGAAAGTGGATATGGTGGTGATGCGTCATCCTTATGCCGGTGCAGGGGTGTTCCTGAGCAGGCACATCAATGCGCAAATCGTGAACGCCGGTGACGGTGCACACGAACATCCAACACAGGCGCTGCTTGATGCTTTCTCCATCCGCGAGAAACTGGGCGACGTTGCGGGCAAGAAAGTTGTTATCGTGGGCGACATCCTGCACTCCCGGGTTGCCATTTCCAATATCCTGTGCTTACAAATGCTGGGCGCAGAGGTAATGGTATGCGGACCAACTACATTAATTCCAAGACACATCCACGAACTGGGTGTAAAAGTAGAACATAACCTGATGAAGGCTTTGAACTGGTGTGATGTGGCAAACATGTTGCGCATTCAGCTGGAAAGACAGGACATCAAATACTTCCCTTCTCAACGCGAGTACGCCATGATGTACGGACTGAATAAACAGATCCTGGACAGCCTGGACAAAGAAATTATCGTGATGCACCCCGGACCAATTAACCGTGGTGTGGAAATCACCAGTGATGTTGCCGACAGCAAGCAGTCGATCATCCTGGATCAGGTGGAAAACGGTGTAGCGGTTCGTATGGCTGTACTGTATCTACTTGCCGCTCAGCGTGATTAACAATTACCTGTTTTCCTGCAATACCATGAATTGCAACTTTGCCGTTTAACAAGTTATCAACATATGTTTATTACAAATGTTAACAAACTTATTAGATATAACTATATTCGCAGCAACCATATTTGACCCCAATGCAGAAGAAATACCTCTTTATTCCGCTATTACTGGCTGGAAACCTTTCCGCCGGATATGCGCAAATCAGTAATATAGTAAACCTCAACAAAAATTACCAGACTGGACTAGAGCTACTTAATAACGAGAAATACGTTGCTGCTGCCCAACAATTCAGGTTGGTTGAACAGATCAGACAGAAACCCGGTACACAACAGGAAAGTAATGCAGAGCTCTCCCTGCTTCGGGAAAATGCCAAGTTTTATGCTGCCGTTTGTGCCCTGGAACTTGGGAACGGAGATGCCGAAGCTTTATTTCAGAATTTCATCAAAGATTATCCTTTAAATCCGAATACGAAACTTGCTTACTTCCATGTTGGCAAGTCTTATTTCGATCAGAAAGAATATCAGAAAGCATTGGAATGGTTCGAAAAAACAGATCCTTCTACCCTATCGGCGAAACAAAGATTGGAGTACCAGTTTAAACAAGGATACGCCTACTTCCAACTGAACGACATTGAGCGTGCAGAGCCACTTTTTGAAGCCGTTAAGAAAGAAGATTCTCCATTTCAGGAAAGTGCAACCTATTATTTTGCGTACATCAACTACCTGAATAAAGAATATAAAACAGCACTGGCTAACTTTGAAAAGCTGAAAGGCTCACCAACTTATGAGTCTAGTTACCCATATTACATTACTTCAATGTATTACCTTGATGAAAGGTATGATGATGTAATTTCTTATGCGGTTCCAATTTTGAAATCAACCAAGCAGGAATATGAAACTGAGATGCTAAGCTTAATTGCAGCATCATATTTCGCTAAAAACGACTACAAAAACGCAGAGATCTACTTCCGTGATTTCTATGCTAAGAACACCAATGGGGTTCAAAACAACCTGTTCATCTATCAGTATGGTTACACACTATATAAGGTAAAAAAGAGCAAGGAAGCGATCAGCGTTTTGGAGAAACTTACCAAAGACGATGTTTATCTTCAAAATGGTATGTATACCTTGGGTCAGATCTTTATTGAACAAGGCAATAAAGAAAAAGCAAGAAGTGCTTTCTTCAGAGCCTCGCGTTTGGAGTTTGATAAAGTTGTGCAGGAAGATGCCTGGCTTAACTATGCCAAGTTGAGTTACGAGTTGACTTTTAACTCCCAGGCTTTAGAATCCACGCAAAGCTTCTTAAAACAATTTCCAAAATCAAGACGCATTAATGAAGCTAAAACTTTGCTTGGTGAAATCTTGCTGAGCAGCAAAAACTATCAGGCAGCTATCGATATTCTAGAGCCTATTCCAAACAAGACACAGGAAGCCAGAGAAGCTTATCAAAAAGTTACCTATTTCAGAGGTTTAGAATTTTACAATGAGCGTGCTTTTCCAAACGCATTGTCCATGTTCTTGAGATCGCAGAACTTTAATGAGGATGCAGAGATCACTGCTTTAACTACCTACTGGATGGCAGAAGCAGGATACGAACTTCGCAAGTTCGGTGAATCTGTAAGAAACTTCGAAAAGTTCCTTGCAATGCCCGCAGCAAGTAACACCAAAGTATTCAACTATGCAAACTATGCGCTTGCATACGCTGCATTTGAGGATGAGAAATACAGCAAAGCTGCTACTTACTTTGAACGTTTTCTTAACGGGAACGACAAGGATTCCAAAACGGTGAACGATGCAAGAATCAGATTGGCTGATGCTTACTTTGTAAGCAAGAGCTATGAAAATGCATTAGCAAATTACAACCGAATCATTTCCGAGAAAAACACTGGCGAAGATTACGCATTGTTTCAACGTGGTATGATCCAGGGCTTACAAGGTCAGGATGATGCTAAAATTGCAACCATGCAGAGTTTGCTTGCACAATTTCCAGGTTCAAACTATGCCGATGATGCTGGATTTGAGATGGCTTATACCTACTTCAACAAAGGTGATCTGGACAAATCTAAAAATGACTTGACCTCCCTGATCAGCAAATATCCAAACAGCAGCTATATTCCGAGAGCATTGGTGACCATTGGTTTGGTTCAGTATAACCAAAATCAGGATGAGGCAGCCGCTACAACCTTCAAGAAAGTAATTACTGAATATGGTAGTACCGAAGAAGCGAAACAATCGCTGGAGTCGATAAAGAACATCTATATAGATAAAGGTGATTCTCAGGGTTTCATTGACTATGCATCAACTACGCCTATTGGAAACTACACCGTAGCAGAACAGGACAATATTGCATTCCAGGCGGCCAACGTTCGTTATCTGAAAGGTGATGCACAAGGAACGGTGGAAGCTGTAAATGCTTATTTTGACAAGTTTCCTAAACCAATCCACGATAAAGAAGGACGTTTTATCCGTGCGGAATCACTCGTGAAGATTGGCCGTAGTGCAGATGCCATTCCAGACTATGAATACATCCTGAACGACTGGACCAGTGATTACACGGAACGTTCTTTAATCAGTATCTCTGAGCTTTATTTAAAAGACAAAAAGTACAACGAAGCAATCGTTTACTTGAAACGACTGGAGACAACGGCAGATTACAAATCACACTATACGTATGCCATCAACAACCTGCTTAAAGCATATAGTGCTTTGAACATGCCAGACGATATCGTGAAATACGTACAGCTGATCAAAGAATCTGATAAATCGTCTGAAGAAGAGAAAAACAGTGCAGACCTTTATGCAGGGAAAGCTTATTTAGCAAAAGCGGATACCACCTCAGCTGTAAAAGCATTCAGTAACGTGGTGGCGAAGACCAAGACCATTGCTGCAGCGGAATCCAAATACAACCTTGCAGCAATTCAATATGCCAAGGGTGACTACAAGACTTCATTAAAGACTTGCTTTGACCTGATCAACAACATGCCTTCGTACGATTACTGGGTTGCGAAATCCTTCCTCTTACTTGCCGACAACTATGTAGCAACGAAAGACAACCTTCAGGCAAAAAGTACCCTGTTGAGTTTGATCGACAACTATGAAGGTGACGACGAGATTGTACCTACGGCGAAAGAGAAATTGGCAAACATTAAATAAGCACAGCGAACATGAAATTCAACAAATTTATATATACAACCCTTGTTTTAGTTGGTTCTGCCGGCTTGGCTTCTCAAGCTCAGGACGTGAAGAAAACAGACAAAACGGAAAAAACAGACGATAAAACCATAGCGGAGGAAATTGAGGTCGTTAGACCTTATAAGCCGATTTTGGCGGAGGCAGTTAAACTGAGAAGAAGCCCGGATTTGAATGACGTGGTGGATTATAAAGCTAAATTTAACTACTCACTTACGGATAAAAAGCTGGAGTTAAACTCCGACATCAATAAATTGCAGGCACAACAGCTTGCGGCCGCTCGAGAAGAAGAGCTGATTAACAACTATGCAAAAGGCGGTTTTGGTAGCGCTACCACCACCCTGCTGGAAGCATATATCAACACTGGCAAAGATGAAGCGTTACAGGCAGGTGGATATTTCAGACATTTTGGTCAGGAAGGCAAATTGGCTGGTCAAAAATTCAACCAACAGGAGCTTAGTGTATTTGGAAGAAGCATTACGGATCAGGCTACTTTTAGCGGACGTGTGAATTATCAGCGTAATGGTCTTCGCTTTTACGGACAAGATCCTTCGCAGCCAGACTTCAACCTTGATCCTGCAAAACAGGCCTTCAATTTCATTGAGGCAGAAGGTGAAGTGGTAAACCGCTACAGTACAGATGAAGATGCTTTAAGTTATGCTGCTAAAATCAATGGCTACCTTTGGGGTGATAAATATGACGCCAGAGAGAATGCAATCACCATCAATGGTTATGTGAATAAACGTATTCAAAGTTTTAACCTCGGACTTGCTGCAGGACTTGACTTTGGATCTACCAAAAGTATAACGACTAAAATTTCAAACAACCTCTTACGTTTAAATCCCTACATCCGCTTACAAGCAAGTGGGGTTAAGATCAATGCAGGAATCAACTTTGTACAAGAATTCGGCGAGTTTTCAACCACCAGAATCTTCCCCTTGGTAACGGCAGACTTTACTTTGGTTCCTGATTACTTACAGATATTTGGAGAACTTAAAGGTGACGTAAACCGTAACAGCATGAAAGCTTTTACTGATGAAAACCCTTTCCTGAACAGCGATATCCGTATTCAGAATACAGTGGAGAAAATGAGTATTACTGCCGGTATTAAAGGTACAGGTGGCCCTGGGTTTGGATATAAAATCAAAGCCTACCACAAGAAAATCACAGACATGCCATTGTATGTGAACAACTTTGCCGCGGCGAACAGGTTCGATGTGATCTACGACTTCGGAAACATGAAATTAACCGGAATTAATGGTGAAATTACGGTACAAGTGAGCGACGCTTTACGTTGGACTGGTGGCTTGACTATGGAGCAATACAAACCTGCCTCTGAAAGCGAAAGCTGGTTTAAGCCTCAGGCACGTTTAAGCTCTAATTTATTGTTCAACTTCAATGAACAGCTTAGCTTTAATGCAGCAGTTTACATGCAGGGTGAAACGAAGGCGAAGGTTTATACCGCACAACCACTTCTTCCATACTCGGTTCCTGATCCAACAATTGAGAACATTGTAACCATGAAAGGTTTTGTGGATCTTGGCTTAGGTGCTGACTACAAGATTAACAAGCAATTTGGTGCTTTCCTGAAGGTTAATAACCTAATGAATTCAAATAACAGCCGCTTCTTGTACTACGACAACATCGGTCTAAACGTATTTGGAGGTATTACCTACTCGTTCTAGTGCATTTTGCTTATTAATTGCTTACTATAGAATTAAAATTTATTTTTACCCCGATGGAGATAGTTAAGTACGTAGCTGAGTTAATTCAGTTTCATAAAGAAGTCGGAATTGATGGCTTTGGAACCATTTATAAGAAGAAATCTCCAGGTAGATATGATAGCGTAAGCCGTTCTTTTCTGCCTCCCGGATCTACTACAGCATTTAAAAAGGAAATAAGCGACTCCAGTTTGTTAATAAACGATCTGGTGGAAAAAGAAAACGTAAGCCGGGAGGTTGCAGCAGATGCAATTAGTCGGTTTGCCATTCTCCTAAGCCAACAATTGGCCGATCAGGGGTATGCTGACTTTAGCCCAATTGGGGTACTACGGCAGGTTAACGGACAGACCGTACTGGAACAACATGCAGACTTTAAACCAGGGCGTGAGTTCTTCGGTTTACCAAAGATTGAAGAGCCTGTTGCCGAAGAGCCGGAAATTAAAGAACCGGAAGAGGCGGTTACGGTCATTCCAGTTACACCAGTCATACCTGTATCCATTCCAGTGAGTACCGTTGTAGAGGAGGAAGCTCCTGCTAACGAACAAGAAGCCATTATCACAGAGAATTTACTGGAAGAAGAAAATCCGGGGAAGGAAACAAATGAACAGCTGCTGAATGAAATCAGACGCCCGATCATTGAGAACCGTATCAACTATACCATTAAAGAAGAACGACCTGCTGAAAGTGGCTCTTTGCTTACTAAGGTCGCATTTATCTTACTGGCTATTCTGTTGCTGAGCATTGCCGCTTACTACCTGTATCCAAGAATATCAAGCTCCTTCACAGAAGAACCTACCGTTCCTACCGCAGCTACTAACAAGATAAAGGCAGACAGCCTGGCTCGAGTAGCACGGGAACAAGAAATTTTGAATGCTACAACACAGGCCGACAGTTTGGCTGAATCGAATATCAAGATGGAGAAAGCGCCTTCGTCAGACACGGTGAGGGCGATGCAGCCGGTTGCTAAAGCTACTATGGATACTGCAGTAACCTATGAAGTTATCGGTGCCTCTGTTTTGAACGAAAAGGAAGCAAGCTGGTTTATTGAAACCATGAAGAAAAGCGGCATCAAGGCGAAGGTGGTTCAAAACGCACCTGGTAAGAGACTAAAAATGAGTATCGCCACGTTAAAAGACGAAAACAGCGCTAAAGAAGCTCGCGACAGGTTAGGAGAAAAATTGAAAATCAAAGGCTTATACATTTACAAAAACAAACCACAATAATATGATCACATTGCTACAAGGTACCGTAGACACAGCAACACAACTAACTGATACCACAAGCCTGACCAATCAGGTGGTTGCAACACCACCTCAGGAGATCCATTTCATTGACCTGCTTTTCCAGGGTGGATGGGTAATGATTCCATTGGCATTACTTGCATTTTTAGGATTGGTAATCTTTATAGAACGCTACATTACCATTAGAAATGCTTCCAAAAGTGAGGCGAATCTGATGTTGCAGATTAAACAGTATATCCAAGAAGGAAAGTTAGATCATGCCATAACAGTATGCAGAAATAACCGTTCTCCTTTAAGCAGAATGCTTGAAAAAGGCTTGAGAAGAATTGGTCGCCCGATTAAAGAGATTGAAGGTGCTATTGAAAACGTAGGTAAACTTGAGGTTTCCAAGATGGAGAAAAACATTAACATCCTTGGTATCGTTGCCGGTATTGCACCGATGCTTGGATTCGTTGGAACCATTATTGGGGTAATCCAGATCTTCCACGATGTTTCCATCAAAGGAGCGATTGAGATTGGTACCATTTCAGGCGGTTTATATGTGAAGATGATTACTTCAGCATCAGGTTTGGTGATCGGTATCGTAGCCTATGTGTTATATCACATTCTGAACATGATGGTGGAACGTATCATCCTGCGTATGGAAACAGATTCGATCGAGTTTATTGACTTATTAGAAGAGCCAGGTAAATAATGAATTTACGTAAGAGAAATAAAGCAACGGTTGAAGTTCATACATCTGCACTGAATGACATCATGTTCTTCTTGCTGTTGTTCTTCCTGCTTGCTTCGGCGGTGGTGAATCCACAGGTGGTGAAACTTCTGCTACCGAGATCTGAATCGGGACAGCAGTCGAACGCACAAAAGACCATCACCGTTTCGATCAGTGAAAATCTGGAGTATTTTGTAGAAAAGAAGCAGGTTAATCTGGAAGGCTTACAGGCTGCCGTAGAAAGCTACCAACAGGCTTCACCTGACTTAACCATTGTTTTGTATGTAGCACGAGGTGTTTCTATTGAGAACACCATGCAGGTCTTTGATGTTGCAAATCAATTGAAGCTGAAAGTTGTTTTGGCTGTAGAACCTAAGAAATAATGATTTACCACGAGGAAGAAAATAATTACCCAAAAGCGCTTGCCATCTCCACAGGGATTATGGCGCTTTTCCTGGTTTTAAGCTATTTCATAGCGATAGGGACATTCGAGCCTCCTGTGGAAGCTGGAATGGGTGGTATTGTCGTAAACTATGGTACCTCTGTTGAAGGTATGGGTACTGACTACACGAGCCTTGAGGAGCCTTCGGCTGATCCTGATGCAAACAACGAATTGCCGGATAAAGTTGTTCCGGTGCCGCAGCAAACAACCAAGAGTGTCGTAGAATCAAGTGCAAAGGAAATCCAGACGCAGTCTACTGAAGAAGCCGTAGCGGTAAACACGAAGAAATCAACCAGCACTCAAGCGCCTACGGCTGCTGCTGAAGAAAAGCC
>Ga0265780_10003586_pt1 | contig 20349 bp, 16 predicted proteins | sample P1T30metagenome_FD_192432 | JGI IMG/M metagenome (GOLD analysis project Ga0265780, IMG submission 192432) | Plant litter microbial communities from East Loma Ridge, Irvine, California - P1 T30 | ecosystem: Environmental > Terrestrial > Plant litter > Unclassified | place: USA: California...
CATCGTATCTCGCATGCTCGGTCCTACACTCGAGACTCGTCGCATCGCCGACCCGGTCAAGAACGACTTTCATCGCTACTTTCTCAATCATCATGCTCCTGATCCTCCATGGCTCCTCAACTCTCAAGGTCCTAGCTATCCTCGGACTGAATTACAGAATTGCCAAAATGCACAAGTCTGGACTGGTAGAGCGGTATTGGCCAGGAATAGTGATTGTAGGGAATATGCTCATCTTGTTCATGAATGAGCGGAATGATGGGTATCGATTTGCCCATCTCCATGGTGCTTTTGAAGTTGTTGTGAGTACATTAAACGGCGGCAGAATACGAAGACTGATAGCAGGATCGGATGGACGGACTGCTTCCCCGCTGGCATATCAATTTCAACATCACCATGTTGAGAATCGTCTCTTTTGCTCTTGACTTTCATTGGAGGAAAGCCAGTGACACGCAGACCGTAGGCCATTTGCTGGTAACTTGGGCTGTCACTAATTCCAGCCCCCGGAAGACTACCGGAAAAGGGTCTCGACATCTTTGACCGATAACGAGTACTCGTTCCTCAATTTCATTGCCTACTGCCTATACCCACCTCTGTACATTGCGGGACCCATCATGACGTTCAATGATTTCGTCTGGCAGGTGAGTCTTTGATACCGAAGTCATCACTAATAGATAGATACGCAACCAAACAACCATCACTCGCCGTGAACAGCTTTCATACGCTCTTCGATTCCTTTTCTGCCTATTGACAATGGAGACCATGTTACATTCGATGTACGTGGTCGCCATCAAGGACAGCGCAGCGTGGGACGGTGATAGTCCTGCTGAGCTGAGTATGATTGGGTTATGGAATCTGGTGGTTGTCTGGATGAAGGTGTGTTCTAAAGCGAGAGAGAGAAGCTGACAGTAGTTGCTCATCCCATGGCGGTATTTCCGATTATGGGCTCTACTGGATGGCATGGACCCCCCTGAAAACATGATCCGCTGTGTCCTCAACAATTACTCGATTCTCGGATTCTGGAGGTCATGGCATAGGAGCTATAACCTCTGGGTCGTCCGGTGAGTCAAGATGTAAGACATGGTGCTGATGGTAGGTACCTGTACATCCCTGTCGGGGGATCCAAAAACGTTGCCGCTGCGACCCTACTAGTCTTTACATTTGTCGCCCTATGGCATGACCTGTCGTTCAAGCTGCTTGCCTGGGGATGGCTTGTTAGCTTATTCCTGTTGCCAGAAATTGCGGCTCGAGCTACCGTCCCTTTCGAAAAGGTAAGTCCGCACCCGGTCATCGCTGACAGACAGTATGGCCACGAACGATGGTACCGTCCTCTGGCAGGCATAGGCGGGGTCGCAAACCTCTTTCTTCTCATGACTGCCAACTTGGTTGGCTTTGTGCTAGGTGTCGACGGCGTGCGACATCTCTTGACCGAATTGACGGCATCGTATTCCGGCTGGTCATTCTTGGTCTTTGCCTGTATATGCTTGTACATTGGCATTCAAGTCATGTTTGAGTATCGAGAGGAAGAGAGGCGTAGAGGCATAGATCGGAAATGTTAGATTACATGTACGAGTACGACATTCCCGGCCATGGAAACCGGCTCGGATGCACTTTGTACTGACGACCATTGCCGCACAAGACTGCTTCTCGAGTCTCGATAGCCTTTGAAAAGATCGCCGGTCCTTTGAACTGCTCTCCTTTGCAGTATGATGGGATCACTCGACTGCTGCTGTGTGTGTGTCCAGTCGAGCTCTGATTGCTCTTGTTCTTGTATCGAACGACGTTTGCTCTACTACGGATTGCAGTGCCACTCTGTATACTTTTGGACCCGGTGACGATAATCAGGGCAGACTTCCTCTCTCACTACGCTCTTACCCCGCATCAATCTCAGGGAAGGGCACAGTCGACACAAAGGCAAATCATCATCATCGGCATTCAATCATGTTCACTCCATCTCTTTTATATACCACTGCCGCATAGAAGACATACAGACACATCGTAAATCTGTCACCTGTCGAGTATTGTATATACCACTAGCTTAGGAGTGCACCGCAAACATTCCTACACGGACACACACCGCGCGCCAAGACTAAAGGCGATAAAGCGCAGCCACTTCCATTGAACCATCCCGTGAACAGATTGTCTTGGCCACCTCCAGCCCGATCGTCCGAGACATCACAGGTCTTGCATATACTTCATCTCTCGCCTACACCTTCATCCCATCCTATTCAAGATGTTCACTCACCTCGTCGCCCTACTACCCCTGCTTCCGTTCATCCTAGCAACGGCAGGGGACGACAAGCACGATAAACGATTCCTCCCTTTCCACTACCCGGTACACGAAGATGTCGACGCAACAGTCGAAAAGAGAGATCCATATCTTCCATTCCACATGCCAGTCGTACACACCGATGCTGGTAAACGTCAATTCCACCCCGAAATCGAAGTCCGTCAAGAGTGGTTGGCCGGTCAGGTCAGGGGTATCAGGCGCAAGTTTGAGAAACATCTACACGAGAGGGAGAAGGAGATCATGAAGCGAGATGAGGTCACGCAACAGATGAAGAAGCGAGCCACTGGTACTGTTCAGTAAGTTCAATATAGCTGTGTGTCTCTCGATGGTGGCTGATGACAGAATGACCGATGTCGGTATTGACGCTTCTTACGCAGGTCAAGTCAGTATTGGGTACGTCTTTCGCTTTATTCTGCTGTTGTGCTGATGTCAAGAACACCACCTCAAAACTTCCTCCTCATCCTCGATACTGGATCGTCAGATATGTGGGTCGCCGATTCCGATTGCACTACCAACACGTGCTCTGAATTGACCCGATTCGACACTACCTCTTCTTCCACCTATGAAGCTTCCAGCACACCTTTCAGCATCAGCTACGGATCAGGTGATGCCGCCGGTCTCATCACCCGGGATACAGTCACCATGGGTGGATTTACGATAGAAAACCAAGGTTTCGCTATTGTCAATCAGACTACTTCGGGGCTAGTTTCGGCACCGATCTCTGGACTCATGGGTCTAGGATGGGAGAGTATAGCACAGACCGGCGCCACGCCATTCTGGGAGGCCTTGGCTCAGTCTGGTACTTGGACCACTCAAGAAATGGCCGTCTACATGAAGCGATACAGGGATGCCTTCAACCCATCGGACGTCGAGACGGATGGTGGTTCGTTGACCCTCGGGTAGGTCGGATCGATTTCAACTCTGGGCTTCTGCTAATCGTCAGCGGAGTGGACTCCTCTCTATACACCGGTGACATCAATTGGATTGATATTCCCTCCAGTCAGCGAGATTATTGGCGAATCCCTCTTGAAGGCATGATGGTCCAGGGCAACAACATTGACATCACCGTAAGTCCACTGTATACTTTGTCGACATCTCTGACTTCCAGTCTGGCTCAAGCCAACCCTCTACTGCCATCGACACTGGAACCACCTTGATCGCTGCACCTGAAGCTGCCATCGAGGCCATCTACGGCGCTATCCCTAATTCGCAACCCATGTCTGGATCCGGAAACCAGGGGCTCTGGGAATTCCCATGTGATACCAATCTCAACATCTCGATGCAATATGGAGGACTCAGCTACCAAATTTCGGCCGCCGACATGAACCTCGGACAATTCATCAGGGGATCGAGTATGTGTACCGGTGCATTCTTCCAGATGGATATGTCTTCTCAGTCACCCATTTCGTGGATCGTCGGTGCTTCTTTCCTAAAGAACGTCTACTCCATCTACCGATACGATCCTACCGCTATTGGGTTCGCTGCTCTTTCCGGCCAGTCCGACTCTGTCTCCAACGGCACAAATACACCCACTACTGGTGGTGGTACCGTCGGTGGCAGTGGTAGTGGCTCAACCACGGAGAGCGGTGCTGGTCGATCAGCTGCTGGCGTCGCCGGTATTGCTCTAGCTGTAATGGGCTCGGTGTTTGCTAGTTTGATGTAGGTCACAGTATGTAGAATTAGTAATTTATAGACCCACAAGCCATTAGGCTGTCTGTAGCTGTAGATAAGATGCATAGTTTCTTGCTGATTCTAGCCGAGTTCCATCTGCTGTAGATTGGTTCAGGTAGATTCTGCGCAATCGGCCTCCCAACGGCAAGTAGTGCAATGTGAGAGATGTTAGTATACTTTCCAGATCGCTACCTCTCGAACGTGGTAAAGCATCACATGGTGATGGTTTGCGACAGCGGGATAGCGTCGATCAGCAATTATCAGCCGCTCGTGCTATTGCCTGTTCGATCCGCATCTCACTGGCGACAAGCGGCGACAGAATGGCATCCCGACTGTTCTACATTGAGCATGAGGAAATCCAATCCATCTTTCCTATATCCCGGTACTAAGGCTTGAGCGATGCTGGGAAGGTGTTGTTTTCGACCTGCTCATCCCACTTGGCGGCCTAAATGTCAGTCTAGCTCGTTGAATCGCAAAATAACATACCCATTCGTCTATATTGTCAGCTCATTCCATCGGGATATGCAAACTAGCTTACTAGGACATAGCGATCGGTATGCACGCTTGAACTGTTGACAAGGGGCAAACTCCTCTCCCTTTGCATTTACGCATTTATGGTAGTCGACGTAGTTTTGCTAATGGTCAGCAATGGCTGGAGTTTATATCAATATCACTTACCCAGCTGTTTTACGGGAAGAATTCGTGTTTAGCTATCACTCTTGCCCTCATCGGTGCGACTTACCAGTGCTTGGTCTGGTTGGTGTTGGGAAAACGGGCACTACAACATCAGCTTATGCTACGGACGTTTCAATATACGACTTACTCGAAGCCGGCGGTTTGTAGCTTTTGGGTCAATTCCATCCAACAAGTTCAACGGGGCAACTTACGACGTAGGTCCTGTATTGTCAGCCCTACTCCTACACGTATATCGTTACTCACTTTTCTTCAGACATTGTATATGTATGTATTGGATGCTATGTATGCAGTAGACAGTCTTCAAGTCACCTCAAGATCGGGAGGGCTCGGGATTATTTCAATTGGTCGACAGAGTGGCGTTAGTCATCTATCAACTGTACCATTCACTCACATACCATGGATAGAGAATTAGATAACGCAAATCCCACCATCTTTGCCCCCACTGCATCGGGATCAAGGAGGCAGAAGGCCCCAAAAGCATTGCTATGGAGTGAAGAGGCCGAGGAGTATGCATATTCCGATAATTCTAGCGAAGAGGAGAAGGAGGATATCGATGCTGATGAAGTCTTTGGTATGTCATCTTTATGCGGGTCTGAGCTGACTATAGACCTACTTCGATCCATCACCGATCCTGAGCACCCCGTATCTCTGGAACAGCTTCGAGTCGTCACTCCGGAAGACATCCATGTCGCTGGAAACAGAGTTCTGGTCTACCTTACACCAACAATTCCCCACTGCTCAATGTCTACACTAATCGGTATGTCGTTCTCATCTCCTTGGATCTCAGCTTACCATTTCCTCCTCTCCATTATCATCTTTCCCTACTCCAATTTCGTCGAATCCCTTCCTTGCCTTACAATTTTTCCCAACCAGGCCTATCCCTACGGGTCCGACTCATGCGATCACTCCCACCTCGATATCGAATCGATCTACGAATCAAAGCCGGCACACATCAATCAGAGCATGCTGTCAACAAGCAACTAAACGATAAAGAGAGGGTTAGGGCAGCTTTGGAGAACCAGCATTTACTAGCTGTTGTGGAAGGATGTTTGGCGACTGCTGGGCAGAGGGGCCAAGAGGCGATTGGTGGGCGGATCCAAGCGTAATGCTACGGTGCACAAGATGACGTGAGTTGTATGATCTCTGGCTAGTATCACCGATGAGTGCACATGCATGATGTCTAAAGTGGTCTTTTTTGGGGTGGCGGCCTGCTTAACAAGGGGTGAGTTCGGTAGAGTAGTCCTCTTCACTGCTTGGTTATAGGCAAGATCCATTATCAGCTCGTTGGACAATACTGCAACATTGAAACATCCGGCCTATTTACTGGCCTGGCCAAGGATAGATCACCACGTTTCGGCTCTTTTGATATTAACTATTTCCCCACACCCAATAATATGAGTTAGTCGCTTTCGCTAGGGTTATACACTTTGCTAATACTCTAAACTCGCTGACCCATTCATCATACACTACTATGCTATCTCCTCGACTATCTATCCCTATTATTGGCTCACTTATTCTTCTACCTATGAGTGGAGCATCACAAGAGTGGCTGCAATGCGGACTAGCGATTTCGCTAGTTCCACAGTGCAAGCAAAAGAGAACTTGATGTAATTTGGGGAGTTTGTAGGACTCCAACATTTCCTCTGCTCCCAGCTTCTCCTGGACATCCAGTATTGGTTTGCGGTACAAAACATTGACGATTTGATTCGGTATATGGCGGAGATGTTTGTCATACAACTCCTGGCGGGTAGTGATATCGGCAGTCCTCATCCACAGTTTGGCGTCGGATGATGTGGCCGCGTTCAAAGATCGAGTCCCTCGATCTGCTTGAGCCACCGTTTGCGGTGCTTCGCATCGAGCTTTGGAATGTATTTTACACAGCCTTTGTGGTACTGATTGTAAGCCATATTCGCCTTTTGCATGAGAACGACATACGTCAGCGATAACGATCGCTAGGTCCGATGATGCATCGGGAACCACTTCCGTGATAATCACGAGGCCGGCTCACTTGAGAAAGTTTGGCGGCGGGAGGTCCTTGTACCTCAGCGTTACTGCCGACGGTCGAACCAATGGCCCGAGCGATAGCGCCGAGCCTTGGTGAGCCATACTCAGAAAGGAACGCAGCAGCCGTTGGTTGGCCGTGCTCAGATTTCCGGGATTATATCGGCTGCGATCCCCCCAACAGGACCATAGCCGACTCCGCCCCTTCGACTCGGATAATGGTAGGTTTAATGATTCGTACCAATCGAACGAGCTCGAGTACCTGGACCCACGGCCAATCGTGAGGCCTGATGGTCGGGAAGACGTCGTGAACGCTCCGACGAGGGCCGAGACCTCTTTGCGCCCATACACCGCCTCTATCGCTTCGTCGTCGAGTCCGAGGGCTCGCATCCTAGCTCGACACGAGAAGCTTGGTCCTGGTGGTCCTGGGGCGGCGTTGATGCCAGAAGATTGTAGCTTACAGATGAGAAGGCATCACATCCCCCGCAGCCTGCACAATCGTCGTCACATTCCGCCTTGTTCTTCATATCACCCCAAATGATCGAGGGGATAAGGCTACCCTACCAAACTGGATGATCCGTCGACCACGGCTGTGGTAGACATGATCAGCCCGCTTATTTGAATTCTGATGCCATTGAATAGGGGCATTTATCTATCATCAGTCAAATCAAGGAGAGATATGATAAAACTCACTGCTCGCAGAGCAAGAATGGCAAGGATTAGTTGAGCTAATGACCAAGTGAACTCATCGTCGTCGTCGTAATGGTTTGGGGCCAGATTCCCAGTGTAGGGTACGGGTGGTGTGCATATATGGATGGGTACCGGACCGTCACCATATCTCATCGGGTAATTCGATTTGGGTCGAGGATAAACTTGCCCGATTTTGTTGGGTGAGGTATTACGTCGTTAGGGTTATTTGAGTCCGCGTATAACTTGATAATCTCCCACATCCAAACGATGAAGTCCCTCGCTCAAGGAACCTCCCCTCCGAGAATAGCATGCTGAGCCCGTCGGCAAGAGTGAGATTACAATGTAAGAATTAGAAAGAGCGAAAAGTTTGATTTATGGACGAGAGTTTTAAGGAAAAGAAGAGGGTTTGATGAGAGTTGTATGTGCAGTCACGTCAGTCAATCCTGCCAGCCCTGCTTTTGTTGAGTTGGTTGACCAGAGCGGCCAAAGTATGCCTCTGTGCCCTAAAGTGTGGGTGTTGACGAAACACGCCCACACGAGAGGATTGTCGACATGTCTTTCCGCTTAATCTGCTTGGTTTGGCTGAGGGCATATTGTTACCTCTTCAGGTAGTTTAAACCGACAGAATTCACGTGGCCAGTATTCCCTTGTCGAGTTCTCTTTCCACTCTTGTGACGGAGTGGAGGAGGAGATGACGCTCGTGGGGCGATCAACAGAGCGGGGGAGGTGGGATTATAGGAGCGATGAGGACGAAGAGACGGCCGCACACAAAACTCCACGTACTCAGAAAAGACAAAAGAGAACTAAGGATCCCAAATCGGGCGTCCTGAAATTGAAGAGCTCGTCTTCGCTCATCAAGTTTTTCAGCATATCGAGCTCGTCGACATGTCTGGCTAATCGCCAAATCACTCGAACAACCAAATTCGGGATGGATCGATTCAGAGCCTTACTTGACGAGGCCGGCAATCAACCCGCCCTAGTGCAGGAGTCGCTCGATGTCGGAATAAATTTGGTGCTCAAGGACAGCAGTCCAACGTACATTGCGATCGTCGGAGTCTTTGGATGCAAACAAGATGTTGTGACGCCCATAGCTGAATGCGACGTGCTCTCGGTCAGTCTGGCCGATTCGAACTCTAAATCACTCAAATCCCTCATCAAGATGCTGGGAAATAGCAGATCGTCTATCAACTTCGCTTCGTGCCCGAAATGCGATTATCAATCGCTCAAGCGGGTTGCCGGACAGCACAAGTGCGACAACGACACGGCTCCCCAATTCTACCTGTCTCATTCGCAGGTGGCTCGAACTTTCCGAGAGCTCCCAATAAGGTTGCAGCTCCGCCTGTCGGTGGGTCACCGGAACCCCTCACGACCCGATCCGCCACACGGCTCTTGCATCGCTCTTCTCTTTGAGAGCCCCTGTGGCAACCATTTCCTCGGCGTCTAGGGAAATGGTAGGTCCGAGCACCGAGAGTCGAAGAAGAAAGAAGGGCGCCAACAAGTCAAACGGGCATTAGACGCCACAATTGACTGTAGATCGAAATCGTCCTACTGCATCGCCATCTTCAGCCGACGATCATACGAGCCGAAGGAGCCGAGTCCGCGAAAATCTTGATGGGGAAATCGCAGCCGAGATTTTTGCGGGGTTCGAGGACAGACATCAGAGCAGGCGGGTCATCAAATTCTTCGACATGACCCAAGAGGGCTCTCCGCTAGTTTTGGGGGTTCTAGTTCGCCCCACGACGACGTCGCTATGCTTTGATACTCTGGCTCCTCCCGATTACCTGTCTTGGGTCGGGCTAGTCACCATCTGCCAAGTTTGGCCCCGATCCCCGTAGCGGATTTGTCACTCGTGATCGCCAACGTACGTCATACTTTCCGTAAAACGCTGATCTGAAGTATCACCCCGGATGCATCAAATATGCTGCAGAGGTAGAGGTAGAGCGAATTTTGGTGATCGACCTAGTCAACTCTATACAAGTCACTGCCGAACAAGTGGAAGAAGCGGAAGTACGCCGAGGGGGATCGCGGCCAGCGCGCGATAGAGGCTATCTAGCTTGGCTGAAGGACTTGAAGAGGAAGATCAATCGGAAGATAGAACAGGAGGGCCTTGATGTCAAGCTGAAGGATGCAAAGCTGGCTCTGAGGAGGGCGACGAAGGAAATGCGAGCAGGCGTGAATTCGGAGAAGGCCCAGACCGAGACAGATGTGAGTACATATGAGCGAGACAGCATATCTGACCGGCAGGACAGGCGGGCATGGTCAGAGGAGGAGCACCGCAGTCGACTCCTCAGCAACCTTCGGCATCCAAAAGCGGTTGGAGCGCCGTTCTCCTCTGAGCGCATCGCACAATTCACCACCGAGATCGCTAAGACAAACGAGGTCCGACACCGAGGTCTCACCGCCGCCATTCAACCAGGAATGCCGAGGAGGTCGGTCGACACGACCACGGAAGATCATCGCCAATGGTGGCTTGCTCAAAAGGAAGGGCTCAATATGGTCTTCGCCGCTTCGTCTTTCGAGTCGATGCTCTGGACCCGAGAAGCCGATCCCGAGGCCAGGCAGGCGATTTACGATCGACACCTGAGGGAACACACCGAAAGCCGGGTGGTCGAGATCCTTGGGAACCAGCCGGTACTGGATATACTCGAGACTCTCGCCAAGGAGTCGTCTCGTGAATGGTACAAATTACCGAAGAAGTTGCACCAAGTGCTCTTCTGCCTGCACTGCTCCGCCAGTGGTGCCACGGGTCCGCAAGGAGCCCACTCTTGTGACGGCACGAACGATTCGATCGAGCTAGCTGGGGGATCGACGGAGAGGGAGCGGTACCAGGTGCTTGACGAAACGGTCGATCTAAGAAAGAAACGACCCAGAAGCCCCAAACGGATGAAGCGGTCCCGCGACCCTAAACTGGGGGTCCTCAATTTCAAAGTCGTCTACGCGCACGACTTATATCAATACGTTGATCTCCTCGATTTCGGGGGGTTCAACGATTCGCTCAACAGCCGGGGACTCATCTGGATCGACCCGACCCCATACCTCACCTCGGCATACAAGGCCGGCCAATACTCTGGTCTCCTCAAGAGTCCGATCACGGCAAAGCAGGTGCTCGTCCACAAAGACAGCAACCCGGCCTTCATCGTCACTGTGGGGATCCACCGATACATCCAGAATCTCGCCACTCCGATGGTCGACTACGATGCATCGACGGTGAGCCCAGCAGACTGCAACCCCAAGCTGCTTGATCTCGTGATCAAGTTGCTTGGTCAAACGGATTTGGAACCGATAAGATTCGGGAAATGCCCAGTGACGGGTTGCGGAAAGATGTCGCTCAACCGGAAAAACGAGCAGCATAATTGCGTCGACGGTTCTCGGTCCCGGTTCAACCTCTCGGTCGAACAGGCGGCGCATCGCTTCCGCGACCTACCGATCCATATCCACTCTGGCTATGGATGGCGCACAGGAACCCCTTTGACGATAGGCGTTCTCAGGTACCGGCTTCGTTGTTCGATTGGTCGGTGCGCAAGTCGACGCAGACGGTGTTCAAAAGCGGTGGTTGGAAAGGGGTGCTTCAGTTAGTGGAGCAGGGAGAGCGAGTCAGGCATCGAGAATTGTGGCTATCAGTCGTCGGGATAATCATACACCATATTCCTAGCAGGTACCACCTCAGCCTGGCCAGATAAGTTGATCACCAATGGCACTATTACGACTGGACAGGATCATCCACACCACCGGTCTTGAACAGAATATATTTGAGACAAGAAAGAAATAAGAAGCGGAGTCGTGGGAGAGTGGTCTAATCCGACAGACTTGAACTACGCTTCTTTTGTTTACTATCTGTTGTCGCAAGACGCGCAGGTTCGAACCCTGCCGGCTCCGATTTTTGGGTAATCGACATCATGAAATCTTTCCGCAGAGTTTAATCCGGTGTCTTATTTTCTGGGCTTGCATCCGCAGCCTTTTGTGCACACCGTTCGCTCTCTTCGAATAGTATGCTTTGCGATCTTTTTGCGACATGTAGTTTTTACATATCACTAGACGTCGTGGTTGGTCCGCGCGAGATGTGTTGTATATCTTATAGATGAGGGTGATGGATTCGCTTTTTGGTGCCTGGCCAACAATTCGCGGATTACTATCTTGCTCGTGCACACATCTGCAGTCATTTACTTCTTCAAGCTTGAAGCATCGCACACTATGCCCCAGCCGAGCACCATTCTACGAGAAGTCAGCGTCGCTGCATCTTCGTCTCGCTCGAGGGCTCCACGCATTTCACTGAGTCCACAGGGAAGCAATCCTACCAGGTTCAGGAAAGGAGCAGAAAGTAAGCATTGATGCGATCCAGATCGCTGACGGTTCAGCGCCCAAAGGGAACCCCAATCAGCGCACTCACCATATCGTACTTTCCGACATACCCAAATCAGCAACTCCTCAGGATGTGCTCCGTGCTTTGAAGCAGTGTAATATCGTCAAGAATGATTTCTTGGTCTCAAACAGTGAGTTCTGTCTTTCGAGTTCCCCTGATCGTCTAGTCACCATGCCTCCTCCGTCTTGTCCACGAGGACCGACACTAGTGAAAAATGTCCACCTCACACTTCAAGACATTGGCTACGAGCAGGCACAACACGCCATCAAAGCTTTAATTGGACGACCATTATTCCCCGACACGTCGACTTGGGCGCAAGGACCCCGGCCAGCATCGAATCTAGGCATGCGAGCCAATAAGCCCGCTTTCACCATCGCCGCCAATGGGCATCAATGGGTCAAAGGCCAAGTCAGCAGTCTGCAGCGTTACGCACCAAATGAACCCCAACGTTCGCCCGAATCAAGCGGAGGGTGGAGAAATGAACAGACGTCCAGACAGGCTGAACTCCCCTCCGTCGAGTGGTGTATGGACAGCAGGGATCGAGGGCGGAGGGTACTACTGCGAGGATTACCGGGAATGGTCCCCGAGTTCCGTATACGTCACGCAGCAGCTGGTTACGGAGTCGAGGGCTCAAAGAGTGAGGACGGGGAGAGCGAAGACATCAAGCGATTGCCTGCGTGAGTCCTCAACTGCTGACGAGTCGATTCAGCTGACGTACAGCTCTCAAGGTAGCTTCACGTCGACATGGGTCGTGACTACCGACTCTGTCAACAACGCTTGCCGATTCGTCCGCAGATACAATAGGCAGTACTGGAATAAGGACCACATGGGCGAAAAGTATCTCATCCGGGCCGAAATTGTTTGGTAATCTACATACCACACATGCATAACATTCAACAGGATTTCACCAATGTGTGTATAGCTACGACCAATTGTTCGAGGAACACATGTGACCGAACAACATTACTTCTTGACCTTCTTCTTCAATTTGCCCTTGCCTCCAAACTCGGCTTGCTTGATTTCCAAAATCTTTTGAGCGTCGAAATCCTTTCCAAGCCATCTTACCAGGATGAGTGGAGGAGGCTTCGATTCGGAAGATGATGGCGATGGTCGCAGTACATCTGGATGGAGCCCAACTATATGTCAGCACACATACGATGGCGCTGCTCACCTGGTCTGGCGCTGAGCGCGTTTGCAAAGTCGGGATGCCGAGTGAGATATTCGTCTACATGTACGAAAGATCGTTTTCGAACGAGGATATCCGCGATCCGTTCTCTCACTAGTGGCATGGCCCCCTAGACGGTCAGCTGACTTGCCTGTGAGAAACACTCGAAGTACATACACCAGAGACGACCCATAGATGCTCGCATTGCGGGACCAGATCTGGCTGTGTACCCTGCTTCGCTGCCACATCCCTCCTTTCCTGATTCATCGATTGTCGCATCATCTGAACTTTGGTGATCATCTCACCGACCGAAAGGGCCGTCGAATCTTCTCCGTCTGTACCCTCAAATGGTATGAATGTGGAGACCAGTAGAGACCCATCTAGAAGTTAGCGAGGACCATTCTCGAGACTTACGCTTCATGTCCCACTCGCCTCCCCACATCCCAATCAATTCCGATCCGCCTGGAATCGCAAGATTAGCTGAGTATCAGCTCGACTCGACCTAATCAAGCAAGCAAGACTCACTTCTCTTAACGTTATCCAACACAGTACTCATATCGTCCGCATCCCCGTCACCCTTTTTCTGCCATTCTTCTTCGATGTCAACGGTCCGAGTACCCCTTCTCGATTTCGAGTGTGCCCACTAAAAAGTGAGCTTCAGAAACCATGGTTGATATCGACTCACGACAAGACCCAGGAGCCGCTTGAAGCGATTGGGATCAGCTCCCTCAGCTCGAATCATGCTCTCTCTGTTTGGCCAATTCTGAGTGACAATATCCTCGACATCTGCATAATCGCGGATAGGATTAGTCATCTGCGACGGTAAATCGATTCTAATCGTCAGTACTGATATCCGTCATATATGTGGACACTTACTCGAGCATTTCTGGAACAGCCAAACGGGCCAGAGTCTTCTCGTTCCACAACTGCTTGCACCTCGTCAAGACCTCTTTGAGTTCTTCTGTAGTAAAGTCTGTTGGTGTGACATGAACTCCAATCTCCCTGGGCCTGTCACCGAGCCTGACATCAGCAATGGAGATTTAAGTGAACATACCTTGTATGAGAGAGGCTGCAAGTCTTCCGTCCCGGTTGAAAGACTTGCTTCATTCGCCATTTACCGATACCAACTCGACCACCACCCCCACCGCCGCACTGCTAGTCAGTCACTCGCCATGTAGACGATCGTTTCAGGACTTACATCAGTACATCTAGTGGTAAGCATAATTCAGAACAAGCAGTAAAAACACACCTTGAATATTTGCCTTCGCAGCCTGTACATATGAATTCCGATATGGATGCCATATTCTCCCTAGCGTGTCCGCCGAAGACCATCCCGGAGCCGAACACCCGCTGACACACGTCGCAGAATGCTCGTCTTGCATCTGGCTCCGCCTTATCCTCATCCTCAGCCTCCATCGCCATCCGTAATCTCTTCCTCGTGTCGACCGTCCCAATTCCATGACTACTTCCAGTCCCATACATGTCGGAAAGACTAGGTGGTTGGGCGACGGGCTTACAATCTGGGCAAGCGAATTGAGCAACGATCTGATCTGGGATGTTTGACTTGGGGGCTCGTACCATGATTTTTGCTAGAGGCTTGGCGCAAACGGTACATTCCGAGCTTTGTTCGACGACAACCTTCTTTTCGGGTCGCTTGGCCTTCTTGCTCGCAGGCTCGTCCTCATCGGGCGTATGCGATCTGCGAGTGATTGGGGAGGTGATGTTTGGTTTATCTGACCGGGGCGTATCGGTAACAGACGGCTGAAAGACCATGTTGGACTGAGCATTGCCTAGACCAAAAAGGTCATTGGGGTCGACTCCTTGTACTTGGCCGGGAGCTTGTATCCGATTTGGCTGAGGGGTCTCTCCAAAATCGGGCAACCAAGAAAAGAGGTTATCTAGGTTGTTGTGTTGCATCATCGCTTCGAGGTCGAAAGTAGTCATGGCGTGCTGAAGGTCCGACTGAAGCGTATTCGAGGGCGCCGCACTCAGAACTGTATCGACACCGGTGAAATTGTCGACTTCGCCAAAACTTGCTGAGCCGTTTCGAGTGTGTTGTCCGTACATATCTAGGGCAGCACCTCCTTGACCATACTGTCCACTTCCGTTGGCGCTCATTGGCAGACTCCCGAACACATCCTGTCCCGTCTCTGTCGCACTGGTCATATTCTCCATTCCACCTTTTTGACTATACATCTGCCTCAATTTTTTCAATTCCGCTTCTGCTTCCTTCTCCTTGGCCCTTGCCTCTGCGATCTGCAGCTCCAGAGTTCGCGTCTTCAATCGCACCAGCTCCGTCCATAGAGCGTGCTGACCCGGATCTTCATTCTTGTTAGGCATCGACTGCATGAATCCTGAGACCGAATCATTCGCTTGAACACCTGGATTGCCAGTGCCGTGCGACGCGCCTAGCTGGGTCGCGCTCTGATTGCCATAATTAACAGAGGGACCGACCCAGGCCGCGCCATCCATGTTCATTTGACTGGGGTATGGCTGAGCGGGGCGTGATTGATGGGCTGGTTGCCTGGGAAGCGGCTGACCGTTCGCTGGAAACATATTTGGCCAATTTTGGGGATCAGCTGTTCCTTGGTCCAAACTGCCTTGTTGTCGGTGCGGTGGAGGTCCGTTCATCGTGGGTTGATATCGGGTCCTATTGTCCAGTATCAAAAGCCCTTGGCATGACTCATCCGACGTGTTTGACGAGTGAAAGTGACAATGACAAAATACGGCCAGAAAGATATCCGGATAATAATCCAAAGTTGATCCCCGAGAAATCCACGGCGAACTTTCTTCAACGTCATACCATACCCTTATCAGCGTCAGCTAGTAAGCATACATGGCATGCGAAGCCATGCACGACCTTTACGTGGGCATCCTCAGCTGGAGATAGTACACACACCTCTTACCGAGAGACAAGGGGATGCAGTGATCGAATACCGAGTCTACAACTTTCGCAGGCAAAACGATGGGACGGTATTGAGGGGAGATGGTTTCAGCTGGCTAGACCTGGTTTGGATGGCTGCTCTGGGACTAGCCTGGAGCCGCTTTGAACTCCATATACAGTTCTGGCAAGCCTTGCATGAGAAACATCTGTCCGTACGTCCCGCCCGAAGACCAAATTAACGGAAAGACTGATCCAGCAGCCGCAATTCTTGTCATGGCTTATCCTCACCCTGACCCTGGTATTGAGAACATGCCGGACTGTACTACACGGTGAGTGTGCTATATTGACGATGCGAAGAGCTGACAAGCAGAATCTATGATCGCCATCCCAAACCTCGGGGTACAGCTGCAGACGACTCGGGGCATATCCCTATCAACCCCCTTCCTGGCCTCCACAAATGCCTATCGCAGTCAGATCGCACTATCAACTTCTTCTGCCTTCATACCACTAGAACAAGTCTCGACAATCGTGATACATGAGGGTTTGAGGCGGTGGAGAGTAGAATACTACCTGGCTGTAATCAAGCGGTCTGGTTCAGGTATCAGCGTTGGATTCTCGGCAAGTCCTGCTACAGCTTGATGTGGTATGCTTACATGTTCAGAACACAAGACCGCCTGTCGCGGTACTTCGCGAAGTATATCATGGGCTTAGGGAGACGCTATTTGACGAATTTGATGATCACGAGAATCGGTAACAACTTTCTTGAGCTCGCACACGACAAATATGCATTCCGATAATTGCACTTCCAGGGCAATAGCCCCTTGATAGATGGCTTGACCGGGTATGCCAGCCTCATATCAACGTGCGTGTTGATGGCACGATATCCATCCTTTCACTATGCCGTCACACTAAAACGTTTTGCTATCCTTTCATCCGGTAAGCAGTCATTGTTCTCATGAATGTAATCAGCTCCAAGCCTCCTCTACCTCATCTCTTCCCTAAAAGCCTTCACAATTTTTATCTGGCAAGAGCCACCACACCCATGAGACTCGCTATCAATACCGAATCTTCGGACGCCATTCCCGACGATGCCGTTGGCATCACCAATACTTCGCCGAACTCGACTGACCAGGCTACTGCCGCTCCACTCCCGAGCTCAAGCCTGCAATTCGGTCCCATCTGGGTCAGAGAAGCTCAACGTGCCGCCGCCCTTCCTAACACATCACAAGTCAAGGAGGAGGTCACTCAACCTTCGCCCGTCGGCAATGGCGCAGGGGCGACAAAGAAAATCCTGTGCCAACCCCCAACCCCGGAGATGCATCTCGATTCCCTTCGACATGCATTCTTATCCCTACCTTCTAGCTTCTGATCTTAGCTTTCCTGAGCTCTCTATTCGGTTCCGAATAAACGGCTCCTTTGGAAGCTGATTTTAGCTTGATTATGTTGTGTGGATTGCATGTACACCAGGGAAGTAGCTACATTGTCCGGGTATTATATGTATGGATTTAAAGCTATTATATGAACACCTCTCTGCTTTAACCCTCATTTCTTCTTCCCAAACCGCCGTACAAATGATCCGAATCCACTCTTTCTACCCGTGTCTGCCTTCACAGCTTCATCGACGGATGTAGTACCCACTTCGCTGCCATGTGTCGATGTCATTGGCGTTGCAGGTTCATGCGATTGGCTGGAAGCAGAGCTAGGGGCGTGGTCGAGTTCAGGGGTGTGTAAAGAGGAGATATCCTCCAAATCGGATGGCAGTAGGACCTGCGATAACCCAGACCGATGATGCCTTGTACTCGGTCGAGATGATGGTGGAGAGCGTTGAGCGCGACGGGGCGGAAGTGGCTTCTCGGCCGAAGCAACGGGTACGAGGGTGGAATAATCGGTTCTTGTGAAATCTGGATTGGGTGCAATAGCCATAGGTGGACCTTGATGTGGCCAGAATGGAATGAACGCTCGAGGTTTGGTTCGAGTCGTTCCATCCGGTAGCTGCTTGGGACAGACTTTGGCGCCTCCAAACAACACGAGGTCGCTTCCGCTCATGATATCCCTTTCTGAAGGATAAAGCCATCCCGCTTCCGTTATCACATAAGTCGACAGATCTCGTTCCGACTTCGATTGAAAACTCGGCAGGAGTGAGAGGACAAAGTTCTCGATGACGGTTGGTAACGCTGCCGGAGGACTGGAAGGTAGGATATGGACCAATGATACGGGGATGACGTCCACCAGGACCTCTTTCGAATTCGACATGTCGCGCTTGGCAAGAGTAGGAATGACGGTCGAGGTCAGGAGGATGCTTCGTTGCAACATTTCTTGAAGGGCTCGATTTGCCGAGAATTCCGAGGCGGGGGGTATGAAATGAAGAACCGCATCGAATGGCGAAGCAGGCGGTGGTGCTTTGGACTCCGAAGTCTTACCGAGGCCAAAGAACGATGATTTCCGACTTGAGGGTTCTGGACGCGTTCTTGAGACCGGAGCAGACATTCGTCTACTGTCATATGATGAGTTAGTAGACACCTCGCTTGATCGTCGAAACGAGGAAGGAGGTGCCATGCTAGATCGATTGCTAGTCGGAGGAGGCATTTGTCGGGCCGACGCAATCGAATCAGCCGAGCTGGTCCTGGACCCCATCCACGACATCCTTGGAGTTGATGGCCCGCTAAGCGATGCTCGCCACTGGGCAGCGACTTTGGCGGCGTTGTCAAGCAGTGATGGTAGAGGGTGAGCTGGATTGCTGGCGGCGATAGATTTGAGATCGACAAGCTGGACAATTGGGTAGGTTGTTCGCTCTGCTGTGTTCTGCGCGGCGAGCTGGGTGAATGCTGCCGAAGGGGATGACAGGGCGATAAGGATAAGGGTGGAGGCATATTGGGGGTTATATAACAACGGGCTCAGGGAGTCAGGTGTTGGACCTATCCCATCAGTCGGGTTCACACAAGTGCGATTGTCACTCACGACCTAGAACAAGAATGACACGGTCCCTTTCGACCCAAGCGTCCGCGCCCAATTGTCCCTTTTCCTCATCCACCATCCACGTCGACCGATACGTTCTCTCTTCTCCTCCATTCATACTGGACGGTCTGTCCATTGGAACACTGGCCCTCTGTTTGCCCTTCAAATAAAGAGGAATGTCCTTTTGGGTAGGAGGATAGCTCTGCATTTCAGACTGAGAGGCGAGAATGTCTGTGCCTCCGTTCGACAGGTTGGGAGAGCTGACAGGCGAGCGACTAGGCGTATGTGACTGGGATAGAGCTGTTATACGGCCAGGCTGACTTCCAGAGGACGAAGAGGAAGAGCTTCGTGAGGAGATGTAACGTGGTTGGTAGTCGTTGTCGCTCGCGTGACCGATGTCCTGTGTATACTGTGTGGCCATCTTTCCAGGAAGCTTATTCAACGACCAGAACTATTCTTTACAGCCTTGGGATGCTTGATTCTTTGTTCTGATTGTCTATCAAGATCGTCGAATGGCCCCTTAGTGATGATTCGGTATGGCGCGAAATCCTTTGGCTTGGCATGTGACCTTACAGGACAGCTTTCCCTTGGCTGTGTAGCTGATAGATAGCAGTGGATAGGTGAACGGCGGAGCCGGGCTGCTATCTCGTCGACAGACTGACTGGAAAGGATGACTCCTGCTTATGAGACTACGGAGAAGCGCAGTGCGTAGTAAATGGTATAAAGATGGATCAAAGATGATTCCTGTATAGACCAGAGTTTGTGTGGCTGAATCTGAATTTGGTTATGGGATGACGTACATCAATCAAATAGTTCCTCATGTACCCATGTGCAAATACTTGGCTCGGGGTAGGGCATAGGAGGCCAGACGGAGAAGAGGCGACAGCACTGCATCACACAACTACTCAACTAGACCGACTAAACCTCATTTGCTGGCACTGCCCGCTGTTTTGCGAGTCTTTGATGGTGCTGACTGTTTCACCATCACACAGAACTTGGTAACGAGAATCCGGCAGTTGCCATTCAGGACACGGCACCCCTCGGGAATTAGGGGATTCATAATGCGGGATACGTTGTCGGCGTGTGCTCCGCTTGTTTCTCCCTCCCTTCCCCTCTTCCGATCATTCAAATGCCCAAATGCATCCTCATGCCGATAGAAGCCACCGCTTATTTACTCCTGGAATTACAATGTCGTCAGACCCTGAATCTTGCTTGAATCCGATCTCAGCTCATAGGCTCTTCCGCGGCCAAGAACACATGTCCCCCACCGGATGCTTTGTGCGGCAAGTCAGTCTAACCAGACTAGCAGATGCTAGTGGGTTGCATTTGCATACGGCATGGCTTTCCGCCCACCCTATCATGTCTATGCGCCCCGTCCGAGAGTTTTGATTACAGTCATCCGACTGATGTGATGGAATTCATCAATATCCACCAGTGCTAATTCATCTCCAGCTCTCGATGACTTCAATACTGGTGACAGGCAGAACTTCGTCAGGGTGTCTTAGGATGGTCTTCATGCATCACAGCTGCTGAGGTATTTCGCTATTCAGCGATTTTATCAATTCCAACGCTATCCTCTTCCCCTCCTGTACTGGTCAGCCGTGAGTCACACCGGGCAAGAGCAACATACGAGCAGTAAA
>Ga0265780_10003587_pt1 | contig 20345 bp, 22 predicted proteins | sample P1T30metagenome_FD_192432 | JGI IMG/M metagenome (GOLD analysis project Ga0265780, IMG submission 192432) | Plant litter microbial communities from East Loma Ridge, Irvine, California - P1 T30 | ecosystem: Environmental > Terrestrial > Plant litter > Unclassified | place: USA: California...
CCAGCCAGTCCATAAACCAGGATATCGTATCCAGAGTAAGTCTTACTCTCGCGTCGCGTCCGATTCAAAGCTCAAACTGACGATAGCCTCTGGTCATGTGCGGTCCATCTGGTACGGGAAAGTCTACCTTACTCGGTAAACTGTTCAAAGACCACCCTGGACAATTCGGGTTCTCTATCTCGCATACCACCAGGAACCCACGAGCTGGAGAGGAGAATGGAAGGGAATACCATTTCGTCACCAAGGATGAATTCATGAAGAGAGTAGAAGCTGGCGAATTTCTAGAATGGGCACAATTCGGAGGTAACTGGTACGTTTGATTATATCAAATCGGATCAAAGCTAATGAAAAGTTACGGAACGACATTCAAGGCTCTCTCTGAATTATACCCAAGACGATGTATCCTCGATATCGAACTTCAAGGTGTACTCCAGCTAAAAGAAAAAGCACCACTTCAATCTCCTCCCCTCGAACCTGTATTTTTATTCCTCGCACCACCAACAGTCAAGGACTTGAAATCACGATTAAGTGGCCGAGGCACCGAGACGGAAGAGTCAATTAGGAAGAGATTGGATGCTGCCAAGAAAGAGTTGGAGTATGCTGTTGATCCAAGCGGAGGACATGATATCGTTATTGTCAATGATGATCTGAAGGTCGCTGGGGAGAAGTTGGAGAAGGTCGCGATGGGATATGAGGGTTGGGAGAAATGTGGTGATGAGCTGCCCTCTTTCGAGATCAAGCACCTCGACTAGGGTGATATCTGATGCAGTCCACTGGTGTGGACCGTTCGTAGCTCATTTGTACATTATTGTTTCTAATTATTGCATATACATTACATATGATTCTCGTAGATGCGTACAAAGTCCCGATTGCTGATACCCAATTCCTTTTGCAAGCCTAAGCTGGTCTTGGCCAATTACCACCCAGTCCGCTCATTGGTACCTCCGGCAGGGCGTCTTATCGGTCAGCTGGATTCCAATAGAAGCATACGATCACTCACCAGCCTCCTCAGCTTCGATTTCGGGCTGATTAGCAGCTTCATCCTCTTCCTCCTCTTGCCTCTCGATTTCTCGTTCTTCGTCTGAATCTAGACCCTCTTCTCCGGCATTTCTACTAATCAGCTCAATCTTCGACGTATTCAGAAGGACTTACAAGTCAACGCGTTCGTGCATAGGATGAGGACCGAATGGGTTCTCACCCTTTCTATCGGGTTTATCGCCCATTGACATATCCTTCATCAAGCGGTCTAGCTGGGCTTTCTTGTCTGCCTCCGACTTGTTTTTACGTTCTTCCGCTAGTCTGTCCAGTTCGGGCTTGTAGTCGCTAAGTCTGTCAGTGATAGTCGGTGTGATCAGATGGCCAACTTACGTATTATACTCCTCTCGTGCTTCTTCAACAGCATCGAAGAACGCCTTCATCCCTTCTCCCGTCATTGCGCTCACTCCCACCGCCTGGATATCAGCTGTTTGCTCGGATGACAAGCAAGTATCTTACCCGTAGGTTGTTGTAAAACTCCTCAAGCACCAAACACATGCTACTCATTAAACTGTTCATGTAGCTTCCATCTCCCCCGTCCGAAGCGTTTGCAGCGTTCAGTGCTCGCTGGTACGCCTCGAAATCTTCCATCCATTCTAGTGCAAAATCGTGTGGTTCCACGTCAATCTTGTTAAATACGATGATGAATGGTAGTCTCGTCTTGTACAGGATCCTGTACTGTTAGCTCAGGACATCGGTATATATTGGTCAGCTTACGAGCAGGCATAGAGCATATTACTCATGAATGTCGTTGGGGATGTTGTACGTGGTGTGTCGATGATGTAAGCTACGACCGTTGGGAGAGTGGAGGCGATAGAGTCGGTGATAATTGATCCAGAGGCTGACCATGTGAAGATCTCAATTTGCCCAGGCGTGTCGACTAGAACATAGCTTCGCGTTAGCTTCATCCTGTAGGCAATTCTCCAGCTTACTCTACAGTCTCTGCCCGTTTCTCCACGATGTTGAGAACCTGATCAAACTTTGTCGTGAAGAGATTCAAAGCGGTCAATATACCTCCATTGGGTCCAAGCTTGTACCTACCCTCAGCTCATGTCGGACAGAGGGGTACTCACTGTTTCATGACCTCCTTGTAATCAACTGTATCTCTTATATCGATGTTGGCGCTGTACGGCATATGAGCCACAGCCGGGTCAAGGTTAAGGATATAAGGTGGCTTCTTCTGAGTATGTAGGTAGGAGTTCAGACGTTGCATCAGTGTCGTCTTGCCCTGTACTGTTAGTCATGCCCGAGCCAAAGGGGATTTGACTGACTGATCCTGCCATTCCGATACATAGGATTACTACTGGTTTCTTTGCTTCCCCGCTTCCTTGTGTTTCTGTGCCTGTAGACGGTCCGGCATCCTGCTGTGTGTTCGACATTATCGCTCAGTCGCTGTATATGACTTATCAACAGCACTATTGAGCTTGCAGCCTTCTGAAATCTCGTATAGTACCTCCACCTCCACCGCCACACTCGCTATATCAAGCGGGTTTAGCGGACAATAAGTATCGCGTGGTTCACAGACCCTGAAAGGTTGAAACGCGGAAGTAAACAGTAAAGAAGGGTTATTAGGATTACATTCCTAATGGGATTACTTATACTCATTAGGAAATATAATATACTACAGGGTCTATAATAGTAATAAGGTTAACGTAAAACGCTGCTCTCGGAAACCAACCGTGTTCACTTCACTCAACCCTCTTTATACGAGAAACAACACTCTTACCTACTCTATACAACACATTCACTTGTATCACCCGCACATCAGTCATCGGTCAAGGCGTGTTATCGTCATAGGCAGAGATAGCAGGATACCAGGGACAGGGATATCGAGAAGGATAACAAGCCAAGTACAATCTGGAATAGGACGCGAATTATCACATTCCAACACTCAACCAAGACTCCTTTGACTACTCGAGTCATCTTCTTCGCTGGCAATCTACGACCAGATACTCGTAAGTTGGTCCTGACCATCACTATGATTCAAATATGTGGGGATCAATGAAGCAATGGACGGATGAAGTGAAAAATCAGGGAGGCGACAACCTGGAACACCATATTGTTGCCGAAATTGGGGACGTCATCCGCGCCTTCGGTGGGATAGGGATGTAGTAGCGTCACATGCTGGGTCGGCGTCTGTATGAGCGTTGCTGGGAGAAGGAATCCAAGGTCACGAAGGCGTCAAGCACGAGTCACTAGAGATACACGGCAAGCCGCACTGTCGTTGCGACTCTTATGGCTCTTGCGGCTCTGGTGTTTCGCGGCCTCTATGTCGCAGACTATCCAACTATGTCTAGTCGCATCTTTGTCGATCGTCACCTGCTGCGCTACGGGGCTTGGTTACCTGTTGACAGAGCTGACTCCGCAGTCATAATACACAATGCAGACCATCAAATGTGTTGTCGTTGGTGACGGAGCGGTCGGAAAGTAAGTTGCCCCTTCCGTTTGAAAGCAGGAACTGACGACCAGGACCTGTCTCTTGATCTCGTACACTACGAATAAGTTCCCCTCTGAATACGTTCCCACTGTCTTTGACAACTGTATGCTATCTCTCATCCGGGCCTTGACGAGAGCTGACTGGTAGATGCCGTTACCGTCATGATTGGTGACGATCCATACACGCTCGGTCTCTTTGACACCGCTGGTACGTCTAGACATACCCACTTGACGCAATGATAGCTGATACCATCAGGACAGGAGGATTACGATCGTCTCCGACCTCTATCATACCCCCAGACTGATGTTTTCCTCGTTTGTTTCTCCGTAACATCCCCCGCCTCATTCGAGAACGTCAAGGAGAAGTGGTTCCCCGAGGTCCACCACCACTGTCCCGGTGTTCCGTGCTTGATTGTCGGTACCCAGGTCGATTTGAGAGAAGACAGGTCAGTCTACCACATTTGATGTAGCGCTTGGCTGATGATTAGTGGTCACCTCGAGAAGCTCGCTCGGCAGAAACAGAGGCCAATCACGACCGACCAGGGAGAGCGATTGGCAAGGGAGCTAGGAGCTGTCAAGTACGTCGAGTGCTCAGCATTAACACAACGAGGACTCAAGAATGTCTTCGACGAGGTACGACCCCTCCTCCTGGTTTGCTTATGCACAACTGACAAGTAGGCCATCGTAGCCGCACTCGAACCACCCGTCGTCAAGCACAAGAAGAAGTGCCTCATCCTCTAGATCATCAACCGTCAACCGTCACCCGCATGTCATCTCATCATTGCCATCTACGTCTAGCATCAATAGGACAAACTTGCTTTTTTGCCCTTACGCTATCCTCTTTTTCCTTCTATCAGTGTTGCCGCTTCTCGTTCTTTTCCTTACGATAATTCCCTTTTTTCTCTTTTTCCATGTATATACAGCTTTTGATGGGGTTTATAGACTCATTTAGTGGAATGCATTCAGATAACGACGATTATGGCTGACGGTCTTCGCATTGTTTTTGTCCTGGGCTTCTCGCCGTATCACTACATACGTTCCCGCGAGCTGCTCTACCGATGGATTCCGCTTGACTTCCAACTGAGATCGCACCAGCTGATGGCGAGTCCGGATTGAAGAGAGTTGTCCAGCGGAGATGCTTTAGTCATATGACTGTCCACCACAGGGGTGATGGTCGACCTTGTTCCCTTCACCTCTAAGCCTACGAAGGCAGAGAGAGCAGCTGGAACAGCTACTCGGTCCACCTAATCTAGGTCGTCATACAGCCCTTCCAATGACCATTTGGGTCGTAAAGGTAAATGATACCCCTCGCCATCATCTTCCAACAACCGTGGATCCGCCTGTATACGAAGTATAGCAGTCCAAGCTATCATAGCTGCGTTGTCTATTCTCGTAAGCATGAAGCTGAGGACGAGACGGTGAGCTTACCAGTACAGAGTTGGATTGGCGGGAAGTAAAGGGGTGTAGGCGAATTTGGGTTAAGCTTGATCATTGTTGCCTCCAGTCTGACTATCAGCGCATTTCCAAAGGGTAGGTGGGACGTACGTTTTGCGTAGATACTGGTTGGAAGCGACTCCACCGCTGACCACTAATCCGCCTACGGGGTCCAGTGGGGCCATGGCATGTCCAACCTTCTTACACAGATGTCCCACGACAGCTTCCTGGAAGATCTTTGATACCTCCCGCTTCAGAGCTTCCTCGTCAACATTCCCGCGGAGTTCTTCGATTCGTCGAGCTGTAGCGGTGAGGATACCAGAGAATGAGAATGCGATTCGGGATCTATCTGGGAGAGCGGTCGCCAAGGGCTGTGAGGGGGCTGTATCGAAAGGAGGAAGAGGGGGCAAGGAGGCGTAGCGTTCGATTACAGCTCCTGAGGCTTGTGTCGATGAAGGTAGATCGAGGAGTCGAGCAGCTTTGTCGAATACGTCCCTTTTCATCAGTCTCATCATCCCGGAATTGTGAAGAGGACATACCCAATCTTATTGTCGAGGGTATTAGCCAGTATCGTGAACTTGTCTAAACCAGAAGCGAGGACCAACTGCGTATGTCCACCTGATACCAGCAGGACTAGGAATGGATACTTCGGCGGCACCTCCTCTGTCAAAAGGGGAGTAAGAGCATGAGCTTGCTGCTCATCAGCTCAGTCAATACAAGACCCTACCATATGATGTATCCCAATTACTGGTTTCCCGTACCCAGCACCTAGTGCCTTTGCAGAAGCAGCTGAGACTCCTAGGCAAGCGTACATTCCGGGCCCTCTTGTATAGGCTATCGCATCGATTTCGGAGATGTTCATGCGAGCTTTTTGTAATGCCTGCTTGATCGCTCTGGGCTACCTATCAGTTCAAGTCATGTGAATAGAGGAATATACGCACCACATTACGCTCATGAGCATGTTGCGCTTCGAGAGGATGAATGCCGCCATGCTTCACATTCAAGTGATGTTGCTTGATCACCACATTTGACAAGATCTTCCGTTCGGAATTGACTATCGAGGCACAGGAATCATCGGCGGATGATTCAAGCGCCAGGACTGTGAACTGGCGACAGCCTGCTAGGCGATGGAGAGAAGGTGTGAACTTCGCAGCTGCTGCTAGTGGTCGACAATGCGATAATCGCATTGACGCGTTTAGAGAAAGTTGATTGACAAAAGGTCGACCGGTCAAAGTGGGGCAAATGGATGTATAGAATACTGTTGCATTTCGCTTGGAACGTTTATTAGTCTGATCACACCGCACTTCTCCTTGTTCTCTGACTCACACCGCCGTGCTTATCTGCATGCATAGATTGACAGCTCTACTTGACTGTATTCCTCAAGTTCAGCCCACGGAGAATGTCAGATGTCCGAAAACCGGTTAATAGAACTGACGTCGCTCCATTTAACCATTTATCCGATTACGGTGAATGAGGTTGAGTAAGCCACCATTGACCCTCAACTCCATCTGCTTCTATCAGATGTCTTTATCTTCTACTACTAGACCTATCGTTAACAGATACTTTGCCAACTCAGCCAAGTCTCTATCTACGTAAGTCCTCTTTCTATCCTACCATTATCCTGTTTAGAATGGCGATCGGACTTTATTTCGACATCTCACGAACGTTTACTGACGGATAGACGAACTCTTCGACTTCCATCCGTCAACCGTACTATCACCGTTACTAAACCAAAACAACAATACAGAATGGGTATGTCTCATCTTGTGACAATGACGTTATCAGCGCTTACCACCAGCTTCCCTACTCGCCGCTACCGCTCAGACCGCCCACAAGGCTTTCGCCTCCCTCGTCGCTGCCGCTCCTATCAAGGCTGGTGATGCCGCCCCTGATGTTGACGTAAAGATCAACTCTTTGGAGGAGAAGGTCAACTTCTCCAAGTTGACCGGAAAGAACGTTATCATCACCGTTCCTGCCGCGTGAGTTGAACATACACATCCTTTCGGCCATGAATACTGAGATTGATGATAGCTTCTCTCCATCTTGTTCCGACCAGGTCCCTGGTTACATCCAGAAGTACGAGGAGTTCCAGGGCAAGGGTGTCAAGGATATCTACGTTGTCTCCATCAACGACATGTTTGTCATGCAGGCATGGAGGAAGGATCTACTTGCCAAGAACGAGAAGGAGGGCAAGGAGACTTCTACCGTCAAGTTCGGTACGTATACATAAATCACGATTAGCGATTGAATTGACGAATTAGTTGGTGATGACACTGGTGCTTTCGGTGCCGCTGCCGGCCTTGTCTTTGACGCTCACGATTTCCTCGGTGGACCCCGACTCCAGCGAGGTGCCATCGTCATTGACAACGGAAAGGTCGTCAGTGTCGTTGTTGAGAAGACCCCTCCAGAGGGTGAGTGCTCCTACCTCAATGGGACGCATCGCTGATGATCAGTTACCGTCTCCTCCGCTGAGCAGGTCTTCACCACCGTCTAGATTGCCCACAATTAGATGGCTTGAGCAAATGGAGTTGAAGATAGAGAATGAGATGAAAGCAGGAATATGCTCGCAATGCCTTTGTTTGACACGGGTCTGCCCGCCGATCCGCTGCTTTACAAGTCCCGCTCTGTGCAGCGAGCGAGAAATGGAATTTGCCTTATGATGGTCACACTCACTCATGATGGTCATCCCCTGTTTGTGATGGACATGCCCTCGATGAATTGGAGACTGAGCCAACTTCATGACTCAACGTCCGGCACTCATCGCTGTACTCGAGCCAGACCTATGGGTACATACGTTTCGTTGCATGCCAGCGCTATTTTATCAAGATACTGCGTCATGCCTGTTACTGGACCAGCCTAGTCATTTCTGGTAGCCGAGACCTTGCACGGGCAACCCTGCTTCTGTCTCAGCTGCAAAGTCTGGATCCTGGGCCGCATGGGCTTCAGAACACTCCACAAGGGGTGCTCGATCACCTTCCATAGCCCGTTGCCGGCGGCATCGACACGCGACAGTGGCGTGGGAACCTTTTCTGGCCACTCAATTTCCCTGAAACTGATGACGGGAAAGATCCGATCAGAGTTAGGGAAGCCGTTGGAGGCGTCATACTCTTTTTGTTTCCCGGCATCATGAGGGCAGCCACCGAAGCAGAGCCCTATGGGGTTTGGGTAACGACATATCGGGATGACGTTGCTAAAAAAGTGCGTGACTACAGCTCTGATGCCTCGATGCTACAGCCTCAATTGCGCAAAGTCAATCAACCTGAGTGGGGAACCGTGATTGTTTCTCCAAATTCCCAATGAGGCATCTCGGTTGCCCCATCTAGGAGTATGTCATCTCTGTGTGCTTTGGATTGGGAATCCATTTGTTCGTGTGAGAATTCCGAAGGAGGTGCCGTCACCGTCAGCCAGTTAGAGTGGCTCATCGTCTTGGTATATGTGGGTTCTCCAACAAGGGCCTCATTACTCCATCAAATTCAAGTTTAAACGCCGTATCCCCTTCTCATCATTCGCCTTTCTCTATTTCTGTCTTTATTTTCGAGTAGTACATTGGAGGTTCGATTTACAATCACGACACGGGCATCGCAAACTATAAACTGATTACAAGTCAGCGACGCCACGGCTTACGAAATATCGAATTCGCACCTTGACTCGGCATTCCTTCACTACAGCATAGTCGCTCTCTTGGTATCAACAACCTCAACCCATAGCCTTTTCGGCAGCTATATCTGAACCTTGTTTCTTAATAGTGGAGGCATCTTCCAAACTACTCCAGATCGGCATACTGGGACCTCGAAACCGTCCGACAAGAGAAACGTCCATCCGGTGGTAAATTGGAGACGTACGAGGCGTTCCTCGATCAAGACAACTGCATTGCAGGAACATAATCTAGCCCAGCTGTTGCGGCATTCATACGGACTGCGTTGATACGTAAGTTTGGCTTGGTAGTGAATCACGTACGGCTTGTGGTGAGTCCAATTTCAATCATGAACCCAACAACATAATCATCATCACGTCTCCTTCATTGTATCCCATTGCTTGTATCTGTATCAGCCCCTGTATCACGACGATCAACCATTGTATCGACATTCACACACACACTTCCTCTATCCTCGCGTCGATCAATTTGATCCTCCTTTGATCCGATCAATCCATCAATCCGTCAGACCGTCTTTGGTAACGAACGCTTACAATGGTTACAGATCAACAAGCCCGTTCCTACGTCATTGTCTCTGAGACAAGACCTGTCTCGGACCATCAGGTTGAGTATCGTCGCCTCGAAAATTCACACAATCATCCCATCAATCAAGGTCCTTCGCACAACCACGACATATCACAAAAGAAACAGCAGTTTCGACCTCAAGATCCCTATCCTACCCCACCGCCTTCGCCAGACCTCGGTGAACAAGAAGTTACGCTAGTACCCCCACTTGATTCAAGCAATACGAACAAAGTCACTGCCCTCGGATCAGAGACATCAAGACGCGAATACACGCTAGCTCAGACACTATCGTATCAAGCACAACGTAAAACACCGGCAATCCCCATATCTCTATTGCTTAACACACCACATACATTACCTCACGGCGCACCATTCAAGTTATTGCAACCAACTGGAATATTATCTGTCCTAGGAGGAAATCGGATATTACACGTAGAAGGAGCTGGCAGAATACTGGATAGGATGCCTTATTCACCCGCCTCGACAAACGGGGCCATACTCACTAGAGATCAAGCAGAAGAGGATAACGTAGAAGGCATGTTGGGGGAGGAGCCATCAGCAGCCCCAATGTCGCCTGATCAATCGTACGTCAGGAATGCAAGAGCCGGACTCGAGCTGACAAGCAGTCGCGTCTCGTCTATATTTGTTCACCCACCGACACCAGATCGTGAAGAACATCTAGGAGACAACTTGACTGGTCTACCTGGTCGTACAATTTCACGCGAAGCATCACCTAGAAACTCGCCAGCCGCTAGTCCAAGCGGCAGCCCACGCGTCGGCATCAGCAGGTCAGTATCTAATGGCATGCCAGTACCAATACATGTCTTGCCGGAAGTACGATCTCCTCCCCGTCGTGCACTCGAAATGGCGACCGATTCGCTACGTATAGCGCAAAACCGTGGTCGTCGACCCAAGTTGTTTGGATTCACCGAATTACCAGACAGCTCCGACTCTGCTGCATCTTCGAGGAATGCTTCACCGGACCGCACATCAATGACCCTATCACAATCCGAGGATTCACCTTCGAATCATCTAGGACCAGCAACATCTTCGCCTGGAAATTTCCTACCTCGTCGTTCACCTATTCGCGCTCGATCTGAAACTTCTCTCACTACGCTGAGCAGTATTATACATTCGGCTCCATTCACCCCTAGTACCCTTTCGAAGTCGTCCGGCTCGCCTCCTGCTGCCTCAACTTCGAATGATCGACCTATCCTCCGAAGTCGACGCGATACGGGACTCAAGCTCGATTTCACAGGCATCATACCCCTCAGCTCAACTACTTCAACTGGACCATTGACATCTGTGCCCTCGCCCTACTCTGCTAGGTTGATTAGGAAAAAGTCTGGCGAGATCCTCAAACCCGCATTGAAATACGGAGGACCTCTAGCACCTAACGGTACCCCGCTTGAAGCACCTCCGAAACCCGACGCCCAAGCCAAGCCAGCTCGATTCGCCTCCAAGTCTGCGCCTACCACCCCCAGCTGTCCGAAATACGTCCATTTCGATGCTCAGCTCGAACGAGTCAAGTTGTTTCAAAAAGAACAGAGACCATCGGTTGTCAGCCGGAACGGTTCACCTACAGGAGACTATACTACTTCAGAAGGAGAAGAGTACCCATTCCCATCGACAGATGAAGAGGGGGATAGGCGAGATCGAAAAGAACTGCAGATCAAACTACCCAACTTTCCCACTTCTCAACCATCCGACTCGGAATTATTCCTCGAATCACTATTCCTCGACGATGATCGCAAGTCCCTCCGAGGTGTTGTCCAGGTCAAGAACATTTCCTTTCAGAAATGGGTCGCCGTCAGGTTCACTCTTGACTGGTGGCAGACCACATCGGAAGTCACTGCTACGCACAAGGACAGTGTCCGATCTGGCGCTTACGACCGATTCTCTTTCGTCATCAAGCTTCACGACTTGCTACCGAAGATTGAGGAAAAGACATTGTTCCTCGCCATCAGGTACAATACGGATGGAAGAGAGATTTGGGATTCCAATGAAGGACACAATTATCAGGTCCTATTCGAAAAGGTCAAGCCCGCGCCATTGAGGTTGATGCCCAAAAAGAATTCGCTTAGTATTCAACCTGGTATGGGCAAGGCTATTGGGGGAAGGACTAGCCAGTGGAGCGTTACCGGCGGAGATGATGACGATCGACTCGCCGACCTTAGAGCTAGGCTCGACAGGCTACAAGCAGATGATCACGGTCTATCGCCTCCACAGGTATCACCCTCCTCGGCTAGGCATAATTCTTTCTCGCCTCAACGACGGTCTGTCACTTTGGGTGGAGTATCTTCCGGCTCACCGAGAAAGGGGCTATCGGCTCTCGACACCAGGGTAGACAACGATCTCCCTGCAGCTGGAGGCGCTCTTGCTGCTCGATACGATTTCAACAGCGCCCTCAAGGTTGCTAGGCGAAACTCGAACTCGCCCAACAAGGATAATGTGGAATTGCCAGAGGTCAGGACCGGTCTACTAAAGTACGGCAGCAACCTTCCCGCTGAACGGGGTCGACCTACAATGGACTTCTACTCGCCCAGAACCGAGTTTGCCGGAGGTCAATCATCGGGCAGTGGAGGTTTCTTTTCCCCGCCCGCTGTTGCTCAATCATTGAGCAATTCATCTACTGCAAGTTCATCGACCACTGCTTCGTCAGTGACGGTAACTCCCTCGGTCGATCACTCTATCACCCGTCCTGTTGATCATTCCATCACTCGAGCACCCGTCGATCACTCCGTCACCCGGAAACCCGTTGATCACTCGGTCACCCAGACTCCCGTCGACCACTCGATCACGCACAAACATGTTGTCGTCCCCGATCTCCTGGTCCAAGGGCCCTAGCCCGAGCCATCACCGAATACCGAAGACCCGAATGCCTCAGCTACTGTCTCGCCTCCCAACCTCGAGTCATCTCATGGGTCTGGGACTGATGACACGCCTAGCGAGTCTCCCAAGTCGCCTCCTGAAGCTACGCTTGCCAGGTGGTCACCCACTTCTGACAAGGTCAGTACCCAGGAAGGCATGACCAACTATGCCTCTTTCATCGAGAAGTGAGTTCGACATTGTATGAAGTGAGTATTTGTACTGATAATAGGTTCTGCTGGGGCGGTGGCGCACCTCAACCACAAACTCAACACCTTGAGCGACCTTCATTCGAACGTCGATCACATTCGACTACATCGCTTGATGCTTACTTCCAAGCGGCCTCGACAGCCGGCGGTACACCTCACGGCGAACGACCCGGGTCCGGCTCATACTTCTCCGTGACCCCATCCCAATCCCAACCACAATCATCCCACTCACACTCCCATTCGATGTCTTCCACTCCATCCGAATCCTACTTCTCCACATCCAGTCGAGGTGGAAATAGTCAAGGCTCGTCTTCATCTGGGGAAAGTGCCATGGGTCTTGACTTCAGTGGCGCACAGGGTGGAGGTGGACTTGAACTTAATACGAGGGGAACAATGAGTCCGCCTATGGCCAGGTCCCCCTCTGCGGTGTATTAATCTATCTTTTCCTACTCTTGCCATTCGTTCTCCTACCCTGCCTTGCCTTTGCTTCCACATGAGGCTTGGCTTGTCATTAGATGTTGTTACTATTGTATTAGTATTAGTCTAAGCCCCTTCCTGAACCTCTTCGCATATCATAATCATAAGACTCATTTCATTATACCATACTTCACGATCATGCATACATGCTTCCATGCTGCCTTGGTCCTTGATTGAACTGTCCCTCCGTACTCAATGCTTGTTGTTGCATGGCCTCTGTGTAACGGCTTGATGTTGTTTGGGCACTGCGTATCGTTGAGTCGATGATGTCTGCCTATCATGGGTTGAGTACCGCGTACATGGGTGTCCGTGATGCCGTCTGCTTCTTCGACCCCACTGTGATATGCTCAACTCTACTCCTCGATCGAGCTGCCTCACGAACGCTATAGGTATTGCCTAGCTTGTTGTTGTGAACCCTATCTAGCCTTGCTCCAGACCGACACTGATCATGCCCTGGACCCAATTGTTCCTTCATACAATGCTTTGCCATAATTTGTCCTCCGAGCTGTCCCACATGGCCGTTACTGCGTCCACTTATCCATCCAGATGTTTACTACGACTGTGATTTCATCGCCCTCTACGCTCGATTGCTAGTGTATCCACCTTTTGCAAAGGCAGCGCTGATCATATTCCAGCTTCCTAGCCCCCAGCTCCGTCCAAACAATGACTCCTTGGTACACTTCTCCTCTCTGCTCCAGGAGTGCGATCGTCCGACTTTTGTGCTTGTGCTGAGTACGAATTTGAGTGTAGAATGCGACGGGATAAAAGTTGGATAGAGCGGGGTGGTCGTGACTTCAGCTAATGTATTCCTCCCTTGTAGTCATCCCCCTAAGCTCATTCCGAATCCCCTCAATCCTCAGTTGACGCCTCGAGCATTCTACCGGATAGAAGTTGGTGGAGTAATTTGGGTTTTGGTTATTGCAGTGAAATCAGTGGATTTGCGGAGACAAAGGGTTGAGTGATCATTCTACACAGAAGGCACAGACACACACACACACACCACTTCTGACCCTGTATTCCGGTTTTACTTCGTCTCCTATGAACTTCGCTTTCTTCCATAGTCAATCGCCCTTTCTCCTTGAGATTCCACTTTCTCAACCCAATCTCTCGACGCTTGGCGGTGCGACGAGTGGCGACCACAAATTATGGAGTGCCACGGTCAGAAGACAGCCACTTGGTCAGAAACAAGACTACACAAATGTCATTCTCTTGTCAGTCGCGTTGTTACATTGTATTTCACTCTCTTTGCCTTCACCCTTCACCCTTCTCACTACACCACGCTCTCGCCATGTCGCTATACATCCATTTTCCGACGGCGCGCTCGCTCTGGTCACGAATTTCGGCTCGAAGCTCGCTGCCTGCCCCACCCCCTGCCCAGCTCGCCCAGCCCATTCCGCGAGCCGTCGATATCTCCTCGGTGTCGCTTACCTGACCCTGCCACATCTGGGGTACTTACCGTCTTCTTCAAAACACCGACTCGACTTGTTCTCATTGAGTCAGCGGCATCACGAAAGCCGCCGGCCACCTCGCAGGCCTCGACGCGACGGACGTTTTGGGTAAGTCTTGTCATCTATACTCCTTCTTACAACCTCCACGTCGCCAAAAATTCCCTCAAACATCCACTCGACTTGCTCACTAGTAGGAAACCTACCTGTCCGATGCTCGCAAACCTGCCCCACTGCGATTTCCTCGCCCCAACGTCATCATGCGCAGCACCGCTACACCCCTCGGATCACCTTATTCACGTCAGACACCCGTTGCACTCGTTGTCGATAACAAACCTTACATTCCCGACGTCCTCATCGCCCTTCCATCCCTCCCGATCGTGTCCCTCCCATCGTCATGAACAGCACCGCAGCACCGCTCCGCCTGTCTTACAACGTAGACAGGTGTTCGAGTCGGTATTTGTTTGCCTTGTTTTGATCGCGCTTGTCGTCCCCAAACAATGCGCCATCGCACTATATAACCCGATAGATTCGAGCCCTTCTCTTCATTCGACAACCCACTTACTTCACATTCATTATTCCAATCAACGCCCAACGCATCCTCCATCCACATTCTTCAACCACATCACCAGTCATACCCACTTTATCATCACAATGTCTTACTCTTCTATTTTGACGGCATCACCTTCCACCGATGCTACCTCTGTCACCTCTTCGACGGTCGACGACATTCCCAGTCTCCTCTTCGATGGCCAGATCAAGGTCAGGATCGTAAAGGTGAGTAGTTGTCATCTGTCTTACACGATCAAGCTATAGCTAACGCGTCAGGCCAAGCGTACACCTTCCCCCGATACCCCGGTCAGCGAAGCCTGTGTCTGTCCGGTAGTGACCGAGACCAAGGTCCCAGCAACGGTAAGTATATCTCGTCGGCAGGAAGTTAAAGGTACCTGGATTCCGCTGATGCGCCAGGTCGACCACAAGTCCCCCAAATCATCGGCTGATGTTACCCGGCCTAGCCCCAAGACCGCACAAGGCAAGACGACTGGACCTTTACCGCGCGATAACGATTGGATCATCGGTACCCTCGAGATCGGCAAGAGAGAATATCGATACAAGAAATTCGCTGAGCCAGGGGAGCCCGTCGTGACTGGTGCATGGTCCGACTATGTCATAGCACCATTCGGGGTGATAGGCGGTCCACCGATCGAGCTGACTTGCGGAGTCTTCATGTTTGGCATGACGAACAAGTTCCTACACCGATGCAAGCAACAGCGCTGGGAGACCGAGGATGAGAGGGAGAAGAGGGAGTGGGAGCAAGAAGTAGAAATGGAGGTGGTCGCCCAATCATCCATTGGACATCTCTCTTGGATTGACAGAGCCTTCTTGCCCTACCAGCCTTGGTTGGATATCTGGGAGAGAATTGATCCTCGAGCTCTCGAAGGTACTGCCTTTTGAAGGAAGCCTCGTCCTGGAAATGTATATCTAAGATGGTTTGGACGTCGGTATGAGCATCACTGACCCCTCATTAACGTAACAGAGCTCGCAACCGACGCCTATTTGGACCCCTGGTCGCGGTCGGGCCGGCGCTCGGTATGGCTTATCGAAGATTAATTATGGTTGACGAAATCTGAATCAAGTTGATTCATGTGATTGGTGGGCCTCCACGTCAACCGGTCTCTGCTCTGACGTCTCTGCTACGTGACTGATGATCACCCCTAGTCTCTGGCTGGCTGGACTTATGGTGATTCCGATACCTTAAAGCCGCCCTGACGAGATCGAACCCTGAATCGAAACGAACAAGGGGTAAAGTGGGAACGGGTGGAATTTGCTTGGAGGAATAGTTACCCTGAATGTGAGCACAGTCAGCACTTGTCTCTTTGTCTCTCTCTTCTCTTGCTCCGGGCTGTGACCCCCTTTAGTAGCCTTAACGCTAAACTGAGACTACGCCTACTCGCCATCATCATTTACCTTTTTCCCATTCATCTATCCTCTACACCCCATCCATCGACTGGACTCTTTACACTATAGATTAACGACACAAACACAAAAAACAACAAAGTATAATACCTAGACAACGACTAGACTCTTAGAACGCCAAAGAAAAAAGGAAGAGAACGAGTGAGGAACAAGTAAAAGGGAAATTCATCGGCAGGCCGAGGTGAGTGAGATTTCCCGGATACGGAACGGGATCGTCCGGTCGCACCATGAATCGAGATACATTGTCTACACCATGGAGGCGGGGCTGGCTGGGAGGTGGGATTTGCTTGCAGGAATCATGTACCGACTACATGAAGCCTTGCAATAGATGAGATGGGATTGCATCCTTTGAGAAGCGAGTGGAGGTTATTGTCTAAAGGACGATCGTTCCCCTTTTCCCCCATTCCCCTACACACACATCTTCCGCCACGCACACATCCACTTGCTTCCCCCTACCCCTTCCGCTACGGTCTCGGATTCTCATCCGAACATTGTTTTGATTCAAGCTGACCCTCGTTCTCTTCCCTGTTATACCTGTACCCTTTTTGTCGCTCAACTCTTTCCATTGTACACCTCAACCTCGACGATCATATCAACGACTCTACGATATTCGCTCCACCACCATCGCTCAACGCTCTTTCCACGACTTTACAACACAGACTCGCAGTATCAACCTATTGAATCAATCAAACAACGTATCGTCCAACCTCAAAATTACCCGAGCTTTCGCTTCCGACATATAAAAGTTGAAAACAACGCGGAATTCATTCACGCCGTTGACAACACCGCTCCGCAATTGTTGAACGACTCTTGCAAGTGAAACACAATAGATCGAACTGCAATCACCGCCTTTTCACATTGAAAGCGTCCTTTAGGCAGAGCCAAAAACAACTCGTGACCCCTTTCCTTTCAGCTCAAGCGTCAACGCGCTCGAGCGACATAAGTTCTGGGCCTTCCTTTATCGCGGATCGTCAATCCATCTTTTTACGAACCCCCCGGCCGCTCATGTATACATCCTTCCAATCATCTCTCAAGTTGAACTAGAGACCCGAGATATACAATCGACATCGAACCGATACATAGTACCGACACATCAACTTTACCAGTTTCCGAACCGTCAACCCGACCAAGTTGGATCATTGCTCGCTCGTTTGGCCACTGGATCAATACGAGTACAGAGCATCTAGTCGACTACCTCATATCACATGGGTCGTAGTCCACACCATGCTCAGCCGAAATCGACAACTATGCACGGTGGTCCAATAGCGATCGCCTCTCCTATACCTGCTCACCTTCAGACCCCTCCTGTCCCCACTCGGTCTTCGCGTCGACGTCAGTCAAACTCAGTCTCGACCGCGCCGTCCTCCCCCATTGCTCCCGTTACACCAGCGGAACCGTCCCCACCCGCTCCTGTGAATACGCCTGTAGCAGGTCCTTCGCGTACACCCAATCCTCTCTCTAAGTCCTACGTAGCGCCCAAAAACCATCAGACGCGTAATCATGGAGACAAGGATAGGGAATCGTGCCCGTTCCCGGAGCAGTATGGAGGTAGTGCCAAGTGTGGAGTATCGGATGAGGATGAGCAGGATGAGGTCTTGATGGCATGTTGTGCCGCATTAGCCCAGGTGGTGAGTGTTTCTGTCTTACTTGTTTACATTGAGTGCTGACAAATTAGGGGAATTGCGCCATGACTCCAGATGATCTGGCCCGTATCATTTTCGAAGCCAATGCCTGGTTACGTGCACCCTCTGCTGCCATCGAACGATCCACGCCGATCAACAATGCCATCCGTACCCACACCAAGCGTTGCGAAAAGGAATCTAGGAAAAATCTATTTGGACGAGTACAATTACACGGAGCTGCACACGAGTCGGTGCTTGCGACTGCGCTTTTACCTGGTGCTTTTGAAGGAACCCTGAGACCAAAGGGATACGTCTACTATCTCGCCCCTATTGGTCTCAAGAAATGGAAGAATCCTTTCGAAGGGATCGACCTATCCTTTCTCACTGCGAAGAAGCCAAATCTACCGAAAAAGAAAGCGACGAAACCACCCGCCCCCATCGCTAAAAAGGTCGAGCCCAAGGCGGCTACCCCACCTGTTGCGACGGCTGCTCCACGCATCACACTCCGTATATCGACAGGACAGGGTCAGGCTCAGAAGCCCGAGGCAGATGGAGACGACGAGAGTGACGCCTTTGCTCATCCTCCCCGACCCCGTGCTCCATCACGCTCGTACTCGGCAAGTAGTCGAGCGACCATTATTCTACCTGGACTCCGAAAGGTGTCGAGCAAACCACCAATACGCCGACGCGACTCGATACTGAGCTCGGGCGCCAGTGTCTCTTCTGACTCTGAACCGGAATTGATCGCCACTTCCCGCCTAAAGTCGCGCAAACCACCTGGACTATCTCTCAACACCCCATTCTCACAGTACACTCCGAACTCTCCACGTCATCATGCCCCCTTCCTGCATTCGCCCAGTCTCGTCCAATCACCCAACTTTGGCGGACCCCAATTCTCGCCATGCCCCTCTCACTCGCTTGACAACACTACCTGGACCGTACGACGCGATCACGATCTTGCCGCTCAATTCGAGACTTCAAGCTCGAGTTCTGAAGACGAGTTGCGCGAGTCGGATTGGGGTATGGCTTCTGGAGTGGTCATCAGGGATGGTACCGCCGACGACGCGATGATATGGTCACCGGCAGAGGACGAGACTCAGATCAAAGAAGCTACCGATGCTTTGCGTGCTTTGTTCCCCATGGGTTCGCCCGAAGAGGAACACCTCTCAGATTCGATGGTCGAACATGAGCTCTACGACCATATTCCCACTGTTTCCGACAATGGCAGCGCCAACGAGTCCATCACTACCGCTGTTGGCCAGTCGAAAAAGGGAATGAAGGCTCGAGAATGTGCCGCCATCCCTCTCGCCGACTGGGCCGGCAACTCGAGTCCGATCGGATCTCCTGATATGCGACATTCCACTCTACCAATCGACGTCAGCCCCACTCAGCACCTATCTCGACTGCGCGATTCACTCGAGCCCAGCGAGATGGATGTCGATTGTCCCGTTTGGATTGACGAGTCGGGTGAAGGACCAGTCAGATCACCCGACGACTCGTTCGAGGATCACTTGTCTAGTGCTGGCGAGACTACGTTGGAGCAGGAAAAGCAGAATGATCTATTTGCTTGGGCTTGTGAAGCTGCTGCTAGCAGGAACCAGATGCAAGTCAAGCAGGAACCAGAAGACTACCCTTCACCTCTTACTACCGATGATGGTAGTGGTGGGTACCGCAATGGATCTCGCGCTTCCTCCGCCGCTTTCGAAACCCACTCATCAAGCTCTTCTGAGCCGGACCTACCCGAGCTCGACTCTGAGAATGTCGCTCGCTTCGACTTACAGGAGTTACTCATCGGTCCCGAGTCCGTTACAATTGATGAGCTCGAGGGATGGTTGCCTGTCAACAAGGAGAAGACGCCTCGTCGTAAAGGCAGAAAGGGAGATGCTGGGTTGTCGATCGGAAGTATGGACACACCCTTCTCGTCTATCGGGGTTGGCAGACAAGCCATGCTTGCTTTCTCATCGAGTCGCAAGAAGGCCACAAGAGGTCGACGACAAGCTCCCCTCTCGTCCCCTACCGCTCGACTACACAACACTGCTGCTGATCCTCCTCACGATCCACCTGATCTGGACTACGACATGATTGGTACCGAGGAGCTCGAACTTGCTAGGGCTGAAGCAGAGGCTAGGGAGGAAGCATATAGGAAATTGGCACGACAAAAGGCCGAACGTAATCGTGCCTGTATCGCTGCCTGTCGTCGACCCGGAACTGCATCTTGCGATACTCCGCCTACACCATGGCTCGATTACCCTTCGCCATTCGACTTTTCATCTGCCTGGGGTCCGAACTCGACTGATTCGCTTCATGTCAATACTCCCGCTGCATCTATGCTGAGTCCCGTGATGCTTCAATCGGTCGCTGGATTGTCTTTGGGAGATACTGCCGACTTTGGAGTTAATCCCAAACATCTAGTCAGCCCAACATTCCACCCAAAGATGTTTGGACCGCCTATCTCTCCTTTCCCTGCTCCCCACTTTGCTCCTCAACCCGATTTCAATCTGGAAGAGATGGTCTCGGAAGCAGAAGCTGCAGCTGGATTACTTCCTCCGCCCGTCACCAATACCAACACCGCTTCGCCTGTAACTGCCCCTATCCCTATCCCTAAAGTCAATGTCGTCCCCAC